>Ga0137430_1000177_pt1 | contig 17847 bp, 23 predicted proteins | sample EasRivERMZT754_2_FD_104651 | JGI IMG/M metagenome (GOLD analysis project Ga0137430, IMG submission 104651) | Soil microbial communities from meander-bound floodplain in the East River, Colorado, USA - East River MetaG ERMZT754_2 | ecosystem: Environmental > Terrestrial > Soil > Floodplain ...
AATAATAGCAATCATTTCGCCATAATCTGTAAATGGTGTTCCGTCATCAATCATCTTACCATTTTCGTTTAGCTTGTAAACTCTTCCCCATTGTCTGAAAACCCAATGTTTTGGCTTTGCCTCGTGTCTTGCTCTGACATTTTTGCCATTATAAAAATAAACTGCAAATTTATCTGTTCCTTCTATTTTTCTTACCATTTTCAAATACCTGATTTAAGTCTATTATCCTGTTTACAAAGCATCTGACAATTTTTTGCTATAGTTTGTCCACCTTCGTGCCAAGGTTTTATATGGTCTGCTTCCATTCCTTCTATTTCAAATTGTTCTTTACATTTTGGACAAATACCTTTCTGCCTTTCATATGCTTCTCTCTTTTGATTATCTGTAAAAGAACGAATACTTAGATATTTTTCATTTCTTGTTAAAATATAAACATAAATACCAGACTTTTTTGTAACGTCGTCATCTTGCATTAATTCAGTTATTTCTTTTTCCAGCTTCTTAGAATCAAGTTTTTTATCTTTAAAATCATTAAATAAAATTCCCCAAGGGACAGCTTTCATCTCTTTGCGATATTTAGGAAATGTAACTTTTACCCAATTTATAACTGCCTGAAAGTATAACCATAGTTCATTTGCATTAGGTTCATGCTGATGCTTTGACATATAATCCTCTATTTTTCCTTTAGAAATCCAATCAATAGCTGTTTCTAAATATTCTTGTCGGATTGCAGAACCGCTTAAATAATCATCACCTATTTTTGGTCTGCTATTTTTAGAAAAATAGCGTTTAGCATCAGAAACCCATGAACCAGAATAAACTGCGTTTCGTAATTCTTGGTCTGTAAGTTCTTCTCCTGCGATATTAATTGTTTTGAACCATTCTAATTTTTCGCTGTCAGTTCCCGAACATAAATAAATCATTAGAGGATATTTTAATATTTGTTCTTTCTTATCTTTTGGCAGATTATGAAATGCTAATCCGTTAATTGAAAAGTCTCCAATAATATACTGGCAAAGTGAAATTGTTCTTTGCTGTCCATCTATTATCTCAAAACTTCCATCATCACGAACTGACCAATACATTACATTTAGAGGAAAATCTTTTGTGACAGTATTAATAACGGCATCACGTTGTTTGTCTTTGTAAACAAATTCTCTTTGGAATGGTGGGCGAATGTCAAGCTTACCACTGAAACCAATAACACCAGCTTCTGCGTTGTCTTGATAACCTTTTGATAATTCACCAACTGTAATCTTTTTTAGTTCTATCTTCATAGAATAAGCTTAAAGAACCAATTATTTAAATTCTCTTATTCTTAATAATTATACGGGCAAATTTTGGAGACCCATTTATTTTAGTTAAATATGTTCCTCTTGTTTCATTAGTTGGTCCTGTTAACATACTATACCTTCCAATACCATCTAAAATTTCAAATTGTTCTGGATTATGTTTGTCTAAAAATGTAACGGGAACACCCATAGCACCTTTGTAATCCATTGGAATGTCCATCACCTTATCAACATTTATCGCTTCGTAATGGTCGTATTTTGGATAATCCTTTTCATGTCCCTTATAAGTTTTGTAAAGAATTAAATCCTCATGTCTTTTTTCAATATCTAAGTTTGTAAACCAAACAACACTCCCCATACTAAAAAACTTTTTACCATTTTCAATCTTTTTTCTGGAGTCTGTAGCTATTTCATAATTGTGTGGAACTTGAAACCATTTTGTCCCATTATTATCTACTCCTAACCAGAGCTTGTTTTCTTTGATTAGTTTAAAAATTTCTTTATAGGATATTGCATTTTGTTGTGCGAGGATTATGAATTTTTTATTATGTTTTATCAATTGTGCAACATATTCTCTGAACAATGAAAAAGGGGGATTAGTAACAACAATATCTGATTGGTTTAATAGTTCAATACATTCTTTACTGCGAAAGTCTCCATCACTCTTTAAATGTTTAATTCCAATTTCCTTCGAGTCTGGAATATTATTTTTATTTTTGTCACCAGTATACTCTAGGTAGATAGCTTTTTCAGATTTGTTCTCACTAAACAAGTCCATTTGTTTATTTTTATAACAAGTAGTAATTAATTTTTTCAATCCCAATTGCTCAAAATTGTATGAAAAATAATGAAAGAAATTACTTACACGAGGGTCATCACAGTTACAAAAAACTACTTTGTTTCTGAAATGTTTTTTATAATGTTTTAATTCTTTTTCAATATCAGTTAGTTGGGTATAGAAATCATCATTTTTTGATTGATTTGCCTTACGTAAACTTTTATTTAATGATTTTTTCTCCATTTTATTTTCCCTTAGGTATTTGTGAGGATATAGTCGATAAAAAAACATTCCACCCAGTATAGTTATTAATCTCTTGTTCTAAAGGTTGCCCTTGTATTAAGAAATTATTAATCAAGTCTAAATCCTCCTGCTGTAATCTTTGGCTCAAATACTTTATTGACTGATGAAAGTCTAACCCCTCTGAAACAGGGATACTATTGATTACATTATTTGTAACATCAAAACCATATCTTTCTTTTTGAGCATTAGACTTTGTAAACTTTTTTTCTCTGTTATCATAGCAGTATATATCTGATGGAGTTAATTCTTCTAATTGGTCGTAATCCATCGAGAAATTTGCTTTTTGAGAGAATACATCCCCGCCAAAACAAGTGAACGCAAAACTTCCAGCAACCTGTAAATGTCTACTCATTACTCTTGGGAAATTCAAACATACAACAAGGGCACAATTTTCTCCTACTTTCAATTTTGCATTCAAAGACTTCATAAAGCCTAAATTAATTTGTTCAATACTACCAGTTATTTCATAACAAGAGATACCTAAAAAGTGAGACTGCTTTAACTCATTATTAAAAATTAGAGGAAAATGTCTTACATCATGCTTAGAAGATAATACAGGCATTAAATTTTGTTCTTCTGATAAATAAGTCAAAGCTTTCTTCTTGTAGCTTTCCCATTCTTCTAAACTTGCAGTTATAGGGATGTTAAAAGGGACAATATTTGTTTTCATTAATAAATCCCTAAAATCTTCAAGAGATTCATCCCAAGTTAATGAAGCCCATTGTTCTTGATTTCTTTGGTTAAAAGGTATAAAAAAACGATTATTCTTTTCTGCATGCTTTTTTGCTTTTTTTAATCCTGTAAGTTCCCATTCTTCATTAGATTTATTCCATTCTAAATGCTGTGTTTGAAATGGTGTGTTTGTTACAGGCTTGTTTAATTTAACCCTGTTCTTTTCACAAGTGTATATCGTGTTTGAGACTGCAATTTTCCTGTTTAGAAATTCCCCTTTATCTGTGATAGTTCTTTTTAAGACTATTCCAGTCTTTTCGTCTACTGCTTCAACTTTAGTTTGGTGTATTTTCATGGTGTTATAATCTCTCTTAATATTTTATTTGGCTCTTTAATAGTATAAATTCTTACTCGTGCATCCTCTCCACGCCTTATGTCAATCCATTCAGCTTTTTTTAGTTCATTTAAAAAAACACTTATTGTTGTTTTTTCATCAGGTTTCAAAACTGATTCTATTTGTTCATAAGTCATTTCTTTTCCCTCAAATTTTTTCCAAAGTTTTGATAATCTTTCTTGCACCCATTTTGGTATTGCTTTAGCCATTCACTTACATTAGCAACTGACTATTTAAATCTTTTGTAAATTTTCCATGAAGATAGATTTTTAAGGTGTATTTACATAATAATACAAAGTAAATACATTAAAATGAAAAGAGAATTTGATAGAAAAATTTGGAAAACTGGAAACTCTTATGTTGTCACAATTCCTTCAGAAACAGTAGAGAGATATAATCTCAATGGTAAATTTATAACCGTCGCTATAACTGATGAAGACGATTCTCTAATTCTAAAAGAAAATAATCTTGGGAGTAAAAAGAAAAAATGAATTTTTGGTATATGCACGATTTAGCTCTAATTAGTTTAAGGCAAGAAGCAATCAAGATAATTGAAGCTTTTGAAGGAAAAAATATTAATGACAAAAATTATAATAATAAACTTCATAAATTACTAAATAAAAAGTTAGGAGAAAAAACAAAATCTCTTACGAGGGCTTCTGTTTCTACAACGCTAAATAACCTAAATTTTCAAAATAGAAGCATTTAAATACATTAGTTATCTACTAATGTAATGATAACAGGAAACATAAGGGAATTATCCGACCTAAGAAATAGAAGAGCAGAAGCTATCTTAGAAATAGGTAAGCCAGAAAGTTTAGACCAATATACCTACTTAGTTCCATCTCAATTTGATAGTAACAAAAAGTATAAGGTTACTCATATCGATGGTTACTCTTGTGAATGTGAGGATTTTAAGAGAAGGGGTGCTGGAACAGGAATGTTTTGTAAGCACATTAAAGCTATCATCATCTTTGAGAAATTAAAGAATACTTACGAAGTTGAAGAAGAGATTAAGCCCGAAATAGAACTGATTATAGAAACGCCTTTAGAACATCATTGTCCTTATTGCACCTCTGATAAGCTAATCAGAAGGGGAGTAAGACTTACGCATGCAGGAGAGAAGCAAAGATACAGCTGTAAAGATTGTAAAAAGAGGTGCGTTCTCTCTCCAATACCAAAAATAAAAGGAAACGCAAAGCTAGTATGCTTAGCTATGGATTGCTATTACAAAGGATTAAGTTATCGTGATATTTCAGACCAATTCAAACAATTCTATAACTTAGACTTACATCATGAAACAATTAGGAGATGGGTATTAAAATTTTCACAAGTAATGGAAAAATATGCTAAAACAATTACTCCTAAGACTTCTGGTGTTTGGAATACTGACGAAACACTAATACTAACAAAAAGAGGAATAGACGAAAAAAATAAAAATAATCATAACAAAGAATATGATTATGTTTGGAATGTAATGGATAATAAGACTAAGTTCTTACTCGCTTCTATTAACTCTGGGAGAAGTAGAAGTAGTAAGGATGCTCAAAAAGTCTTTACAGAAGCATGGGCAGTTAATAAGAAAATGCCTAATCAGATTATTGTTGATGGTTATAGGGGTTATGAAGATGGTTGTAGAAAAACTTTCAAGAATTACGGCTTACAAAGAAAAGTTAAATTCACATCAATAAAAGGGCATAGACACGAAGTCAATAATAATGCTATAGAGAGCCACCACTCTCACCAAAAAGAATTTCATAAAGTAAGAAGAGGAGTAACTGAAACGCAGACTTATCAAGACGGATTTAAAGTATTCCACAACTTCGTGAGAAAAGGTGTTAAGGATAAATTAACACCAGCAGAAAGGTCAGGGATAAGCATAGAAAAGGATAATAAGTGGGAAGGAATGTTATTAGCAAGTATAGACAATGGAAGACAAACCAAAAATTGAGAGTATTGATGGAATAACAAGAGTTCTTACAAACAAAGGGTTGATGGTAACTTTTCTCAATATCTATGAAGCATTAGAAGAAAAGAATCCTAGAAATGTATTTCTAAACGGGCAACTTTACATTGAAGACAGGGTAGACACAATTATCTCAATGTATTTTGGGCATGACAATAGTATTCGTCATTCTTCTGTCTTGGATTTCTTAAAATCAGAAAATTGTGACTTTATTTCAAAAATAAAGTGGTTATCTATGCTTATTAGAGAAAACAAGATAAAACCCGATGGAAAGAAAGAAGTGATAAAGTTTGTTGAAAATGGGAAGATAATATCAAGTTTAAGGACTATTGGAGAAGTGAGAAATGCCTTCCAGCATAATCTTATCTTTGAGGAAGCTTTTAGAAACGCAATTAAGGATGGAAGGACTTTCAAGTTGATAGATAAGAAGTTAGACGCTTGTAAGAGCATAGAAGAATTAGTTAAGATGTTTAAAGAAGAAGCAATATTGCTTGTTGCAGAACTGGACAAGATAATGTTGAAAGATTTTACCACCCATAAAATCTCTATAGAAGACCTAAAAAAAGCTCTTACAAGTCCCGAAAGCGACAGTAAGGGAAAAAATTAGGATAAGTCCCTAAGATAAGACAATCCCATTGATTAATAGAACTATAAAAAACTACTGATTCTCTGCCAATCCTTTTCTGCTTCTTATATTCCTGATTACATTTGCTTGAAGTTCTAGAGGCATTAATTCAAACATCTGGTCCTTTAGAGCTGAAACTCCACGGCCTTCAGTTGCTGAACGCAAGTCAGAACTCCAGCCAAGCATTTCTGCGACTGGCATCTTTCCAACTACTGAAGATGAATCATTCTCCTGTTTAACGTCGATAATTTGTCCTCTCTTCGAAGCAACGAGCTTTGTTACTTCTGCCATCATTTCTGCTGGAGAATCTATTTCATGAATTTGAACTGGTTCTAGCAAACGTCTTCCTGCTTGATCCATTGCAGCGTAAATTGCATCTCTTACAGCAGGATATACCTGTGCAGGACCTCTGTGAATTGCATCTTCATGAAGTTTTATATCTTCTAGTGAGATTTTTAATTTGGTACATGGTTCTCTTGCAAGAGGACCAGCGTCCATTACTTGTTCAAATGCGTCTAGGACTAGTTCAATTACTTCTCCGATGTGAACTTCTCCCTTTGTCTTGTCGAGGAATACATTTCCCTTGTAAACATTTCTGTATTGCTTTGCTTCATCGTTGCTCACTCCAAGGTCTATAAGGCTCTTGATGAGGCTCTTTTCATTTTTCTTTACTCTTCCTTCTGAAATAGTTCCTTCCTGAACTGCTTTGTAAATTTCATCACTCAATGGTTCTACCTTTACAAAGAAGAGGTTGTGTTTGTTTGGTGATTTTCCATCAGCAACTCCGGATGCCTTTGTTACAGTTTCTCTGTAAACTACAATTGGAGGAGAAGTCTTTACTTCGAGACCCTTTTCAGTCTTGATTCTGTTTTCAATAATTTCTAAATGAAGTTCTCCCATTCCTGAAAGAAGATTTTCTCCTGTTTCTTCATTAATTTGAATCTTAATGCTTGGGTCTTCCTTTCCTACCTTTCTTAGAATTTCAATTAGCTTTGGAAGGTCTGCATTCTTAGTTACTTCAATTGCCTTAGTAATAACTGGCTCGAAGATGTGCTTCAATTCTTCGAATGGTGTTTCTTCATCTAGAGTTACGGTCTCTCCTGCATCAGAATAAACTCCTGAGATTGCAAGAACATTTCCACATTGAATGCTTTCAACCTGTTCTGGCTTTATTCCATTGTAAATGAATAATTGCTGAATTTTCTGTCTCTTCTTTGCCATATTGAGGTAGACTTCTTGACCCACTTGAAGAGTTCCAGAGAATAATCTTCCTGCCGATATTTCTTTTTGAGATCTTGGGTCAATGACTATTCTTGTTATTACGAATGCTGGCTTTCCCTTTGGATTGCAGTGAAGTAGGTCCTGACCGAATGGAGTTTCAATATCTCCCTTCCATATCTTTTGGATTCTGTATTTCTGAGCTTCTAGAGGGTTTGGAAGATGTTTTATAACCATGTCTAGAACTACTTCTGGAAGAGGAGCGTTTGCCCAAACCCACTTCTTTCTTTCTTCAGGTTCTAGTTCAGTTATACGAATAATGTCTTTGAAGCTTACTCCCTTCTTCTTCATGAATGGAAGACTCATTGCCCAATTGTCCTTTGCAGAACCAAATGAAACACTTCCATCAGTAATGCTTACCTGCCACTTTTCCTTGAATTCTGGCTCAGCAATTTTAGAGATTAGGTTGTTGAAGTGCTCAATAATTTTCATGAATCTTGCCTGCATTTGTTCAGGTGTGAGTTTCAATTCCTTGATTAGTCTGTCAACTTTATTGATGAATAGAACTGGTTTTACTCTTTCTTTCAATGCTTGTCTCATAACAGTTTCAGTCTGGGGCATTATTCCTTCAGAAGCACATACAAGAACGATTGTTCCATCAATTGCTCTCATTGCTCTTGTAACATTTCCTCCAAAGTCAACGTGTCCTGGAGTGTCAATTAGATTGATTAGGTATTCTTTTTCATTAAAATCGTGAACCATTGAAACATTTGCAGCGTCGACAGTCATTAATCTTTCCTGTTCATCAGCGTGCTGCCATGTGGTCATTCCTTCTTCCAAGTCTCCTGCAGCTTTCTGTGACATCATTCCTGCAGCTGCAAGAAGAGTGTCAGTCATTGCAGTTTTTCCGTGGTGAATGTGTGCTGAAGTAGCGATGTTTCTAATTTGTTCAGGTTGTCTTGATAGACGAATAATTTTTTCAGCGGATGTTTCTTTTGCAGCCATGAATAGTATTTAGAAAGAAGGTTTTTAAACATTACGCGGGAATCTTTTGAGCGTTTGAATCCCAAGAGCATTTTCCAAACCAGTAATTTCCACCATATGGCAGAATTGATAAGCCCGAGAGAGAAGTGAATTGTGGCTTTCCATCTTTGTCAACTCCACTATATCTTAGTATTCCTTTTCCAATTATTCCTGTTGCGGCAAGAAGTTCAATATCATTACTCAATACAACTACTGGCCTTTCTTTGGACAAGGAGTGGATTGCAGCTGCAGTAATTAGATTTCTATCTGTTTCGCTAAGATCTGATTTTCTTTGTTCTTGAATTAAGTCTAATTTTCTTTCCAATTCTCCAGCCACTCTCGAATATTTTGGATTTACAACCCTTTTAGAGTCATAGACACTATTAAGAACTGTTTCTACTCCACTGAGATAAGAATGTGCTTCTCCAAGAACTATTTTCTTTGTTCTATCAATTGAATGTTCTCTAATCTTTCTTGAAAATGCCCTATAGTGATTTAATATTCTGCTGAATTCTAAAAGAACACCTTCAACAGTATACAAATTATCATTAAAATTTGCAGAATATAAGAATGATTGATGAACCTTCATTAATTTCCTTGCCCTATTTCTCATAAAATTAGCTTCTTGATGGTCTTCATGATAGAGGGCAGCTTGAAGATAGGGTATTACAGAAACTGTCAACATTCTTCGGTCTGATGTACCCGTAATTCCAAGTAGGGGAAGTAGTGCGGAATTATCTACAAAGATATCTGATGAATTAAGGAGTCTATTCATTGAGCCCTTTAAGGAAGGAATATTGACTCTTGCACTCTGGACCTCATCAATGGAGATATTTTTCTCTTTTAAATAACCTAAGAAAGCTTTATGATGTTTTTCTCCCTGTTCTAACTCTATTCTTTGGAGATATCCATCCGGGGTTGTTTGCAGAGTCATATTATTTTATTAACAATTATCGAGCACTATCAGCCTGCTTTTCCATCTCATTCCTTTTCTGAACTCCAGTGCTATCGTTGGAATTCTGAGAAGCTAGAATTAATTCATTTGCGAGAGCTTGAGACATTGGAGTCTTCTTTCCGAATGCTTTATCTTGGGCTCCATGAGCCATATTTCTCAATGCAAGAGCAATTCTCTTTATTGGAGAGAAGTCAACTGCCTGAGGATATTTTGCTCCACCATATTCAATAGTGGTTGTTCCATCTCTTGGTGCAGCGTTTTCAATTGCTTTAACGAGAACCTGAACTGGATTCTGATTTGTTTTCTGGTGAATTATGTGGAATGCGTCAATGATTATCTTTGCATTTCTGCTGTACTTTCCGCTTGAGTGGGAAGTCATTATCTTGTGCTTCTTTCCTCTGTGTCCTGGAACACCCATGAGATTGATTAATCTTTCAACAACATTCATCTTTGTCTTTCCATATTTCTTATTCATTCTTCCTTTGCTCTTGAGAACAAGTTTTGGTTCAACGCTTATTACTCTCTTTAATCCAAAATCATTTACAGCAACTTCTTCAGCAGTGTATAAATCAAATATTTTATGCGCCATTATCTTCTACCCTTCTCAATCTTGCCCTTCCACAATCTTCTTAGTGGCTGGTCATTTACTTTTATAACTTGGAATCTTACACCTGGAATATCTCCCTTTTGTCTTCCCTGTCTTCCGCCGATTCTTTCAATTATAACTTCATCGTGTTCATCGACGAATTTCTGTGCGAGATTTCCTGGAATGAATGCGATAACATAACGGCTGTTCTTGATTAACTGAACTTTGCAACACTTTCTCATAGCAGAGTTTGGCTGTCTTGCTTCCTTCTGAACTTTTTCAATTACTATTGCCTTTGCCTGGCTCTTTCCTTCAAGAGGGTCTGCCTTTGCGTAAGAATCAGTGACTCTAAGCTTGAATTTGTGGTCGGACCATCTGAATTTCTTTCTCTTGCTCATTAATTTTCTTGCATTAAATAATCCCATGTTATAAACGATGAATTTGAAGGTTTTTAAACCTTATTTAAAAATTAAACCTCCCATATTGGAGCTTTGTTGTGCCACGCTACATGACCAAACTGGATTACAACATCAATCTTCTTCTCCAATTGACTTCCAAGGACGGGAACATCGCATGCTCCGAAGCATGATTCCATCCATATTAGGAAACTTAATTCAGGGAATTTTTCTTTGAAGTAATCCACTATAGTGGTTGAGTATGGTTTCATCCCATCAGGAAATTGAAAGAGAACAATCTTGTTTGAATTTGAGTCTTCAGATACTTTCTTCAATTCCTTTTCAATTGAAGGGAGGTCTAGTTCATACTCTTCCTGAACTTCCTTGATTGTTTTTCTATGCATTTTTACCATGATTTTTATTCATTAATTTTTAGAATTTCTTAGTTGTTCTGGGTCGTATATCAGAACTCTCTTGCTGAGTGGCTTGAGGGTAAGTCCATCATATGGTTCGCATGGAGTTTCGACGTGAACTCCTCTCAAATTAACTTTCTTGACCATTCCTCTAGTGTCCCTGTTGTAACCATATTTATTTTTGTCAAACAACTTCGTTGATCTGCCCAGCTCCATGCCCGGAACTATTACTTCCATTCCACTTACAATCTCTTCAATTTTCATAAAATCAGACGAGAATTAGGAGTTATAAAGTTAACTAAATATTGTTTTGCAGGATATAAATGGTTATAAGTCTGAATACTGGTTTATCTTTGAGAGTTGAAAAATGAGTGAAACAAAGATTGCTAAGAATGACAAGTTAATTATGGTTGTTCCTGCAAGCGCTCTATTTGGCAGGAATGAAGGATTGAATCTTGAATTTGATGGATTCCAAGAGGCATCCAAGGTTAATTTTAAGGAAAGAGTTTTGCAGCATGGTGGCTTTATGACTAGAGGCAATGGAAAAACTTATTTTGCTGAAGCTGATTCAAATTACAGACAACCAATTCCTTACACTCTAGTTATTAATCCTGAAAAGAAGAAAGTCTTTGGATTCAAGAGATCTTCCAATAATGCAAATTACGGCGAGACACGACTCTATGGGAAGTGGAGTTGGGGTGTTGGAGGCCATGTTGATTTTACAGGAGATGATGACATAAGGAACCCTAAGATTCTGGAAGAGACTCTCGCGAGAGAATTGGAAGAAGAAATTGTAATGGACGGTAGTATCAATAATAGTTATATTCTTGGATATCTAAACGTCAATGATCCTGTGAGCATTGTTCATTTTGGACTTGTATATGTTGTTGAGACTAACTCTGAAAACATAGGGCCACGGGATTCTGAAATTGAGGAAGGTAGATTCCTTTCAAGCAAGGAACTTTCAGATATATGTAATGACTCAAGTTTGGAAGTTGAGGGATGGTCTAGAGCAGTTGTTGAGCCTCTGATAAAATTGCTTGAAAAATGACTATATCTCTCCTATAAATAAATCATTATAAATCAGAAAATCCCTGAATTATTATGTCAGATGAGGATAGAGTTCTTGTGGTGCCCATAGCATCTATTTTTGGAGACAGAGAACCCTTCAATGGGTTTAGAGGCGTTGAAGAGTTTGCAATTAATCTTGATGAACCTCTCAATTCAGGAAGATTTAGATTTCTTAGACGGGATATACTTGAAAGACAGGCCAAATCTGAAGGAAAGCTGGAATACAAACAAATAGTCCCATACATGATGTTCTTCAATCCAGACACTTTTCAAGTTTATGCCTTTAGACATTGTCCAAATTCAAGAGACAGAAAGACGATATTGGATGGCATGTGGTATTTTGGCTTTGGAACGAATATAGAACTATCAGACCATTGGGATGGTTCGAGGGATAGAAGATATCTTGGAAGAGATTTAATTGAAAGGGCAAAATCGCGGGCCATCGCAGAGATGGTTAAATCAAATGGGAGAATTATTGAAAGTAAATTGATTGGATTCATTAATGAGGAAGATTATGAAGAACTTGGATTGGAGAAGGAAGAATTTGAAAGAGGAATTCTTGCACCAGTCTACCTAAACATTACTAATTCATCAACGATGGCCCCAAAGAATAATTTACCCCTCGAAGGTGGAATGTGTGGGATTGATAAGCTGGGTGAAATTTATTCTGCTAGCTTTGAAGATGAGAGAGTATCTCTAGACCCCTGGGCAAGAATGACTTATACTGCTCTTCTCAAATCATTTGAATTTCATGATAGTGTTTCTTCAAAGAATGGTCTGGATGAAGAAGATGAAAAGAAAGGCAGGCGAAGCAAGAAGCATGGAAGAAGAGATAGGAGATGATTAAACTTTCAAATTCTCAACAAAATTCTTAATACCTTTGAAATCTTTTAATCTTGAAAATTCTTCTCTTGCTTTTGAGGCTCCTGGAAATCCGGAGAGGAAGTAAATTCCAGTATACTTAATTCTGTTAACATCCAAGAATTTATCTTTTTCACAGAGTTGCAGATATCCTCTGAAGAGTTCTATCTTTTCTTTAGGAGTTGTTGTAGTTTCTTCTTTCTTTTCTAAATAATTTAGGATGTTTCTAAAAATGAGTGGATTTCCAAGTGCTCCTCTTGCAACCATTACACCATCGGCGAATTTCAGCATTCTTTCTGCATCTTCTCCTGTGTTAATGTCTCCATTTCCTATTACTGGAATTTTAACACTCTTCTTAACTTTCTCAATCTCCTTCCAATCGGCTTTGACTTGATTAGTATCCTTTGCGAGGCGGGCATGAACTGTTATTGCGTCTGCTCCTGCTTTCTCAATTACCCTTGCTATTTTTACTGCTTCATTCTCATAGAATCCAAGTCTTATTTTTACAGTTACTATTAGACCTTCACTCTTTAGGAATTTTATTATTTCTGCTATTTTCTTTGGAGTTTTTAGAAGAAGTGAGCCTGCCCCTCCCCCAATTATCCTTTGTGAAGGGCAACCACAATTCAAATCAACTAAGTCGAATTTTCTGAGGATTGGGAGTGCCTTTCTAAATTCTTCAACATTATTTCCTGCAACTTGAATTCCAAGAGGTTTCTCTGTTTTCTTTCTTTCAACAAGATAATTTGTAATTCTATTTGGATGATTTATTGAATCAATGTAAATCATTTCAGTATAAGTGAGGGAAGCTCCTGCTCTTCTGCATAATTCTCTGAATGGATAATCCGTAACATCCACCATCGGAGCTAGGATAATAGGATTTTTCAGCTTGATATTGCCAATTGTTAGGGTTTTCATTATAATATTCTCAATAATCAGCTTTAAAAATGTCTTTCCTCTATAAAAAGAATGACTAACGAAGAACACATTCATGGGCACATCAGACAGCCAATTGTAACTGTAGCAGGGCATGTAGACCATGGCAAGACGAGTCTTTTAGACAAGATAAGGGGAACTTCAGTTGCTGCAGGAGAAGCTGGAGGAATAACTCAGAAGATATCATTCACATTGTTACCAAGAGAGAAGATAATTGAACAATGTCCTGCATTTACTGGAAAGGAGAATGAGAAGAAGCTTGAGATTCCTGGATTTTTGTTTATTGATACGCCTGGACATGCAGCATTTACTAATCTAAGAAAGAGGGGAGGAGGTCTTGCAGACTTGGCAATTCTCGTTGTTGATATTAATGAAGGAATAAAACCGCAGACAGCAGAAGTAATTCAATTATTCAAAGCAAATAAGACTCCATTCATAATTGCCATGAATAAGATTGACAATGTTTCTGGATGGAAGAGAGTTAGTGAAAACATGAAGGAGAATATTGACAAGCAGGCTATTCATGTAAGGACAGTATTTGATGAGAAGCTATATACTTTCATAGGGGCCTTGAATTCTTATGGATTCGATGCAGATTTATTCTTCAATGTGAGTGATTTCACAAAGAAGGTTGCTCTAGTTCCATGTTCTGCAAGGAGTGGAGAGGGAATTTCAGAAATTCTCATGATGCTCTGCGGACTCTCTCAGAAATTCCTTAAGGGCAATCTAAAGCTTGGAAGCAAACCAAAGGGAATAATTCTTGAAATAAAGAAAGAGAAGACTGTCCAATATGCTGAAGCAATACTCTATGATGGAACTCTAAGAGGAAATGATGAAATTGCCATTGCAAATTTCAATCTTGGAAATCCGATTGTTTCGAGGCTTAGAACTCTCGAAGAAATTCAACCATTGTCATTCAAATTTAAGCCAGTAAAAGAAGTAAGTGCTGCAACTGGACTTAGATTCCAGTTGACTGAAAAGGCAGATGTTCTTCCTGGAATGCCCTTCATGATTTATGAGAATAATCTTGAAGAGATTTCAAAGGAATTTAAGAAGGAATTACTAGAACTCATTAAGACGGATGGATATGGAATAATATTGAAGGCAGACAGTCTTGGAAGTCTAGAAGCTGCTCTGACATTATTGAGACAATCAAATGTAAGAGTATTGAAGGCAGGAATTGGAACAATAAGCAAGAGTGATATTATTTCAGCAAGGGCAAATTTAGAAACCGAGAGTCCTGAGAATGCAGTTATTCTTGGATTCAACTCTTATCTTGAGGCAGATGCAAAGGAAATTCTTCCAGTCAATGTAAAGGTAATATCTGGAGAAGTAATTTACAGACTCATTGAAGAGTTGACTAAGTGGCAGGATGAGAGAAGGAATGAAATATTGAAGGCAAGACTCATGGAGCTTGCATCTCTTGTTAAACTTGAAATTCTACACAAATATGTTTTTAGAAATTCAAATCCTGCAATATTTGGTGTGAAAGTTCTTGGGGGAAAAATAGTTCCAAATCTAAAAGTAATTGATGAGAAGGGGATGGAAGTTGGAAGAATTAAAGGGATTCAGGAAGGGAAGGAGAGTATTCAAGAGGCAAGAGAAGGAATGGAAGTCGCCATAAGCATTACAGGACAGAATTTTGAGAGACACATTGCTCAGTTAAAATATCTCTATTCAGACATGGGTGCTAAGCAATATCGTCAGCTGAAAGAAAACAAAGGAATACTTACTGCAGCTGAAAATAGAGTGCTGATGGAAATTGGGGAGTTGAAGAAATTTTAAATACTATCTTCATCATTAATTATCATGAATAAGAAGGTGGTCTACTATGTTGGATGTGTTGTTTTATTTCTTGGACTCTTTTGGATGATGCTTCCGCATGTAGCTCATGGAGCGGCAGTTGAAGCTGTTGGAGGAGAGCATGAAGAGAGTCATTATAGGGATGTATTCAATGGCCTGATTGGAGTTCTCATTGGACTTGGATTAATAATGTATGTCAATGGGGATTTTGATAGATGGAAGAAGTAATTGAAGAATTTAGCTAAAGCCCTAAGACAAGGTTTTTAAAGCCCCTTTTTCTAAACCAAGTATGGCATTCAGATTGAATATGAGTGATAAGGGAAAGGCATGGAGAATTGAGCTTGAAAGCGAAGCTCTTCTTGGAAAGAAGATTGGAGATAAAATTCATGGTAAAGAGATAAAGGATGATTTTGATGGTTATGAATTTGAAATTACAGGAACTTCTGACAAAGCAGGATTTCCTGGACACAAGGACATTGATTCGCCAGCTCTTACAAAGAAACTTCTTACAAGAGGATTCGGAATGAAGACTGCAGAGCCAAAGGGTTTGAGATTGAGAAAGACTCTTAGGGGAAGCATAATTAGTGAAGACATAATGCAGATTAACATGAATGTTCTAAAGCATGGTCACAAGAAGATGAATGAAATATTCCCTGACCAGAATAAGCCTAAGGAAGAGAAGAAAGAAGAAGCACCTGTTGCTGCTTGATATCTAAACAAGGTTTAAAAATTGATAAATAAATCAATTTTGAGACCTCTCGTTGGCACTCAAGGTTTAAATATCTCATCTGGCTTCCTTATTTATCTAAAGGGTGATTGACATGAACCAGAAAGAGATGAGAGTTTTTCGCACATTTGTTGGAATATTGATGCTAGTCCTGCTCGTGACTTTTCTTGAAGTTAAATTTCCTTCAAGTGCAGAAAGTAAGATTTTTCTAAGTCCTGGAGATTCTGAATCGATCGAAATCAGCTATTCACAACTAGACAATATTATGTGGGACGAGTATTCTGAAAACGGCAATCTTGGTGTGGTCATGTTGAGAGTGGGAAGTTTGGAAAATGGTGAATTTAGGACTGATTTTGTTAGATCATTTGATACCTCCATTGAATCAAAGCATGATGATTTTAGAAGAGTGTTGAATGAAGTAGAATCATCAGATAGAGATTATCAATTAACTTTCAATCTCAATCTTGCAACTCAAGAAACATACTTTGTAAGAGGTTGATGCTAAGTTAGTTGCATTCTTGAATAGCACTTTCTGTCAATTCAACACAATCATTGATGGTTATTACTGCCCTTTCTGGTTTGCCGGATACTGGAATGTAGTAAGTTTTCTTTTCACCACTCTGAATTATTTTGCACGTTCCGCATGAATCTTCACATACCCAAGACTCGCTCCTTCCTGTTTCAAGATGAGTTGAAGCTTTTACTGAAGTTAATTCATACTGATCAATTCCTCTTGAAAGAGTCAATTCCAAATCTCCTGTAAAATGGTTGTAACATGATGATTCAATTGACGTTGATGGACTTCCCTGCATTTCAATGCACATCTGTGGAGAAAATTGGAGTGGCTTTGCAGAAAATTCAATGATGTACATGAATATTATAGCCACAAGAGAAATTGCAATGAGTGAAATTAGCACTACTGAAACCGTTTCAGATACTCCCCTCTTATTATTTTCCATTATAGTTTGCAGAACCTACTTTCTTCATCATTTAATTTTAATTCAGCAATTTTAACATTCTCCTTCGATATTGAAAGAGACTTTGAATTTTCCACTAAAGGTATTTTTAGGAAGAATGAACCATCGTTCTGGACATGACTTCCAGTTATTTGGCTGTCCCCCTCATTTTGGGATTCCATAAAAATTAATTCTGGGTTGAATTCTCCCGATTCATAGCTTCCTCCGCTGTTTAATTCAAGATTGTAAGTAAATTCGCCAAATCCATTCTCTCCAACACACCCGCTTTCAATTGACTTGCTAATCATTTTCATTGAACCCTCAAAGTAAGTTCCTTCAATAAGGTAGTATTTCTCCTGCGAACAATCAATGATTTCATCAATTGCACTTCCAGTCAGGGTATTCTTACTTATTCCTACTTCATCTTCAATTCTTGATGAGATTATTTCTGAATCTAACTTCCCAAAATCATTTACAAGAAGGGACTTCATTATTCCATTGTTAATTGATCTGTAATGGCTTTCCTTTGAACATCCCTGAAAGCACCCATCAATATCTCCTGAGAAATCCGCACATTGCGCTACGCAATTTAGCGCTCCACTGGGCATTGATGCTGGAACGTATTCATCGGCTAGATTTGCCAGGGCATGCGAGAATTCATGTGCAACCACATTTCCAAGCCTCATGTTTGAATTAATGCTTAGGAAATTCATGTAAGTTGTGCTCCTTATTGATTGGGTCTCACCCTTCAATGCGATTACGTAATCATTTGGGCATGTGGATACTCTCTTGATATTGTCCCTATAATAGCAGAATAGTGCTATCCCCTGATATATCTCGCATTTTGGTTCCTCATCAATGTAGAAGATATTG
>Ga0137430_1000182_pt1 | contig 17679 bp, 15 predicted proteins | sample EasRivERMZT754_2_FD_104651 | JGI IMG/M metagenome (GOLD analysis project Ga0137430, IMG submission 104651) | Soil microbial communities from meander-bound floodplain in the East River, Colorado, USA - East River MetaG ERMZT754_2 | ecosystem: Environmental > Terrestrial > Soil > Floodplain ...
CGTAGGGCGCGAGGATCCGGTTGACCCAGAATCCGGGAGTGTCGCGCACCACGATGACGGTCTTGCCGATGCGTCGGCCGAACGCGACCGCGGTGCTGATGGTCTGGGGCGTGGTGCGCGCTCCGGGAATCACTTCGAGCAACGGCATTTTCGCGACCGGCGAAAAGAAATGCATGCCGATGACGCGCTCGGGGTCGCGTGCCGCCTCGGCGATGCGCGTGATCGGAATCGTCGAGGTATTGGACGCGAACACGCCCGCGGCCGGCAACACGCCTTCCGCCTCCCGCAGCACCTGCTGCTTGACGGCGAGGTCTTCGAACACCGCCTCGATGGTCAGCTCCGCCCGGCCGAATCCCGCGTAGGTGTCGCCGCCGGACAGCAGCGCCACCAGCCGGGCATATTCGTATTTCGAGATGCGGCGCCGCTTCAACCGGTCGTCGAGAATCGCGCGAGCCGCGAGGATACCCTGCGCCACTCGCCCAAGATCCGCGTCTTTCATGCGGACATCGACCTCGGCTTGCGCCACCGCGGTCCCGGCGATACCCGACCCCATGAAGCCTGAGCCGATGATTCCCAGCCGGTTGACGCGCGCGGCGGGAGGAGCATTCGCAACGCCGGGGTCCTTCTTGAGTTGATTGGTGGCAAAGAAAATCTGCACGAGCTTGCGGGAGACATCGGTCACGGCCAACTGTCCGAACAGCTGGGCTTCACGCTTCAGTCCTTCCGACATCCCGTGCTTCAGCCCGTATTCGACCGCTTCGAGCGCCGCGACCGGCGCGGGGTAGTGCCCCGCGGTGCGCTCGAGCACCTGCTTGCGCGCGGTACGGAACACGATGCGCCGGCCGAGCGGATTGCCGTCGAGCAGGAATCCGATGAATCCACCGGGCCGCTTGCGCTTGGGGCGCCACCCACCGGCCATTTTCTGAGCGGCGCGGAACGTGATCTCATTGAGAATCGGCGGTGCCACCAGCTCGTCCACAATGCCGAGCCGGAACGCCTTCGGGGCGCGCTCCAGTTTGCCGGCGAGGATCATGTCCAATGCCGCGCGCGCGCCGATCAGGCGTGGCAGCCGCTGACAGCCGCCCGCGGCGGGCAGGATCCCGAGCTGGACTTCTGGCAATCCGATCTGCGTCTTGGGATGATCGGTGGCGACACGGTAATGACACGCGAGCGCAAATTCGAGCCCGCCCCCGAGGCAGCCGCCGTGAATCCCCGCAACGACGGGTTTCGGGAAGCGTGCGACGCGATCGAGCAGGTCCTGACCTTCAGCCGCGAGGCGCTCCGCCTCGGCCGCGGAGCTCAGCTGGACGAATTCTTCGATATCGGCGCCGGCGATGAAGTTGTCCGGCTTGCCGGAGAAGAACGCGACGCCCTTTACGCGCGCGTCGTCCGCCAGGGCCGCAAAGCACGCGAGAAACTCGTCTTTGACACCGCGCGAAATGACGTTGACCGGATGGCCTGTGAGGTCCAGCACCACGACGGCAATGCCATCGGAGATCTCCCAGGTGACGGCGGGAGCCGCGCGAGCCGGAGCAGTGATCGTCGCCATTACCGGCGTTCCAGCACCATGGCGAATCCCATCCCGCCCTGGGCGCACACGGAGATGAGCCCGAACTGCACATCGCGCCGGACCATCTCGTTGGAGAGCGTCGTCACCAGACGCCCGCCCGTCGCGCCGAACGGGTGGCCGATCGCGATCGAGCCGCCCATCACATTGATGATGTCCTCGTTGATCTCCCAACCCTTGGCCGCAAAACCTTGAAGATTCGAGAGCACCTGCGCCGCGAACGCTTCGTGCAGCTCGATCAGTCCGAGATCCTTCCACTGAATGCCGGCGCGCTCGAGCGCCTTGGGCACCGCCCACACCGGCGCCTGCAGCAGCTGCCACCCCGGATCGACCGCCGCGACTGCGTAGGACCGGATATACGTGAGCGGCTGGTAGCCCAGACCCTGCGCGGCCTCGGCGCTCATCAGCAGGACCGCGGATGCACCGTCGGTTAGGGGCGATGCGTTGGCGGCGGTGACACTGCCGTAGCGGCGATCGAATACGGGTTTGAGCTTCGCCATCTGCTCGAGCGACGTGTCGGTTCTGATGCCGTTGTCCTGGCGCACGATCGCCTCATTCGGCCGCGTCGAGAGCCATGGCGCGATCTCCGCCGTGAGCCGCCCGTCCGCCGTGCCCTCGGCCGCGAGCGTATGGCTGCGCAGCGCCCAGCGATCCTGCTCCTCGCGGGCGATGTGATTCTCCTTGGCCATCTTTTCCGCCGACTGGCCCATCGACTGACCGGTCGACGGCTCTGCGATCGCGGGCGCGACCGGAATCAGGTCTTTCGGACGGATCTTGGCGAACGTCCTGACGCGCGCGCCAAGTGACTTGGCCTTGCTCGCTTCGACCAGAATGTCCGCGAGGCGGCGGGATGCGAGAATCGGAATATCCGAGAGCGCCTCGGCGCCGCCGGCCATGATGACGGCGGCATTGCCCAGTGCGATCTGGTCATGCGCCGCGGTGATGGCCTGGTTGGCCGAGGCGCAGGCGCGATTGAGCGAGTAGGCCGGGATCTCCTTGGGGAACTGCGGCAGGAGGCTGACTTCGCGGCCGATGTTCGGCACCAGCGGAGACGGAACCACCTGGCCGAAGATGACTTCGTCGACTTCCTGTCCATCCAGATTGGTACGCTCGAGCAGCTCGCGCGCGGCGTAGCGCGCGAGATCGACGGCGCGCACGTCCTTCAAGACAGTGCCCGCTTTACTGAATGGCGTTCGGACGCCGGCGACAACAGCTACACGCCGTCCATTGAGACCCGGCATTAGATTCACCCTCCGATTTTGGTCACAGGCTAAAGCCTGTGCTGCGAAACCTACCACCAGCCCCTAGTGGAGGGGAGTTGGATCAGGCTCTAGTCGAAACGCCGTGGGACGTGTTGGTCATCGGCGCCGGGATCACCGGCGCGGGGATCGCGCGGGATGCGGCCATGCGCGGGTTCCGCACCGCCCTGATCGATAAGGCGGACTTCGGGGCTGGTACGTCGTCCCATTCTTCCCGGCTGATTCATGGTGGCGTGCGCTACCTGGAGCAGTACGCGTTTCGGCTGGTATTCGAGTCCAGTCACGAGCGGCGCGTCTTGCTCAGGATCGCGCCGCATCTCGTGCGCCCGCTCGCGTTCCTCTTTCCCGTGTATCGCGGCGGTCGCGTTCCGGCCTGGAAGCTGCGCGCCGGGATGTGGCTGTACGACTTGCTTTCGGCGTTCCGGAACGTCCGGCGGCACCGCTGGCTCAACGCCAAGAACGTGCGCCGCGTCGAGCCGGGCGTGCGCGACAAGGGTCTGGTTGGAGCGTCGCTCTACTACGACGCGCAGGTAGACGATGCACGCCTCGTCATCGCCACCGTGCGCGCCGCCGCGCGCTCGGGTGCGGTCGTCGCCAATTACATCGAGGCGACGGCATTGCTCAAACCCGATGGCCGTATCCGAGGCGCCGTCGTTCGCGACGTGCTCACCGGCGAGACGGCGAACATTCGCGCCAACGTCGTGGTGAACGCCACCGGCCCGTGGTCGGATGCGCTGCGGCGGCTGGACAACCCGGCTGCCAAGCCGCTGCTGCGCCCCACCAAGGGCGCTCATGTGTTTGTGCCGCGGCGGCGCATGTCGAACGAGCATGCTGTCACGCTGTTCTCGCCGCTCGACGGTCGCGTGATGTTCGTGCTGCCCTGGGGAGACCTGTCGTACGTCGGCACGACGGACACCGATGCCGACGCTTCACCCGACGAGTTACGTGTGACATCCGCGGATGTGACGTACCTGCTCCGATCGGCGAATGCCGCCTTTCCGGACGCCCACCTCACCACGAATGATGTCATCTCGGGATGGGCAGGGTTGCGGCCATTGCTGCATCAGGACAACGCCACCCCGTCCCAGGTGTCCCGCGAGCACGCCATCGAGGAGAGCGCGCACGGACTCGTCTCGATCGTGGGGGGCAAGCTCACGACGTATCGGATCATGGCCCGCGACGTGGTCGATCGCGTCGCGAAGCGACTGCAGACGCTCGATGGGCGCCCCGTGGCTCCGCATCCACCCACCGATCGTGAACCGTTGCCGGGCGGGGAAACCGCCGATCTCGAGGTGCTGGTCGAAGCCGCGCGCGCCCGCGGCACACCGGAAGCGACCGCGCGTCATCTGGTGGCGAGCTACGGCAGTGAGGCGGCGGCGGTGCTCAACCTGGTCGATCGCGAGCGTCCGCTGGGGCAACCGATCGTGCCCGGCAGGCCGGAAATCTGGGCGGAGGTCACGTACGCGGTCGAGCGCGAGATGGCACAGCGGGTACAGGACGTGCTGATCCGGCGCCTGCACCTGTACTACGAAACGCGTGATCAGGGCCAAGCAGTCGCCGGTGCAGTCGCGAGCCGAATGCAAAAGCTCCTCGGCTGGGACGACACCCGTGAGGCCGAGGAGCTTCGCGATTACGCGCAAATGCTGGAACGAGGTCGCATCAAGGTTTGACGCGCACCCGAGGTCTGATGCGTATATCGGGATCGTCCTCGTCTTCGATCTGCCGTAGCGCCCAAGTCGCGGCGCGCCGCACCGATCCCGCTTCATCGCTCTGAGCTGCCACCAACCCGTCGCGCGCGCGCGGACTTTCGATCTCGCCCAGGGCCCACGCCGCGGTCGCACGAACCTCGATATCACTGTCCTTGAGCGCCGCGACCAGCGGATCGACCGCGCTCTCGTCTTCGATTTCGCCGAGCGCCCAGGCGGCGAGCACGCGCACCTCGGGATCGGTGTCGCGCAGGCCCACGGCCACCGGCCGGACGCCGCTCCCCTCTTCGATTTCCCCCAGCGCCCAGAGCGCTGTCTTTCGCACGCTCACGACCGGATCGCGCACGAGCGGCTCGAGCGCCGCGACGCCTTGACTGCTTTCGATCTCCCCCAGCGCCCACGCCGCGGCCTGGCGCACGCGCGGCTCGCGGTCCTTCGTTGCGGTCGTGAGCAGCGGCACCGCGCTGGCGTCTTCGATTTCGCCGAGGGACCATACCGCGGCGAGCCGGACGTCGAGCACCGGATCGTTCACGGCCGCCGTGAGCGGGCGAACCCCGCGCGCGTCTTCGATCTCGCCGATCGCCCACGCGGCGGTGCGCCGGACTTCGGGGGCGCGGTCATTGAGGGCGCGCGCGAGCGCGTCGATGGCGACCTTGTCCTCGATCTCACCGAGCGCCCAGGCCGCGGTCATGCGAACCGCGGGGGCATCGTCATCGCTCAGCGCTTTGCTGAGCGGATTGATCGCGCGCGAGTCCTCCATTTCGCCGAGGCCCAGGGCACCTGTCTCGCGGAGGTCGGCCCGTGCATCGCGCAGCAGGCTGATGAAGAGATCGTACTCACCCGATCCGCCGTGATTCCCGAGCACGCGCACGGCGATCCCGCGCACGCAGCGGTTCTCGTCGCGCACGAACGCTCGGAAGGCACGCAGCGCCCCCGGGTTGATGTCCGAACTGCGCTCGTGCATCTCGACGTGAAAGCCGCCACCACCGCCTTCGGGCATCGGCATTGGAGTCGGCATCGGGCGGGGCATCGGCATGCTGGGGTCTGAATACCAGCCTCCCCAGCCCCACCAGCCGCCATAGTTGGTCATGGCCTGACCGGCGAGCTTGCAGATCGTGGAATCGCTCGTCTTGAGCAGCGAGAGCACCCGCGTGACCGTAGCGGAGTCGAGGGTGGAGGGGTTCTGCACGGTGACCAGCAAGGCCAAGAACGTTGCAAGCATGACCAATCCCGGGTGGAGGATACGTCCGTTTGGATATGTGGAATGTCCCAAAGGTTGCCGCGTCGGGAAATGGCGGTATTTTCCCGCCCCGTGCGTCACAGTACCTGGCCCGTTTTCCTCTGTATTGTCGGTCTCCCCGCCTGCTCCCGCCCCGAGGCGCCCCGGCAAGCGATTGCGGCGGCGAGTACGGCGGACTCGATCATCCCGGTTGGCCCCTTTGGCGACGCCGTGCGCCGCGGCCGGGCGCTTCTGCTGGCAACCCGCGACAGCCTGCCGAGCCACGTGGGAAACCAGCTGCGCTGTACCAGCTGCCATCTCGACGCCGGGCGCCGGGAGATGGGCTCCTGGGTCGGCGTGTTCGCCCGGTATCCGCAGTACCGTCCCCGCAGCGGTATCGTCGAAACGATCGAGTATCGCGTCAATGATTGCCTCCGCCGCAGCATGAACGGCACCGCGCTGGATCCCGCCAGCGCCTAAATGCGCGACATCGTGGCCTACTTCGCGTTTCTGTCGCGTGGCACCCAGATTGGCCCGCCGGCCGGCGCACCGGGAGCGCGACTCCAGAAGTGGGCCTCGTTTGCGGCGGACACCGCGGCGGGCGCGCGCGTGTTCGGCGCGTCGTGCGCGAAGTGCCACGGCGGAAAGGGCGAAGGCACGCCGGTCGGGCCGCCGGTGTGGGGTCCGCAGTCGTACAACGTGGGCGCGGGCATGACGCGCGTTCGCGCCGCTGCCGAGTTCATCCGTCACAACATGCCTTTCGACGCACCCGGAACGCTCACCGACCAGCAGGCCTTTGACGTCGCCGCGTACGTGAATGCGCAGCCGCGGCCCGATTACAAAGGCAAGGAAAACGACTGGCCCAACGGCGATCCGCCACCCGATGTCGCTTATCCAACGCGGTCCGCCACACGCCGCGCCCCGTAGGTCATCACCTGAGGAGGTTCCGATGTTCGAGTTCAACGACGTCACCACTCCCCGCCGCGGATTTTTGGGCACTCTTGCCGCCACCGCGGCCGCGGGCCTCGCCAGCCTGACTCCGCTGCGACTCGAAGCACAGCCGCGCCGCGGATCGAGCGGCGTGGATGCGGCGTTCGAGACGTGGCTCAACCGGGTCACCGGGAAGCACAAAATGGTCTTCGACGCGCCCGAGGTGAACAGCGGCATGCCGGTGATCTGGCCGCGCGTCTGGCTCAACGGCAACAACGAGAATTACGGCACGAAGGACACAGACAATTCCGCGGTTGTGATTCTGCGCCACGCCTCGATTCCGCTCGGGATGCGGGACGACGTGTGGGCGAAGTACAAACTGGGTGAAGCATTCATGATCAAGGACGGTGACGCTTTTGCGACGAAGAACATCTTCGCCAAGGTGATGCCGCTGCCGCTGCCTGGGACGGGCGTCGAGGCATTGCTTGCGAGCGGCGTCATGTTCGGCGTGTGCAACGTCGCACTCACTGTGTATAGCGCGATGGTGGCGCAGAAGGCCGGTCTGGATGCCGCCGCCGTGAAAGCCGACTGGGTCGCGGCACTGCTTCCGGGCATGCAGGTCGTCCCGTCGGGTGTGCTGGCGGTCGCGCGGACGCAGGAGAAGGGCTGCGCGTACTGCTTCGCCGGGTAAGACGGCGGCGCAGGGCGGCTAGGGGCGGCCAGGGCGGCGGGGGGCGGCAACACCCCTCGCCGCTCTTATTTCCAGCCGCGCAGACTCCGGACGAAGTCGTGTAACACCAGGAATTTCTCGTACAGGCGCACGCCCTTGCGCTTGCGGCCGAACTCGGCAAACAACTCGCGCAGACGGCCGCGGCGCATCACGTAGAACCGGAAGGTCTCCGCAAAATCCTCCTGCGGGTGCGTCGCGGCATAGGCGCTGACATAGTCGGTCAGCGTGGTCGCGATCCGGCGCCGCTCGAAGTCCACCCAGTGCTCGTCCGCCACGCGATACGCCTTCCGCACCTCGCCAAAGGCACGGCGGAACCGGCCGGACCGCGTCCACGTCCAATGATGGTACAGGAACGAGTGGCCGAGCTCATGGAGCAACAGGCCGGTGAGCATGTTCCACGAGATCTCGTCGCGGCGCCGTTTGCCCGTCACGTAGCGGCGATCGAGCTCGATGACTTTCGGCGCGCGTGGCGCGACCCCGGACACGCCCGGCCGCAGCGCGACCCGATAGTGCCAGTCGCGAATCCGCGAGACGATGAGCAGGCGGCGCGCCCGGCGCAGCGCGCGAGGAATGAGGTCCCGCCCGGTCGCGTCCTCCCCGCACCAGGGGCAGGTGGCCATCCAGTCGTCCACACCGCGATCGCAGTGCGGACAGGAGTTCTCGAAGTGATCGTAGCGCCACGACTGCGCGCGCCCGCACCAGGGGCAGAAGCGCATCGGATACATCACGCCGCCGCCGCAGCCCCAGTCGCAGCGGGCGTGGAACTTGAATCCCTTCGGGGCCTTGAGCGGCTCGTCGCTCGAGTCCGCGTCCTGGATGTTCCGGCCGCACCAGGGACAGAACGACGACGCATCCGACACCATCCAGCCGCAGTACGCGCACTCGGCGCCGGTTTCGCGCAGCGTGTCAGGCCACTCCTGCTTGCGGCTGCAGCTGGGGCAATAGCTCCAGAAGCGCTCCAGCTCGGTGTGGCAGCGCGCGCAGCGGAGCTCCGGCGTGGGCACTTCCCGGCGGCTCATCGCGCCATCGCCTCATCCACGATGCGCTGGATGAACGCGTTGTATTTGAGCCCGGACTTCTTGGCCGCCTCCGCCAACTCGTGCTCGTCAGCAATGAACGGATTCGGATTGACCTCGAGGACGTACACCTCGTCGTCGTGCGCGAGGCGCACGTCCACACGCCCGTAGTCCTGGAGCCACAGGGCGTGAAAGGCGGTGGTGCAGATCTCGCCGATGCGTGACGTGAGCTGCTCGGAGACGCCTTTGGCGAAGACGTTCTTAATCTTCTTTTTCTTGCGGTAGTCCTCGTCCCACTTGGCCTTGTACGTCGCGATGCGGTGCTCGCTGCCCGTTTCGGGCTCGCCGAACGTCATCTCCGTCAGCGGCAGCACCTCGAGGTCGTCGTTGCCGATCAGGCCGACGTACACCTCGCGGCCTTCGACCAGCTCCTCGACGATCGCGGCCTGATGGTACTTGCTGTGGATGAACTCGATTCGTTGCTTCAGGCTCGCGTCGTCTTCGACCACCGACGCTTGCGCGATGCCGATCGACGCATCTTCGAGCAGCGGTTTGACGATCAACGGGAACCGCAGCTCGGAGGGACGCACCAGCGCATCGCCTTCGTGGAATTCGGCGAACGCCGGCACGCGGATGTTGTGGAAGGCGAGCACCTTCTTGGTGAGCGACTTATTGCGCGCGACGAGCAGCGCCGTCGGAGACGATCCCGTGTAGCGAAAGCCGTACATGTCGAGCAGGGCCGCGATCGCGTACTCGTGGCGCGCATTCTTGCGAAACCCCTCACACCCGTTGAACACGAGCTTGGGCTGGAACGCGGCGAGTTTCGTGAGCAGCGGCGAGACGTCGTCGCCGATGCCGATCATCAGGACGTCGTGTCCGCCCGCCATCAGCGCGCGCGCGACGTCGTACTCCGCTTCTTCGACCTTTTGCTCGACTTCGCGCTTGAAGGCCTCGTCTTCCCATTCGGGATGAGGCGAATCGAAGATCACGGCGATCTTCATGCCGCGCTCCCCACGCGACCCATGTCGCGCGCGACGGTCTTCAGGGCAATCAAGATGACCAGGCCACCGAGCATACCGACCGCGGGCAGCAACAGCATCGCCGTGCGCAGATCGCCGATGCGGTCCGACAGATACCCGATCAAGGGCGGCGCGAGCGCGTCACCGGCGAGGTGCGAGAACAGCACGAACGCGCCGAGGACGGACGCCTGCACGGCGGGCGGCACGACATCGAGGATCACGGCGACCAGTGGCCCATTGTACCAGGTGTAGAGGAAATACGTCGCCATGATGAGCGGCGCGAACCAGCGCAGATCATTCACCAGGAGCAGCGCGGCGCACACCGGCGCGCCGAGCACGAACCCGGCGCCGGAGACGAGCACGCGGCCACCGCGCCAGCGATGGTGCAGCCGGTCGGCCATTCTGCCGCCCACGAGCGCGCCAATCACGCCGCCACCCAGCGCCCAGACGCCGAACTGGGATCCGACGCTCGCAATCGTCAGTCCGTGCGTGCGCTGCATGAATGCCGCGGCCCACGCGATCAAGCCGTTCACCGCGAAGGTCACCATCGCGCCGCCCAGAAATACCCAGATCAGGGTCGGCGTGCCCAGCACGAGCGCGGCCGCGTCCTGGAAGTCGTCCAACGCGTCCGCGGCGACGGCGCCCGCCTCGGTCGTGCGCCGCACCGCCAGCGGCACCAGCCGCCACACCGTCCACGCGATGCCGATACTCACGCCGACGCTGAACACGGCCGTAGTGACCTGCGAGGGGATCCCCTCGAACAGCGCCAGCACGCCGGCGATCAGCGCGCCGATGCCCGCGCAGATCGCAAGCGGCATGACGTAGTGCGTGACGCCGTGCATCCCCTGGCGCCACCACTGCCGCAGAATTTCCCCGACCGGTGGCGGGGGGCGGCGGTCCAGCTCGCGCAGCCGTGACGCGAGCACGGCGAGCACGAGACCTGGGAATCCCATCCAGATGAAGGCCCACCGCCACCCATAGCGCTCGGCGATGACGCCGCCGAGCCAGATGCCGAGGACGCCCCCGAATGCCATGCCGACGGAGTAGATGCCGATCGCAAACGCCCGCCGCCGGCCCTTGTAGTACTGCGCGATGATGGCTTGAGAGGCCGGACCGTAGCCCGCTTCGCCGAATCCCACCAGCGCGCGGCACGCGAAGAGCTGCCAGAAGTGGCGCACGAAGCCGCCCGCGGCGGTGGCGGCACTCCACACACTGACGCCCCAGGTGATGACGCTGCGCCGCGACTTCAGGTCGCCGATGACGCCGAGCGGCAGCGCGGCGAGCGACAGCACGATGATGTAGGCGGAGCCAAGCCAGCCGAGCTGCGCGTCGGTGAGGTTCAGCTCGGCCTTGACCGGCTCGAACACCGCATACACGACGTTGCGGTCCAGATAGTTGAGCAGGTTGACGAGCGTGAGCAGGCCCAGGACGTACGCGGCGTACGCCCTCGTGGGACTGCCGGATTTCCCCGTGTCAGGTCGCGCGGCCGCCAGTTGCTGCCTCGGCGCGCGCGTCTCGATCCTCTTTTGCCTCGAGATAGGAATCGGTGAGCTCGCGCATCATGTCTGCGCGCCGGTCGTACAGGCGCTTCAGGGTGCGGGGCTTGCGCCGGGCCAGCGCGTACGCGGCCAGGATGGGGAATGCGACGGTGTTGTCGAGATACGCCACGACGGTGCCGGGCAGCTTGTCGGGATCCACTTTGCCCCAGCTGACCGCCTCCGACGGCGTGGCGCCGGACAGACCGCCGGTATCGGGCCGGGCATCCGTGAGCTGGAGATAGTAGTCGTGGCCCTTCTCGCTGATGCCGAGGACCTCCTGAATCTGCGGCTCGGTTTGGAGCACGAAGTTCTTGGGACTGCCGCCGCCGACGATCAGCACGCCGCTCTTGCCGCCGCGCACCTTGGCCGAGAACACGATCGACGACGTTTCGTTCACATCGGCGCTCACATCAAAGCGCAGCTTGCTCCCCGACAGCGCCTGCTCGGCGACGTTCATGCCGATCGACGAGTCACCCGGCGATGACGTGTAGATCGGCACCGCGGCGGCATAGGCCGCGCCCAGCACCGATTTCCGCGCCAGCCCGAGCGCCTTCTCGCGCTCCTGCACGTAGCCGCCGAGCAGATAGTGGTACTCCGCGGTGCTCATCGGACGCTGGAATTCCGGCCGGGCAGACACTTCGCGAATGAACCGATCCGTCGAGAGCAGCACGTCGTAGTCGAAGAAGATGTCATAGATCCGCACGACCCCTTCTTCCCGCAGCACGACGTCGTCCGCGAACGGAGTGCCGCGGTGCATCGCCATCCCGAGCCCGAAGTGGGCGTCGTGGTACAGATTGGCGCCGGTGGATACGATCCAATCGATGAATCCCGCTTCGATGAGCGGGATGATCGTCGACATGCCGAGCCCCGCCGGCGTCATCGCACCGGTCAGGCTCATCCCCACGGTGACGTCGTCCTCGAGCATGCGCTCGGCAAACAGCCGGCACCCTTCGCTCAGGCGCCCGGCGTTGTACGCGAGAAACGCATTGTCGACGAGCTCGGCGACCGTCTCTTTGCCCGTGATCGGCTTGGGATTGATGCGTTGGCCGCGCAGGTATTCGTTTTGGGTCATCGCGTGCTCTGACTGATTGATTGCATGGCGCGGAACGCGCGCGTGCGGCGCTCGCGCGCTTCGACAATCCAGGTCAGGGCCTGTTTGGGATCATCGGTTACGAGAAACAGATTCAGATCCTCCGGGGAGATCTTTCCTTCGCCCGCGACGCGCTGCTTGAGCCAGTCGGCGAGACCACCCCAGTAATCCGTGCCGAACAGCACGACCGGGAATTGCTTCACCTTTCCCGTCTGCACGAGGGTGAGCGCTTCGAACAGCTCGTCCATCGTGCCGTAGCCCCCCGGGAATGTGATGAACGCGGTCGAGTACTTCACGAACATCGTCTTGCGGACAAAGAAGTACCGGAAGTTGATCGACCGCTCCACCCACCGGTTCGTACCCTGCTCGAAGGGCAGCTCGATGTTGCAGCCGATCGACAGCCCGCCCCCGTCCTTGGCGCCGCGGTTCGCCGCCTCCATGATACCCGGCCCGCCGCCGGTGATGATCGCAAAGCCCTCCTTGGCGAGCATCTTGGCAGTCTGATAGGCCGAATCGTATTCCGTGCTCGTTTCCGGGGTGCGGGCCGAGCCGAAGATGGTCACGGCGTTCCGCACGTCGGACAGGGTATCGAACCCTTCGACGAACTCCCCCATGATCCGGAGCACCCGCCAGGGGTCCGTGCTCGTAAAGGAGGCCCGCCGCTCGACTGGAACGGCCTGCGGCGGGGTGAGCAGTTGTTCGTCTTCAGTGAGCGGGCTGCGAGGCGAGGCGCTCGGTTGCTCTGACATGGTCTTCCTGCAGGTTATAGAAGAAAGGCGAGAACCGGACGTGACCGGGTCGCGTGTCGGCGATGATCCCATCGGCGGCCAGGTGCCGAATGCTGGCGGCGGGATCGGGCATTGGAACCATCACGATTGCCGAGCGCTCGCGGGGGTCGGCCGCAACTTTGGGCTTGAATCCGGCGCCCCGCAGCGACGCGACGAGATCTTCGGTCAGTGCCGCAGTCACATCGCGGACCCGAGGAACGCCGATCTCCTCGATGTACTCGAGACCGCCGAGCTGCGCGTAAATCGCGGCGAGGGCCGGCGTCCCCAGTTCAAACCGGCGCGCACCCTCATGGAAGGTCAGCGCCCGTGGGTCGAAGGCGAACTGATCGCGCTGGCCAAACCAGCCCGAGATCTTGGGCTCGAGGCGCCGGGCCACGGCTTCGCGCACATAGAGGAAAACGATCCCCGGTCCGCCGAGCAGCCACTTGAGACCTCCCGCTACGAGAGCGTCGACGCCGCTCGCCTGAACATCCACCGGAACCTGGCCCACCGACTGATAGGCATCGATCAGGCACAACGCGCCGTGGGCATGCGCCACGTCGGCCACCCGCTTGATGTCCTGGATCGCGCCGCTCGTGAAGTAGACGTGCGACGTGACGACCAGCGCCGTGCGCTCGTCGACGGCGCGCGCGATCGCCTCGACGGGCACAGTGATCGTGTCCGGGCTCTCGACGACGACGAGCTCGACGCCGTGTTTGGCCTTCGCGAGCCACTGATAGGCGACGGTCGGAAAGTCGAGCGACGTGATCACGACCTTGGGCCGGCGGCTGTAGTCGATCGACTCCGCGACCGCGCTCAGCGCGACCGAAATGCTCGGCGCCAGCGCGATATCGCCGGCTGCCGCATTCACGATGCGGCCGTAGCGGGTGCGCAGGTCGGTCAGTGCCTCCCACCAGACGTCGTACCACGCCGATGCGCCGCGCCGCTGCCAGATGTCGAGAAATTCGGCTACCTTGCGGCGAGACCGCTCGCCCAACGCTCCCAGCGAGCAGGTGTTGAGATAGACGCTGTCCCTGAAGATGGGAAACTCGCCGCGATAGCTGGCGAGTCCAAGCGCGCGCGGTTTTGTGCTGCTTGCGAGCGTCATAGGCCGGGAATATACAGAAGGAATGCAGCGTATCGCGAGTTGGTCCACGTTTTACGCGCGTCTGGCACTGCAGGCACTGGTGCGCCCGCGCGTGGCAGTCGATCTGTTGCGACTCGCCTGGAGTTTTCGCGCCCGCGACTGGTACCGGCGGCCGCCGTTTCTCCCGCTTCCCCCGCGCGAGTACATGGAGTGGCGCATGTTCACCGCGTACGGCGATGAGCACGCGATTCCGCCGGTCGCTGACGTCGTGAACTTCGCGCGCTGGCGGCGCGAAACGATGGGACTATGAAAACCGTCGAGCAAGAGCGTCGAGCAGAGGCGTCGAGAAAGAGCGTCGAGATTAAACGTCTCGGCCGCGAATTCAGCTTCTCCGCGGTCGGGATCGCCCCGCTCGATCGCAATCCGCACGCCGCCGAGCTCGACCGCTGGCTCGCGCAGGGGCACGCGGGAACGATGACGTACCTGAACCGCCAGGCCGAGAAGCGGAAAGACCCGCGCGCGATCATGCCGGGTGCGAGGTCTGCGGTCGTCACGCTGACGAACTATTTCCACGGAGCCCCGGGGCATGGCCCCCCCCCCGGGGCTCGCCACCCTCGCGTGGCTCAGTATGCATGGTCCTCGGATTACCACGACGTCCTCGGCCAGCGCCTCGAGCAACTCGCCGAAGCGATCCGACTCCTGGCTCCCGGCTCCAAGACCCGGTGTTACGTCGACGCAGGCCCAGTGCCCGAGCGCGAGCTGGCGCAACTCGCGGGGCTGGGCTGGATCGGGAAGAACATGATGCTGATCAATCCCGACATCGGCTCGTTCACATTCATTGGCGTCGTCCTCACCGATGCGGAGCTCGAGCCCGACGCCCCATTCGAGGCCGACCGCTGCGGGACGTGCACGCGCTGCCTCGACGCCTGTCCCACGCAAGCGTTTGTCGGCCCGCGCGATCTCGACGCGCGCGCATGCATTTCCTACCTCACCATCGAGCATCGCGGCCAGTTCACTGAAGCCCAACGGGCGCAGGTGGGCGACTGGGTGTTCGGGTGCGACGTCTGTCAGGATGTGTGCCCGTGGAACGTGAGCTTTGCGCAGGAAACGGACGATCGTGACTTTGCGGTGCGCGACGACGTCGCCACGCCCGACGTGCAGGCGTTTAGGGCCATGACGGACGGCGACTTCGACGAGCGGTATGCGGGAACGCCGTTCATACGACCCGGGGCCCGGGGCATGCGGCGCAACGCCGCCGCCGTGCTGCGCGACGTATGACGCCCCCCCCAGAATCGATCGGCGCGTTGCAGCGCAAGCTCGCGGATGGCCTGGCGAAAATCGATCCGCATCATCGGCTGCTGGGCCGGCCGGTCACCTACCGCGTGATCGACGGGCGCGCGCTCGAAATCACCTACCGCGACGTGGCCGGCATCGCTGACGCCGAAGTGCTCGGGGTGAAGCGGATCATCGGACTGGATTGCTCCTGCAGCGTCAGCCCGCAGACCGCCGAGCAGCTCACCGTGCGATTCGTGATTCCGCTCAAATAGGTCTACTTCGCCGCGACGCGCGAAACCACGTCGAAGTAGAACCGCACGCCGGACCGCAGCGCATCGATGCTGATGCGTTCGTCGTTGCCGTGCACGCCCCGCGAATCGGTTTGCGTGAGCGGGAACGGGCCCAGACCATAGCTCGCGATTCCCATCCGCCGGAAGTAATGGCTGTCGGTGAATCCGGCGAGCATCATCGTGGTGACGAGCGCCTCGGGGTGACGGCGCCGCGCGACATCCGCAATCGCCCGGAACATCTCGGTTTCCGTCGAGCTCTCAGTCGCGGGCCAGTTTGGCCCCTGCGGTTTCACCGTTACCGCCGTATCGCCGATGACCCGCACGATCTCGGCCAGAAACGCGGCTGGATCCTGTCCGGGGAGCAGCCGCACGTCGATCACCGCGGTCGCGACCGGGGGGATCACGTTGGTCTTGTTGCTGCCCTTCAAACCCGTAATCGAAATGGTGTTGCGCAGCAGCGCGTTATACGTGAGGTCGCTCGTCAGGCCGCGCACCGCGGCTGAATCGCGCACGGCGGCGCGAATATCGGAGAGCCAGCGCCGGACCGTGGTGTCGCGTTCGATGGTTGCGAGATCGCGGAACGAGCGCTCCGCGGCCGGGGTCACGATCAGCGGCGTCCTCCAGTCGGCGACCCGATTCAGCGCGCGGATCAGCCGATGCACGGGATTGTCCGGCGTGGGCCGTGAGCCGTGCCCCGCGGTGCCACGCGCCGTCACGTCGAGCCAGAACGGCGACTTCTCGGTCGTGCCGATGCCGTAGAACTCGACTGCCCCTTGACCGCCTGCCTTCGCCCGGGTGAGCCCGCCTTCATTGAGCAAAAACTCGGCGCCACGCACGAGATCGGGCTGCTGCTCGGCGATCCACGCGGCGCCCACGCCTGCCCCGATCTCTTCGTCCGCGGTCGCCAGGAAGATGATGTCGCGCTTGAGCGGCACCTTGGCCCGCTTCAGGATCAGCAGCGTCATCAGCTGCGCGATCCCTTCACCCTTCATGTCGAGCGCGCCACGGCCCCAGACGGAGCCATCCTTGATCAGTCCGGCGAAGGGATCCACGGTCCAGAACTCTGGCGACGCCAGGACGACGTCCATGTGGTTCAGCAGCACGATGGGCCGCGCGCTGCCATCACCCGCGAGCCGCGCGTACAGATTCGCCTTCCCGGGCGCAGGCTCGAAGATGCGCGCCTCGATCCCCTCGCGCCGCAGGACCTCAGCCAACCAGCGCGCAGCCGCGATCTCGTTGCCCGGCGGGTTGGTCGTGTTGATGCGCAGGTACTGCGACAGCAATGCGGTGGCTTCGTCGCCCAGACCTTTCCAGTCGCTCTCGACCGGAGTCGCGATGAGGGAGACCCGCGCCGGGGTTTCCATGACCGGCGCGGACGACGGGCCGGCGAGGGGTGGAACGGGTTGACGCCCGGCACAGCCGGCAACGAGAACGATCAACGCGACGATGCTCAACCGGTGCATGCTAATCCCCTACATGGTAAGAGTCTCGCCATGCGCAAGCTGCCGGTATCCATCGCTGGGGAGTCCGGCGGCGAGCCACGCGGCACGCGCGCGCGCAGGCGGTTCATCCATGGCCTCATCGGTGAGCTTGAATGTACCCCAATGGATCGGCACCATGATGCGCGCGTTGACCGCGCGGAAGGCCTCGACCGCTTCCTCCGGATTCATGTGCAGGTATCGCATGAACCAGCGCGGCTCGTACGCGCCGATCGGCAGCAGCGCCACGTCAAACGGCCCGTATCGCTCACCGATCGCACCGAACTCCGGGTGAAAACCGGTGTCACCCGCGAAGTACACGCGCCGGCCCGGCTCGCCCAGTGCAAAGCCGCACCACAAGCTGTCACCACGATCGCCGATGCCGCGGCTGCTGAAATGCATCGCGGGCGTCGCGGCAACCCGCAGCGGGCCCAGGGTGCGTTCTTCCCACCAGTCCAGCTCGATCACCTCGCCGCGTACACCGCGCTTGCGGACAAACGAGCCGAGGTCCAGGGGGAGCACCCAAGTCGCATTCGAGTGCGTGCGCGCCAGGCGGCGCACCGTCGTGTCGTCGAGGTGATCGTAGTGATTGTGCGATTGCAGGATGATGTCGAGCGGGGGCAGCTGCTCGAAAGCAACACCGGGTGGGACCCAGCGCTTCGGTCCCGCGAACGAAACGGGTGAGGCCCGGTCGCTCCACATCGGATC
>Ga0137430_1000184_pt1 | contig 17587 bp, 22 predicted proteins | sample EasRivERMZT754_2_FD_104651 | JGI IMG/M metagenome (GOLD analysis project Ga0137430, IMG submission 104651) | Soil microbial communities from meander-bound floodplain in the East River, Colorado, USA - East River MetaG ERMZT754_2 | ecosystem: Environmental > Terrestrial > Soil > Floodplain ...
CGCCCGCTAGCTCGATCGCGTCCTTCGGATCCCACGACCGGCGCGGGAGTCCGAGAACGCGATCGAGCTCGGCAGTGTGGCGAACGGCGGGGCGGTTCACGGCTTGAAAAACTCCACGCCACGGGCGATCGCCCGGACCGTGCCACGCTCGCGCTTACGCCGCGCGCGGCTCGCCGCGGCCCGCGCAGGGTCGGGCGGGTTCGAGGCCTTCCGCTCCTTGTTCTTGACCTGTCGGCGCGTCACCGCGTCGAGTAGCGGGAACAGCGGGACCTTGTGGCCGTGGGCGATGCCGGTGCGGACTTTGTATTTCTGTCCCTTGACCTCGAATTCCTTGAGGGCGGGCGGCAAGTGCCGGCGGACTCGTCGTGTGAGGGAAGCCATTAGAAATCGCTCGCAACGACGTCGGCGCACCACTGCAAGTCGTCGCACCCGTCCAGCTTGACGAGAAACGGCAAACCCGGATCACCGCTGTCCAGTCCTACGAGGGTTCCGCGCCACCCGATAACCTCGCCCGGGGTATATTCGTCGTCGTTCGAGGATTGCGCCGATCCCAGACTAACGACGCAAACGCGATCGCCCAGCATGTGTCCTTGATATTCCACGACCAACTCAACGCCCCCGATCGGCGTGTACTGCTGCTCGACGATTTCGACCTCGACCTCTGTCGGCTCGGCCTCGGGCGGCAACGTGTCGCGCGCCGCCGGGCGGTCGTCCAAGTTCGGCGTGCCGCGCAGCACGTGAGCCAGCGCGAAAAGCGTCTCACACGTCAGGTGCGCTAAGTGGTGCAAGCCGGTCTCGGGATCGAGTTCCTCGCGATCCTGAAACCAGGACTTTCCGTGTCGCTGCATCGCGCCGAACAACCGCGAGTAGGCGATCCCCTTTTCCCAGTTCCGCGCCGCATACTTGTTCGCGCCGAATTGCAACACGCGCACGACTTGTTCGACGGCGTCCCAGGGCAGCAGCTCCCAGGGGGCTTTGCCGGCGTCGTGCTTTACGCCCGCGGTAGACGCGCCGGTGTTCGCGGTGTCGAGGGCCATTAGACGACCCCCGCCGCGGCCGGCGCGATCATGAGGCCGGGGCAGAGCACCTCTAGAAGCCCCTCGAACACCTTGATCGTGTTGTGTACGTCACCGACGGCCGTGTGTTCGACGGCACCGAGGCCAAAGTAGTCCTGTAGGTCGCCCAGCGACACGCCGCGGATCTGTTCCGTTACGAGTAGCGGGACGGCCATTGACTGGACGTCGATCAGTCGGTGACTGATCTTCGGAAACGGCACGCGCACGCGCTCGAACGCCTTGGTAAGGAACGCTCGATCGAACGCGACGGCCGCGCCGCCGATGCACCCGCCAGCTTGCGCCACGTACTCGAGTACGGCCGCGATCTTGTGGGCGTGTTCGGCCGTAAAGAACGGGCTTCCGGCCCACTTCTCGAACGTGAATCCGTTGACACGCGCGGCGCCCTCGCCACACTCGCCGCGGGGCATGAAACGTTCCGCGTACGAGGGCCCGGCGGTCGCGCCGTCGTCCCACGTTTCCACGCACACTTCGATGATCTCGTCCCGTTCGGGATCGAGCCCAGTCGTTTCGACGTCTACGAAAGCGATTCTCACGACGCCCCCAGCACGCCGGACACCATGGCTTTCGCGTACGCCGCGAGGCTTTCGGCGGTCATCGTGGCGGTCAGGCCCGGGTTTGACGACAGGCCGCGCACCGCGGCGAGGGTCAACTCTTGTTCGAACGTGAGCGGAACGACCTCGCCGACGAGCACGCCGGCCGCGGTGACCTGGGGTGCCTCGGCCGGGGCCGTCGCGTTCGGGGCCTTCGGACGACCGGGGCGGCGCTTTGCCGGTACGGTCTCGGGCGGTACTGATACGGGTTCGGCCGGGCCGGCCGCGGACGACGTAAGCTCGCCGGGAGCAATGGCGGGCGGCGTGACGGCCGCGACGGGGACAGCGGACTCGGGCGGGTTGACCTGCGACCCGTAGCCTACGGCGTAGCCTCCCGACGCGGGCGTGGTCTGACCGGAAGGCGGGGGCGCTCCGTTGTTCGCGGCGCGTTGCTTCAAACGTTCCAGAATTCCCATTTGCGACATGGTTGATTTGAGCTCCTGTTGTGGCGTGACGTGACAGACGGATCGAAATTGGCACCCACCGAACGCGCTGCACGCGTCGTAGTTCGGGGGCAGATCGGCGGCGGCGAACGGCACGCCGCGCGCGCGGCTCTCGTTCGCTTGCTCGACCACTTGCAGTATTCGGCGCGCGGTCTTGAGTGGTGCGACCAGAGCGATTTGGACCTCGTCCCGGTTCACGACGTGCCACGACGGCAGCACGTTCGCGGCGCCTTTTGTTTGGACATAATTCCAGCGCAATTCGGCGCGATCCGAGCGGTACTCGGCCATCGCCCAATGTCCGTATATAGGGGCCTGTGGGTGGCCTAGGAGCTCGTCCTTGGTGCGCTTCGCATACCTGAGATCCCCTGTGGTCTTGTGGTCCAAGACAATGGGCCAGCCCTGCTCGTGTAGGCCCACCCAATCGATTTTCCCGCCGAGCGTAACACCGCTCACCACGATCTTGAACTCGTGTTCTACGCGGCCCGTACGCGGCGGCGGGAGTAGGTGCAACGTCGCACCCGCCAGCATGCCGGCGCGTGTCGTGCGGTCGTAAGGAGTGCCGACAGTGAGCCAGCGTTCGTGCTGTCCGTGCGTGTCGCTTCCGAGCTGCGCGGCCCCGCTCGACACCTTGGGGATCCGATTGAGTTTCGACCAGCCCCATTTGCGGGGGCAGAGGTCGAACGTTTCAATCGCGCTCGGAGAGACGTAATCCAGTGACACGGGCGCGAGCGGCGCGGGCACCGCGGCGGTCGGCGCCGTCACCGCGGCGGTCAGCGCGGGCGCCGGCGTCAGCAGAGACACCCTCGCCGGGCCCGAGCTATGTCCGTTGGGAACAAACATCGTGCTGTGACTTTCAAGACATAGCATGACGAACTAAGCACCTGCTACAAAAATCGCCCAGCACGCTTTTGCTTGCTTGCCAAGCCGTATCGTGCGACTTTGAGGGAATGCGCCGAGTCGTCTCGGCGCGCTTTGAGTGTCACACCACTCAACACCACCCGACCAAACGAGGCACATGGCGGACGAACTACAGCGGCGGATCGCGGTCTTGCGTGAGTGTACGACGTTGCGGGAAGCAGCCCGCCGGCTACAGCTAGACGCTACGGGCTTGCGGTCGTTCTTTGGCTCTCGTGGCTTGAATCACAATGACTACCTGAAACCGAAAGACGCCACGCCCGACGCGCTGCCCGTCGATCCCCTCGTACGAGCCAAGGCGAAGAAAGACGAAAGCCAACTTAAACGCGAGCACGCCGAGCTAGTCGAACGCGTGCGCGACGCCGAGGCGCGGCATGCGATTCTAAAGGACCTGGAAAAGATCCACGTCCCGAAGATTCAAAAACGCGAGAAGTCCAGGAAGGCGAGCGCGCGCCACGAGGCTACGGCACACCTCATGCTGTCAGACGTGCACGCGGGCGAGCGCGTGACCTACGAGACCACGTCAGGACGCAACGAATACAACCTAGCCATCTGCGAAAACAGCATGGGTCGGTTCTTCGGCGCGGGTCGCTGGCTGACTGATATGCACCGCGAAGGGTTCTTGATCCGTGATACTATCCTTTGGCTCGGCGGCGACATTATCTCGGGCATGCTGCACGACGACCAGCACGAGACCGACGAGATCCACCCGGTCGAGACCATCGCCTGGATGAAACCGCGACTCGTGCGCGGGATCGATTCGCTGCTAGACGATCCCAAGTTGGAACGCCTGATCGTGCCGTGCTCTTACGGCAATCACGGACGCACCACGCTCAAGCCGCGCGGGTCGAGTACGGCGGGTAAGAAGTCCTTGGAGTGGCTTCTCTACGCCGACCTAAAACGCGAATACGAACAGCGGGGCGAGAAGCGGATCGAGTTCGTGATCGATCAGAGCGCACACCAGTTCGTGGACGTGTACGGCTGGACGAACCACTATCACCACGGCGACCGCGTCCGCTATCAAGGCGGCGTCGGCGGTCTCAGTATCCCGCTGAACAAGCGCGTACCGAAGTGGGAAAACGTACGCCCCGCGCGTTACCACCATATCGGCCACTACCACACGTTTTTGGACCTCGGACACACCTTGGTCAACGGCTCGATCAAAGGCTACGACGCATTCGCGTACGACGAGGGGTTCTCGTTCGAGCAACCACAGCAAGCCTTTTGCCTGTACGAAGAACAACATGGCAAGTGCTGTGTGTCGCCGATTTGGGTGCGCGGGGGAGAGTGGAACCACTCGTTTAAAGGAGCGGCCTAATGCTGTTCAAGGCGCTGGGCGTGCGGCTGCTGCTCGCGGCGTTCGACCCGCTGATCCGCCTCGTGTTCTGGACAGCGCATTGGTTTTTCCACGTCGGCGAGTGGCCGAACGAAGTAGCGGATCGACTCATGCTGTACTCCGGCGCGACGTTCAGCGGGCGCCTAGAGCTGCGCCGCGCCGTCTTGTTCCTCGACCCGATCACCCAAGAGCCGTACCTACTCCGCCGATACCTGACCCCGAGCAACGGCCGGCTAGGCGAGTGGTGGCGCAAGCACTTCCCCGGCGTGTACCTGCATTACTTCTACCGCTCGGATCACGATCGCGAGTTGCACAACCACCCTTGGGAGTGGGCCTGCTCTCTCGTCCTGTCCGGCGGTTACATCGAAATTCGCGAAGACTCGTGGCGCGAGCGGCGCCCCGGCGAAACCAACATGCTGTTCTCGGACACGTTCCACCGGGTGGAGCTGTGCGACGAGTTCGTCGGGTGCTGGTCGCTGTTCGTTGCCGGGCCACGCATGCCCGAGCCTTGGGGTTTCATCACAGAAGACGGCGAGTTCATCGAGCATGAAGCCTACAGCGCCCAGACCTCTGGGGCGCTGCATTGACCGCCCTTTTCGAAAAACTGATCGACCTGTTCGTTAACCTGTACCGGTTCGTGATTTGGTGGGTGGTGCTGGACGACGATCAAGTGGGCCTCGTGCGTCGGCTCGGGAAGTATCACCGAGACTTGCACCACGGGTTGAATTGGAAGTGGCCGATCATCGAAACGACGCTTTCCACGACGTCGGCGCTCGACTCGACCATGCTACGTGAGCAGTCACTCACCACGGCCGACGGGAAACAAGTCACCTTGCGCGGCGTGCTGACCTATCGCGTGGTGAACGCGCAACGCTACCTGATCGACGTGGCGACGACGATTAGCGTCGTCAACGACGTGGGGTGCTGTGTCATCGCTGAAATGATTCCGGAGCTCACGGCCGCACAGATCCTGCAAGGCGACGAGTTCAATCAAAACCTACTGCGACGCGTGCGCGTGCGCGCCAAGAAATGGGGCATCTATGTTGATTCCGTTGGCTTGGCGGATCGTGTTCAGGCACGCGTCTATAGGTTCATTACTAGCGATTCTCGCAACGCTACAGGCGACGGCGTGCCGGACGTCTAGCCCGGCCGCCCCGAGCAGCGCGAACGACGTGGGGTGCGGCGCCGGCGTGGAGCTCACCTACTACTCCGACGATTCGTGGTCCACGACTGTCCACAGTGCTTGCGACGCCCGACGGTACCGATGAAAGTCAAAGCCTCGTTTTTTTCTGGTCTGTTTGACCAACGCGGCGAGCTCGCCGAACTGGAGTGGTCCGAGCTCGTGGAAGTTGTCACCGCGTACGAAATGCGCGCGGCCAAGGAAGGACCCTTAGTCTCGCCCGCCGTGTTCGACGGCGAGGGGCTCAAAATAGCGAACGTCGTGGAGTTGGCGGCGTGGGCGCTGCTCGACTTTGACGACGTCCCACCCGAACAGCTTACCGCCGCACTGGACATAGCTTCAAAGTTCGACGCGTTCGCGTTCACGACCTGGGGGCAACCTACGGCGAGCGCACACCAGAACGAGGACGGTACGCCGAGCCCACTCATGCGCGCCCGTCTTGCCGTACGCCTGTCCCGGACATGCTCGCCGGCGGAGTGGCACGCCGTGTGGACGCGCCTGGTCGCTACCTTCGGAGCGGACGCCGACGAGTCGTGCAAGGACCCCACGCGCCGCTACTACACGGCCTCTCTACCCCTCGGCGCCGAGTGGGCCAAGACGGTATGGCGCTCCGACACGGGCGCGGCCTGGGACGTGGACGCGGCCCTACTCGAGCCCGTCCCCGGCCGGCCGGCGCCGGTGGCGTCCGGGGCCGAGGGGTTCCAGGCCTCGGACCCTATCGCACGAGAGTTCGTGGCGCGGCTCGGTGCTTCCCTGTCCAAGCGCGCCGACCCGAACGTAGCGCGCATGGGGACGCTGATTAAAGCAGGGCTGGACGGTCTTTCGATGGCCCAGCCGGGCCAGCACGACTCGACCTTGTTCGCGCTGGCTTGCACGCTGGCGCAACACTTCCCCTACGGCGACGCCAAGATCCTGTCAGACCACTTCCGGCTTTCGCTCGGCCTCATGGCTCGGGAGTCGACCCACCCGGACAAGCCCGCTGCCACGCTGGAAAACTTAGCGGACAAGATCGCGCGAGCGCAAAAGAAGATCCAACTAGACGCCCGCGAGGCCGAGGACGCCGGCACTGTGCAGCGCTCCCGCAAGATAGCGCTGGCCTTCCACGGCAAGCGCGCGCACCCGTACACGCCGGAGGAACTCGCCGCGTTCGAGGAAGCCGGCGGCGCCGGTCCGGTGTCGGGTCCCGGAGCGGATCGGTGGATCTTGCAGCGTGGTGACAATCTCTATTTCTTTTTCGATGGCACGTACGAGGGTCCGTTTAGTCGCTCGGCCATCGCCCACGCCGCTGTCCAGTTCTTGAGCCCGGCCATCTCCGCCGGCGTGGAACTGTACGAGGTCGACACCAAGGGCAACATCATGATCAAGCGCCTAGAGCGTTTGATGCTTGAATACGGCACCACTTTAATCGGTGTCGAGGCCGACATGACGGCCACGCGCGCCTACCTAGCCAAAGGCCGACACGTCCTAGTCGAGGCGCCCTGCCCCGTGCGTGACGCCGAGTCGTCCGAGCCACTCGAGCCGGAGCGGGACGAGGAACTAGAGGAGTGGTTGTGTTTACTCGCCGGACGCGAGCCAGGCGCGACCACCGGCGGCAAGGTCGAGGAACTCAAGGACTGGTTGGCCGTCGTCACCGACTTGGACCGACCGGCGCCGGCGCTTTACCTCATGGGCGAAGCCGGTGCCGGCAAATCGTTACTGGCGTTCGGCCTGGCTCGGTTGTGGGGGCAACCCCCGACCACCATGCGCGCCGCCTTGTCCTCGTTCAACGCCTCGATCACCCGGTCGCCACTCGTGTTCGCGGACGAGAAGATCCCCGAGACGTGGCACGGCGAGCCGCGCACCGAAGAACTCCGAGAACTGATCACGACGACAGAGTTCGAGGTCAACCGAAAGTACCAGCATCCGATCGTGGCCAAGGGGTCCCTGCGAATCATTTGCTGTGCCAACAACATGCGGTTGATTTCCGCGCACGAGGACTTTACGCCCGAGGACGCTCGGGCCTTGGCCGATCGCTTCCTGTTCGTGCGGCCGCACCCCGAGGCCCGGGCGTGGCTAGAGCGCCGAGGCGGTCAGGCCTTCACCGAGGAACTGGTAAAGGGTGACCGCATTGCAAGGCACACCCTCTGGCTCCGAGAACAAGCTAGGAGCGGGGCGCGGCCCGTGACGCGTGGTGGGCGCCTCGCCGTGCCGGGTAGCGCGGACGAACTGACGCAAGCCATCCAGGTGAGCGGCGGCGTGCGCTGGGCTGTGCTCGCGTGGGTGCACGCTTTTTTATGCGACCCGGCTGTACATATCGCGGCTCGCGCGGGTCGTCCTTTCATGGCGATTTGCAAGCCCGCCGGCAGTGTCGAGGGCGAGGCCGATCCTGTGATTTGGATCGCGCCGTCGCTGGTCTTGGAGTGTTGGGATCACTACATGGCGGGAGACCGGCACCCGTCGCGCGAGAAACTCACGGACGCGTTGAAAGGTATGCTGTACCCCGCCGACGTCGCACGCCGGCGCCTGTCCGGGCGCTCATACCAAGCTTTGAAGCTAGAGCACCTCGTGTCGTGGTGCGAGAACGCCGGACAAGACTTGGGCGAGCTTGCCGAACTACTCGAGCGCGACACCGAGACGATGGGCACGCCGGGACGCGTGAGCCCCGCTAACTGACCGGGGGCGGCGCGTAGGTCGCCAGCACGGCCCTCGCACGCGGCGAGTCCGGGGGTAGCAAGCTCTCGCCGCCACAGCGTGCGCAGACCCTCTTGCGCGCGCTCATGCGCCAGAGCGAGTAGACCAGGCCAGGGGCACAGAAGAGTACCCACAAGGCTACCTCTAGGGCGAACGACCCCGGCGTGTTCGTCTTGGGCTTGCCTACTGTGTGGCAAGACTCGCACAGAAGTGGTTTGGCCATGACCCCTGGAATTCCACCCGTGATTTAACAAAATAATTCTGGAAAATGCCAGCGGGAGTTTTCTGATAATTAATTGATCGATACATTCAGTATATTTCACTGACACGGGAATCAATTGTTTTGGGGCTATTTTTTAAATCAAGCCTGGAATTTGTACAGCCGTGATTTAAAAACCGTGCCATGACCATATGTTGTGGCAGGGGCGTGGCACGGGTCGTGGCACGCTGCAAAAATCGGAAATCGTTCATGAAATAATACCTTGAATAGGTGATTGCCACGAGATCGGGGTTCAAAAAAGTCCAAACGCGCGACACGTCGTCGTGTGCCGCTTTCCAGGAAAGTTAGTTGTTGACCCGCGTGGCAATCGACCCCCTTTTTGGAAATACACATAATTATTTCTTCAGTTGTATCGAGCACTTGCAAGCCGTGCCACGCCCGTGCCACGCGCGTGCCATGACGTATGGTCATGACCATATGCCCTCGAATTACCTAGAGTTAAATCAGGACTGGAACCGGCCCGAGGGCAGGGCCATCCAGGCGCCTCGCCGACCCCACGCCCATGCCCACGCTGCCCCTTCCGCTGGTGTGACTTTCAGGCCATACTAGAACCCAGTGCCGGCACCCCAGGACCCCCCTAAGCCAGCCCCCTGGCTTTGCCCCGTGCCGCCCCTCCAGGCGCCTTTCTGGGAGCGGCAGGCAACGGAGCCCCCCGAGGACTACGCGGCCTTCCTGGGCTGGCTGTGCGGCGGCAAGACCCTACGGGACATGACCGCGGCGCACTTCTCGACCGGGATCCCCTACGAGCGCCTGAACGGGCTATCCCGGATCTGGGCCTGGGATATCCGAGCCACTGAATGGATCACCCATGTTCGCGCCGTCGCGCGCGAGGCCACTGCCGGCCTGGTCGAACAGCTGAAAGCGATCGAGGCCTCGCGCATGCGCACGGCCCAGCAACTTCAGGAACTGATCGAACAGGAGGTGCGCAAGCTTCACACCATGAGCCAGGCCACCTCGGCCACCGTGGTAACGGCGAACGAGCTCGCCCGACTCGAGACCGTCCAACACGCCCAAGTGCAGGCCCTCGTCCGAGCCGCCGAGGGAATACCCCCAGAGGTAGGCACGGGCGGGCCGGACTGGACCAAGCTATCACCCCAGGAACTCGAACACGTGCGCCAACTCAAGATCAAAGCGGGCGCTGCTGACTAGTTATGCCCCGACCGCATAATGCCCCGACCGCATAACCCTAGTCTCGGAAGCTAGCGGGGTAGGCGGGACAGCGCCCGATTAGCGCTTGGGCGTGCGGGGGCTCCCTGCTAGACGCACTTTCGACACCTACAACCAACACACGACGCTAGGTGAATCAACCATTCTGCGAACGCGGGTGGCGTGCGGCGGCGTTGCTGGGCGGAGCAGACTTTGATGCCGGGCGGCACGGGCGTAGTGGCGGCTTTCTTGCCTACACGCCCACGGCCGCCGCTGATCCAGTGCGTCGGCTCACGTCCGGGGAATGGTGGCGCCGTGATCGCGGAACGCGGCACGCCTACGAGGTAGAGCCAAGTGCGTTTCCGAGCAACGTGTCCCCATTCGACTTGATTGACCTCGATCGTGTACCCGCCCCATGCATCGCACGGCTCGCCGGGCTTAGGCAGGTAGGCACACTCCCACAAGAGCGATTGCGCGGGGTGTTCCAGCACGCCCCCGAACTCGCGCACGTGTTCCAGTGCGCACGGTGCGCAGTCGTGTTCACTACCCCGGTAGAGATGGCGCAACCTACCCCAAGGACCGCACGGCGGGTGCGCTACTACAGGCCAGGGACCAGCGTACGCACGCGCATCGCGCGTGACGTCCCAACACTCGACCCCGCGGGCAGGGTAAGGCCCGCGGGGGTCAACGTACAGTGCCGCAATCAAAGCGTGTGGTGCACTTCCACCCACTCGACCCATTGGGCGATGTCCGCAACGGTCTCGTCAATCGACCGATCGAACGGGTAGTTTTCTTCTAGATCGATGCTGGCCGTGTCTTCGTGATCGGCGACCACCCGGGCAAGGGCCAGGGCAGAGCGGCGGAAATCTCGGAGGGCAGCGAGTAGGACAGCGGTCGAAGCCATGCCTAGCCCTAATGCACGTGCTGTGCCAGCAGTGTCCTAGCTACAGCAACTAGCGGGGTAGGGCCAGAATCGCGACATATCGCGACAAGTGGTGGGCTTCTGTCCGTGGGAGCACCCGCGGGGGCGCGCGTACGGGGGTCGTCAATACGCCCGCCATGACAAACGGATCATAGGAAAACTCCGAGCAACGTGCATGGTGTGATCGTTGGATCATAGCGTAAGTGCCTGATTCCAGGTCGAACTATGATCGCTGTGTCGTGGTGAGTCACAGCAAGTATTTGACTAGTGAGGTAAACATCGGGATTCACCGGCGGGCGCGCGCTGGCACGCGCCCTGCACTGTGACTTGACATGACACACCCGCACCGCTGGATCCGACTGATGAAAGACCTTTACGACCTCGAAATCAATATGCAGATCGATGCAGAGTTGTTTTGGTGGTTTCGATGAAAGCACCCGCACAAGGCGCGCGCTTTCGGAACAAGATTACGGGGGAGGTGTATAGGGCGCACCAATTCCCGAATAGCAGTGGGTGGGTGATGGTGTGCGAGCGTAACGGCACCTTGCGCCACGCGTTCGGGCCCACGGACGACGAGCGCGACTTTTCAGATCGCTACGAACCCGTGTCGGCCGCGGTAGAGATCCCGTTCACGTCCAAGGAACTCGACACCCTGTTGTATTGTACGGACCTCATGCATGCGGATCGCCCGCTCTGGGACAAGCTGAAAGCGCACAAGGTGAAGTTGTGATCCGCACCGACGACGAGTTGGCCAAGGTGTACGACGCCGGCCCCATGTCGTACTCCGACGACCACAGCGCCGCGGGCTTGCGCGCGGTGTACGAGCTCGGAAAGCAAGACGGGGCAGAGAGTCCGGTCGTGGAGTACCTACTCAAGGCAAACCTCCCCGAACGCATTACGGCCGAGTTCAAAAACCAATGGGGTGTGATGGGGGAGCAACTCGCCGACGCGCTGTTTCAGCAAGCGCTAGCAGCGGACGAGGGGCGCCAACAATACGAGCGCCTCGGAGTGTTCGCCGTAGCAGAGCAACACGCCGCCGCGGCACGTGCCTATGTCGACGCCTCGCGCCGCGTGCGCGCGTTGTTTCAGGGAGCCCCCACACCCGCACCGCTCGAAAACAGCACCGATCCCGACGACCCCGCTAGCTCACGACGCTAGCTTGGCACGCGGCGTGCACTAGGTGTGGCACTAGCACACAAAAGCGTCGCAGCACGCAACACTCTGTCGGGTTCGAGCGTCATAACACCTGGGGATTATTTCCCCGGGGCGATGCCTAGACTTTTAACACGGGAGCGGACGGCCTGGCTTTGCGGGGTGTCCGTAAGCACGTTCGATAGGCACGTGCGGGAATGGGTTCGTGCCCACGGCGGCGAGGTGGGTGCGGGTGCGTGTGTGCGCTTTCGCCGGGAGGTTGTTGAATTATGGCAAGAGAGGAACACGCCCGAGGCGGCGCCCGAGACGACGCCCGAACCGGCAACGGAACCGGCGGTCAGGACGCCCCGAGACCCCGACGACGGGGCCGCAAGTCCAAGCAAGCCGCGCGCATCCTACCGGCGCCCAGCATACGGCAACGCGTCCCCGGCGGGGTCTGGTACGCGCGCATGCCGCGAAGTCTCGGCGGGGGCGAGCGATCCACTGGAACTCGAGATCCTGTCGAGGCTACGCGCGAAGCGTCTCGGATCTGCTCGGAAGAGTTCGCCAGAATCGAGCGCGAGGGCCGCGCCCCCGAACCACGACGCCGCGCGTCGAACGCGATCACGTTCGAGGTAGCTGTAAGCAAATGGCTCACGTCGCTCAGGAACACCCACGCCGCGACCACGCTAGTAACCTGGGAGGGTTACGCGTCGTCGCACTGGTTTGCGCACTTCGGAGCGGAAGCGATCGCGCGATTTGCTTTGACCCAAGACTCTTGCTCGGCGTACATCAGAGATAGGTTAGGAAAAGTCCGCGGCGTCACCGTTCGCAAGGAACGCACGGCGCTCGGGAGTCTGATCACTTGGCTAATTCAAGACGGCGAACTGGATCACAAGGACTCGGGCGAGTTACTGCCCAAGCTCCCCAAGAAAGCGACCGGTACGGCGTACCACAAACGCCGACGCGTCGCGGCGTTCTACGTGGAGCCCGAGCAAGTGCGCGCCATGATCCGGCGCCTGCCCGAGTGGAGCAACTCGGGGCGGGTCGAGCGATTCGCCATACGCGCGCGATTTATTCTCGCCTACGAAACAAGTTTGCGGCCGAGTACGTTCGATCGGCTGAGATGCCCCGAGCACTACCGGATCGGCGAGAGCCGGCTACGCCTGACGGAGGCGAGCGACAAAGCGAGATTCGCGCGCGACGTCCCGCTGACCAGGCGGGCGCGGCGCGTGCTCGACCACGTGTTGCGGTCGTTCGAGCGTGCGGCCGGCGAGCCGTTCGAGGGATTGATTTTTGGGGAGCACACCTACACGGACCACATACGCGCGGCCGCGCGGGCGACCCTCCCGCGCGAGCTCGCCGAGCGGGTGACGGCGGCGCACTTCAGAAGCCACGCCCTCACGCACTGGATCGACCAGGACGTCCCTTTGACGGCGGCCCAGTGGATGGCCGGGCACAAGCTGATCTCGACCACGGCGCGCTACGTCAAGCCGTCCTACCGGGCAGCGTTCGAGGCACTCGAGCGGCTCGGGAAGTAGCGTCAGACTTCGGCACAGCTGAAACCCGGCAACTCGGGCACGGCGAACAGGCGCCACACGCGCCCGTCGGGAGCGAAGCGCTTAGCGAACGCGTGCGCGTCCGCGTATCGCCGTTCTTCCAGCAACCGGGCAACCTCCGACAGGGTCGGCACACCACCGGGTGCTTTGATCAGTACCGCCAAAACCTCGTACATGCTGAATTTAGTAGCACAGCACGTGCCGCGGCCTCGGACGCCCGGCCCCGCGCTCTGCCTAATTCATGTGGCAAGTGCGGGGGTCTAAGTGCGGGGGTTTGTGCGAAGGGGGGGACTTGAACCCCCATGAGAATTACCTCGCTAGCACCTCAAGCCAGCGGCTCTCACGGGACGGCTCGAATTCGGCGTAGTTCTACAGTCGGCTACCAAGGTCGAACAGCACGCGACGTCCAGAACAGTGCCGGAATAGCGGCGCGCACGGGCGCCCGCGCGGGGGCGCGCTACACGCGCGAGCAGTGCGAGCGTTCGGCCGGTTGTGTGTCACAGCACGACACGACCCCCGGGGTGTTGCCTAGTCGCCGGGCGTTGCGCGCCGTGCGCAACAGGTATGACACTAGGATCATAGCAACGCGGCGAAACTCGAAAATTGAAAGGGGATTTGCCATGATCTTTGAGTCATAGCACTGCACTATTTGCGACCCTTCGCGGCTTTGCCGGGTTTCTTCGCGGACTTACGACGCCGCGGGGCGGTCGCCGAAATAGCTCGGTTCTTCACACCTTGGGCGGCGAGGCGTGCCCGGATCAAGTCAATGTCCGGGGAAAGCGCCAGATCGGCCACGTAGCGAAGCAAGACACGACGAACGACGCCGAGTTCCTCGGAGGCTCGAGTGATATTGCCGTCACAGCGCGTGACGGCATCAAGAATACGGGTGCGGGCTTCCTCGCGCCTGAACAGCACTAAGGCCCCGATTTCTGTGACTTTAGACACGACGGCGGACACTAGCACACACGATGCCAACTTTGGAAAAATCGAACATGATAACAAATTCGCCCCAGATCCGTCAATCGAAAAAGAACACGGCCGACCGTACCGGCCCGCATGCTGTGACTTGTGGCAACATGGCACGCACCGTGCAATCGGCCTCGCGTATGGCTGGCCAAAAAAACAAGCGCCGCGATGCTGTGACGTTTGAATCACTTCGGGACTTGCCGATCGGTACCGATGCGCGCCCGCCACTGCAAGCCCGCGCGCCTGAACGCGCTTGGGGACGTCGCGCGCGCGAGACCTTCCGGACGTTGGAAGGCATGCGCGAGGCGGCGGCCGCGGCGCGGCGCCTGGGCTCGCACGGGTACGCGGACTTGCTCGACCGCGAGCTAGTCCGCTGGTCGGCGGAAAGCACGATCGACTCGACATGACGATCACGACGATCAAAACCCAACAGAGACTAGAGCGGATCGGCCAGCTTGCAACAGGCGCGCACAGCAAGCCGGGCCGAGTTAGCAAGAACACCGAACTGTGTGTGCTGGAGGCCGTTTCGTACGTAGCCGGAGAGGCGTGGTCGGATCATCCAGAGTGCGCTTGCCCAGTGATCGGCGCGTTTTTGCGTAGCTGGAACGACGGGATCAAGGACCGCGAAACGCGGACGCGGTTACTAAAACCCTTGATTCCTCGGCTGGTCGGTTCGCGATCGAGTCCGGAGGCCGAGGCCAAGCGCGGCTATCTGGCGCTGGATTGGTTGGTCCGGGCGTGCGCGCCGGCATGGCTAGAGCTGGCGGGGTTCAAGGAGCACGCTGCTTCGGCACGCGAGCTAGCCGAACTACACGACGAGGCGTCTTGCCTATCAGCACAGCCCGTCTTAAGCGCGGCCCGGAGCGCGGCCCGGAGCGCGGCCGAGAGCGCGGCCCGGAGCGCGGCCGAGAGCGCGGCCTGGAGCGCGGCCGAGAGCGCGGCCGAGAGCGCGGCCTGGAGCGCGGCCTGGAGCGCGGCCTGGAGCGCGGCCGAGAGCGCGGCCTGGAGCGCGGCCGAGAGCGCGGCCTGGAGCGCGGCCGAGAGCGCGGCCCGGAGCGCGGCCCGGAGCGCGGCCCGGAGCGCGGCCCGGAGCGCGGCCGAGAGCGCGGCCGAGAGCGCGGCCGAGAGCGCGGCCTGGAGCGCGGCCCGGAGCGCGGCCCGGAGCGCGGCCGAGAGCGCGGCCGCGGAACACATGAGGCCGACGGTCGAAGCCCTGCACGCGTCCGCGTTGGAACTAGTCGACAGAATGCTGAGGGTCGAGCCATGACGGCGACCGCTTTCAATCCCTTCGCTTCTCGGCCCAAGCCCAAACCGGTCGGCAAGCCAAACCGATTCACGGCGCACGGCTCCACGTGGGCTCAAGAACGGCAGGAAGCGCTTCGGATACGACGAAAGGAAATCGCAGAGCTCGAAACCATGTGGGCGGCCCGGCCGCTTGTTCCGCCGCCCTTGCCAAAAAACCTGCCCGAGGTCATGAGCGCCGGCCGGCTCGCACTTCAGAGAGACCGAAAGACGGGAGCCTACCAGGACGGGTTTTCGTTCGAGACTCGCGCCGGGCGCCGAGCAGAGCGGGGGCGGTTGTGAGCGTTCCGGCGACCGACGACGCGGCCACCCACGCGGAAAAACTCGTCACGGTGCTGCGCGTCCGCGCCGAGTCCGACGATCAGTTCTATATGGCCGTGATTTGCGCGAGCTTGCAGGCCAGCGGTTACGCCTCCGACGACCTTGTGAAGCTTAGTCCGCTATGGCTGTGCATCTTGCTGCTCTCGGACTGCCAGCTGTCGCTTGAACAGATCGGCGCCTTGCGCGAGGAAAACGACGCCCTGCGTTCGATGGTCGACGCGTCCGACGCGATCGTCCCCGGGGGCGTGTCGTGAGCGGTCTGGCCGTCAAGGTCGAGTCCGCGCTAGAGCGCGCGTTCCACGCGAACGCGCACGAGTCGCTAGCAGCCGACGCAACGCTGATCGCGGGGCTCGTGATCAAACACTACGGCGACGGCGAGGCGGCCCGGGTGCTCACACTCGCCGCGAAACTGTGCCGCGAGACCGTCGCGGACTTGGACAAGGTGAAAGCATGACAACGCCGGCCAACCTACACAGCAGCGCGACCGCGGAACACTACACGCCGCCCGAGATAGTCGAAGCCGCGCGCGAGGTCATGGGCGGGATCGACTTGGACCCTGCCTCGTGCGCGGAAGCGAACACGATAGTGAAGGCCGCGGCCTATTACGACAGTGACGGTTTGTCGCGGCCCTGGTACGGGCGCGTGTTCCTGAACCCGCCCGGCGGCAAACTGGATCGCAACCTGAACCCGATCGGCGCAAAAGACGGGCCCGGATATGCCGCGTCCGCTGTGTGGTGGTGGAAATTACTGGACGAACTAGACGCCGGTCGCGTGACACAAGCCGTCTTTGTTTGTTTCTCGCTGAACGTTTTTCAGAACTCACAGCGCGACGGCTGCCCGCCCCCCTACCTGTTTCCGTTCGTCGTGCCGTCCTCGCGATTAAAGTTCTGGGGTGCCAAAACGCCGATCGGCACCGGGGCGCCTAGTCACCCTAACGCGATCGTGTACGTACCTCCGGACGAGAATATAGCGCTGGAGCGTTTCGATCGAGTTTTCTCGAAGTTCGGGGCTGTTCGCACGTAGGTACGCTGCCCGAAAACGTGGTATGCTGTGTCTAGAGTGTCACAGCTATCCCGACGCGACGAACGGATTTTGATTTGCGAAGGGTTCCGGCACGTGTACGGGGTCGAGCCCACGCGCGCGCAAGCCCAGCTAGCGCACGCCGTCGGGATGTTGGAAACGAATTGCGGCGCCGGGTGGCGCCTGCCCGAGGCCGTCGGCTCGAACAACTGGGGCGCCATCACGGCGGGGGCGGCGTGGACCGGCGACACGTTCGAGCACAAGGACTCGTACCCGGACGCCGACGGCGTCAACCATTGGTACACCACCAAGTTTCGAAAGTACCCGACGCCGGCCGCGGGCGCTAAGGATCTGATCTGTGTCGTGTACCTCGCGCGCCCGAGCGTGCTGAAAGCCGCGCGCGAGCGCAACGCGTACGCGTTCAGCGCGGGGCTGTATGACACGGTCTATTACAAGGGTTTCGGCAAGACCCGCGAAGAACGCATCGCAGCGCATCACAAGGCCGTAACAGGTTGCCTCGCGCGTATCGCGCGCGACCTGCAGGAAGTCTCACTCGAGCCGACCGCGCAAGAGATCACGGACGCCGAGTTGACCGCGTATCAGGACTCCCTCCGAACCGAGCGCGTTCAAATCTACGGAAGCGTCGTGGAGCGCAATCAAGACCTAGTGCACGACCTTGTCCGGGAAGGCTTGCGCGAACTGAATGAGCCCGATTGAACAATGGCTCGCC
>Ga0137430_1000185_pt1 | contig 17573 bp, 20 predicted proteins | sample EasRivERMZT754_2_FD_104651 | JGI IMG/M metagenome (GOLD analysis project Ga0137430, IMG submission 104651) | Soil microbial communities from meander-bound floodplain in the East River, Colorado, USA - East River MetaG ERMZT754_2 | ecosystem: Environmental > Terrestrial > Soil > Floodplain ...
ATCGTCAACATTGCGTCGACTCACGGACTGGCGGCGTCGGCGCAGAAGGCGGCCTACGTTGCATCGAAGCACGGTATTCTCGGCCTGACGAAGGTCGTGGCGCTCGAGACCGCGACCACCGGGATCACGTGCAACGCGATCTGCCCTGGCTGGGTGCTCACGCCTCTCGTGCAGAAGCAGATCGACGAGCGCGCGTCCCGGGAAAAGATGACAGTTGAAAAGGCGAGGGTGGAACTGCTTCGCGAAAAGCAGCCCTCCCTCGAGTTCGCCACACCCGAGCAAATCGGCGCCGCAGCGCTTTTCCTGTGCTCGCAGGCCGCGGCGCAGATCCGCGGCATCGCGCTGCCGGTCGACGGAGGCTGGACCGCCCAATGAAGACCATTTTGCTGAAGGACGCCGTGGCGCTGATCCCCGACGGCGCGAGCGTGATGATCGGCGGGTTCATGGGCGTGGGCACGCCCGAGCGCCTGGTGGACGAGCTGGTGCGCCAGGGCAAGCGCAACCTGACGGTGATCGCGAACGACAATGCGCTCCCCGGCATCGGCATCGGCAAGCTGGTGACCGCGGGCGCGGTGAGGAAGACCATCGCGAGCCACATCGGCCTGAATCCCGAGACGCAGAAGAAGATGCTCGCGGGCGAGCTCGAGGTGGACCTCGTGCCCCAGGGCACGCTGATCGAGCGCATCCGCGCCGGCGGCTTCGGCTTGGGCGGCGTACTCACGCCCACCGGCGTCGGCACCGTCGTCGAGAAAGGAAAGCAGCGCATCGAGGTCGACGGCAAGCCCTACCTGCTCGAGACGCCGCTGCGCGCCGACTTCGCGCTGGTGCAGTCGTTCCTCGCCGACTACATCGGCAACCTCTACTACGCGCTGACCGCGCGCAACTTCAACCCGGTGATCGCGATGGCGGCCGACACGGTGATCGTCGAAGCCGACAACATCGTGCCCGTCGGCGTGATTGCCCCCGACCACGTGATGACGCCCGCGCCGGTCGTCGACTACATCGTCTCGCACGCCTGAACCCCATGGACGCCCAGACCATCATCGCAAGGCGCATCGCGCAGGAGCTGCGCGACGGCATGCTCGTCAACCTCGGCATCGGGATCCCGACGCTGGTTTCGAAATTCGTCCCGTCCAATGTGCGGGTGTATTTCCAGTCGGAGAACGGCCTGATCGGCACCGGCGCCCCGCCCACCGAAGGCATGCAGCACCCGCTCCTCACGGACGCAGGCGGCAAGCCCGTCAGCGCGCTGCCCGGCGCCTGCACCTTCGACAGCGCCATGTCGTTCGGCTTGATCCGCGGCGGGCACCTGGACATGACGGTGCTCGGCGCGCTGCAGGTGGACGGCTCCGGCCGTCTCGCGAACTGGATGATCCCCGGCAAGATGGTCCCGGGCATGGGCGGCGCGATGGATCTCGTGTCCGGCGCGAGGCGCGTGATCGTGGCAATGCAGCACACGGCCAAGGGCCAGCCAAAGATCGTAAAGCACTGCTCGCTGCCGCTCACTTCCGTGCGGCCGGTGGACCTCGTCGTGACCGAGCTCGCGGTGATCGGCTTCCCCGGCGGGCGTGCCACGCTCCTCGAAACCGCGCCCGGCGTGACGGTGGGGCAGGTGCGCGAAGCGACCGAGGCCGAGCTCGCGGTGTCCGAGCGCGTTTGCGCCATGGCGCTGTGAATCGGGAAGCGACAACCATGCTGCAGAAGCTGGCTCGGGTCGCCGTCAAGCTCGCGCGGATCATGGACGGCGGCACGGGCTATGAAGCCTACGTCAGGCGCCGCCGCGCCGACCATCCAAATCTGCCCCTCATGACGTACGAGGAATTTATCGAACGTCAGAGCGCAAGCGACGACGTCTACCTACGCTGTATTCGCCATGCACCTCGCCGGCAAACTTGAGCCCCACGCACAGCTTTTCTCTGCGCTGCGCGAGCGAGCCTCGGATCCGTATCGTGGCACGCCGCTCGGAGTGGAGGCCGCCTGGTGGCCGAACGGGATCGACGTCCCTGGCGTAGCCGCAACCCCTGAAACCACAATCCCGCCGACGGAGCTCTGATGCTGACCCGGCTGCGCTCTCTGGAGCAGCTCATGCCGTTCGCCACGGCGGGGGAGTTGCTCCTGCAGAAGCGACAGTTCGTCGTCGTGGTCGCGCCCGGCACGACGGCCGTCGCCGCGCTGCGCGAGATGGAGGAAAAAGACATCGCGTTCCTGCCGGTGGTCGAAGGCGGCAAGCTGGTGGGCGTGGTCGCGGAGCGGGACATCGCCCGCGGCGTGATCCTGCACAGCCGCACGCTGGTGCGCGACATCATGACCACGGAGGTCTACACGGTGGAGCCGGAAACCCGTGTGCCGGAGTGCCTGACCATCATGCACGGCGCGCGCATCCGCCATCTTCCGGTAATGGCCGCGGAGCGCGTGGCCGGCGTGCTCTCGGTGCGCGACCTGATGGGCTCGCTCATCGAGCGGCACGAGCGCCTGCTCCGCCGGCTGCACGACGAGCGCGTGACCCTGCTTTTTCCCTACCCGAGCAGCTATTGAGGTCTGGCTCATGAGCTTCGTCATCGTCCTGCTGGCGCTTGCGCTCCTGATGTTCGTCGCCTACCGCGGCTTCAGCGTCATCCTGTTCGCGCCGATCTGCGCGCTGCTCGCGGTGCTGTTCACCGACCCCGCGCTCGTGGCGCCGGTGTTCAGCGGCCTGTTCATGGACAAGATGGTGGTCTTCATCAGGAACTACCTGCCGGTGTTCCTGCTCGGCGCGGTGTTCGGCAAGGTGATCGAGCTCTCGGGCTTCGCGCGCTCGATCGTCACCGCGGTGATCGGCCTGGTCGGACGCGACCGTGCCATGCTGGCGATCGTAGCGGTGTGCGCGCTCCTCACCTACGGCGGAGTGTCGCTGTTCGTGGTGGTGTTCGCGGTCTACCCGTTTGCCGCGGAGATGTTCCGGCAGGGCGGCATCCCGAAGCGCCTCATTCCTCCGACCATCGCGCTCGGCGCGTTCACGTTCACGATGGACGCGCTCCCCGGCACGCCACAGATCCAGAACATCATCCCCACCACCTTCTTCAAGACCGACACCTGGGCGGCGCCGTGGCTGGGCGTGATCGGCGCGGTCTTCATTCTGGTCACCGGCCTGGCGTACCTGGGGTGGCGCCGCCGGCAGGCGGCTCGCGCGGGCGAAGGCTACGGCACGAAGCTCGTCAACGAGCCGGAGCCCTTCACCGAGCAGAAGTTGCCGAACCCCTGGCTCGCCGTTTCGCCCCTCGTCATCGTCGGGGTGATGAACAAGGTATTCACCCTGCTCATCCCGCAGTTCTACGGCGCCAGCTATTCGGCGGAGCTGCCCGGCCTCGCGAAGCCGGTGGTCACCCAGGTCTCCTCGGTGGCGGCGATCTGGGCGGTGGAAGGCGCGCTCCTGCTCGGCATCCTCACCGTCGTGGCGTTCGCCTTCCGGCCGCTCAAGGAGCGCTTCGCCGAGGGAAGCAAGGCCGCAGTCGCCGGCGCACTGCTCGCCGCCACCAATACCGCGTCGGAGTACGGCTTCGGCGCGGTCATCGCGGCGCTGCCCGGTTTCCTCGTCGTCGCCGAAGGGCTGAAGGCCATTCCCGGAGTGCTGGTCAACGAGGCGGTCACCGTGACCGCGCTCGCCGGCATTACCGGATCGGCCTCCGGCGGCATGAGCATCGCGCTCGCCACGATGTCCGAGAGCTTCATCGCGGCCGCGCATTCGGCCGGCATCCCGCTCGAGGTCCTGCACCGCATCGCCGCCATGGCGAGCGGCGGCATGGACACGCTGCCGCACAACGGCGCGGTCATCACGCTGCTCGCGGTCACGGGCCTCACGCACAAGGAATCGTACCGGGACATCTTCGCGATCACGCTGGTCAAGACCGCCGCCGTGGGAGTGGCGATCGGCGTGTTCTACCTGACCGGGATCTACTGAGCGCCCCGCCTCTTCGAAAGGGTTCAGCGCTCGAGGATCTCCACCACCTCTTCCTTGCGGATCGAGCCCTCTTTGCCGTCCTTGGTCCTGTACTTGTACATGCCGGCCCTCTCGTCGAGGTAGGGCCGGTTGCTCGTCTCGATCATCGCTCCCGTCCTGGTGCTCATGATGTAGGGGCTGCTGCAGGCGGCGAGCGCGAATGCGAGAAGGGCTGCCAGGATGACTCTCATGAGGATCTCTCCACGGTAGGGGCTGATTGATGAGGCGCGTGCGGCTTGTCTCGAGCCGCGGTAGCTTTGATCGGGGTCAAGAGGTCCTCAGGCGCGGAATCACGCGCCAGATGGCGAATGCGCTCTGCCCACAATTCCCTGGCGACGGTGAGCGCGACCGGACCGATCACCAGCCCCACGGGGCCAAGCACCCCGAAACCGCCGAGGCAGCCCATGAGGACCCAGGCGAAGGGCAAATGCGTCCCTTGGCGCGCGACCACCGGCCGCACGACTTTGTCGCCACAGAAAAGCACCGCGCAGCCCAGGCCCAGCGCGAGGAGCGCCGAGGTGGCGGCGCCTGTCATGGCGAGCTGCAGGGTGACTGCCGCAACGGCCGCATAACCGAGGAACGGCACCAGCGCGAGGGCGCCGGTGATCGCGCCCCAGACCGCGGCGTGCGGTACGCCGGCGATCGCGTACGCGACCCACGTTGCGATTCCATCGAACAGACCCAGCACCAGCAGGCTGCTGACGGAAGAGCGCACGGCGCGCGCGCCGACGTCGAGATAGCCCTCTGCCCGCTCGCCGATCTGGTGGCGAAGCATCTGCCTGAGCTCCCGCGCCAGCGATTTCCCCTCTCGGTACAGGAGAAACAGCAGCAGGATCGTGAACACGATGATGAGCGTATGCCGAAGGGTGAACTGCCCGAGTGACTGCGCCCACGGCAGCAGCGCGGCCGGGTCGGAGCGCTCGGCCCACATCGACAAGGCGCCGGGGCGCGCCAGTCCGCTCTCCCAGTGCGCGGCCAGCCACGGCCCGCCGAGCGGCACCTGCTCCAGCCAGGAAGGCACCGGAACGCCGTTCTCGGCGGCGAGGGCGATGTCCCGCAGAAGCGCCTGCGCTTGCGAAAGCAGCGCGAGGAACGCAAACACGAGCGGTCCGAGCATGAACACGGTCACCGCGCACGTGAACATCAGGGAAGCCGCGCCTCGCGTCACGCGCCGCGGCAGCCGCGCCGCGAAGCGCTCATAGAGCGGCCAGCTGGCGATCGCGATCACGCCCGCGGCGAGCAGGGGCTTGAGGAAGTCCTGCAGGATCCACGCGCACAGCAGGACGACCAGCGCGCCATAGAACCAGCCGGCGGTGAGCTTGAAGTTCATCCTCCGCAGATCCTAAGGCGGGGCGCGGGCCGAGTCGTCACGGAAAGGTCTGGATTGCGTCGGCTCGCGTCTGTGGAAATCCGGACCGAATCCCGACGCTTCGCTGACGACTGGTCAGCTACCGGTTGCTACGCTGCAGTCCACGCTTCCAATGGCTCGCCTGATCATTCTTGGCGCAACAGGATCGCTCGGCCGCCACGTGCTTCGCCAGGCGCTGGCCGGCGGGCATCGGGTCACGGTACTGGTGCGCAATCCCTTCAAGCTGCCGCCCGACGCGCAGTCGGGCTCGCCCTTCCGCCGGGCATGCGCGGCCGCGAGCCGCGATGGACGGCCAAACCAACTGAGGCAATTCCATGACAAGGACAATGAAGGCTGCAGTAGTGCGCGCATTCAAAGAACCGCTGGTGATCCAGGAGGTCCCGGTCCCTGCCCCGGGCGCAGGTCAGATCCTGGTCAAGATCGCGGCGAGCGGCGTTTGCCACACCGACCTGCACGCCGCTGACGGCGACTGGCCGGTCAAGCCGAAGCCCCCTTTCATCCCGGGTCACGAGGGTGTCGGCCATGTCGCGGCGGTAGGCGCGGGTGTCTCGCACGTGAAGGAAGGCGACCGCGTCGGCGTGCCCTGGCTCTACACCGCCTGCGGCCATTGCAGGCATTGCCTGGGCGGCTGGGAGACGCTGTGCGAAAAGCAGCAGAACACGGGTTACTCGGTGAACGGCGGCTTCGCCGAATACGTCGTGGCCGACCCCGACTATGTCGGACTTCTGCCCGGCAAGGTTTCTTTCGTCGAGATCGCGCCGATCCTGTGCGCGGGCGTCACGGTGTACAAGGGGCTCAAGGTCACGGACACCAGGCCCGGCGATTGGGTGGTGATCTCCGGCATCGGGGGCCTCGGCCACGTGGCGGTGCAGTACGCCAAAGCCATGGGCCTCAACGTCGTCGCCGTGGACGTCGACGACGCCAAGCTCGAGCTCGCGAGAAAACTGGGCGCATCGCTCGGCGTCAACGCGCGCAAGGCGGACGCGGCCGCGTTCGTGAAGAAGGAAGTCGGCGGAGCGCAGGGCGTGCTCGTGACCGCGGTTTCACCCAAGGCCTTCGAGCAGGCCATGGGGATGGTCCGCCGCGGCGGAACCGTTTCGCTCGTCGGCCTGCCGCCCGGCGACTTCCCGCTCTCCATCTTCAATACCGTGCTGAACGGCATCACGGTGCGCGGCTCCATCGTCGGCACGCGCCTCGACCTGCAGGAAGCGCTCGAGTTCGCCGCGCACGGCAAGGTGAAGGCGACGGTGGCCACCGAGCGTCTCGAGAACATCAACGAAGTCTTTTCCCGCATGCGCGCCGGCGACATCCAGGGGCGCATCGTGATGGCATTCTGACCATGAACCCACGCATAGAGAAGGATTTCCTCGGCGCGAAAGAGATTCCCGAGGACGCGTACTACGGGGTGCAGACCCAGCGCGGCAAGGACAACTTCCACATCACCGGCATCCCGATGTCGCTCGAGCCGAACTTCGTGAAGGCGTTCGGCTACGTGAAGAAGGCGGCCGCGCTCGCCAACCGCGACCTCGGCGTGCTCGACGCGCGCATCGCCGAGGCGATCGTGGCGGCCTGCGACCGGCTGATCGCCGGCGAGATGCGCGAGCAGTTCGTCACCGACTTCATCCAGGGCGGCGCCGGCACCTCGACCAACATGAACGCGAACGAGGTGATCGCGAACCTGGCGCTCGAGCGCCTCGGCCACCGCAAGGGCGAGTACCAGTACGTCAGCCCGAACGACCACGTCAACTTCGGCCAGTCGACCAACGACGTCTACCCGACGGCGTTCCGCCTCGCGCTCATCCTCAGGCTTTCGAGCTACGTCGACGCGCTGCGCCGGCTGCAGGACGGCTTCTTCGCCAAGGCGAAGGAGTTCGACCGCGTGCTGAAGATGGGCCGCACGCACCTGCAGGACGCGGTGCCGATGTCGCTCGGCCAGGAGTTCCACGGCTGGGGCACGACGATCGGCGAGGAGATCCAGCGCATCCTCGAGGTGCGCCAGTTCCTGCACGAGATCAACCTCGGCGCGACCGCGATCGGCACCTCGGTGACCGCCGCGCCGGGCTACCCGGAGCTTGCGACCCGCTACCTCTGCGAGCTGACCGGCCAGAAGTTCATCCTTGCCGCCGACCTCGTCGAGGCGACCTCGGACACCGGAGCCTACGTCCTGCTCTCTGGCGTGCTGAAGCGCACCTCGTCCAAGCTCACCAAGATCTGCAACGACATCCGCATGCTCGCCTCCGGGCCGCGCTGCGGGCTGAACGAGATCAACCTGCCGCAGATGCAGCCGGGCAGCTCCATCATGCCGGGCAAGGTGAATCCGGTGATCCCGGAAGTCGTCAACCAGGTCGGGTTCCTGGTGATCGGCCTCGACCTCACCGTGACGCTCGCCGCCTCCGCCGGGCAGCTGCAGCTCAACGTCATGGAGCCGGTGATTACCTTCGCGCTCTTCACCTCCATCACCACGATGGAGAACGCGGTCAATTCCCTGACCGAGCACTGCGTCCGCGGGGTCACGGCCAACGCCGAGCGCACGCGCGACATGGTGCTCAACTCCCTCGGCATCGTCACGCTGCTCAAGCCTTCGCTCGGCTACAAGCAGTGCGCGGAGATCGCGCGCGAGGGCTACCAGACCGGCAAGTCGCTGCACGACATCGTCGTCAAGGAGCGCAAGCTCCTCACGCAGGAGAAATGGGACGAAGTGTTCTCGTTCGACAACCTCATCGACCCGCGTTTCGAAACGTAGACGCAGGGGAAAGAACCGATCATGACATTTTCCATCGGGTTGCAGTTCGCGGTCGTGCTCGCCGCCATCTGGATGGGCGCGCGTTCTTCCGGCGTCGGTCTGGGTCTGTGGGGAGCGGTCGGGCTGCTCGTGCTCGCCGTGGCGTTCGGCATCAACCCCACGTCGCCCCCCGTCGACGTGATGCTGATCATCCTCGCGGTGATCATGGCCGCCTCCGTAATGGACGCGGCGGGCGGCATCGACTTCCTGGTGCGCGTCGCCGAGCGCATCATCCGCGCCAACCCCAAGTACGTCACCATCGTCGCGCCGCTCGTGACGTGGACCTTCACGTTCCTCGCCGGCACGGGGCACATCGTCTATCCGCTGCTGCCCGTGATCTACGAGACCGCGTACCAGAACGGCATCCGGCCGGAGCGGCCGATGGCGGTGGCGACCATCGCCTCGCAGCAGGCCATCACCGCGAGCCCGGTCGCCGCGGCCACCGCGGCGATGATCGGCCTGTTCGCCGAGAAGGGACTCGCGCAGTGGGGCCTCGCGGAGATCCTGATGGTCTGCGTGCCCTCGACGCTGATCGGCGTCGTGGCCGCGGCCATCGCGTCCATGTTCGTCGGCAAGGACCTCAAGGACGACCCGGAATACCAGGCGAGGCTCGAGGCCGGAAAGATCGCCCCGCTCAAGGCCTATGCCGCGGTCGGCGCCGACGTGGCGCGTCCGGCGCTCAAGCCGGCGGCGAAGCTCTCGGCCTACATATTCCTGGCGGGCGTGGCGTTGGTCGTGCTCTTCGGGTTCTTCCCGAGCCTGCGCACGCTCCCGGGCGCAAAAAGCGCGCTCGGCATGCCCGTGGTCATCGAGATCGTCATGATGTCGGTGGCGGCGTTCATGCTGCTCGCCACCAAGGTCAAGGTGGACGACGTGCCGAAAACGGCGACGCTGCGCGCCGGCGTGGTCGCGGTGATCGGCATCTTCGGCCTCGCGTGGCTCGGCGACAGCTTCATCGCCGCGAACCGCAACGTCATCGTCCCGGCGATCGGCGACTGGGCGAAGGTCGCGCCCTGGACGTTCGCGTTCGGCCTGTTCTTCGCCTCGGTGCTGCTCTACAGCCAGGCGGCGACGACCCGCGCGCTGATGCCGCTCGGCGTGGCGCTCGGCATCCCGCCGCAGTTCCTGATCGCGATGTTTCCGTCGGTCAACGGCTACTTCTTCATCCCGACCTACGGCTCGCTGATCGCGGCGATCAACTTCGACCTCTCGGGCACCACCCGGATCGGCAAGTACGTGCTGAACCACTCGTTCATGCTGCCCGGCCTGGTCGCCACATCGGTCGCGGTGGCGGTCGGCCTGTTCCTCGCACGGATCATCTTCTAAGGAGAATTGCGTGAATCAAGATCAAGACCCCATCGTCATCGTTTCGGCCGCCCGCACCCCCATGGGCGCCTTCCAGGGCGAGCTGAAAGGCTTCGCCGCCCCGCAGCTCGGCGCCGCCGCCATCCGCGCAGCCGTCGAGCGCGCGAAGATCAGTCCTGCGGAAGTGAACGAAGTCATCATGGGCTGCGTGCTCCCGGCCGGGCAGGGCCAGGCGCCCGCGCGCCAGGCAGCCCTCGGCGCTGGCCTGCCGCTCGCCACGGGCTGCACCACGATCAACAAGATGTGCGGTTCGGGCATGAAGGCGGCGATGTTCGCCCACGACCTTCTTCTTTCCGGAAGCAGCGAAGTGATCGTTGCCGGCGGCATGGAGTCGATGACCAACGCGCCTTACCTGCTGCCGAAAGCCCGTGCCGGCCTGCGCATGGGCCATGGGCAGGTGCTCGACCACATGTTCTACGACGGGCTCGAGGATGCGTACGACAAAGGCCGCCTCATGGGCACCTTCGCCGAGGACACCGCGGCGAAGTACCAGTTTTCGAGGCAGGCGCAGGACGAGTTCACAGTGCAATCCTTGAAAAGAGCGCAGGCCGCGAACAAGCAAGGCCTGTTTGCGTGGGAGATCGCGCCGATGGCGATCAAAGTCGGCAAGGAGGAGAAATTCGTCGAAATGGACGAGCAACCCTTCAAGGCGAACCTGGAAAAGATTTCGACGCTGAAGCCCGCGTTCCGCAAGGACGGCACGGTGACCGCGGCGAACTCGAGCTCGATCTCCGACGGCGCGGCGGCGCTCGTCCTGATGCGCCGCTCGGCGGCCGAGAAGCGCGGCCTTGCCCCTATTGCGACCGTGGTCGGACACGCCACGCATTCGCAGGAGCCGGCGTGGTTCACGACCGCCCCGGTGGGCGCGCTCACGAAGTTGTTTGAAAGAACCGGCTGGAACGCGAAGCAGGTGGATCTGTACGAGATCAACGAGGCCTTCGCAGTCGTGACCATGGCGGCGATGAAGGAGCACGGCCTGCCGCACAACAAGGTGAACGTGCACGGCGGCGCTTGCGCACTCGGCCATCCGATCGGCGCCTCGGGCGCGCGCATCGTGGTGACGCTGATCGGCGCGCTGCGCAAGTACGGCTTGAAGCGCGGCGTGGCGAGCCTGTGCATCGGCGGCGGCGAAGCCACCGCGATGGCGCTGGAATGCCCATGAGACGATCATGAGGGTTGCGGTTGTCTTGCCCGTTGCATTTCTTGTCGCGTGTACGCCCATGGTTACGGACTACCCGAATCCGGCGAGCCAGACCGAAGCGAACGTTCCGGTCAACCGGTGCCTGCACCTGGGCGAATGCGAGGACAGGCCGTACCCCATCCCGGGTTACGCCCGTGGCCTCGACCCGCGTTGGGCGTCCGGGCGCATGTGAAGGGCGCTGGATCCCCGTGAGCTAACATGCCGGGCGTGCTGCGCGAACCCGAGGCGTACCCCGAGAGCCGCCTGCCGGCGCCCGTGCAGCCGCTTGCGCGGCCGACGGCGCTCGGGCGTGCCGTCGAGCTCGCCTTTCTGCGCTGGGAGAAGCGGCGCCTGGAGCCCACCGAGCGCTTCTGGCGCGACTTCGGAATGCAGATCGTGAGCGCGTCGGCCGAGCGCCTCGTGGCCCGCGGCGCAGGGCCGGCACCCTGCATCGCGATCGCGGTGCGGGCAGCGGTCGATCGCTTCGTCGGGCCGGCGTTCCGCATGTCCGACGACACCGACCTCGAGCGTTACGTCAAGGATCTCGGAGCGCGCTGGCTTGCGCCCGACCGGATTCCAGGCGGTGAGGAAGGTGTCGAGATCCTCGATCCCTCCGGCCGCAGCGTGTGGCTGCTGCAAGGGAGCCGCCCGGTCGAGCGCCTGCCGTTGCGCGAGGCGCTCGCCTCGAGCACCAACACGCCGACACACGCGCCGCGCGTCAACCGCACGGTCCGCGCGCCGATCGAGCCCGCGCAGGTCGTGAGGCTCGGACATCTCGTGCTGCAAACGGTGGATTTCCCGCGCATGGCCGAGTGGTACCTGCGCGTCCTCGGACTCATTCCGACCGACGTGCAATACCTCGCCGACGGCAGCCCCAACCTCGCCTTCTGCCGTCTCGACCTCGGTGGCGAGCCCGCCGATCACCACACGCTAGTGCTGCTCGGCGGCATCGAGGAGAAGTACGAGCACAGCGCGTACGAGGTCCTCGACCTCGATGCGCTCGGCCAGGGACAGCAGGTCTTGCGCGCGCAGGGTTACCGCCACATGTGGGGAATCGGGCGGCACGTGCTCGGCAGCCAGCTCTTCGACTACTGGCACGACCCCGATGGGTTCGAGTACGAGCACTACACCGACGGCGACCTGTTCACCGCCGACCACGAAACGCACTACTTGCCGCTCACCTTCGGCAGCCTGTGGGCCTGGGGCGACGACGCGCCGGCTTCGATGAAGCCGAAGAAGAACCTGCGCACGCTTTTGCACGTGCTCGGCCTCCTGCGCCGCAAGGCGATCACGCTCAAGCGGCTGAAGCTCATCGGGCAAGCGCTCGACGCACCCGCGCGCCCCTGGGACTGAAGGCATGCCTCGCACGGTACTGCGCTATGCAGCGAACGGCGTGTCCCAGTGGGGCGTGCAGTTCGCAGAGCGGATCGCGCCGCTCGCAGTCGACGCCGCGAGCACGGGAGAGCTGCTCGCGCGCCACTGGCAGCGAATCTGGTCGCTCGCGCCCGCACAGGCGACGCTCCCCCGCGCCAGCGTGCGGCTGCTTTCCCCGGTGACGCCGAACCAGCAGTTCATCTGCCAGGGCGTGAACTACCGCAGCCACGTGAAGGAATCGGGCCTGCGCGTCGAGGACTTTCCTTTCAACACGATCTTCACGAAGGCGCCGTCGTGCATCACCGCGGCGGATGCGCCAGTAGTCTGCCCGCGGCAAGTGGAGCTGCTCGACTACGAGATCGAGCTCGGCCTGGTGTTGCGCCGCGATGTGCCTGCGGGCAGCGAGATTCGTCCCGACGGCCTCGCAACCTGGCTCGCCGGCGTTACGATCGTCAACGACTTGTCTGCGCGCGACGTCCAGCTGCCGCAGGGCCAGTTCTACAAAGGCAAGAGCTTCCGCGGCTTCGGCCCGGTCGGGCCGGGACTGGTGCTGCTCGAGCCCGAGGAGTGGGCGCGCTGGCCGGAGCTGCATCTGCGGCTCGCGGTGAATGGCAATGCGCGCCAGGACGCCTACTGCCGCGAGATGATCCACGCACCGGCGGCGACGCTGGCCGAGCTCGCGTCGGTGCACGATCTGAACGCCGGCGACCTCGTCGCGACCGGCACGCCGGCGGGTTGCGCGGCGCGTGCGCCCGGCAGGCTCGCGATGTTCGTCCTGCGCCACTTCGTGAGCGAAGCCACGAAGTGGCGCCTGTTCGTAGCGAAGAACCGCAGGAACCCGGCCTACCTGCGACCCGGCGACCGCATCAGCGCCACGATCCGCACCGACGACGGCGCGATCGACCTGGGCGAGCAGACGACGCTCATCGCAGCAGCATGAAAGGCATTGCCGGCATGGCCGATGTCCTGGCCATCGAGCGCGAGCCGCCGTCGCTGCCGGCGAGCACCTACGAGATGATCCGCGTCGCGGCCGCGCAGCACGCCCGCTCGCCGGCGCTATCGTTCTTCGCCAGCGTGGAGGATCACGCTCGGCCGGCAACCTGGAGCTACGAGTCGTTCTTCGCCCGCATCACCGCCACGGCCAACTTCTTCCACAGCCTCGGCGTCGGCAAGGACGATGTCGTGGCGTTCGTGCTGCCCAATCTGCCCGAGACCCATCTCACCATCTGGGGCGGCGAGGCAGCCGGGATCGTTTTCGCCATCAATCCGCTTCTCGAGCCGGCGGCGATCGGCGAGCTGTTGCGGGCCGCGGAGGCCAAGGTGCTGGTCACGGCTGCGTCCTTGGCCGGTCCGCACGTGCGGGTCCCGGGCCTGAGGCACGTCGTTCTCGTTGGCCCGGAGTTCGCCGAGGCGATCGCTCGCCAGCCGAGCGACCGGCTGGTGAGCGGCCGCGCGATCCAGCCGGACGATCTTTCCTCGTTCTTTTGCACCGGCGGCACGACCGGCACGCCGAAGATCGCCATGCGCACGCACGCGAACGAGGTGGCCAATGCCTGGAGCGTGGGTCAGGTGTTCGGCGACGCCATCGGCGCGGGCAAGACGCTGTTCTGCGGGCTGCCGCTCTTCCACGTGAACGCGGCGCTGGTCACGGGCCTGTGGCCTTTTTCGCGCGGCGCGCATGTGCTCCTCGGTACGGCGCAGGGCTACCGGGGCAAGGATGTCGTACCCCGCTTCTGGGAGCTCGTCGAGCGGCACAGGATCAACTTCTTCAGCGGCGTTCCGACGCTCTACGCCGGGCTGCTTCAGCAGCCGATCGAAGGCCGTGACATCGGCTCGCTCGAATACGGGCTGTGCGGCGCGGCGCCGATGCCGGTCGAGCTCATGCGCAACTTCCAGGACAGGACCGGGCTCAAGATCCTGGAGGGTTATGGCCTGACCGAGGGGACCTGCGTCAGCACCTGCAATCCTCCGCTCGGGGAACGGCGCCTCGGCTCGATCGGCATTCGCCTGCCGCTGCAGCCGATGAAGGCGGTGGTGCTGGACCCGGCGGGCCGCTACGTGCGCGACTGCGCCGACGGCGAAGTCGGCGTGCTCGCGATCCGCGGGCCGAACGTGTTCGCGGGCTACAAGGTGGCCGAGCACAACAAGGGGCTGTGGCTGGACGCCGGAGACGGCGCGCGCTGGCTGAACACCGGCGACCTCGGACGGCGCGACGCCGAAGGCTACTTCTACCTCACGGGCAGAAAAAAGGAGCTCATCATCCGCGGCGGCCACAACATCGATCCGGCGAGCATCGAGGAGCCGCTGCACCGGCACCCGGCGGTGCAGATGGCCGCCGCGGTCGGCAGGCCCGATGCGCATGCCGGCGAGGTGGCCGTGGCCTATGTCCAGCTCAAGCCCGGCGCGAGCGTGACCGAAGCGGAGCTGATGTCGTTCGCCGCGCAACACGTCGCCGAGCGCGCCGCGCTGCCGAAGAAGATCCGCATCATCCCGGCGATGCCGCTCACCGGGGTCGGGAAGATCTTCAAGCCCGAGCTCAGGAATCGCGAGATCGAGGACTCGCTCGCCGAGGCACTGCGCGGCGCGGGCGTCGAGATCCGCTCGCTGAAGGCCGGAACCGATCCGACTCACGGCACCACGGTCGAAGTGTCGCTGGCTGCGGGCCCGGACGCGCAACTCGCCCGCAAAGTGCTGGGACAGTTCCCATTTCGGTTTCGCCTGGAGTCCCCATGAGCTATTAGGTCCGGTCGCACGCATCCTTTCATGAGCGTATGCTCCCGCGAGCGCCGGGAGGAGTCGTCATGAAGAGGTCCAGACGCGATCTGCTGAAGTCTGTTGCCGCGCTGACGCTTGCATCGGGCATTCCGGGACGCGCCGCGCGCGCCCAGCAGCCGATCCGCGTCGGATTCAGCATCGCTCAGACCGGTCCAATCTCCGGCGGTGGCCAGGCGGCGCTCGTAGCGCTGCGCATGTGGGCCGACGACGTCAATGCGAGAGGCGGCCTGCTTGGCCGCAAGGTCGAGCTCGTCGTATACGACGACCAGGGCAGCCCCTCAATCACCCCTGGGATTTATGCAAAGCTGATCGACGTTGATAAGGTCGACTTGTTGATCGCTCCGTACGGGACCGTGCCGACCGCGCCGATCCTGCCGTTCGCCAGGCAGCGCAAGCTGCTGCTGATGGGCAACTTCTCGTTCGAGGTGAATGCCCGAATACAGCACGACATGTGGTTCAACAACGCACCTTGGAACGATGCCTCGAGCTGGTCCGAAGGATTCTTCAAGATAGGGCAGGCGCAGGGGGCGAGAACGATCGCCTTCCTCGCCGCCGACAACGAATTCGCCCAGAATCTCGCCAGGGGCGCGCGCGCGCTTGCGAAGCAGGCCGGCTTGAGGACGGTCTACGAGCAGAACTACCCGCCGAGCACGGTCGACTTTTCACCCATGGTGCGCGGCATCCGCGCCGCTCGACCCGAGATCGCGTTCGTGGCGTCGTATCCCGCGGATTCGGTCGCCATCGTCCGCTCGGTAAGAGAGATCGGCGTCGGCGAGACGGTCAAGGTCTTCGGCGGCGGCATGGTCGGCCTGCAGTACACGCCGATCATGGAGAGTCTCGGAGCCGCGCTCAACGGCATCCTCAACTACAACACGTATGTCCCGGGCGCGAAGTACGAGGGCGTCGACGATTTCTTTCGGCGCTACTCCAGGCGTGCGGCCGAGGCCAAGGTGGACCCGCTCGGCTATTACCTTACGCCATTCAGCTATGCCATCGGGCAGCTGCTCGAGCAGGCGGTCAACGCCACGGGGAGCCTGGACCACCCGAGGCTGTCGCAGTACCTGCGCACGAACGAGATGAAGACCATCGTCGGCCCTGTCCGCTATCGCAAGGATGGCGAGTGGGCGAACCCGCGCATCATCACCACCCAGTTTCAGGGTGTAAAAGACAAGGACATCGAGCAGTTCAAGACGCCCGGCGTACAGGTCATCCTTCACCCCGACTCGCACAAGAACGGCAATCTCAGGGCGCCGTTCGAAAAGGCCCGGGCATAGCGTCTTTTCAGGCCAAACGCTGCTAACGGCTCACGAATTCGCGCAGTATGCCTGCCGCATGGAAGCGAACCGCCCCGTCCCCCATCATGGCGAAGAGATGCAGGAGCGCGCGGCCAAGGCTGAAGCGCGCGAGGGTCAGCATGGCGTCAAGCCTCCCAGAAGTACGCTTCGGCGCCGTGCGCCGCCCAGGCGGCGTTCAGGGCGTTGAAGACCGCGTAGTGGCCGAACACCCAGTTGCGGATCTGGTACAGGACAAAGATCTGCTGCTCGTGGGTCAGGTGGGCCATGTGCCGCGTGCTCCGGCGCGCACTACAGGCTAGATGCTGTTCGCGCGCAGCTGTGAGAGGCGCACCAGCTCTTCCCACAGGCCCTGGCTCGGCTTGCGCACCGCGAGGTGCGCGTCGGCGGGGAGCACGTACCACGCGCCGCGCTCGATCTCGGCGCTCAATTCGCCGCGCCGCCAGACGACCAGGCCGGCGACGAAGCGCGCGTGGTCCGATTCGGCGCGGATGATGCGATCGACCGTCTCCTCGTCGACCGCGGCATGGAGGCCGGGCATGAGCTCGAAGGACTGGCCACCCGGGCTCTGCTTGCGCTCGACGAGCGCGAAGAGCACCTGCGAGTTGAGCGGCCCGCCGAGGTGGACGGGATCGACCACCTTCTGCGAAGGCCCGTCGTCGGGGAAGAGCTCGCCGAGGGTCACGTTGGTCGGGCGGTTGACGATGAAGCCGACGTGCTGGTCGCCTCCCACCGGCGTGACCACGAGGACGGTCGAGCCGTATAGCTGGTCGACGAGTTCCGGCTTCGCCACGAGGATCATCGACTTCGAAAGGTCCACGGCCTGTGCGGCGGTTGCCGCCGCGGCGAGCACTGCAAAGAGAAGCGTCCTCAGTTTCATCGTAGCCTCCTGAGCTTAGAAAACGGTCTGATAAAAGGCGCAGCGGCCGCCGACGAGACTGCAAGCGCGCTCGAAGTCCCCGCCACGCTTGGCCTGCTCGACGTCGAGGACGATCACGCCGCCGATGGCGTTGGAGCGGCTCTCTTCGCAGCGCATCGCGCCGTTGATGCTGCGACTGCGCCGGCAATCCGTGCAGGTCTTCGGCAGCATCAGTGCACCGCGCGCGCGAAGGTGCGCCCGCGCATGAGCGGCACCGCCTCGGGACGCTCGTCGGCGAGTTCCACGAGCGACTCCATCACTTCCTCGTACAGATCCCGGCCGGCGGTGTAGCCCGGCCAGGTGGAGACCGACAGCTCGGTCACCTCGAGGTCGGGCTGCAGGCAGAAACCGGCGAGCATCGGCAGGCGCTGGAACAGTTCGGACAGGTGCCGCTCGACGATCGCCTCGGTATGCTGGCGGCGTACTTCGCTCAGGCTTTGCTCGGAGGGCTTCATGGGGAACTCTTCGCTAGGAATGGTTGAGGACAAGCCGCTCGCGCTCCAACGTGGCGGCGACCATGCGGACGAGCTCGGCGAGCGCG
>Ga0137430_1000186_pt1 | contig 17566 bp, 28 predicted proteins | sample EasRivERMZT754_2_FD_104651 | JGI IMG/M metagenome (GOLD analysis project Ga0137430, IMG submission 104651) | Soil microbial communities from meander-bound floodplain in the East River, Colorado, USA - East River MetaG ERMZT754_2 | ecosystem: Environmental > Terrestrial > Soil > Floodplain ...
CCCGGCGGCGCCGTCGGTCGCGTGCGTCTATTGGCTCTGGGCTGAGGGCCGCTATCACGAGCCGTCGTGGCGGCACGTCTGGAATCGCGTTTTCCCGACGGTCCACCACCTCGGAACGCTGCCGGCGCCCGAGCTGACGCCGGCGGTGTGGACGCGGCATCTAAACGTGCGCCGGCGCGAGGTCGACCGTTTCGGCGGAACGCCGTGCGATCACACGCTGAACATCGAGCTTGGCCGCGCGAAGGGGATGCTCGATTGGGCGGTCGAGCAGGGCATGATCGCGTTCAACCCGCTGCGGCCGGCGCGCTACGCGAAGACGGTCAGCCGGCGCGAGACCACGCTGCGCCGCTTCGACGTCGACCAGCTGCTGGCGTCGGCCGCCGAGCTGCGCGACCGGCGGCGCCAGGACTACGACGACGACGGATCGCGGGCGGCGATGCTGCGCGCGATCGTCCTGTGTTGGTTCGACTCGATGCTTCGGTTCGATGAGGCCCGCCACCTTCGGCGCGACATGATCGAGCCGGACGGATCGTATCCCGTGATGCGCGACGAGACCAAAAGCGAGGCCGGCGTGCGAACGGTGATCCTCACACCGCGGACGCTCGAGGCGATCCGCGCGGTGCCTGTTCACCCCGCGACCAACCACGTGTTCGTGAACATGGCGAAGGGGACGCTCATCGGTCAGACGACGATGCGCGGGTGGTTCCGCTGGGCGTGTGAGCGCGGGCGCCTCGACGCGCGCGCGGCGCCGCGGGACAAAAGGATCGTCCCGCACCATCTGCGCCACGCCGGCGCGACGGCCGCCGACGCCGCCGGTGCCCGGCCTGGCGCGTTGCAGGTCACCCTCGGGCATCGGTCGATGAGGGCCACCGAGCGCTACCTTCACAGGGACAAAGCCGAATCCGCGCGCCACGTTTCGCAACTGATGACCGCGGCCGCCGCGCCGCCGATGAGGCGCGGGCCGCAGAAGGCAATGGGGGAACGCCCTCAAAAAAGCAACGCCCGCGCGAAAATTGTTGACGGCTGAGGCGCGATCGCTTCAAGGTGTCGTATCCCTGCATGGCAAATTTGAGCCACACGATCGCGTGCCGTCCCGCCAACCGGCCATCAGGGATGTTGTACGGCGCGAGCAACGGCATGCGTTCGAGCGGCTCGAAGCCTGGTCCGGCGCCAACCTAGCGCGCCGTTTGGGAGGTCAACATGCTGCCGAGATGGTGCCGATTTCACCCGAATGATGGCGGAAAACCCGGGGAATTCAGGGCCCGGGCGACCCTGGTGGCGCTCGGGATCGCCGTGCTGGTGTGGCTGCTCGGGGGGGGGTGCACCGGCATCTCGCCCGAGTGCGAGCTGCGATGCCGGTCGGCCGGCCTGCGCGCCCAGAATTTTGGCTGCAGCTACAGCTGCCAGTGCGAGCGCGGCGCGGACGGCGGTGCGCGATGAAGCGGTACGTCGCGAGGGCGGTGAAGGAAGGGACGTACAAGCGCCACGCCGAGATGCGCGGCCACCGGGCGTCATCGCAGGCTGACCGCGCAAAGATTCGTCGGCTCGCGTTCGGCGAGTGGATGCAGGACATCCGGGACCAGGCGGCGGCGCGCGCGCGGAAGGCGTCCCGATGACGGCGGCCGCCGCGCCGCCCGCGCCGGCCGAGGACCGCGCGCGGATCGGCGATTGGGGGATCACGTTCACGGGCCGGCAGTTCTGGCTGCAGGACCCTCGCATCGGCGACATCGACATCGCCGACATTGCGCACGCGCTGTCGAATCAGTGCCGATGGGCGGGGCACACGCGCGAGTTCTACAGCGTCGCGCAGCACAGCGTTCTCGTGTCGCAGCTCTGCTCACCGGCGAACAAGGTCGTCGGTCTGCTGCACGACTCGCCCGAGGCCTACCTGCAGGACCTGATCAAGCCGCTGAAAAAGTTGCTCTCAGGCTACCGCGCGCTCGAGAACGCGTGGGCCATCTGCATCGGCCTGACGTACGGCCTCGACGACAAGCTGCTCGACCTGCCGCGGGAGGTCCACCGCGCGGATCGCATGGTCTGCATCGCAGAGCGCCGCGACTTGGTCGCGGGGACCGCGTCGAAGTACTCGGCCGACGAGCCGCGCCTCGAAGAACGGATCGAGCCGTGGTCGGCTGACCGCGCCGAGCGCGAGTTCCTTTGGCACTGGCGGCTGTACGGGGGCGGACGGTGAGCGCCTCGGCGGCCGAGGAACGGCGCGAGCTCGTCACCGACTACGCACAGCTACGCGCCGGGATGCTGGTGGTGCTGTCGCCTTGCTTCAACTGCAACCGCGAGCACCGAGGGATCCTCGTCGCCCAATACCGGCTCGGGATCGCCGCCATGTTCGGGCTTTGCGCCAGCTGCTGGGAGATTCGCCCAGACCCGCACAACAAGCTCGGGATCTGCGCCTGCCCGGTGAGCGAGGGTCGCGTCTTCCGCGTGGTCGACGGCCTTGAGGATCCGGCGCAACACGAGGCCGAGCTGCGGATGGATGGCCTACGCGCGCGCCAGCGCGCATCGGCCGGGCTGTCGCCCGTCTACGTTTCGGAGCGCGGCCGATGACCTGCCGCGCGACGATCACGCAGCGGATGATCCGCGACGGTGCGCCGCACTCCGAGTGTAACTGCGCCGCGGCGCTGGCGGTGCGCGAGGCACTGCCCGGTCGGCACGTCGAGATCTGGTCGGACGTCATCGTCGTCGACGGATACGAGGTCAAGACGCCGCCGGAGTTGGCCGCCTGGATGGATCTCTACGACGAGCTCAAGCCCGTCGGCGAGCTGACGTTCGAGTTCGATCTCGCCGAGGCCGCAGCGTGATGCGCCTGTCCGACGAGCAGCTCGAAGCTCTGTTCTGCGGCCACTGGGAGAAGACGCGCGACCTGGTCGCCTGCCTGCGCGTGGTCATCGACGCCGCAAAGATCGGGCAGCCCCGCGCGCTCGCGCGAGCCGCCGCCGACATCCGCCGCGCGAGGCGCCCGCTGGTGGTGTCGCAGATGGTCGACCGCGCGCAATCTATCCAGCGCGCCCAGCCGATCCTGCATCGGTTCGCGCGCGCACACGGTGTGAGCCTGCGCGCGTTGTTCGGTCGCCGCGGCAGCCGCTCCGTCGCCCGCGTCCGTTATGAGGCGATGTGGGTCCTGCGCCAGGTCGCCGAGATGAGCTATCCCGAGATCGGCCTGGCCGTCGGCGGCCGCTGCCACACCGACGCGATCGTCGGCGTGCGCAAGACCGAGGCGCGCGTCGCCGGCGACCCAAGGCTCCGCGCGAGGCTGCTGGCGTTCGCTCGGCCGGCTAGGAGTCGGGCAGCCTGATGACATACGGCGAGCAGCTGAAGGATCCACGGTGGCAGCGGCGGCGCCTTGAGATCCTGCAACGCGACGAGTTCATGTGTCGGATGTGTGCGGACACCGCGAGGACCCTGCACGTTCATCACCACGTTTACGAGCGCGGAAGGCCGCCATGGGAGGCCGACGCCGACGACCTCGTGACACTCTGCGAGCCGTGCCACGACTTCGTCACGCTGCGCCTCGGCGAGCTACGGGCGCTCGCCAGCCGTCTCGACGCGAGCGCGATTGAGGCATTGATCGGATTCGCCAAGGCTCTTCATGTCGAGGCTGTCGGTGGCCACATCGACCTCAATGTGTTTCAGCTGGTCGGCGCCAAGCGAGCGATCGACGAGCTCCCGGGCGGACACGCAATGTTCGACGACCCGAGCCGGCTGCGCGCGTTCGATGTGCTACCAGCCTGGAAACGCCGCGTCCCGCGCAAGCTCGCGGCCATGGGTACGGACGAGTAGGCGCATGTACCTCGAGATCGACGAGTCGTTCCCCGGTCATCGAAAAACGATCCGTTTCTGCGGCCTGATGAAGGATCACAACGCGTTCGCGTACCTGCTGCGGCTGTGGACATGGGCGGCGCGCAGCTCGCCGGACGGCGACCTGACCGCACTCGCTCCCGCCGACATCGAGATCGCCGTGCAGTACAGGCCTGGGGATGGCCGCTGTTACGCCGCCATGGTGACGGCCGGATTCATCGACGAGGGCGCGCCGGGCGTGCCCGAAGCGATTCACAACTGGATGGATCGGACCGGCGCCGGCATCAAGCGGATGGAAGAGGCCGCCGAGGCCTCACGCGAACGAAAGAGACGCTGGAGGGACGCGCAGCGGGCGCGCCGTGAGGCCTCCGAAGGCGTCCACGACGACGTCGCGGAACGCGGGACGGAACGGGGACATGACGGGGACGGAGACGACGAGGAACACGTGACGGCCCCGCACAGTACAGGCCAGCCCAGTCCAGACCAAGCAAGGCAAGTCCAGACAAGACAAGACCAGGCCAGCCCAGATCCGATCCGATCAGGATCGGATCGATCGGTCAGCGCGGTCACGCTCTGGGAACCCCGGGAATGGTGCCGGCAGTTTGGCATGCGCTGGACCAAGGCGAAGAACCGGCTCGCGTACGGCGACGCGCGCGACTCGACCGGCTGCGGCCAGCTGGCGGACATCTTCGAGCGGATCGGGCCCGAGGCACGCGTGCTGCTGCAGGCGAACGCGGAAGAACACTTCGCGGATTACCTCGCCGAGGACGACCCCGCGGTCCTGAAGGCCGGACACCCGTTCTCATGGTTCGTCACGCGCCTGACCGGCATGCGGACCCGGCAGCAGACGAAGCGCGCCGCGCGCCGCCAGGTCGCCGGGACAGACCGGAAGCTCGACGAGCTACGGTCGTTCGCCGACAGAGTCGCAACGCCGGAAGAGCTCGCTGAGCTGCGCGAGAGCCTGAAGACACCGCGGCCCCGCGATGACGGGCCGCCCGATGACGACCAGGACCTGCCGACCGTGGTGGCGAAGCTGGCCGAGGCGAAGTCTTGACCGCTGCCGCCACGCTGCGCCTGAGCGCGCCTGAGAACCGTAGTCCAGCGTTCGCCGTGTTTGACCGCGTCGTCGCGATCTACCAGCTCGCCCGCGAGTTCGAGCTGTGGCTCTGGCTCTGCCCACGTCACATCGCTGCGCGCAAGGGGAAGGGCTGGGCGATCCGCGTGCGCAAGCTGGCGCCGCCGCGCGTGCTGACCTACGTCGGCGTCGAGCAGGCATGGGGCGGCAGCGCCGCGGCCTGCCTGGCGGCGCTCGACGACCGAACAGCTTTGCCGTGCACGGACTGCGAGAACGCGAAACGACACTGATGGGAGGGACCGATGCCGAAGTCACTGGAAATCGAGCTGCAAGCGAACGTCAAGAAGGTCGAGCTGGTCACGAAGCTGGACAAGAGCGTCGTCATCCGCCGGATGCGGATGCGGCTCGAACGTGAGTTCGATCCGCTGCTCGCGCGCGCGATTGGCGGCGACTCGGCCGACGTGCTCGCGGCGCTGAAGGGCGGCGGCCTCGAAAAGGGCGTCATCCCGATCGACGAGGTCCTCGCGCGGATCGCACTGACGATTTCGAGCGGCACCGGTCCGAAGGCGGCGAAGGACGAGGTCATCATCCCGATGGCCGTCGGGCGCAAGGCCACGGCGACAGCGCCGAAGGACTCCGACGACGATTACCTGCCGCCGTCGATTATTCTCGAGTTCGAGTTCCCGTTCACCGAGGCGGCGTGGGCGTGGTTCGGGCGCAACACCGGCGGCTACGCCGAGATCGAGTTGTCGGCCGCGCAGCTGAAGTTGGCGAAGGCGAGCTGACCATGGAAGCCACGACGACGGAGCGGCGGAAGTTCACGGGCGAGCAGCTCGCCGAAATTCTGGCGAAGCACAAGAAGTGGCGCCGAGGCGAAGCCGACGGCGCGCGCGCGGACCTGGCGGACGCGTACCTGGCGGGCGCGAACCTGGCGGGCGCGAACCTGGCGGGCGCGTACCTGGCGGACGCGAACCTGGCGGACGCGAACCTGGCGGACGCGTACCTGGCGGGCGCGAACCTGGCGCGCGCGGACCTGGCGGGCGCGTACCTGGCGGGCGCGAACCTGGCGGGCGCGGACCTGGCGGACGCGTACCTGGCGGGCGCGTACCTGGCGGACGCGAACCTGGCGGACGCGTACCTGGCGGGCGCGAACCTGGCGGGCGCGGACCTGGCGGGCGCGGACCTGGCGGGCGCGTACCTGGCGGACGCGACGAACGTCCCCGTTGGCGTCGAGAAAAACGATCCGCCCGAGCCGTACGTCAGGCGCGTCGACGGCGCCGCGCGCGCGGCCTACGCGCAGCGCTACCGCGAGCGTCACCCGGAGGTGCCCGTCGTCGAACGTCTGGACGCGCGCATCCTGGAAGCAATCGAGGCGACGCCGGCGAGCTTCAATATGGGCGTGTGGCACAGCGAGTGCGGGACGATGCACTGCCGCGCCGGGCACGCCGTACTGCAGGCGGGCGACGCTGGCCGCGAGCTGGAGCGGCAGCATGGGACGCGGGCGGCGGCGGCGATGATCTATCGCGCGAGCACCGGGCGCACGCCGCACTTCTTCGCGAGCAATGAGCACGCGCTCGAGGATATTCGCGCGTGCGCCGCGGCGCAGACGGCAGCGTCGACGCCGGAGCCGGGGCAGGTGCCGTGATGCACAAGCTCACCATCACCGGCGCCAGCGACGACCTGATCGAGATCGGCGGTGACTTCAGCGAAGAGATCGGCTGGTATCACAACGACGACGACGAGCCCGGCTATCTCGCGGTCAGCGACGGCACGATGCTGTCGGTGTCGTACGACAAAGACGGCATCTGGCGCTTCGCTCTGGTCAGCAGGGGGCGCGCGCAGATCGCGAAGGTCGAGGGCATCGCCGACGCCGACACGAACGACGTCGTCACGCTGACGTGCGACGAGCCGTTCAAGCACGTTCTGTTCGGGACGAAGATGGCGCGGCCGTGATGCGTCGGCTCGTCATCAACGGCAGGGACAACGTTATGCGCTTCGAGCTCGACGCCGGCGAGCTGGTCGTCGAGATGTTCGGCGACGTGTGGAACGCCAACCACGCGACGCTGACGCTCGAGGCCGAGGAGGTCCGACAGCTGCGCGAGTTCCTGCGCGACGAGAAACCCGCCAGCCCGCGCAAGCGGAAGGAACCCCGGCGGTGACCTCGGCCGAATTCAAGCGCGACGTTGACGGCGAGCTCGAGCAGCTGCGGCGCGCGCACGTCATCACCGCCGTCGAGGTCGAGACGGACATGCTCGTCGGCGTCAAGTTCGCCGTTGATGGCAAGCCGTTCGACCTTACGGTCCAGGCCGCCGGACGCGACGGGCGGCAGCTGGCGTTCGACCACATTCTCGGCGCTCTGCGCGGCTTCCGCGAGCGAATGATGGGAGGCTGGTCGCCGGCGATCCCGGTCGTGCGCCACTATCGCACGCAGCGCATCGGCATCCCCGTCGAGCGGCACATCGGTGAGCCGAGCTGGGCGACGGTGCTGATGATCGTCGCGCTGGCCGTCGCGCTCTACGTGGGCATCGCGTTGCAATGAGCGCCGCCGGCGACGTCCAGGTCATCGAGGTCGACGAGGACAAGGCCGCCGATTACTTCACCACGCCCAGCTGGTGCGTGCGGCGCCTCCTCGAGGAGTGGGGTCCGACGCGCGCGGGCGCGTGGGTCGAGCCGACCGCCGGTAACGGCGCGATCATCCGCGCTGTCAATGCCGTGTGGCGGGGGGACCCGATCACCTGGCGGGCGATGGAGCTGCGCGAGGTCGAGCGGGAGGCGCTCGCGGCGATCCCGGGGCTGGAGTTCCGGATCTGCAACTTCCTGACGGTCGACGACGAGCCCGACGAGGACGTCGCTGTCGTCATCGACAACCCGCCGTTCTCGAAGGCCTTCGAGTGCCTGATGCAGGCGCATCGGCTGTATCCCAACGCCGAGATCGTCTTCCTGCTGCGGCTCGCGTTCAAGGCGTCGAAGGGACGCCACGCGTTCATGCGGCATCACATGCCGGACGAGTATTCCCTGCCCGACCGCGCGTCGTTCGACGGCATCGGCGGCGACAACTCCGACTATGCGTGGTTGCGCTGGCCCGCCGATTGGGTGCGTCGGATCGGTCACGGACGGATCCTCAACAGCACGCCCCTCGAGGAGCGCCAGCGCGATCGCGGGCACCGCATCGTCGCGGTCAATCCGCAGCGGGAGATGTTCGGGTGAGGCACACATGGACGGTCATCATCGACAACGACCGCGACGAGCGCGGCGGCCCGTTCACAGCGTACGTCGAGAAGGACTGGGGCGACCCGCGCGACACCCCGTTCAAGGCGACTGGCGACACGCCGGTGCTCGCGGTGGCCGCGCTCCTCGACGTGCTGCGCGACTGGGCGGCGGGCGGCTCGGATCGCTGGCTGGACAAGCCGCAGGGGCAGCAGCTCGTCGACCACTTCACCATGGGCGAGCGCCTGCCGAGCCCGCCGGAAAAGGCCAGGGCGTGATGGCGTCAACCCCAGAAGCTTGCCGCGGCGAATTCCACGGCGGTGACCAGCTCGTCGCGGACCAGGCCGCCGGCCAGGACCTGGTCGAGCCAATCGTCGAAGGGCATGTCCTTCTTTCGGCTGTTGCACGACGCGCAGGCGGGGACGACGTTGCGGGGGGTTGTGCGGCCGCCGCGCGAGACCGGGCGCATGTGGTCGATGCCCTCGGCGCGGGCACCGCAGTAAACGCAGGCCTCGCCGTAGCGATCGGCGAGCGACTCGACCCCTTCCGGCGGCACAGCTCCGACGCCCCGCCTTCTCATCGCGGCCGCGTTCTTTCGGTAGTGCCTGAACGCCGGATCGCTTTCGTAGCGCCGCCTCTCGTCCTCGTTCTGATGCCAGCGACAGAGGCCAGCATGCGCGTCCCCACACCATCTGCTGCAGCGCCGGCACCAACCGAAACCGAGGCCGCGCATCCTGGTGCGTTCGTCGCGGGACGGCCCGCTCGCGTGGCGCGGCCGCCGACACGCTCGACAGGTCGCATCGACTCCGCCGCGCCGGTTGCGATCGGCGCCAAACGCCGATCGATCCTTCCACGACCGGCACCGGTAGCACCAGCGCTCGCCGAGCAGGACGTGCGTCGCGTATTCGGCGAACGGGATGCCGAGGCGCGCCGCCGCGTTCTTCATTGCGCCGTGGGGCGTCTGCGCCACGACAGGATTCTACGGGGGCACTGATGGCCGACAAGACGAAAATCCAATGGACGGCGACCGTCAACGCGGACGGGTCGGTAACGCCAGGATCGACGTGGAACCCCGTGCGCGGCTGCAGCCGCGTGTCTGAAGGCTGCCGCAACTGCTACGCCGAGAGCGTCGCGGCGCGGTTCTCCGGCAAGGACCCGGAAGGGAAGCCGCTGCCCTACTACGGCCTCGCGCGCCAGGGCGACCATGGCCCGCGCTGGACCGGGAAGGTGGTGATGGTGCCCGAGCACCTCGACGATCCGATCCGCTGGAAGCGGCCGAGGCGGATCTTCGTCAACTCGATGAGCGACCTCTTCCAGGACAAGCTAACGGACGACGAGATCGCCCGCGTGTTCCGCGTCATGCTCGCGGCGCCGCGCCACACCTACCAGGTCCTGACGAAGCGCGCCGAGCGGATGCGGCGGTGGGTCAACTGGTTCGCGGCCGAGCGCGGCGAGCATTTGCCGCCGAATATCTGGCTCGGCGTGTCCGCCGAGGACCAGAAGAACGCCGACGAGCGGATCCCCGAGCTGCTCGACACGCGGGCGTCGGTGCGCTTCGTGTCGGCCGAGCCGCTGCTCGGGCCGATCAACTTCCATCCGTGGCTCTGCAGGTACCGCAACCCGTCCAAGCCCGAACAGCGGCTCGCGAATATCTGCTCGCCGCGCGACCACGGCATCGACTGGATCATCGTGGGCGGCGAGAGCGGCCGCAACGCCCGGCCGTTCGATGTCGAATGGGCGCGCGAGATCGTCCGCCAGTGCCACGACGCTGGCGCCGCCCCGTTCGTCAAGCAGCTGGGCGCGAAGTCGTTCGACTCGACCGGGGCCTGGCAGGCGCGATCGTTCCAGTTGCACGGGCCCGAGATCGAGGAGTGGGCGCCCGACTTCGCGGTGCGCGAGTTCCCGTCCAATGACGTGCGGGAGGTGGCGTCCACCGCATGATCAGCTTCGCCATCTTCGGCCCGCTGCCGGACGACGAGCCGTCGCCCTACTGCGTGCGTGGGTGGGAGCCGGACGCGCGCGGACGGATGCGCCTGGTGTCGGAGGTGTTCGGGGAAACCCTGGCCGACGTGCGCGGGCGAATACCGAAGGGCTACCAGTGGAACGATCCCGAGCCCGCAGACAAACACGAGCTTCCCGACCTCGCCGAAACGTGGACGCAGAAAGGCGACCGATGAACGGTCCGCAGTACTTGCGCAGCGCTGGCGACCTCGACGTCGTCACCGGCGTCTACATCCCGACGTTCATCGACGAGCAGCGCATCGTCGTCTACGACGGAAAACGCGGCTACGTCTCGCCCGAAAACTTCGAGTGGATGAAAACCGCCGGGCCGCAGGAGCTCGGCGCGATGCGAGTCATCCGGATCCGATCGGACGCGCCCACCTGGATGACCCGCCCGACGGAGCCGCCCCTATGAGCACGCGCACGCTCGCCAGCAAGCCGGCCGACTACCGCTCGCAAGAGCTCGTGCCCGCGCGCTCGATCGCGCACGAGCGGCGGTGTGCGTGCCCGCGATCGCTGCGGCCGCGCATCGACGACGATCGGCCGAGCTCGCGATCGCACCCGACCAGGTGGATCGAGGGCATGGCGCCGGTCATCCGTCTGCCGATGGCAGGCTCGGGACGTACCCGAAACAATCGCGCCGGTCGCAAGCCCGCCAGCATCGGGCCCGGCCACCTGTCACCGGCCGAGCGCGATGAAATGGAGCTGCTCGTCTGGGAGCTCGGCGCCGAGGGCGTGCGGTTCGGGCCGCCCGAGACCTGGGAGGATTGCGTCGAGGAGATCGGTGACGACCCATGTCCGCACGTCTCGTGCTCGATGAACCTTTACCTCGACGTCGTGCCCCCCAAGCGCGCCGGCGAGGAACCCGTCATCAAGCTGAATTTCCCCGGGCTCGACGTCGACCAGATCCCCGAGACCTGCGCGGTTCGGGCCGCTATGCGCGGGGCGGCGACGTTCGAGGAGATCGGCCAGCGCCTGAACATCACAATGGCCCGGGCCGAGCAGCTCGCCGCCGCCGGCGTCGAGAAGCTGGCGGCGGTGGCGGACGCGCAGGGATGGGGGGAGAATTTCAAGAGATGGGCGCGCGTCGCGCGGGCAAAGCGCTGAAGGGTGACCGGCGAGTGGCGAAGAAACGACGCCCGCCACCGCGCCGGCCGCGGCCGCCAGGTCGAAGGCCTGCAGGTCAGCCAGCGCCGAAAGGCGCCCCGCGCGGGCGTGCGTTCCCGAAGGGCAACAGCTCCGGCGCCGGCACGCGGTTCAAGGCAGGGCAGACGGGCAACGCCGGCGGCGTGCCCAAGTCGGTGCAGGATTTCCGCGAGCAGGTCAGGTTGCGAACGGTGGTCGCGCTGGAGCGCATCGACGACGTGCTCGACCACGGTAGCGAGGAGGGCATCATCAAGGCGAGCCGCGAGATCTTCGCCCATGGGTGGGGCAGACCAACGCAGCCGCTCGAGCACGGCGGCCCCGGCGGCGGTCCGATCAAGCACACGTTCGACGACGTGCGCCGCAAGCTCACCGAGCTCGCCGCCGGCGCCGGCGTGAACGGCGAGACCGACGATGACGACTCTTCCGACCCTGGAGCCGACACGGGATAGCAGCCGTCTCGAGCTACTGATCGACAAGCTGGGCGTCGACGCCCTCCTCGCGCATTTCACCGAGGACGAGTGGGGGAAAATCCTCTACGACTGGGAGTGGAACCACCGCGACGGGCAGAAGCTGCCGGCGGGCGAGTGGTCGTCGACGGTCTGGCAGTGCGGCCGCGGGTGGGGCAAGACGCGCGTCGGGGTCGAGTCGGTGATCGGGTGGGCCGAGGCCGGCGAGCCTTATCCGATGTATCTGGTCGGGCCGACCGGCGACGACGTGCGATCGGTCATGGTCGAGGGCGAGAGCGGCATCATGGCGAAGTCACCGCCGTGGTTCATGCCGGAATACCAGCCGTCGAAGCGGCGGCTCATCTGGCCGAACGGCGTGATCGCGTACACCCGATCGGGTGACCGCCCGGATCGGTTGCGCGGCCCGCAGGGCAGCAAGGCGTGGGTCGACGAGCTCTGCGCCATGCGATACGCCGAGCAGGTCCGCGACCAGCTCGACATGATGATCCGCCTCGGCGATCCGCGCGTGATCTACACGACGACGCCTCGGCCGACGAAGTTGTTCCGCGAGATCCTCGCCGAGCCCGACACGATCGTGATCCGCGGGCGCACGATGGACAACCGCCGGCACTTGTCGCGGAAGTTCATGAAGCGCGTCTATCGCCGGCACGCCGGCACGCGCCTCGGTCGACAGGAGCTCGAGGGGGACCTGCTCGACGACAACCCCGGCGCGCTCTGGAAGCTGAAACAGATCGACGCGCTTCGAGTACTCCGCGCGCCGGAATTGATCCGCGTCGGTGTCGGCGTCGATCCGTCGGTCTCGACGAACCCGAAGTCGAACGAGACGGGGATCATCACCGCCGGCGTCGGGATGTGCTCATGCAAGGGGACGCCCGAGCTGCACGCGTTCGTCTTTGACGATCGCAGCGCCGTCATGACGCCCGACGAGTGGGCCAAGGCGGTGGCGGCCGCGTACCACGCCGCGCGCGCCGACAAGGTCGTGCCCGAGGTGAACAACGGCGGCGATCTAGTCATCTCGAACCTGCGCACGCTCGGCGATCCTGACCTGGCGATCTTGATGGTCGACGGAAAGCCGGGCGTGCACGCGAGCCGCGGCAAGCTGACGCGCGCCGATCCAGTGTCGTCGCTTTACGAGCAGCGGAAGGTTCACCACGTCGGCACGCTGTCCGGACTTGAGGACCAAATGACGCAATGGAATCCGCTTGTCGAGCACGACAGCCCCGACCGCGTCGACGCGCTGGTCTGGGTCCTGACGTGGTTGATGCTCGGGATCAAGGGCAGCGACTGGTCGTCGTCGCAGCCGCGCGCCGGCGGGACGAGCCGCGTACCGAGCCGCCGCGGGTGAACTTGAGCGATCGCGCCCGCCTCATACCCTGAACGCGTGGCGACAGGGCCGAACATCCTCACCTATCGTCAGCCGCCGCTGCAGAGCTCGGATGGCTGGGACAACCTTGGCGACGTCCACGCGACGCTGCGACAGCTGGAGATCGGATACTTCCGATCCGCGGCGATCATGTGGGACGCGATGTTCAGGGACGACCGCAAGCACGCGGTCGTGCGCACGCGCCTGCACGCGCTGCAGTCGGTGCCGCTCGACATCAAGGCCGCCGGCGACAGCCCCAAGGCCGTCGAGCTGGCCGAGCAGCTCGGCGGTATCGAGGACACGCCCGGCCTTTGGGATCAGATGTTCTCGGCGCCGGCGGTGGGCGAGCTCGTCAAGTGGGGTTTCGCGATGGGCATCGGCGTCGGCGAGCTCGTGTGGGACACCACCGACAAGGGATGGACGCCGCGCCTGCGCGTGTGGCACCCGCAATTCTTGAGGTGGGATTCGTACAGCGAGCGCTATCTGTTGCAGACGCAGATGGGCACCGAGGTCGTGCTGCCGGACATCCGAACGCAGCCGATGTCAGACGGGCACTGGATCTTGTGGTGCCCCTACGGCTATCACGGCGCGTGGCTGCAGGGCCTGGTGCGGCCGGCCGGCACGCTGGTGCTGGACCGCACGTGGAACCGTCACGACTGGTCTCGATACAACGAGCGTTACGGCAAGCCCATCGAGAAGGCGATCGCGCCGGTGTCGGCGCCGAAGGAAGCGCGCGACGCTCATTTCCAGGCGGTGGCCGCGCGCCACGGTGAGAGCGCCGTGCTGTGCGAGACCGGGTTCGACGACAACGGCCACGCCGCCGACTTCGACGTCGAGCTCGTCGAAAGCAAGTCGACCGGGTGGGACACGTTCCAGGCGCGCAAGAAAGAGGACGACGCCGACCTCGCGATCCTATTGCTCGGTCAGAGCATGACGACCGAGACGCCCGACGGGAAGGGATCGCTCGCGACGGGGCCGTCGAACATGGTGCGGCTCGACTACCTCAAGGCCGACGCCGGCGTGCTGGGGGCGATATACGAACAAGGCGTGAAATGGTGGGCGGTGCACAACGGCGGCGCCGCCGACTTCGCGCCGCGCCCGTGCTACCGAACCGACCCGCCCGAGGACACCGCCGGGATCGCGACGGCGAAGGCGACGATCATCACCGGCCTCGCGGCCGCCGAGAGCGCGCACCTGCCGGTCGACGCGCGCGCCGAGCTCGAAGCTGCAGGCATCGCCACGATCAGCGTCGAGGAGGAGGCTGCGAAAAAGGCGCTGCGCGACGAGCATGCGGCGCAGATCGCGGGCCAGAGGGCGGGCGGCGGTGGTGGTGGCGAGCCGGGCAGCGACCTCGGGGAAGAGGACGACGACAAGGCGGCCGCTGCGGGCGGCGGCGGCAAGGGGCGCGCGGAGCTCGCCGCCAAGAAGGCGCCGAACGTCGTCAAGCGGTACCGGTTCCAGGGCCTCGACATCGCCGTCGAGAACGAGCGCGGCACCGTGCGCCAGTGGCTGGGCGGCGAGACGCGCATGCAACACGATTACGGGTTCATCGACAACGGCCAGATCGGATGGGACGGCGACGAGGTCGACGTCTACATCGGCCCGAACGCGTCCGCGCCCGACGTGCACGTCGTCCATCAGCTGACCGTGCCGACGTACGATCGATACGACGAGGACAAGGTCATGATGGGATTCGAGAGCTACGACGCCGCGAGGCGCGCGTATGTCGCCCATCGGAACGACGGCGACCGTGCGATCAAGTCGATCAGCACGATGCCGCTGGCCGAGTTCCATCGCCGACTCGCGCGTCGCCGCGGCGCCGGTCCGATCCGGGCGGCGAGCGCGCGCATCGAGACGAACCGCGCCCTGATGGTGCTCGCGCGCAGGGTGATGGCGCTGCGCGCGCTGCCCGCCGGCAAGAAGTCGGCGCACGTCGACCGCATCGCCGAGAACGCGACGCGGCTCGCCGCCGAGGCGCTCGCCGGGGACCTGGCGGCGGTCAAGCAGGCGGTCGAGCTCTCGACGGATTTCGCCGACCTCGAGTCGCGGCTGCTGCGCACGTTCAAGGGGATGAACCCGCGCGAGCTCGCGACGGTGATCCAGCGCGCGCGCATCATGGCGAACCTGTCCGGGCAGCTGTCAGCCCGAAAGGAAACCAAGAAGACGTGAGCGCACCGGTCCCCCGCCGGCGACCGCGAGGCTACGATCCCCGGCAGCACTGGCGGCAAAAGAGCCTGTTCATTCCGAGCGGCCTGAGCGCGAAGCTTGCGAGAGCGTCGGAGGCGTCGGGCAAGCCCGAGAAGACGATCGTCATCGAGGCGCTCGAAGCGAAGCTCACGCGCGGCGCGAATCGCGAAGACGACGAATGAACCGGGCGACGGCGGCGCGTGCGCCGGCGGTCACAAGCTCGCCTGCGATCCGGTGCTCGGCCCGCTTGGCGTCGACTTCGTTCGCGAGGTCCTCCTCGGTCAGCGTGCGGCGCATGGCGGCCGCCGTGTCGGGTGCGGCGCGCTGGTCGGGCGCGCGCGGACCACGGGAGATCCAAAACCTCACGGGCCCATAATAACCACCGCGCCGAAATTTGAGGCGATAGATCGACGGCCCCAACGTTTGGGGGCGTGAGACGACCAGGCGGAATCATCGGCCGGATGATCGAGGCCGAGAAGCGCGTCGAGCTCGCCGCCTTGATCATGTTCCTGTCGGTGATCGGCCTGCTCGGCACGCTCGTGTTCGGCGCGATCGCGGTGGGCTGCGCGACGTCGACGTCGACGCCTGGCCCGTTCGCGAAGTGCAACCCGGTCATGACCAGGTGCAACCCGGCCGACTACCCGCCGCTGACGGCCACGCTGCCGAAGTCGCCGATCCCGCCTGCAGCGTCTCGTTGGGTCGAAATCTACGGAAAGGACACTCCATGAAACGCATCGCCCTGTTCGCCGCGCTGATCGTTGGTCTGCTCGGCACCTCCGCCGCCACCTGCCAGAAGACCGAACCGAAGACGCCGACCGACTACGTGGTCAACGGGGTCGTCGAATGCGCGAAGGCCGGCGTGCACGAAGTGGCGATCAACATCATCGACGATGTGGCCAGCGCGCTCGCGACCGGCGACTACATGACCGGCCTGCTCAACCTGGTGAAGCAATTCGGCGAGGGCGCCGTCGATTGTGCCGTCGCAGAGGTCGGGGACACCGCCGGCAAGCATGCCGCCATGAACGAGCTCGAAGCGACGAAGGCGAAGCGCGCGAAGGAATGGCTGGCGTCGAGGCCGGTCAAGGTGAGCGAAGTGTCTAAAAATGGCGGCGGGTGCAGTAATCCCGCGGCGCGGGTCGGCGTGTTGCCCCCAGAAGGTCCGGCTGCCGATGCGCAGCTGGCGGCCACCGGTGCCGACCAGCCGGTGGTGTTTCTTGCCGGCATTTGCCCGAGTCGCTGCATCTACGGCGGGGGCTTCTCGTGAGGAAGCTGCTGCGGGCATTCTGGAGCTGGCGCGCGAGTCGAGCCTACGACTACTGTGCGAGCCTCCCCCACGGCGAGGCCAAGGCGCGGGCGCTGACCAGGGCGAACCGCATGCAGCGCCAAGCGATGGCCTGATGCAACAGATCGCCATCGTCAACAAATCGAAGCGTCTGACCGACGACTTCGTTGCGTTCGCCGCGAAGGCCTGCGCCGAGCAGGTCATCGAGTGCGCGAAGGCGTGGGGCATCGAACCGACGCCGGTCGCGTTCTACGCCAGCGAGTCGAACCTGCCCGCGCGCGACTGCCGGATCATGGCGCTGGTCGACGAGCTGGACGAGGCGCCAGGTGCTGGCGGCTATCACATCTTCGAGCTGGGCATCGTCTACGGGCGCGTTCTCGCCGGCGACCAGAACGCCACGTCGGTGGTGCTGTCGCACGAGTGCCTCGAGCAGCTCGTCGATCCGTACTGCAACGAGTGGCGGTCGATGGGCGGCGGCCGCCGGGTGGCGCTCGAAGTATGCGACCCGGTGCAGGCCGACACGTACGGGCTGACCGTGGAAATCATGGGCGAGCGGCGGGCGATCGTGCTGTCGAACTACGTGCTGCCGCGCTGGTTCGAGCCGGCGGCCGTCGGCATGTTCGACCGGATGGGCGAGCTGCGGGCGCCGCTCTCGATGTCCGAAGGTGGCTACCTGATCATCCGTGACGCCGACGGCAACGAAGAGAACATCTTCGCGAACCGGCCGCGCCTCCGCCTGCAGGGGATCACGGCGAAGCTGGCTATCTCAACCAAGCTGACCAACAACGAGACGCGACTCGCGCGTCGACTCAGATCCTGAAAGGGGACATAGACCATGGCGCTCAATCCGAAGACGTCTGTCGACGAACGAAACCTGGCGCTAAATGCCGCGTTCGATACGCTCAACGGAGGGCTCCTTCGCATCTACGACGGGACGCAGCCCGCTGACGCCGACACCGCGCTGTCGGGGAACACGCTGCTTGCCGAGCTGCCGCTGAACGCGACTGCGTTCGCGGCGGCATCAA
>Ga0137430_1000187_pt1 | contig 17509 bp, 27 predicted proteins | sample EasRivERMZT754_2_FD_104651 | JGI IMG/M metagenome (GOLD analysis project Ga0137430, IMG submission 104651) | Soil microbial communities from meander-bound floodplain in the East River, Colorado, USA - East River MetaG ERMZT754_2 | ecosystem: Environmental > Terrestrial > Soil > Floodplain ...
AGTCTTGGAAACATTACATGGATTCCAATAGTAATAGTATTGATAGGTCTGTTAATAGGACTATTGAACATTGGTGTATCAGAAACAAGTTCATTCCTTCTTGCTTCAGTATCTCTGATAATAGTAAGCTTCATGGGAAGTGCAGTCATTGGAGCGATTTATCAGGTTCAGTCTATATTACAATCTTTGTTAATCCTATTTGTTCCTGCAACAGTAATAGTTGCATTGAGAGCAATGTTTGTAATAGCTAGAGACTAAACAGAAAATTTTATTTTTTTATTTATTTTACTTGAGTTCGTTTGAGGGGTTTAATCCAAATCCTTCATCTTAGTTATCCTGTCAAGACTTATGATGTCTGAGGAATCATCTTCAATCCTTGGACAGGCAGTATTAATCCAGAAATCAATTGGAAAATTCTCGAATTCTCTCTGATTGATATTATTGCATAGGAAGAGGTATGCGTTTCTCTCCTTATTTCCCTTTACAAATTCAATTGCGTGCCTGAGGTCCTGCTGGCCATACTTGTTTGAGACCAGGAGTCCTAGGTTATTCGCAGAGTAGAATTTGGATAACTTTCCCTTTCTCTTCTTTTCATAGTCCTCTATATATTTAGGGTCAACCTTAGTAATGCTTTACCCATCAAAGAGGATTATCTTCTTTGATACTCTGAATAGATTAGGATTTGTGGCATGAAACTTTCCAGAGCCTATGTGCAGGATTGGGAAGCTTTCTGCCTTGAGTCTCCTACATCCCAGAACTTGGATGAAGTTGTGGACTTTAATGCCCTTCTTTTCTGCCATTGATTTGACATGGAAGGCAAGATTATAATATTGGATAGAATAAGTCATGTTAATGTCCTTTGGAAGGCCACTCAAGAGCTCTTCGAGTTTCTCAGGATTAATGTCTAGTTTCTTTATTGCCCGGACAAAGATAGTTCTTACCATGAATAACTCGTAAAAATTAGTCTATTAAAACCTATCGAAGTGAAATTACTCTTCCTGTTTACAATAGGTTTCATAATTGATTATTAAACAGACAATAATTGCTCAACAAGAATAATTACTCTTCAAACAAAGGGTCTCTTGAAGGTGCAGGGTTTCCTGAAGGCATGGACATTCCAGGCTTGTAGATTTCTGCAAAGGCAGGTGTTGCGATAACGGTGTTTTCGCCGAATCCGGCAACGCTTCCGTCAAGAGCTTCAACTGTTTTCTTTATCTTAGAAATTGCTCTCTTCAATTCGACTATGTCTCTTGACTTGATCTGCCTTATGTCGATGACTGCGATTGTATATCCTTCCCTCAATGCGGATAGAATTTCATTGATATCTTCAAATTTCTTAATTACAAAAGGTCTTATCACTATTTTTGACTTTCTTTCCCTCTGTTCTACATCAATTTCAACATAATCTTCATCAAAGTTTGAATCTCTGCCGAACAATCCGGACAAACCTTTTTTTATTTTTTCCATCGCCATGAAGAGTTGAACCATAATAGGTATTTAAAGATTTCTATAAAATTTCAGTCGTTTCAAGAATGTTCTGTAATTTTATTGTAGTAGTGTCAAAAACCCTTTAGACTTAGGTTTTGGTTTTTGAACATGCTCGAAAAAGTCGACATTGCTCTGCAATGTCCCTCTAAGAGAGAGATTAACTTTTATGACATATCAAAACACACAAAAAATTATTTTTGAGATTTTTTCTTTGACAATTCGCCACGAATAGCGTCGGCGTGATCCACTATCTCTTTTTCTTGCGCATCAAGAGACTTAATTCTCAAATTTAGAAGCTTGACCTTTTTTTCAAGCTCTAGTTTGAGCTTGTCTTTGTCTGATTTTACCATGATTTGACCAACTATCTTGAAAACATCGCCACTTGATTCAGAAAGCTCTTCAAGAGCATGTTCAGTTTCACTTAATTCAAAGTCGAATGCCTGTTTCTGCATTGAAAGTGAGCCAAGATTCTGTTCAATCATCTGAAGCTCCTGCATTCTCTCAACATCTAAATTCTTTTCAGAAGACATTTTATTGATTGCTATTCTTTAATTTAATGCAACTATATTTTTCAGAAGACATTTTATTGATTGCTATTCTTTAATTTAATGCAACTATATTTTTCAGAAGACATGGTGTTAAACTGCCTTTACTTTCTTTACGGCTTTCCTTGACTTGAAGAATATTTTTGAACCGCAGGTAGGGCATACGAATCTGGCTTCCAGAGCCTTGTGATTTATTTTCTTATCGCACTTGAAACATTTGTATATTGCCATTTTATTATATTATTGAACTTCCTTTTAAACTTATTCTCCTTATTTTGTGCTTAGGTAGTATGCGCCTGAAGCGAATTCCTTTCCACACTTCTTGCATTTCCATATTCCTGCGGATTTTCTCTTAGCAGTAGGATTCTTACAGAATGGGCAGATTTGCTTTCTTCTCTGCTTGCTTTCAACATTTACAAAGTTCTCTCTAACCTTTCTTCCATATCCAGCACCGAATTTTCCGGCTTGTTTTACTTTCTTTGTGTGTGCCATTTTTTATTGTGAATTTAATGGGGCTGCCAGGATTTGAACCTGGGTCGCAAGATCCCAAATCTTGAATACTACCAAGCTATACTACAGCCCCCTCAAGTAATCCCCTCAATGAGGGTTTATTAATATTACTTCTTTGCCGCGGGTTTCTTTGCTGCTTCTGCAGCCTTTCCTGCGGCAGGAGTTGCAGCGGCTGGAGTCTTTGCAGCTTCTCCAGGTTTAGCGGCAGCGGCAGCACCAGCAGCTGGAGTTGCAGCAGTCTTACCTGCAGCAGCAGTAGCAGCTGCCTTAGCAGCTTCTTCTTCAGCCTTCTTCTCTTGCTCTTTCTTGAGTTCGAGTTCTTGCTTTGTCTTTATGTTAGCGAAATATAAATCGAGACTCTTTCTTTTTTCAGAGGTTGTTTCTGATTTTTGTGCTTTAATTTCTGAATCGTAAATACCCTTCTCAATTTCCTTCATTACTTCTTTAGGATCTTTGTTTTCAATTAGAAGTCCTGCGCTCACACATGTTCCGACGACTAATTTGACTGCAGGCTTGAATCCTGATGCAATCATGTTTGAATATTTTATCTTGGCTATTGAGATTACCTGTTCAATTGATAGATTTCCTACCTTGAATGCTTTTGCGCTTCCAGAACCCTTCTCAAGCCCAAGTTCCTTCTTCAATAGTGCCGAAGTTGGAGGTGAAGAAACCTTTACATCAAAAGTCTTAGTCTTAGTGTTGACATCGATAGCTACAGGAACCTTCATTCCCTTGAATTCCTTTGTTGCCTGATTTACTTTCTGAATTACCTGGCCTATGTTTACGCCTGCTGGGCCTAGCTGTTGAGCGATTGTTGGCCCTGGCTTCATGTCTCCACCTTCTACAAGTAGCTTAATTATCATATGCTCATTTCCTCCCAATCATCTTCGTTTTCATTTTGTTTAGTTTCAGTTTCTACTTCTTCTCTCCTGATTATTCTCAGGTTATCCAGCTTTACTGTAACTGGAATTGGAATTGCTGCGCTTAAAATTGTTACTACAGCTTCTCCTTTCTGTTTGTCAACCCTTATAACCTTTGCCTTTTCCTTTTTGAATGGTTCTGCAATCATTTCCACGATGTCATTCTTCTCAATATTGATATCTTCAACGCTTGGTTCGAGCATCGTCTTTACTTCTTCATAAGTTATTGTCTTACCAATTATTCCTTTTACATATTGAAGATTGAATGCTGCTTCCTCAGCATTTGCTCTATCTGCAGCCTCAAGAAGAACATATCCCCTCAATCCACTTGGCCTTGAAACTGCGAATACAGAAAGACTCTTCTTCCTAACTCTGTCTGCAATTGATTCAAGAGCTCTGTCTTCTTTGTTTGTTGTAACTTTAATGACGAATATTGATGATGCCATTTTGTTTTATGTGATTTTTCAGTGTTTTTTAATCCAATCCCAGATAAGCCTTAACTTATCAAGAATAATATAGTGTGAAAAGATGGGTATAAATAGCTTTCTATGAAAAGATTTTACTTGAATACGCCGAGAGCCAATGAGATTATAAATCCAAGAAGACCGAGAGCGAGAATTCCAATTCCTGAAATCTTTGATATTGACCTAAATTCTTCCCTCGATGGCTTTCTTAGGAGAGTCCATACTCTTCCACACTGTGCAAAGAATGATTTCAGATCTCCCCATTTCGCCTTAATATCCATAATTCAATTTATTAAACAATCTTTTTAAACATAACGACATATGATTCTCCATGAAAAAAGATGAATGGAATCTAGATTCACTGACAATCAAGGATGATGTAGACTATGAAGAATATTGGAAAGGTTTGGAAGAGGTATACAGAAAATTCATAACAAAGTGGAAGGAAAGGAAGGACTATCTTGAGAAGCCTGAAATTCTGAAGGAAGCTTTTGATGAATATGAGGAGATGATGAGAGAATATGCTGGAGGAGGGAAGATGGCTTACTATTACTCCCTCAAGAATGCCCAGAATCAAGATGATTTAGAGATAAAGGCAAAGCTAAACCAGTTTGAGGAAAAAATAACAAAACTCGGAAATGAAATTCAATTCTTTGGCTTGAATATTTCAAAAATACCTCATGAAAAACAGAGGAAGTTCCTAGATTATGGTGGTTTGAAAGAGTACAGACATCATCTTGAGTCATCTTTCAAGGAAGCAAAGCACCTTCTTAGCAACGATGAAGAAAAAATAATGAATCTTAAATCTTCTACTTCTCATTCGAAGTGGGTTGAGATGGTTGAAAGGATTATTTCAAAGAAATCAAAAAAAGTTATCACAGAAGAAGGAATTAAAGAAATTAGTTTCTCAGAAATAATGGGACTCATTAGCAGTACTAATAAGAAGGTAAGAGATTCTGCAGCCTCTGCAATCAATGAAGTTCTTAGAGAAGTTGTGGATGTTGCTGAAGAAGAGATGAATGCAATACTCTATGACAATAAAGTCACTGATGAATTGAGGAAATTCAAGAGGCCTGACGAAGGAAGGCATCTTGGAGATGATATTGATACAGAAGTTGTTGACTCTCTTCTCAAAGCAGTAACTGAAAATTTTGAGCTATCAAAAAAATATTATCATCTCAAGGCGAGATTATTCGGATTGAAGAAACTGGAATACCATGAGAGAAATGTCCCTTATGGAAGAATTGACAAGAAATATTCTTATGATGATTCGGTGAGACTCGTAACTGAAGTCTTCAGAAACCTCGATGGAGAATTTGCAGACATATTCAATTCATTTGTAAAGAATGGGCAGATGGACGTTCATCCTAGAAAAGGAAAGATGGGAGGAGCCTTCTGCACTCATCTCGGAAAGAATCATCCAACATTCATTCTTCTCAATCATACTGATAGGTTACAGGATGTCCTTACAATTGCTCATGAGACGGGACATGGAATTAATAATGAAATGATTAGAAAGAAGCAGAATGCAATCAATTTTGGAACTCCTAAATCCACTGCAGAGGTTGCAAGCACTTTCATGGAGGACTTTGTTCTTCAGAAGCTATTTGATGAAACGGATGATGAGGAATTAAAGTTGAGCCTCATGATGATGAAACTCAATGAAGATGCAAGTACAATATTCAGGCAGGCTGCATGTTATAATTTTGAAACTGAACTTCACAAAACACATGCTGAAAAGGGATTCCTTTCAAAGGAAGAGATTGGAAAGATTTTCAGCAAGCACATGCATTCTTACATGGGAGACTTTGTTGAACAGAATGAAGGAAGCGAGAACTGGTGGGTTTATTGGAGTCATTTGAGGAATTTCTTCTATGTTTATTCTTACGTTTCAGGACTTCTCATTTCTAAGTCAATGCAGGCGAAGGTAAAGAAGGACAAGAAGTTTATTTCAAAGGTCAAGGAATTCCTAGCATCAGGAACTTCCGACTCTCCGAAGAATATCTTTGTTAAAATGGGAATCGATATCACTGACAAGAAATTCTGGCTCGAAGGAATTCATGAGTTTAGAGATTTATTGGATGAAACTGAGAAGTTAGCTAAGAAGTTAGGGAAGATTGAGTAGAGTTAAGCTCCGAACTTTTGGTCTATTTTTAGAGATTCATTTTTTAATGATCTTCTTTATTTTTGAAATATTCTCTTAGTACCGGTTCTTGCATTACTGCGTGTAATGATCCCATAACTGCTAAAACTCTTTTTTCTTTCTCTAGTTCTAGGGGTATAATTTCCACACTATGACTATCTCTCAAGACACTTGAGCGACGCGCTACACTATTAAAAACTGAAGGTCTGCTCGAATTATATGGGCGAAACATTGCCCCGTTGAGTGAAATTATATTGAAGTCTTCTCCAAATATCTCTTTGTATGTTCCCTTTATGTTCTCGAACGAATAATCAAATTCTTTCCATGGGCTCTTATCTTTGAAACTTCTTATTATACGTTCTATATCTGCAGTTTCTGGACGAAATTTAAGAGCTTGTCGTAAATTTCGTAATACAAAAAAAGCAAATAGCGTCTTTTGAGAGTATTCCCCTTCCAATGCAGAGAGTTCTTCTCTTCTTGTTAGATCCCACCCTCTTACTGGTGTGTTGTCTTTTTTTGCTAGAAATCCGGCATAAGCGTTTTCTCCATTGTGTATTGCTTCTTTCTCTGTTTTACTTTGATCTGTTTGCCAGTTTCCTTCTAATAATACTAATTTTGGCTTGAAACTCTCAATCTCTTTTTCTAAGAGCGACAATTGAGGATCTCTAGGATTATTAGTATGACTTGTTCCAAATACACAAAGATTAAGAGCATTAGTTCTTAATAGGTACGTGTATGGTAGATCATACTTTACTGCGATACATTCTTCATAGGTAAGAAGTCTGGCCATCTCTTTAGATCCTGTTTATATTTTTCACTCAACAAACTCAATTCCTAATTCATCACTCATCTCCATCTGCTTTCTTTCTTCTGGAGATGCCGAGGAATTTCCGATGATTTGAGCTGATTTCACTCCAGTGATTATTACTAGAACTCTGATTGATTTGTCCATGTCTTCAGCGATTTGGGCTCCTCCAATCATTCTTGCATCTGGATTGAGTTTGTTTCCAACATATTCTAAGACTGTCTTATATTCATCAAGACTCAAGTCTGGACCTCCAACAACATTGATTAATGCACCTTCTGCATTGCTTATATCAACATCGAGAAGAGGATTCTGAATTGCCTTCTCTACAGCTTCGAGAGCACGATGTTGCGAATCTGATTCTCCCATTCCAATCATTGAGACTCCGCCATTGGACATGACTGCACGAACGTCTGCAAAGTCTAGATTTACGAGTCCAGTCTTAGTAATTAATTCAGTTATTCCTTTTACAGCATTTGTAAGAATTTCATCAGCAATTTTGAATGCTGTTGGGAGAGGTAGTTCGGGAGCTAACTCAAGAAGTTTGTCATTTGGAATTACTATGAGTGTATCCACGATTCCTTCAAGTCTTTCAAGACCGTAGGATGCATTTTCAATTCTCTTATTTCCTTCGATTGTGAATGGAAGTGTTACAACGCCAATTGTAAGAGCGCCAGTCTTCTTTGCTAAATCTGCAACTACTGGGGCTGCTCCTGTTCCTGTTCCTCCTCCGAGACCACAAGTAATGAATACCATGTCTGCTCCAGAAAGCCTCTTCTTAATTTCCTGTTCCTGTTCCCTAGCTGCTTCTTCTCCTACTCTTGGATTGCTTCCTGCTCCAAGTCCCTTAGTTAATTCTCTTCCGATTAGAATTTTATGGTCTGCATTTGCATATAGTAAGTCTTGTGCATCAGTATTAATTGCAATCATGTCTCCACCCTTGATACCAACTTCCTTCATTCTGCTTAGAGTATTATTTCCTCCTCCGCCTACACCAATTACCTTGACTTTTGCCGACTGCTTCTTTATGAGCTCCTCTAATTCTCTATCAATTTCAAGCAATTCAGGGTCCACATCTCTTTGAGTTTTAGCGAATATGTCCGCCATAATAATGAAACCTTGAAAGAACTTTATAAAGATTTATGTGATGAGATTAATTTTGGGCTTCCTTATTCTCAACTTTCTCTTCCTTGACTTCCTTCACATCTAAATCAAGGCTTAGAATGTCCTTGAATTTTCCGCTGAAAGCTTCTAGAAAAGGCTTTATCTTTGGGTCGATGTCTAGAATTATTTTCTTATCCTTTTCATTTAGCTCAAATTTGACATCGTTTCTAAAGAAGAATAGAATCAATGATTTTATTTTCTCGTTCAAATCATCAACTTTCTTGTGAACTTTCAAATCATAGACTAATTCTTTTCCTGCAAGAGGATTATTGAAATCAACTGTTACTCTTCCACCTGAAACTGCTGAAATTCTTGCAGGCATTCCATCAAAGCTCATTACCATTCCTGTTTGAGGCATCATCTTCTGCTTTCTGAATAAATCCATTGGAAGAACTTTGAGAAATTCCTTTCTTCTCTCTCCGAATCCATCTTTTTGTGAGACCTCGAGATTGTATTCCTTTCCAATTTCCTTTCCTGTAAGGAATTCGTCAATCTTTGTAAGAATCATTCCCTGCCCAATGCAGATGATGTATGGCTTGTTTTCCATCTCTAGACCCATCTTTACTGCATCCTCAGGAACATTAGTATCAAAGATTTCACCATTCTTTACTCTTCCAGTGAATCTTAATTCAATAAAATCATTTTTCTTAATGTCATGCGTCATCAAGATCAAAGAAAAGAGTGGTTTAAAAAGATTAGTATAAAAATTATTTTGAGGGCAAACCAAATTCTGCGGCTAGAATTTCTAAGCCGCCACTATCCTCATGCCACAAATCAATTATATCTCCGCCAGTTCCATTGTATTCGCTTCGACTATACTTTATAACTCCCCCCTTTACTAAGAAGGACCTTTGAAGTCTTTTAGAATCTTTTACCCTCAATATTTCTCTCGGACTTATACGAGTAAAATGATCGGGATTCTGATCAAAACAACCATAACCTCCGTTGTGGAGTTTTCTAACCGCTGAATCAAATATTTTTTGACTTATTTCAAAATCTATTTCTCCTGCATTAACTGCAGTAAATGTTGAATATCTATAAGAAAATACATGCTCATTTCCAGAGTCTGCGGTCATGAAGAATCATGGGCAAGTTTGTTATTTAAGGATTATTGCGTTTCAAAGCTATTTCTTTTTCTCATCGCCCTCAATCTTAACACCAAGGTCCTGCAATGCCTTTGCGTGTGCCTGAATGAGACTTTCGGTGATTTGAACTATCTTTAGAAGCTCATTTCTCTCTGCTAGAAGAGTGTTGAGAGAACCTTTGTGATATCCAATTACTTCGTCTTTACTTACATTAGAATCTTCTTTCCTTGATGGAGCCATGGCCATTATACCACAGAAAAGATTTATAAACGTTCTCTTTGTGAGTCAATTATGGCACGTGGATTAATTAGCGCAACAGCAGCAAGGAGCGGTTCAGCAATATTAATTGATGGAAATGCATGCATTGTAAGAAGTAATGATATTTCTAAATCAGGAAAGCATGGTGCAAGCAAGTGTAGAATTGAAGCAATCGGAGTAATTGATGACAAGAAGAGAGTCATTGCTGTTCCGGGCGCAGAAAGATTTGAAGTTCCAACAATCAATAAGAGCAAGGGTCAGATTCTTTCAATTACTGGAGACAAGGTTAATATGATGGACCTTGAAACTTACGAGAATTTTGACATGAATCTTACTGAAGAAGCAAGGGAAATGGGTGCAAAGGATGGAGACAATGTAGAATACTGGGATGTTGAAGGGCACAAAATAATAAAGAGGGTTATCTAAATATAATTAATATTCAATATGGCAACGAAAATACCTGAAGCAATGAACAGACTCTACAAGAATGTGTTCGTATGCAAGGATTGTAGCACTAAAGTAAGGGTTGACGCTAAGAAAATCCTTGTTGGAAAAGTGCGATGCAGAAAGTGCTTGGGTAAATCTTTCAGAGCTGTAAAGAAAAAGTAAGGTGAATAAAAAATAATGAATCTTTTGATTACTTATGACTTAAGTTTCTTAGTAGTCTTTACCATTGCCGTTGTGATTTTTCTCTATATGAACAAGAAAAAAATTTCAAGAGAAGGTCCAATGTATCTCTATAAGACTCAAGTTGGAGTTAAATTTATTGATTTTATAGGAACAAAGTACGGGAAATTCATAAGGTCTCTCCATTATTTGGTAATTACAATCGGCTACTTACTGTTCGCAGGAATATTATTTGTTATTGGGCAGACAATTTACATCTATCTTAAAGTCCCAGAAATTACCAATATAATTAAGACTCCTCCACTCCTACCTTTAATCCCTTACTTCCCACAGATATTCGGAGCTCAGAGTTTATTCCCACCATTCTACTTCGCATACTTCCTCATTGCGCTCATAGTTGTTGCGTTCAGCCACGAATTTGCACATGGTATTTTTGCGAGAGCAAATAATGTTAGGATTAAATCTACTGGAGTTGCATTCCTCGGCCCAATATTGGGGGCATTTGTAGAACAGGATGACAAACAAATGACTAAGAAGGCAAAGATTCCTCAGATGGCTATTCTTGGAGCAGGAGTATTTGCAAATCTCATTATGGCAACGATATTCTTCCTCTTGCTTCTTGCTACATTCCACACACTCTTCGTTCCTGCAGGCGCAGTATTCAGCACTTACAGCTATTCTGTTATAAATAATTCAGAAATAACAGGAATAAACAATTTGAGCGACCAGCTACTTCGGATTAGCACAACTGATGGAAATTATCTCATAACGCCAGAAAGTCTTGCGACGCAAATTAATCTTAGCAGAGATTACACAATAGCTTACTTCGATGCTCCCGCAATAAAGGCAGGACTTGATGGCGCAGTACAATCAATTGGAGAATATGAAGTAAGAGACTTCAATGGTTTTGCTGCAGCGATGGATAATTACGGGCCTGGAGATAATGTCATCATCAAAACAACAATGGGCGATTATAACATCACATTCGCTGAACATCCTGAAAATTCAAGCAAAGCATTCGTAGGTGTGGGTTTCAGAGATAGCGGTTCACAAAGACTCTTATCAAAGATATTTGTTTTCAAGAATCCTTCAACATACTATGAACCCCTGACTTTCTTTTCACAATTCTCATATGATTTATTCTGGTGGGTTGCAATGATTAATCTCATGGTTGGACTCTTTAATATGCTTCCATTTGGATTCCTCGACGGAGGAAGGTTCTTTTATCTAACAATGCTTGGAATAACAAAGTCTGAGAAGAAAGCTGAAAAGGCTTTCAAGATTGCTACAAAGGTAGTTGCGGGACTCTTCGTAGCATTAATTCTAGTGTGGCTCATTTCTTTCAAACTTAAGGGATAATTTTGCCGACGATAAAAAATAGTGAAATAAATCTGTTTTATCATTTTTAATAATTTTAACAAAAGTATTTAAAGAAAAATTAACTAATACTATTAAGTAAATTCTCACATTAATTTGTGAAGAACAAAATAAAAAGAGGTAAAATGGCTGCAAAAAAAAGAAAGGCTGTGAGGAAATCTTCTAGAAAACCTGCTAGAAAATCTTCTTCAAAGAAAAAGAAAAGAAGATAATTTTCTTTGAACCTAGGTAATTTTTAATTGAGAGAGCCGCGATTTTTTCTTTAAAAAATTATTTTTATAATTTTATAGATATACTATTCCTTCCTGTGTCAGAACTGCAAAGCGTATTCCTACAGGAAGTGAAAGAAGTGCTGAAATGAGTGCCATGTGTTCTTTTCCAGAGCCAGATGCGATTGATAGAGCAACTTCAATTCCGTTGATTTTGCCCTTTAGCTTCTTCATGAGTGTATCCTTTATTTCCATAATCTTTTGGTCAGTGTCAATTCTTATGAATTCATGCTTCTTGTCTGTTGTGAACTTCTCAGCAAATTCATCGCCAATGAGAAATATATTGTCCCATTCTTCTTTTTTAATCAGCCCAGAAACCTGTGCCCAAGTCCCCTTTCCTGATGATAATAGTGCTATTAACTCCATTTTATTTTATGAATAATTCATGTTATAAGCTTTTATATAGTGGAAAGATTATTCTAAATAAAAGATGGCAAGAGACATACCACTAACTGAAATAATACTGAGAAAGTATGAGAAGCCTTATTCTGCTGACAAGAGGGAAATAGTCAAGAAAATCTGTCTGAGTCTTGGTTTACTTCAACCGGGAGATGGAAGAGATGTGATAATTGATATTCTTTCAGTTCTCATTCATTCACAGAGATCGAAGGAAATGGTAACGAGTGATGAGATAAAGGCGAGAGTTGAAAAAATAAGAAGTGCTGGGGGATTTGAAATGAAGGGAATTGCTGAGAGTAATGTCCGTCGTCAACTCAAGAGACTTGCAGACATGATGATTATTGATAAAATTGAAAATAAATACAGACTTAGTGAATTCGAAACGCTAGGAACTATTTTCCACAATAAATTTGAGAAATTCTTAATTCCTCAGACGATTGAGAGAATTAAAGAATACCTTGAAGAAGTTAATAAAATATGACTACAAACACAACTCCGCAAACAAGAACTGAAGAGTTAAAATTTTATTTTCCAAAGTCTTTAGAAGAAAAGTCTATAGAAATTCATAAGAATACTATTCAAGAAAGATGGCCTGAGGCGAGATTTAATGATGAAGGTTTTACTCTTCCTCTAGATAGACCGACAATGGTGGATTATTGTATGCTCACCTATTTTGTTAGAACCTTGAAGACTGGGAAAAAATCTAGAAAAGAATCTAATTGGGAAACGAGATTTACTCTTCCAATGTGCGTAGTTTCAAGAATTGAGCATGGTGGAGAGGTTTACTCTCCAAATCACGCTTTATTTGGTTAACCCATTTTTACCATCTTACTATATTCTGGATTCAACTCAAGAGCTTTCTTGAAAGCAAGACCTGCTTCAGTTTTTCGGTTTGCCGAGTTAAGAGTAAGTCCGAGATTGAAGTAGAAATCAGCATTCTTTGGGTTCATTTTTATTGCCTTTCTAAAATATTCAATTGCCTCGTCAATTCTTTCCAATTGTGCGAGTGTAATTCCTAAATGTCCGAAAATCATTTCGTGTTCTCCGAGGGATTCTGCTTCTTTTAGAGAGTAGAGTGCTCTTTCAAAATTACCTCTTTCAAGAAGAATTGTTCCCTTTTCTAGCCATGCCAGATTGAATTTTGGATTAGCCTCTAAGGAGCTATCGAGCCATGCGAGTGCATCATCTAAATCTCCTACTGAATGCAATTGAGTTGCAATCTGATACATCTGGAATGAATCTCCTTTTCTTAAATTTTCTTTTTCCATATCGATGTACATCTTTGTCCTATCTAGACTTCTATTGAGCATTCCGAAATGATGAATTGGAACTTCAAGTGCAAGAATATTTTTATTTTCTCGAATTATTGACTTTTCAACGCTGTCATGAACTCTTCCCTCAAAGTAAATCTTCAAATCCTTCCTGAATAAACGAACTATTCTTCTTGGAATGAATCCTGTTGCAACTCTTGATTCTTCGTATTCATCTCCAGTTGAAGAAACCCATCCAAAACTTCCTGGCTTACTTGTGTAATTTCTCTGAATGAGTGAGAATCCAAAGACATTGGATGGGGCATTCTTAATGAGATTCGTAATTTTTCCATGGTCTTCCCTAGAAACGCTCTCGTCGGCATCGAGGTTGATTATCCATCTTCCAGTTGCAAGATTCAGAGCATAATTCTTAGCCTCTGAAAAGTCTCCAGTCCATTTAAAATCATGAATCTTATCTGTAAATTTAGCAGCGATTTTCTTAGTCCCATCGCTAGAGCCCGTATCTACTAGAATTATCTCGTCAACTAATCCTTTAACACTCTTCAAACATCTCTCAAGGTCTTTTTCGTTGTTCTTTGTTATTATGACTAGTGAGAGCACCATATCTTCATTTGGCATGAAAAATGATAACAATAAGATTTATAAAAGCCTTTTCTTAATGGTTATCAAGCGAACTACATCAGAGTTTGGAAATTTTCTTCCAATATTCTGCATCCTGTAGGAGCTAACGGAAGCAACATGGAAATGAAAGAACAAATTATGAATGCTCTTAAAGAGCTTAGAAAGAATGAAAAGATAGGTTTTGAACAAACTGTCGACTTAATTATTAATCTTAAAAAGTTTGATATAAAGAAGGAAAACGTCAACATCAGTGTTTCTCTTCCTCACAAAGTCAAGGATTACAAAGTTGCAGCATTTCTAGATAATAAGAGCAATCTCGTTGATACAATTAAGAGAGATGAACTAAAGAAGTTGACAGATAAGAAATCAATTAAGGCTATAGCCAAGAAGTATGATTATTTTATTGCAGTTGCGAGTCTCATGCCAGAACTTGCAAAGACTCTCGGTAAGTATCTTGGTCCTACAGGAAAGATGCCAGTACCAGGAAGAGGAGTTATAATGGGAGATGATGAAAACAGCATCAAGAAAGAACTTGCAAAGTTCCAGGGAAGTCTTAGAATCAAGAGTAAGGAGCCAAGCCTAAAACTGACAATAGGAAAGGAAAGCATGAAGGATGAAGACATTGCTGAAAATGTTGAAACAGTTTACAGAGCAGTTCTTGCAGTTCTTTCAAAGGGAAAGGACAATGTTAGAAATCTAATTTTGAAATTCACGATGACTAAACCTGTAAAGTTGACTTTCACATAAAATGACAAAGAATAGAGATTCACCAATTCCAGCATACAAACTAAGGGCTGTAAAAGACTTAGTAAAATCTTTCAAAGAAGAACCAACAATCTTAATCGCGTCAATAAGAAACCTTCCAGGTGGTCAATTCCAAGCAATAAAGCAGAAATTAAGAAATGAAAATATGGCAAAGGTCAAGGTTCTCAAGAAGAGTCTTGTAGTTAGAGCCATTGAAGAATTCGCCAAGACTGAGAAGAGTGCCGAGGAAATAAAGAATTTTGTAAAAGAAGATTGTGCAATATTAATATCTGAAACTGACCCATTTGAGTTGGCTTCCTTTCTTCTAAAGAACAGAACACCTGCCAAGGCAAAGATTGGACAGGAAGTTCCCGAAGATATACGAGTTGAAGCAGGACCAACTGACCTCGTTCCAGGACCAGTTCTTAGCGAACTTGGAGCTCTTGGAATTCCATTCCAGATTAAGGACGGAAAAATTGAAGTAAGGGAAGCAAAAGTCATACTCAAGGCAGGACAGAAAGTAACTCCAGCAGCAAATGCAATGATGAGTAAGTTGAACATCATGCCATTCAGAGTAGGATATGAACCTCTTGCAGCGTTCAGTTCAAAGGACAAGAAAGTATATTCAGAGTTAAAGATTGATTCTGAAGGTGCATTGAATTCATTGAAGGACGCATACTCGAGAAGTCTTGCACTTGCAGTCAAGATTGTATATCCTGCAAGGGAAGCAATCGGATTCATACTTGCCAAGGCAAAGATCAATCATGACGCGCTTGGAAAATTAATTAAATCAGATTCGCAGGAAACTAAATAACCAGGAGGAAAATATGGAATACATTTACGGAGCCCTATTATTGCACAAACTAGGAAAGCCTGTTGACGCAGAACATCTTACAAAGGTAGTTCATGCAACAGGAGTTAGTGTTGATGACTCAAAGGTCAAGGCATTAGTTGCAAGCCTCAAGGAAGTCAATATTGACAATGAACTAGCAAATGCAAGTCTTGCAGTAGCAGCACCAGCCCACGCAGGAGCAGGCGGAGCACATGCAGGAGCACCAAAGGCAGAAGAGAAGAAGGAAGAGAAGAAGAAGGAAGAAGCTGCCGAAGGACTTAGTGCATTATTTGGTTAATTTTTATTTTAACTTTCATTTATGTTTTGGATTGACATAATGAAACGCACTAAGCCTTGATAATCCTATTTCTAATACTAGAAAAGAAGGTTTGTTTGAGGTAAAGATTTAAATCATTATTAATCGGAATTAGTTCCGTAAGCCCGCATCGCATAATGGTATTGCATCCGACTCGAAATCGGAGCCCTTCGGGGCATCCCCGTTCAATTCGGGGTGCGGGCGTCATCATGTCAAGAACGTTAGTTCTTGAGCATGCTCGAGAAAAATATTTTCTCGACATATTTATAAATAATGAGTGATTAGAAACAATATGGATAAAGAAGTGAAATTAATGTTTATGTTGGGATTGATAGTATTATCCTTGTTCTTAGTTTCCGCACAGGAGAGAGGAAGAACGATTGGAGCTTTTGATGAAGGAAATCCTGAAGTAACCAATCAAACTTACGGACAATGTGTTAGTGCAGCGGCAAAAATTAAGAATGGATGCTATGACCAGGTCAACACTAATTATCAGAATTGTTTAGATGATGTGAGTAATCTAACTGATGACAAGAAGAACGCTCTAATGACTTGCCTTACAACTTACAAGCAGAGCAAGACTGCATGCAAGACTGATTTCAAAGCAGTGAAGAATGGTCAATGTAAGAGAATTAAGCATAATTTCTTTGAAACAGCTAGATATGCTTTTGTTTAATTCAGAATAATTTTTAATGAAATTTTCTAGGTATTCAATCCGAAAGAATCTGTGAACTCCATTACGAGCCTGTATTTTGCAAGATATTCATCGCCCTTCTTTGTTATCTCATAAGTGTTCTTTCCGTCGGGCAATTTTATTTGCTTAATGAACCCCTTCCCAATGAGCTCTTCAAGGTAGTCAGACATCATGCTGTAGGAAAGATTGGACTTATACAATATATGAGTTGGTTTTATTCTCCCACTCTTTTGCCGTATCAACTGGAGAATATCATGAATTATTTCCAGTTTACTTCTTTTCTTGCCCATTTTTCATCACAATTATTAGATTTACAAGCAGGATTATATAACCTACCATCTCAATGCTATGCCCGGCGATATAGTGAGCGTAGCTTTGTGATGAAAAGAAAAGCTCTGCACGACTTATAAATATTAATAGGAATGAGAAGAAAGTCAGGAGTCTTCTCACATTCTTCTTTCTAAAGTATTCAAGATAATAATGGGCCATCATAATCATTGAAAGGAATATGGTGGCAATGTAGAATGCCGTTGCCTTGTTAGCACTTAGATAAATTGTAAGCAGGGCAAGTCCTACAAGGAGAACATAATTTCTTATTCCTTTTGATTTGAATGTGGCATAATTGAGGGTGACCCATCCGATTACAAATAATGCAAAGTAAGAGATTAGTAGTGTTGCTCCGAGAATCTCAATCCTTGAAACTCTTAACGCCTCAATGTTTAGTTCAACATGTTTTAGCATTATCCAGTTCAGGAGCGACCATAGAAGATAGGATATGGCGATGCTAAGAAAACCAAGACTGAACAATTGAATATCTCTCTCATTTGTTATTCTGTAAACTCTCCATGAAACGAATGCTATTCCAAAAGCAACAAGAGTAACAATCAACTCCATGAGAATAGAAATATTTACGAACCATTCAGGAATTAGATAGAGCTGAACCATGTAAAAATAGTCCAGAACTTGTATTTAAGCAT
>Ga0137430_1000188_pt1 | contig 17459 bp, 34 predicted proteins | sample EasRivERMZT754_2_FD_104651 | JGI IMG/M metagenome (GOLD analysis project Ga0137430, IMG submission 104651) | Soil microbial communities from meander-bound floodplain in the East River, Colorado, USA - East River MetaG ERMZT754_2 | ecosystem: Environmental > Terrestrial > Soil > Floodplain ...
ATCGCGGAACAGCAACTCAGCGAGCGCGAGAAGCAGTTCAAGTATTGGATGCACGACACGGATGCGGGGTCATCCGGCGCGACGGCGATGCCCTCGCAACTTGGCAGTCAGTTTCCGGCCGGATCATAAATGGCGTATGTAGCACCGACCACTCGCGCAGACGGCTATGTCGTTCCGGCAAGTGAGTGGAATCAGAACACTATTGATAACGTCCTGCCGTGGGAGGAAGGGTCGTGGACGCCCTCTATTGGTGGGTCGGGTGGGCAGAGCGGTCAGGCGTACACCATTCAGGTTGGGCGCTACATCAAGATCGGGCGACTCGTCCACGCACAGTTCTACATCACCCTGTCCACGCTCGGCACGGTCACCACGAACGCGCAGATTAAGGACTTGCCCTATGCGGGCCGGAACACCACGAACGTATACGGCGGCGTTGCGTTCGCGCAGTGGTCGGGTCTGACAACCTCCGTGGTGGGCGTGCAGGGGGAAATCGCCCCAGGCGCAACGGCGATCACGCTCAAGATGGTCACGGTCGCGGCAACGTCCACGACCAACATGGCGCAGGCCGATCTATCGAACGTCTCTGGATTCATCGGCTCGATCACGTATCTATCGGAAGCGTAATGGCCGACATCACCATCGCAATCACCGACGCACAGATGAAGGTGCTGCGGAAGTTCGATCCGAATAAGACCGCCAGGGCCGTCTTACAGGCGCATGTCGATACGTGGCTGTTGCCCTACGTGCAGGAGCTACCAGTCGAGGACCGGAAAGCCGTGACCACGGCGTACGCGGCGGCGAGTCCAGAAGTACAGGCGGACGTGCGCGAGGTCTTGGGACTTGGCTAGCCAAGCCTCCCCGAACTGGGTACTGGGTCCGAACACCGGACTCAATCAGCGTGGGTTTTCTCTCGACAGTCAATCGACCGTGTTGGAAGCCGACAACCTCGGCTACCTCTCCGACTCGTTCGTCTCCATGCGAAATGCGTTCACCGCTGAAGACCTGACGGATTCAGGACTCACGGGCGAGATTCAGTGGCTAGGGCGTCACGTCACGGATGACGGCACAGAGGAAATCTGGGCGGCAGCGAATAACGCTGGCACGGCGGCCTGTGCGCGGAAGGTGTCTGGGGTGTGGTCTGCGGTCACGCTGATCGACACACCGGTCGCGGCGAGCCTGACGCAGATGCACAGCGTCTCGTTCAACGGGAAACTCTATCTTGCCTACAACTCAGCGGTGAACCGTCTCCATGTATGGGACGGGACAGCGGTGCGTCGGGTGGGCCTGATTGTCTCCGGTGTCGGATCGGCGGCGAACGAGGGAGCAGGGGCGTACGCGGCGACGGCGCGGCGGTATCGCTTCTCGCAGCGTATCAAGGACGGCTCCGATATTGTCGTGGAGTCGGAACTCTCTGCCGCGATCAGTTTTACCCCAGACGGTTCGAGCGCGTCCGTCCGAATCACGCAACCAACAGTGGTTGATAGCGCCACGCACTGGGTGGTCTACGGGCTGATTAGTTCGTCGGGTGATACCTACGACCTCTACGAGGAACTGGCTGAGACGATTTACGGATCGACCTACGACGATTCCACGAATCCGGCGAGCTACGACGGTGATGCGCCTCCCGAGTTAGCGAGCAACATTCCGCCGCCGTCCGCGAAGTTCCTGGTTTCTGATGCCTCGCGCATCCTCATGGCTGGAGCCTGGGAGTCGAGTGCATCTGCAGGACAGACCGATCCGGTGGCGAACCGCGTGTGGATTGGTCGGGCACTGGGATCGACGGACGTGGGTGACGACGAAACCATCCCCAACGAACTCTGGCTCGACATCGGAGACGCGGGACCACTCACGGGACTGGGATCGACCTACAACGACATCTATGCCTTCAAGTTTGGCAGCGTTCACAAGCTGATTCCCACGCAAGACCCGGACGGCCCGTTCTCTCGCGGACTCATCTCGGAGAACTTCGGCGCGGTGGGGCAGCGGTTGATCACGAATGGCGAGACGGAAGACGGCTTCAGTGCGTTGTTCTTTGCCGATGACCATGCGGTGTATCGCTTGGCCTACGGAGCGGTGATTCCCTACTCGGAACCCGTGGGACGTGATCTTCGGGCGCAGCCGATTACCGCTGACGGGTCACTGCTCTGCTTCGACCCGTATCGGCGTGTCCTGCTGTTGCAAATCTCCAATAGCCCCACGGACATCACCGGGAGCTATAGCGCGTTCACCGCCGACACCATGAAAAAGCGGTGGAGCGGGTTTTCGCTGTCCGGGCAGACGGCGGGATGGACGTTCGGGGCCTCGGTCTTGGGGACAAGCACGATCCTCGCGGGAGCCAACGCCACGATCCGCGCAGCGGTGGTGTGCTTCGCATCGGATAACACCCAACGGTTGTTTGCCGGTGGCGCGGATGACGACGGCGCATCCCTCTTGCGGTCATGGGGGCGACGGAATGGCCTTGACGGGGATCTGGCGTTCACGACCCGTATCCGCGCACGGAGAACCTTTGGGCCGGGGAAGGTGGCGTCGAGTGTTGGGAGTCCGGTGGCCTACTACCGTAATCCCTCTGGTGACACCGATGCGACCACGACCTGCACGATCTCTCTGATTCGGAATTACGACGAGGAAACCATCTCGGAGTCCTTTGAGATGGACGCCACACAGGACGATAACGGCATCTCGGTCAAGGTGCACAAGTTTGAATCCGCGTTCATCGGGGAGGCGGATGTGATCGATTGCGTCGTGTCGATGACCGGCAGCGGCACCGCCTGGAACTCCGTCACGACGCCCACGATTGACGCCATTGTTGTCCCGCTGAAAGTGCAGGAGCGCCGATGAGGATGGTGCTCCGGTGGATCGATCAGTTACGACGAACCACGGTGGAGAACCTCCCGGCGTTTTGCGCGGCCCTTGTCTCGCAGTTGACGGAGATGACGGAAGCCGCGAACTCGTGGGCGGCGACGGATCACAACCCGGATGGCTCCCATGCGGCGGTGCGGTTCAAGGAAGAAACATCTCCCGGTGTCTCGACCGGTGCGATCACAGTGTACTGGGATGGCACCAACCTGAAATATCTCAAGCCTGACGGCACGAGCGGCAACATCGTATGAGCAGCTACACCGACATGTTCGGGAAGGTCCGCGAGATGCCCGGGGGGGCGAACCCGAATCAGTCCGCGCTCCAGCAGAACTTCGCCGCTGGCCCGCAGGTCTACGAGGGGTTCAACGAGAACCGCCCACAGAACGTGAACAAGTCCGCGAAGGATTCGTTCCTCGAGCTGGCGAAGAAAGCTCCCACGGCTCCGATTCACGACAAGGGCCTGCTTGGCGGTTGGTTTGACCAGTACATCCGCACCGGCATGGACGAGCGCGGCCATAAGACCACGGGCAATGCGACCGGCGACAAGTTCTCCTACGGGAACCATGAGGGGAACTTCACGGTGGACTTCGGCCGCGGGGCAGGCGCTCCCGGTGGCGCGCTCGCATGGCAGGCCGAGGGCAGTGACGAGGCGACTCGTCAGCGCTACGGCGGTCAGCCCACGAATCACACGATGCCGGTCATGGCCCAGCCGAGTGCTGGGTCTGGTATTGGCTTGCTCGACGCGATTATGGCGTCGTTGCAGGCCCAGCAGGAGCCGAACTCGCAGGCGATCTTGCAGCAGGCGATGAGGTAAGGCGATGGCGCTCTACGAAGGCTACGACGATCAGTACCAAGAACCCTACCAAGAGCAGCAGCAATTCCCGCTGTCTGGTGACGGCCCGTGGGCACCCGGATACGACCCCGGCCCGAACTACAACGGGGGTAATGCCCCAGCGCCTCCCGCGCCGCGCTATGACTACAACGGTGGCGCTCCACCTGATCAGGCGTTGACGCCGGGACATGGTTGGACATGGGAAGGGCCAGAAACCCCGTCATGGGACATGTCGAACAACCAGTGGAACCGTGGCGTGTGGCAGGAGTCCGAAGGCAGCGGCCTTGGCTATCAGACTCCCACGGGCGGGGGCGGTGGTGCGCCGTCGAGCGGCGGGCAGGCATCCAGTAACGGTGCCGTGGCTCCGCGTGGGGGCAGCAGCGGGATTAACGTCCCGAGTGCCCAACTCCCCGGCGACATTGCGTCGTTGTTCGCCAAGGTGCCGGAACAAACCGCGATTCAGAAAGCCTACCAGGATGCACTCCTGAACTTCATGGGGCGCTCACAGCAGACCCCGACATTGGATGACTCCATCCTCGGGCCACAGACGGAAGTCTATCGTGCGGCCTCCCAGCGCGGCATGGAGCGGAACCGGAAGGTCGCCGCTGAGCGCGCAGCGGCAAGTGGTCGCAGTCAGTCGGGGTATCTCGACAACCAGATCAACAAAGGCGCACAAGAGCAGGCGTTCAACACGTCGTCATTCAACGCGAACCTGTTGGGACGGGAACTCGACACGCGGAGGAAGGAACTCCAGTCGGCGTTGCAACTCGCCGCAGCGACAGGGGATCAGGAAGCGGAACGCGAACTCAGGAACCGTCTCGCGGAAGTCTCGGCGCGCATGCAGCAGCAGGGATTGAACCTTCAGGGTCAACTCGGCGCAGGCGATCTCGACTTCCGCTATGACGCCCTCGGCGCGAACACCGCACTGGGTATGGAAGGGCTGAATCAGCAAGCCCTCCAGATGATTCTGGGAGGCATGTAATGCCCTTCGCCGCCGCTATCCCAGCCATCATGGCCGGTGCCAGTCTCATCGGTCGTCTCTTCGGCAACGCCGGCAAAGGCGCAGCCGATCAGCGCATCACCGAGAACGATCAGCGTCAGCGTCAGGCCACGACGGCGAACAGCGATGCGTTGAACCGCGCACAACTCCAAAGTGGTTACAACCTCTCCGGAGCGAATCTCGACCTGAACCAAAAGCAGTTCCAGCAGAACGAGCCACGGGTACAGGCCGGGAACGCGGCGAGAGGATCGCTTTTACAGAACCTCCAACCGTTGCAGATGCAGGGATCGGCGCGGATGCAACAGTCCATGCCGAAGATGAACTCCATCATCGACGCACTGGGACCGGAAGCGCGGCAGGCCGGTGGACTGTTGGCGCAGCGCAGCCTACAGGGGATGCAGAACCCCACGAGGTTCTCGCCGCTGGCCGCGTTGAACATTCCCGCGTATCAGCAGGCCGACATACAGAAGTCTGGGCTGTTGGAAAAGATTCTCGGCTACGGCGGCTTGGTTGGATCGACGGTTGGCGCACTGGGTGATCTCACGTCACTCGGGCAGTCGCAACCGGACCAACAGTTTGCCAACCAGATGCCCTCGCCCTACACGGGTCTGGATCGCTTCGGTAATCCGCAAGGGTTTCAACTGCCGCAGGGCCGCCTTGATGACCTGACCGATTACGGGGAGAACCGCTAATGGGCGTAGCCGGGGCCGGCTTCGGGGCGGCACAAGCCCTCGAAAAAATCATCATGCAGCAACTTCTCGACGGGCAGGCCAAAGCCCGTGAGCAGGAAGCCGCCACACGCTCACAGATTGATCGGGATCGGCTGACGGAAGGCGCACGGCAGTTCGACGTGGAGCAGTCACGCACTCGTCGTATTGACGACGAGAACATCGCCGCGAGGCAGCAGGCCAAGAGTGCTCAGTCCAACCAGCAGGGTGTTCGCCGGATGATCGGTGACGCCATGATGCAGCGCACCGGCCCGATGACGCCGGAAGACGGGCGCGGGATTGTCGCGTTGCAACTGGAAGCCGGGGATCGCCCCGACTTTGGCTTGATGCAGGCACCGACACTAAAGCGGCGTCAAGTGACCGTGAAGGGTCCACAGGGACAGCCGATCAACCGCATGGCTGACGAGGACGAAGAGGTTGAGGAATACGTGAAGCCGGAGAAGCCTGATACACCATCGGCGTCTGATTTCCAGTGGGTGATGCGCGACGGTAAGCCAGCAGAGATACGCAAGGGAACATCACTCCCCGGCGATACGCCGCATGTCGCACCCAAGACCGTCAGTGAGGACGCCCAAGACCGGCAGCGGTCAGCCCGCGTCGAGGCCGCGCACGGCTTCCTCGGTCGTCTCAACGTGCTCCGCAAAAAGATCAATACGAAGATGGGGCCGGAGGCTGGCATCGCTGGCACGGTGCGAAAGGGGAAGGCCGCTATCGGCATGGACCCCGATGTCGCGGAATATCAGCGCCTCCGTGCGGCTGGTGGCCGTTCGCTGGCCGTCGCCATTATGGGCGCACAGAACCTCTCGGATGCTGACGCAGAAGCGTGGGCGAACATGCTGCCGGACGCGACCACGGATGAAGACACGGCCGGACGCCTCACGTCGCAAGTCGAGACGATGCTTGATGGCATGACTGGCACTAAATCCAAGGGTGCCGCCGCGACTCCTGACCTATCGGGGTTGGCTCCCGGTGCTGGTCGCAAGTTCACCGAAGGCCCGTTCGCCGGACAGACGTGGACGCTTGACGCGCAGGGAAACCCGAAGAAGGTGGGCGGCTAAATGGGCCAGCAGTCCAAGGGGTATGTGGACGCACCACTCACACCGCAGCAGGGGTTCGAGGATGCGCCGTTAGCACAGGAGCCAGCGAAAAAGCCGGGACCATATGACGTTCCTGAGTACATCACACCGGGACTGCGCCAACTTATAGACGGTGTCGCTGGTGGTGGCGTGATGACCGCCGCGCCAGCAATGGCGCAGACCGGCATGAACATCGGTCGCGGTATTGCTCAACGCCTCTATCGCGGCCTCCTGAAACCCTCCAAGGCCGTGAAGCAAGAGTTTGGCGATGTGGTGCCGGGACTGCTCGATAAGCGCCGACTCATCACCAAGGGTGGCATGAACGCGGCAGAGACAGCCGTGGAGCAGTCCGCAAACGCGGCTGACGCGATGATCGCAAACGCCCCGAGGCCGTCTCGTGGTGTCTCGATGGGCCGCGTGGTGAAAGAGTTCCGCCCCGTTCGTGATGCGGTGCAGGCGCGGATTGATGCGGGTGTCGTCCCGGCCTCGGAGATGGACAAGATCGTCACTCGCGTGCGGCGCATCCGCGATACCGCGAACGCCGCTGGCGGGGCTATCGATCCAGTCCGCGCCCAAACCCTGAAACGCACGTCGCAGGATGCCGCGCAGGGCGCGTACACCCAAATGCAGAAGGGTAACGCGAAGATGCTCGGCACCGATGATCTACTTGATGCCGCCACGGCGCGGGGCTTCAAGGGTGGGATCGAGGACATCGTTCCAGGCATCAAAGCGCAGAACGCGGCCACGCAAGGACTCATCGGTGAATCCAAGGCGCTCACCGAGGGTGTCGGGCGCACGAGCAACCATCTCCCATTTGGCAGCGTGAGTGATCTCGCGGCGATGGCGGCAGGCGTCAACAACCCAGCCCTCGGCGTACTCGGTAAAGTCTCCACAATGGCAGGGCCGGGATCGGCCATCGCCGTCGCCATGAATGAGGCATCCAAGCTCGCCGGACGCACCGGCCTTGACGATGCCACACAGCGAGCGTTGCTGGCGGTGATGTCGCAGGGGTCGCGGAAGTGAATTTGGACTGGCTTCCCGGCGAGATGAAGTTTCTGGTTGAGAGCGTCACGGAGGCCCAACGTGTCGCGGCCTGTCTCTATGGGGAAGTGCGCTCGGAGCCGGTGCAGGGCATTGCGGCGGTGGCCAACGTCATTCGGAACCGCGTGCAGAAGCCTGGATGGTGGGGCACGGACTACAGTTCTGTTGTCCTCGCGCCAAAGCAGTTCTCCTGTTTCTTTCCAGAGGGCGGCGAAGGCAACTACAAAAAGTTACTCGGTCTGATGGAGCAGTTCGCCAACAAGACCGAAATCACCGATCCGGGTGCGCGTGAGTGCATCGGAATGGCACATCTCGTGATGGGGAACTACTTGCGTGATAACACCAAGGGCTCCTTTCACTACCACGTCTCAACAATGACGCCACGCCCGAAGTGGGCGATGGGTCACGTACCTGTGGTGCAGGTATCGAAGCACGTTTTCTACTCGGATGTGAAATGAACCTCGACCCCGACTCGTATCTCCCGCCCCTCATGGTCATTATCGCTGGCATTGTGTGGGCCGTTCGTCTTGAGGGTCGGGTGAACTCTGCCGATCAGCGGTTCAAGGATCTCAAGGAAGACATCGACTACATCCGTGAGCGCATCGACCGCGCCCTGAACGGGAACCACTGATGTACGACGACCGCCCCCCGAGAACCATCGTGGTCGTGGACGAGTACAACGACGCCGAAGAGATGGAAGTGCGCTTGTCGTTCCACGAAGCGGTGACGTATCTGCGCTCGGAAGACGAGGACATTGACCTCACGACCGCCAAGGATGTCGAACCGTGGGTGCGAGTGCGATTCGGGGCTGATTACGTGATGTCCAGCGGCGTGACGGTGATTCCAGACGAGGATGACCAAGTATGAGTTTTTCGATAGTCGAGCACATCCACGCACAGTATCCGGTGCTGCTGACGCAGAACTCGGAAGCGAGCAACTACCAGTTCGTCGTGCATGTCATCGCGGCGCTCAGGGCGCATCACTATCAGGCGTATCACGTCTGCAAAACAGCCGGCGAGGGGCAGTATGTCCCGCCTGGGTTTCAGCCACGCACGGTGATTGGCCTCGACGGCAAAGGCTATACCTGCACAGGCGTGTCGTATGATGCGATCTGGTCAGAGGGCGCGATCTTCGACGTGATCGGAGGGGCGGCGAATCACCCCATTCCCGGCAGGCCCGCGTGGAACATCATCCCGCAGGAGCATTGGCGTCCGAATAACCCACCGCTCCTGGTGGACAACATTCCTGTTGTGCCCAAGCCGGACCCGAAGCCCCCGGTCACCGACGCCTATCCCGGTGACGAGGTGTTCGACCAAATCGGCGTGGCGTTGTTCGCAGATTACGGGTTGGCCGGTCAACCCCCCAATCCACAGATGGGCCGCTGGATCGGCCGCATCGTGTGGGACTGGCTGGCGAAGAACGAACAGACCATTGAGGGCTCCGTCACGAAGCACAGAGCATCCTGGCGAACCATTCTCGGATTACCCCCCTTATGAGCACCCTGTCACAGAAAAATATCGGGTCAGCGGTGCGTGCCGCGATCCTCCTACTCGGTTTCTACGGCATTGAGATCACCCCGGACGATCAGGCCACGTTACTCCGAGGCTTGGAGATGCTGATCAACGGGGCGCTGATTGTGTTCCCCTTGCTATGGAGCTTCTACAAGAACTGGAGCGACAACCACCAGATCGAATCCGCGCAACTCATGGCCGAACTCTCACAACGCCGTGGGTGATCTGCTCGACTCGGCGCACAAGCTCGCGCTCGCAGAGGTGAAGCCTTCCCAGTTCGTCATCGGAGGCCACTATGACGGGACAACCGTCACTGGCGGGATTGCTTTTCAGCGGTCGTGGCAAAACGGATACGGGCTAACGGCGTACCTCAAGGCGTATTGGAACGATTTACCAGTGACGGTTGAGCGCAAGCATCAGATCGTCGCTGGAGTGGAGTTCGTGAAGCGGTTCTAGGCTTTCGCTTGCGTCGGTTGTTTGCCTGTTCGACAGACGTTGACCATTCAACGTTACCCGGTTCGTAGTTGCCGTCGTTGTTAATGCGATTGATGGAGTGTTTCGCGGATGGACGCCTCCCAATGTGGCTCAAGAAAGCCGGGAAGCTCGAAATCCACTCAGGGGCGACGGTGATACCCCTGCCGCCGTAGTCGGGGTAGTCGGGTAGGGCCGTATTCAGGCAACGCCGCTTCATGCCCTGCCAAGTTCGATATTCGGGTGATGGCCCTGGGTTTTTCGCGTCACCGTGTTTGAGGTTGTGCGGATGAGTCTTAAAGCGTTCCAGTTGGTAACAACCACACGACCAGACGCGATTAGCCTTCAGGCCATCTTGTCTGACAACACTGGTCTTACCGCAGTCGCACCGGCACTTGAGATAGCGGTGATAGTTCGGGCCTCTGGTGCCAGCGTCAGAGACAACGAGTAAGCGATGGAAACGTTGCCCAATGATGCCAAGTGTCATGCCTTAAGAGTACCACAAAACAGTTTACAGGTGGTGGAATGAAAGCGACATGGGACCGTTTTGTTAAGTGGTTAGCAGGCCGCGCCTTTACCTGGGGTCTGAAGATGCTCACCGAAAAATACGGTGAAGGCGGCGAGCGTCCCATGCCCCGCCTGCATCTCCACAAGCCCCGTCACCGCAAACCCTACATCCAGTAATGCGGATCACTGACGCCCAACGGCGAGAAGTCGCTGAAGCTGTCTCCCGATTCGGCTCGATTGCGGCGGCCGCGCGGCAACTCGGCATCCCGAGACGGACGGCATCGGATCGGTTCAATGCGGTGACGGCGGCATTAGAACCGGTCATCCCGCCTTCTCAGAGTCTCCCGGTGACGGTGGACGAGGCATGGGAACAGCTAGACGGCTGGATTGGCCGCAAGCGCGTCCCGAAGCCCGTACACCCGACATGGAAGGCCGGGAAGACCCAGCGCCTGACGGTCGCCGGAGACTTCCACGCACCGTTCCACGCGCCTGAAATTGTAGCCACATTAATCGCAGAGGAAGGGCCGCGCACGGACACCCTGATTATCTCGGGGGACCTGATGGATCACTACTCCATTAGCCGGTTCGTGCCATTTGAGCGCGTGGCAATCGAGCAGGAAATCGCCGGGGCGGATGCGCTGCTCGGCCAACTGTCCGCTGCCTTTCCTGATGTCCTGATCATTGAAGGCAACCACGACAAGCCACGGTTCGAGAAGCAGATTCGGTCGCTTCTGACGCCGGACATGATGCACTGCATTGAACTCCTAACGGGTGGGAACCTGTCGATTGTTCACATGCTGGCGAAGCGGTACAAGAACGTGCGCTTTGCCCCCCAGCAGGCCGGCCGTTACAAGCTCGGGTGGATGACACAGGTGGGGGACCTGATTGTCTCCCATGCCGAGAAGTTCTCACGGGTGCCTGGTGCGGCCCTTCGGCAGATCGATGAAGGCTTAACGGACTTCGATCAGGTGTACGACCTCAAGCCGTGGCGCGTGATCATCCAAGCGCACACGCATCAACTCGGGATGTTTCCCTTTAAGTCGGATCGGCTACTCGTGGAGGGCGGATGCTGTTGCGAAATTCACGGCTACCAAATGACTGCCCGTATGGGTGGGCGTCCGCAACGACAGGGCTATGTGACGCTGACTCAGCACAGTGGTGTCACCGATGTCAACTCGGTACGTCTCCACTGGCTGAATGCCGAGAGGAAGATCGCATGAGGGCGCAACTCCCTAACAGCCCACGAGGCTTCGATGAGCAGGAAGCCAAGGCATTCAGCCTGCTGATCGGATTCTTTATGCTGATCCTCGCTGGACTCTTCGCGCTGAAGGTCTACGACCAAGGGTGGCCGTGGTGATCGGCCTTGTCTTCGTCCTCTCGTGCTTTTTCGTGTTCGTGGTCGGGATGTATGTCTACGCCCCCCACACCCACGACTGCCCGAACTGTGAATGTGACCCCTGCTGTGAAGATTGCAAGGGACTTGCGTAATGGCCCGTCACACCGTGGCGGCGCTGAAGACGCTGATTGCCGACGAACTCGCCAAGGGCTTAATCTATGAGGGGCAGATCATCGGCTCCCCGGATCAGTTCGTGGAGGGCGTCTGCCACGTCAACGGGCAGATCACGGTCAACCCCTCAGTGAACGTGGTCGATACCCTGATCCATGAACTCCTGCATCGACGCTTCCCGCAATGGTCGGAAGTGTTCGTCAGGCTGGAAACCGCCCGTGTGATGCGGCAGATGTCCGATAAGGACATCGCCCTCACCTACTCCAAATACAAGCGCCGAGCGAAGCGCAAGACGAAACCCGTCAGGCTTCGACACTCCTAATTACGCAGGTCAACATAATGGCTATAGTCGGTGACGTAGTGTGCCCACACTGCGATGAGGATCGCGTCTCTCTCATTCACGAAATCAAGGACACCCTTGGCAAGCGGTACTACTGCTGCGTCTGCGGGCATGAGTTTAAGGAGTCGAAGCGGTATACGGCGGTTGTGACCTTATCTGTCCAATGTTGATCGAAATCAATAGCGCTCAGAGGGAAGCCCGACCATAATTGTCAACTACTTTACAATTCGGAACGGAGCGTCGGCTTTGTCGCACATCGTGAGTCTCACCACAGAGCAATATCGCGATCTCCAGACGTTCGTGAGCCATGTACCACCGGAAGTCCAGCGTGGCATTATTGACATCATTCGGTCTTACGCACGGCCAGCGGAGCGTCGTCCGATGCGGCTCCCCGAAGGGTGCGTAATACGCCTTCGCGCACGCCATCCCGTTTTACCCGCGCAAAGAGATCAACCAATTCCTGCTCCTTTGCGGTGAGCATCGCCCGTCCCATGCGAGCTTTCTTCCCCGGCGCGGCGTAAATGGGTCGCTCCAGTATCGTGAGCAGGCTACGGCGCTCTAGCTCTGACATCTGGCGGAGGTGGACGAGGAACGCTGCTTCAATGGGCGTGACGACCTGGATAATCGCGCCTGGATCAGCGAAGGCCTCCTGCGCGCTAATCTGAAAAAACTCACACAGGCGCTCGATGTGGTTCAGCGCCACACCAGCATCGTTTTCGTTCAACAAGCGACTCACCGCCGACCGCGACAGCCCAAGGCGTTCCCCTAATTGTTCATGCGACACGCCCGCCTGTTCTGTAAGGGCGCGGAACTTCCTCCGCACCCGCTCCTGTAGTGATTCGTTCCTCACGGTAATGTTGCGAGAATAGCCAAATTCAGGCCCAATTGCGCCTGTTTTCCGCGCAGTGCAAATCTCTCACGATTTTGCTTGACTCCGTGCATTAAACGCACGATACTCCCTCTACGATGATGCGTAAGACACACGGGAAACAATTTGACAGCGTGTCCGAGGCCCTTGCGGTATTGGGCCTCACACACCAAGCCGCCGCCGACATCGCAAAGGTGGATCGCACCCTAATTACTCGGCTTAGCAGGGGCATGAAGCTAAAAGCACTGGCGACTCCGCTTCGTATCTCTCGTGCGCTGAACGTGCGCATCGAGGGCCTTGCCGGTAAGGATGCCGCGTAGGACTCACCGATGCACAAACCATTAACAGCCCCATTATCAGATTTAGAGGAAATAGGCCTTGAGTCTGATATTACATGGCATGTTAAGTTGCGTGGGGAGCACGTCCGGCCGCGACGTGGGTCTGTCGGTGGAAACAGTTTACGTAGTGCAGATCTAACCCCCTCAGTCATACGCCTTTTCCTTCAAAAGATCAATATCAACCGCATTCGTCGTGGTGAAAAACGAAAGGTGAATTAGTCATGGCCTACGACATCGCCTCCGACCTCTCGTATCTCGTCTTTCAGAAGCGCCGTCAGTGCGGCGAGTTCGGCCCGTGCGCACTCGACAGCATCAATCAGCACTTGCACGCGATTCCCAGCCTCATCGCCAATCGTCGAGCCTTTGTCCCTGACACCGATGAGTACGCCACCGATGCGGCGAATCCGAATCCGCTGACGGCGGCTCTCGGGGCACGGGAGTAAGGGTTCCATGTATGTCCAGTGTTCCATCGCGGCGTCGTCCCACGGAAGACAACCGTGGGGACCTGCCGTTGATCGGCGCGGTCCATCGCGGTCACCACGCGGTCAACGACGTGGACCTCTCGGCTGGGCAATGGGGGTTAGACCTGTTAAAGGACGCGATTCTGAGCGCGTATTCGCACAAAGCGGCCTCGATTGACATGGGCATGGATAAGTCGCTCCTGACGCGGCAGTTGGCGGGCGACGGGCATCTCTCGGTGCGTCGGGTGTTTGTGCTGCCGGATTACGTGCTCGATTCCTGGGCCGGTCGGATCAAGACCAGATTCGGGGCGGATGACAAGGCAGCGCGGTTGGAGCGAGCGATGGAGTTGATCGAGAAGGGCCGGTCCATGTTGATTGCGGAGGCGAGCAAATGAACGTCCTCTGGGACGGCACACCCCAACGGCCCCTCGGTCGTCTGCTATCGATGGATGAACAGCCGACGATTGAGAAGAGGCCCCAGCCGCCGATCTACCGCCCGACACGGCAGCAGGATCGGGAAATGGTGTTGGCGTGCCTTAAGAAATCCCCCCACACGCATCGGGGGTTGATGGAGATGACGGGCCTTGACCGAGATGCGGTGGCTGCGGCGTTACAGGCCATCAAGGCGAAGGGCTTAGTGCGGTCGGATGAAGTGGTCCCTGGTCAGAATCGGCAACAAGGCCGGCGCTATCTGCGGCTGTATCGGTTGGTGGAGGCGATATGAACGACACCCTTGAGCCCGACGAGACGCATTACTTATGTGCGTGCGGTAGTCAAAATTGCTGGTGCGCCTATGGTGATCCGTCGAACGCACTGGTGCGGGGCAAGTGGTATGCGGAGGGATGTGCGCAGCCGGTGGTCTTGGGGCCGCTGGCGGTGATGTTGTTACAGGAGCTTCCGAAGCTTCGCCGCGTGATGAGTTTACCAAAGGAGCAGGCATGAACGGCAACACGCTCGCGTTTCAGCCGAAGCCGGACCTCGCAGAGATGTTCGACCGGCAGCGGCAGTTGGAGGATTTGGAACTCGCGGTGGCAGAGATGAAGTACCGCTACGACTCGATCTTCCTTGGTGGTGGTTTGCTCCCGTGGGGGATTCTCACGCCGGGGCAGCGCAAGGCTTATCGGATGAACGCGAAGACTTTTCTACAGGGGGTCTAGGTGAGCAGAAGCAACCCGCAAGAGCATCTGTCGAATCCGGCTGTCCGCTGGTTTGAGTGGAACGGCGAAAAGGGGCTGGTCCGCTACTACGATAAGGACGCCAAACAGAACGTCGATATTCCACTGCCGTTCACGTTCATCCTCTTGGATGAACTGGCGAGCGTGCGCGGCTGGCATGACCCCAGCCAGAGCGGCATCTACTCCAACGAAGTCCGCGACACCACACAGGAACTCTTGCTGGTGAAGTCCTTCAAGGGCGGCATCATCGCGGAGGGCAAGTACAAGGACATCAAACTGGTCGTCAATAACGCTGGCGGTGCCTACGTCGCCAGTTGCTACATCGCTTGCAAGGGCACGGATGGGCAGTACTACATCGGCTCGATCCGCATGAAGGGCGCGGCCCTCGGTGCCTGGATGGAGTTCCGCAAGGCGAACCGCGCCGACATCTACAAGAAGGCGATCAAAATCTCCGGCTTCACCGAAGGCAAGAAAGGGAAGGTCGTCTACCGGATGCCCGAGTTCGCGCTGAACAGCGTCTCGGCCGATGCGGAGGCGATGGCGGTGAAGCTCGACCGGGAGTTGCAAGAGTTCCTGTGCGGGTACCTCAAGAAGAATAAGCGCGATCAAGCGGATGCCGTCGCGCATCACGTCAGCGATGAAGACGTGGCCGGGGCGTGGCAGGACAATCCCGAAGCCGTCGCCGCGATTACCGAAGACGACATTCCCTTTTAGATCCAAGTATAGCGGCGGTGGAGGCATAGATGGCGTACGTAGTGCTTGACCTCGAAACCGTTCCCCATCCTGACGCCCATATGTGGTCAGAGCCGGTGAAGCCTGATTCGCGCCTGGTGGACCCCGTGAAGAAGGCGGCGTCTATTGCGGAGAAGACGGCGGAGCGTAATGACCGCTTCGGCCTCGACCCGGACTGCAATCGGATTGTGGCGCTCGGTTTCCATGTCGTGGGTGCCGGCGATCCGCAGTGCTACCTGATGCGGGATGAACTGGAAGAACGGCACCACCTGATGATGTTCTGGGAACGCTACCGCGAGCTGGAGCAGTGGTCACAGACACGGTTGGTCACGTTCAACGGCTTCAAGTTCGACCTCCCGGTGCTGATGCGGCGGTCGATGTACCTCGACGTGCCGTGCCCAGACCTGAACATGGACAAGTATCGCTCGCCGCACATCGACGTGTGGCAGCGGTTGTCCTACAACGGAGTGATACCCGCGCACTCCTTGAAGTTCTACGCGAAGCGTATGGGGTTCACCACACTCGACAAGGTGGACGGCGCACAGATCGCGGAACTGGTCAAGGCCGAGAAGTGGGCGGAGGTGGAGGCGCATTGTCTCTCTGATGTCGGCCTCACCCATGCCGTTGCCAACCGTCTCGGGCTGCTGAAATTGACTGGAGTGGCCGCGTGAGCGCGGTTTATCGCTGTGGTGACTGCCAGTGGTGCTTTCACGATGAGATTGAACGCATCGCTATGTGCCGCGTGTCGCATCCGGCTAATTGGCGCACCGTGCATCCTGACGACTGGTGCGGGAGGTTTATCGGCGTCAACCAAGACGAGATGTATTACACGCCACCACGTAAGGCGTCGATGGATACGAGGTTCCCATGAGCCACGGACACACCTGCGAAAAGTGCCAACGTCCCTATCGCTGCCTTCAGCGGGAAGAGAAGGAAAGCGGCGGGCCGGTGTGTGTGACTCGGCTGACGAAGAAGGCCAGCGATAGGTGGTGCTGGGACTGTTTTGCGAAGGCCGAAATCCTGCAGCGGATCGACGAAATGGCGCAAGGGATGGAGCAGGCGTGAACATCTTCCAGCGGTTCGGCTTCGCGGTGGCCTGGGGCATTCACCTGGCGTTCTGGTGTGTGCTCCTGTTCATCGGGGCCGTGGTGATGGGCGTCATGGCGCTCTACCGGAGGGTGCGGCGATGGTGATGCTCTGGATTGGCCTCAATGTCGGCTTCCTGTTGGGGTGTGTATGGGCTGGCCGGAAAGCGGCGCGATGGAACTAACGCTGTCGTGTTCGACATGCACAAATTATGACGGCGACGGGTTCTGCTCGTTGCCGCATGAAGAGACGCTGATCCTCTGCTACATCAGGAAGCCTGAGAGCGTGGTCTGCGTGAAATGGTCGGCGGTCGATGCACCGGACAAACTTCAAGAGCGACAGCGAGAGCCGCAAGACGACGATTGCGCGTAGGAAACGTGAACAACGAGCGGCGGATCAATTGGTCTACCAGGCGGTAGACGAAAGGGACGGCGGGTGTTGCGTGAAGTGCGGGAAGTTCGGCATCGAGCGGCATCACATACGGTTTCGGTCACTCGGGGGTCTGACGACTTTGGAAAATATTCAGTCGCTTTGTAAAAAATGCCATCAACAAGCGCACCGCCTATGACCCTCTACGAGCGCATAGCGGCCATTCAGGGCGAGTTAGCGAACGGTGGGTTAACCCCCGACCTTGCGAGAGAAAGTCTCGTCAAGCTCACGGCATTGCTCGGGAACGTCAATGCGGTGGTCCGGCAGACCGACCACGACTACAAGCTGGTGCTGCTCGGCTGCATGAAGGGCAACATCGCCGCGAACCGGGCGAAGATCGAAGCGGAAACAACCAAGCAGTATCAGGCTGCACGTGAGGCGAGTGACACGGCGGAACTTGTCCTTGAGATGATCCGCTCGCTGAAAAAGTACATGGAATCGTTATCCAACGAATTGCGGCTGACGCGATAGGGGGCAGAGTGGAAATCACGCAGGCAA
>Ga0137430_1000193_pt1 | contig 17355 bp, 26 predicted proteins | sample EasRivERMZT754_2_FD_104651 | JGI IMG/M metagenome (GOLD analysis project Ga0137430, IMG submission 104651) | Soil microbial communities from meander-bound floodplain in the East River, Colorado, USA - East River MetaG ERMZT754_2 | ecosystem: Environmental > Terrestrial > Soil > Floodplain ...
AAATCGTTTAAGTATTGACAATTCCAGTCAAAAGCACATTTTTTCCAGGAGCGGCACAAAACAACGCTTGGTCTGTGTACAAACGTAGTTCATAAGCAGCAGCGTTCTCAGAATCTTTAAAGAACTGATCACCTTGACCAGGTCGATTAAAGGTAATGTCGCTTGAACCAACCCTAGCCCATTCGCTAAGATCTAGCATGTAAGCAAAACCTTCTTTAACGTAGATTGAGGGTTGAATCTCGATCTCACCGTTTTGAGAGAAGAAAGTTAGAGCTTTTGAACCGTTTTTAGCGCGTTCAATGCTATAGCTTGAATCATACATACGTAGAGCAGCTTGGTCATTGTTTAGGTTAGCCCATCCACGAGGGTTAACAAGTAGAAGTAGCTTACCTTCTTGACCTTTTTCAACAGCTCGGGCCGCAGCAGACACGATTTTCGTGAAGCTTAGAGCACCTGAAACGCTATATGAATTACCTTTGAAAAGATTGTACTGTGAAACACTAATACCGAAAAGTGTACCACTTGACTGTGAAAGAATCTGATGAATACCAGGGAATTCGTTTCCATAAGCTCCACCATGCCAGATAATATCTCCACCAGTGATTCCAGGAATAACTGATTCGAGAGTAATCGTTCTAGCATCCATATCAACTGATTGCACTTTAGCTTCACCACGAGACGTGGCACCAGTTGAATCACGAACTTCTACAGGCATTTTCTCAGCACCAGCCCAAAGACCAGGAGCCCAAGAAGCCGTAGTAATCGTAATCGTAGCATTCGTAGCTGAAGTCACAACCGCATAACCAACTTGACCATAAAGCATTTCAGCTTCAAGTTTTTTGGTCATGGATCGTAGCATGTTACCAACGACATATTTAGTGGCGTCTTTAAAGGCTTGTTTAGAACCTTGTGAACGACTAACAGCCGCGATACCAACTAGACCTCTTAAGAGGGCTGAGTTTCCTTTAACAGTAGCATCTTTAATGACACCACTGATTGCAGGACGAAGATTGAAAGCGTCTTCATCGCTACCAGCAAACGTAATACCATGCTCTAGCCCAAGGACCACAGGTTGATGGTAAGAGTTACCGGGTTGTTTATCCTTTGACATGAAGTCAATCATGTTTAGGATCTTAACACCATCAGGAATAAGTTCTTTTACCTTTTCGGCATAGACTTCCTTGAATAGTGCGTTCATATCTTGATATTTATTCGCGTCACCCATTTTCTACTCCTTACTCACTAACGACGTATTCGAGTTCTAAACAAAGGTTATGAGTACCTGAAGTTAGAGCTGCGTCGCCATCAATAGTTAAAATTATTTTATCGCCATTGGCAGTTACACCATCAGCGTCTCCTAATGCAACAATGAAAACTTCATCGGCATCAGCAAGAGTGGTTGATCTACGATAGCAGCTTGCACGACAAACTTTATCAATAGCTTCACCAACTTTTACAAGACAATTAAATTGACCATTAGTATCACTAGCAGTTGTGGTAAAAGTAGGGACAGTTTCATCCGTATCTAAAGCACCAGCATCTTCAGTGATATTATCTTGTCCAGTACCTTCCATTTGAAGGAATAGGACTGAGGGGTCATCTACATTAGAGGTTTTACTAGCAGGAGTAGCATTACCGACGATTTGAAAAGGTAGAACAAGCCGTTGGGCTTTTAGTTGAACCTTTTGTACGTCACTCCTTTTGGCTTCATAAGACATACTTTTTTCTCCTTAAAAAAATTAATACAATAAAAACAATTACTTAATTGAATTTGCTGATTTCTTTAAAGATATTTATGCCCAAAAGGATACATAAAGTCTTGTGGTAAGAAATTCCACAATTCATTACTTAAATATAGTTGTTAAGAATTTTACAAATTATTTTAAATTTTATAATAATTCTTATAACTATTGGATATTACTTAAAGAAATCCTTATAACTAATTTTAGGAACTTCTTTCTTTTCCGCAGGTTTAGTGGTACCCGTATCTTTAATAGATGATGCATGTACTGGATTTTGCTTAGCTTTTGTTAAATTCTTCTTACGCATTCTATCAAAAATCTCTTTACCAAACATAGCTTCTATAACTTCTATAGGGGCTACATCCACAAACTGTTTCATTTCATTTTGTAGATCTTCTTTAACTAGAGGAAGAATATCAGCAGGTTCTAAATTAATCTTATTCTGAACCCCAATAACCATATAATCCACCATCTTATTAACTAGATAGGGGGTTGGTTTTTTAAATTCTGAGTTCTCAAGAGCAGAAGTCATTAAACGATCATACTTATCAACTTCACCTTGAAGTGCAAGTTCACGATCTTTTTTCTTAAGTTCTTCTTCTCGTTTCTTTTCTCGATCCCTAAGTTCTTTAACTTCTGATTCCAACTTCTCTTTAGCAAGTTGTTCAGGACTTTTTTCAGCTTCTGCAAGCTTCTTTTCAACATATTGACGAACTAGATCGTCTACGTTTAATCCTAGACCACCTTCAGCATCAGCTAAAACACCAAGAGGATCAGCATTTAAGCGTGTTATAAGGTCTGTAACATCTTTTTTAAGATCGGCCATCTCCGACATGCGCTTTTGAGCTGCACGAGAGAGTTGAAGATGTTTTTTAACTTCTTCTTCATTATCAAGATCAAGTTCAATATCTTCTTCAGCTTTATCAACTTTGATCTTAAACTTCTTTTTATTGGCCTTTTTTTCTTCTTTTTTCTGTTCTTTTATCGCAGTATTAGCAGCATTAGCTTCTTGAGTTTCTTCTGTAGAAGCTTCTGTACCTTCAGATTCTTCAGTAGATTCAATAGTTTCTGTATTTTCTGCTTCAGTAGGAGCCGCTTCTTCAGCAGCTGGGGCAGGGGCATTGCTTTCGTCAGCCATTTTATTTCTCCTTTTACGTCCCTTTCGGGATAGTTAAAAACTCCTAGTCCAACCATTTGGATATAGGATATAAATAGTTGTTAAGATTTCTTTTTCTTTTTTGGAATTTTCTTTCCAGAAGAATAAGTTTCTTTCATTAATGCTCTAAGTTTTGAATAAGTATTAGCTGTATCACTCATCTTTCTTCATAAGTCCTTGTAATTTCTGATATTTTTGAACATATGGGCTTTCTTTTATTTTTTCTTCAGTAATATTAGCAGGTTGTATATTATGACCTTGATTCCATGAAAATGCTGCTTTATCTTCATCTCCACCTTGTTGTCTTATAACTTTTGTACCCAATTGTTCTGCAAATTGATCCTCAAGATCTGGACGTGATTCTATAGTGGCTTTTATTTGTTCTGGAGACATTGCATCTAAATCTTGTAATTCTGGGGTCATTGTTCCTTGAGTTCTACGTCTATTGATAAGTTCTTTAACTGTATTAGGCATTAATCCATAACGTCCAATAGCTTTATGACCTTCATGGATACCATGTTGCATTTCAGGATGTTGAATATCTCTACCGCCACTAGATTCAATTTGCATAATTTTATTAATGAAATCTTTTACTTTAATAGTAGGCATATAATTGTTCCTATAGTTAATATATTAATTATAATAGAGATTTTTAATCCCAAAATAATAGAATTGAATATCTTTTTTTTGATAAATCTTGTATTAGCATCAGGATGATTAACATTGTGTAATATGATTTTAGCCATTAATTATTCCACTGAAAAACATATACACCAGCCAGTATTACCAGCATTGGAGTTAGTAACTTGAACACATTTAATACCCTGATCTTGACGAAGTACAATTCCAGAGCTATCTGCAACACCAGCTGGAACTAAATTCGCTACCCCCCCAGCCATCATCATATGCATCATTTGAGTTGCCGCGTTTGTTTCTTCTGAATGGATTGTATAATTTTTTATTGCTGCACCTGAAGTTGTTGCTCCACCCGTAGGTTTTGATCTTAACGTAATATCAGCATCTAAAGCTGTTTGAGAAAGATCTGGGAGCCAAGCGGTTAACGCACTTCCTCCAGTACCTACAGCCGAAGTTCTATATATTTCCCAACTAAACGCAATACCCGTAACAGCCGTTACGATATTAGGAAGCTGATAAATCCCCATGATTCTGACGATCTTAGCGGCGTCCGCATTAAATAGATCCCAGTGAATTGTATTTGCAACAGCAACGTGTACCTGAGATGGAATTTCAAAAACGTACATTTCTGCACTACTACCAAGACTTACATTCCAAGTTCCAGACTGAGTTACGGCTCCAATTACATTTGATCCAGTAGGAAGGGCAACATCTGTTGCTAATACAACTCTTTGTGTTAGAGCTGAAACAGTACCACTTCCACCTTGCACACCAGCCTGTCCAACAATAGGATTAACTTTAGCACGATCAGATTCATCCCAATCGTCTATAATAGCTAAAGATGTAGCAGCACCAGCAAGATTTCCACCAGCTTCTAAAGCAAGAGTTGAAGTATTTAAATTTGTACCAGCATTTGCAGTTATACTTCCAGAGGTAACAGTAACATCATTATTAGATCCAAGATTTACAAGTAATCCATCAGCTACAGTTCCTTGAACAGGTTGAAGTGTATCCGCAGCAACTTCCATCATTGCAACGGTTCCAGTGATTGAAGCGTCTGTACTGCCTTCAGTATATTCAGTGCCAGCAGCAGAACCTGCTACTATATTTACTGGAAGAGGTTTTGCTTCAGATACGGCTCTTAATGTATCAGACGTATCTTCCCAAAGAATTGCTGAACCAGTAATACTAGCATCCGTACTACCTTCGGTATATTCAGTTCCACCACCAATAGATTGATCAGAAGGAAATACAACAGGTATAGAAGCGGCCATTGCTTTTTGACCAAGAGTAATTGCAGTACCTGCATTATCTTGAAGCTGAGATTTTACAATACTAGTATTTGCTAAAGGACTAATAATTACTCTTGCATTAGAATCAAGTTGTAAATCACCACGTTGACCATTTGTAATAGTTGGTAAAGCAGTATTATATTTACCTCCAATTTTAACTGGATTTCCAGAATCAGATGAACCTGAAGCTATATTTCCTTGAGCCGTTACATCTAATCCCCTATTAGAACCAATTAAAGTTGATGTTAAAGAATTACCATTACCATCTCTAGCATCAGATTTAGTATAAACATATGAAAGAATAGCATTAATTGTGCTAGAACTAGTTGATGTTCCAATTCTAATAGTTATTTCACCTGGAAAATCTAAAGCTCTACCTCTAAAATATGCTGTTCCCGCAACATTGAATTGAAAATTTGGTCCAAAATTTAAACTAGTTGTTTGATTATATAATTGCCCATCTAATAAACCAAGATCTGTACCAAAAACGCTTTGCCAGGAACTTCCATCGTGTGAAGTTTCAAAAAATACCGATTGATTATTAAAATCAATATCAGGTAAAGATACAGTAACAACTCCATATCCTAATGTATTAATTTCTAAAGTGTCAGTTCCAGTAAAAGTAAGACTTTCTACAATTTCCCCATTAACAGATGCAATATTGGTAGATAAATAATTATTTAATATATTTTGAATATAACTTTCGGCACTTCCATAAGAATAAGTATTTGTACCATCTGTAACATTAATATTATTTTGCGATATATCAGAAAAAAGACTTCCATCAGTTAAAACGGCAATATAGTTATTCTCTGATAATTCTTCACTATCATTGGCACCTACAGTAAAAACACCAGATCCATAAGACAATGGATCATTAGTTAAATTAACTATATAAATTACCATATTATTGTTCCGTCCATTCTACATTAACTCCGCCAATTGTAGTATTTGAAGATATTTGTCGGGTTATTAATAAACTATTGTTTGGTTCAATCCACAAATTAAACTTATACTTTAGATCAATAGAATCATGAAATATAAGTATTGTTTTAATTAGAGTTCCATTAGAACTAACCGTTGGAGTTATAAAGGTATTTATTATGTTACTTGCTTGATTAGTTTGTCTATGTCCAACCTCAGTTAACACGGTCCCATTAACTGTGACAGTAGGATTAAAATATATTCTATAGATTACGCTATCATTAACTCCCAATGCACCCCCTAAAATAATATCAAATATTTTAGCATTTTTTCCTGAACCATTAGGATTTTGAAAATAAAAAAATGCAGTTTCAGTAGTACCCGTTAAAGCAACTGAATTTGTACTAACACTAAACATTTGCCCCCATTCAGCATTTAAAGCTTCTGGAGGAACGTTTCCAACACGTTTATATTCATCGGTTATTAATTGAGTAACTGTATCTGTTGATATTGGAGAAGGAGTAGTTGTAGCAGCAATTCCTATATTTCTAGGATCAATTTGAACCCCAGCAACATTTATCCCTATATCTAATGCTCTTTGAGCACCATTAACTTGAGAAGTAAGAGCATTTGCTGAACCGTCGTAAAAATTTGAAGCAGTTCTTAGTGTATTTGCATCACTAGCACCAATATTATAACTTAATTCAGTTCCATTACGAGTTATATTAGAACTAGTTCTTACTGTTTGTGCTCCAGTAGAACCGGCGTTAAAATCCGCAGCTCCTGTAGCATTACCTATTTGTGAAGCAGAACGAAGAGTATCAGCTCCTACAGTTCCATAATTATAATTAAGCTCAGTACCATTTCTAGTAATATTAGATGTAGTTCTTAATGTAGTTGAACTAGTTGTTCCAGCATTGAAATCTGCATCAGTAGTTTCATTAGATATTACTGCTGCAACTCTAATTGTTTGAGCACCAACTGTTCCATGATTATAATCAATTTGACCTAAAGAATTAGCTAATATAGAAGCAACTCGTAATGTATTAGCATCTGGAGTTCCTATATTATAAGAAAGTTCTGTACCGTTTCTTGTAATATTTGAAGTTGTTCTTAATGTTTGAGTACTAGTGACCCCAGCATTAAAATCTGCTGTACCAGTTGTATTACCGATTTGAGAAGCAGTTCTAACTGCTCCACTAGATGCTCCATAATCATTTGTAACTTTATTATTTAATGTAGATAGAGTAACTTCAGAAGCTCTGGTTGATAAAGCAACATCGATATCAGTATCAATAGAACTTAAATGACCAATTTCTGTAAGTTGATTAGCTGAAGTTGATGCACCAGTTGGAAGAGAAATAATACCTGAAATATCATTTATATTCCAAACACCAGATTGAACTGCGGAAACTGAATCAGTTCCACTATCTAATGTCCAAGTTCTACCAGTTGTCCATATACCTGATTGAGATGCATTAACATTTATAGAACCATCAGCATTAATTTCTAATTCATCACCTTCATTATCATGAATGGCAATATTATCTCCATCAGCTGCATCTATTTCAACAGATAATGGATTTATAACATTAACATCAAGACCTATATCTGGTCCAATGGTAGTTGATGTAATAAAATTTGTACCATCACCAAGTCTTATACTATCTTCTGTATGTACAATTAGAACATCTAGATCTCCACCATCAAGAACAGTAGCCGTATCTGTACGAATACGATTTGTTGCTTCATCGTATATATTTCTAATAACTTGTTGAAAATCTAAATCAGTTGGCATTTATTAACTCGGTAAAGGTTGTCCCATTTCTTGAGCCGTAACTGGCAAATTTTCAAAGGGAGGAGGTGGAGTTGGTAATCCACTTTGGGTCACATTTTCTATTCCAGGGCCACTAACCATTTGTCCAGGTTGTACTGTTCCAGATTCAGAAGATAATACTTCGGGAACTGAACTAGATTCTAAAGATTCCTGAGTTGGACCTTCTTGTTCTTGTCCAGGAACTGGAGGTACAGGACCGCCAGGAAATGGAGGAAGAGGTTGTTCTTTTATCATTCCTAATATACCAGGATCTGTAGTTCTTAAATAATGAATATGTTCTTGAATATGATCTAATACAATCTTAACAAGTTCAGGATTCTCTCTTAATTCAGGGTCTGCAATAACTGATTGATGTTCAGTAATATGCATACTATGTTGATCCATCATTGTGGCGATAGGTTTTCTACCATTCATCATTTTCTCATTTTCTTTTTTAATGAGATTTAGTTGACTTGTAGTACCTTCATAAGTAACATCTAGATTACCAGTTTTAAGAACTTGTAAGTATTGTTCTGGAGTTCTAAACATTCCCATTTGAAGGAGTTCACTAGCCATTTCAGCACGACCAGCAATAGTTTTTGAAAGTGGATTACCAATATCAACCACAACGCGATTGACATCTTTAATTAAATCGCCAGTAAAGTCTTCAATAAGTTCAGTTTTATTACCTTTACCAACAAGAGCTATAAGTTTGGGAGTATTGGAATATCTTTTTAAGATATTTATAAGTCCAGTTCCTACATCTTCAGTTATTTTTACATAACTATGTTGAAGAGTAGAAGTATATTGTAGAGACATTGACTGAACAAGAGCTAAAGCTGTACCAGTTCTAAGTGAAGCTTCTGGTTGTCCACGAGTTACACTACTTACACCACTTAACGTTTCAATGGTTTGAGTAAATAAATCAATGGATTTATAAATTTCATCAGGAGTATTTGTAAGATTTAAAGCTTCAGGTTTAACACGTCCTTTAATGACATTTAATCCACCTTCTAATTGCTCATGAACTAGATTAGAATCTTCAGGAATAAATACATTTGTTACTCCAAAAGTAGCTTGGTTAGTAGCTAATGTACTATATAAACTATTAATTACTTCTTGTAATGGATAGATATCAAACATATCTGTATATCCATAAGGAGTTCCAATAATATTTCCAGCTGCAACTCTATATATCGGAATATCATGATAAGGGAGTGGACCATCAATTAATGGAATATTAGAATCCAAGAAAAGAAGATATCGGCCATCAGGCAATGCTTCAGTTTTCTTATGATAAAATTCATAAACTGGAATATCATCAGTTTCATCATTTGTCATTAAATTTAAACGATATTTATAAAGATCACTTTTTGCAGGGAGACCTTGAATCTTTTCAGAAAGTTCAGGATATTTAGCCATTAGATTAAAACGATTCTGATAGGATCTTATTAGAATCCATTCATGTTTCCATCTATCTTTACTACCATCAACAACTACATCAAAAGGAGAAAGTGTAGAAAATTCTACTTCACCTTCATAATTAAAGGTTTGACTTTCTTCATCGTAATCATAAGCTTCACCAGCTGTACCATTCCATTCAAGCTTAACGAATCCTGAACCCATAAAGATAGCCATTTCAACTGCATCTTTAAGAACGTCCTCAAGATGTTTCTCTCTCATATAATAATCAAGAATACCATTAGCAAGACTAGCTTGATTTAAAGACTTAGAATCGGTATTTATAGCACGAGCTTCCATCGCTAAACGATTGGAAGTAATCATCGTAAAGATATGACGAGCTAAGTTTCTAAAGTGATTAACAGGAATTGCAGTAAGTTCACCTTGTTCACCGATAAAAGCTACTTCGTGATCAGCACCATCAATAAAAACCCCATGATATGCTTTCCACATCATACGAAGTTTATCTAAATAATGATTGCGAACTAGATTATTAAAGAAACTCTCGGCTTTCTGTAAAAGAATACCGGCAGTTTCTTCAGCATCTCTAGCTGCGAAATATTTCATACTATTACTACTATTATTATCGGCCATAAGGTTTCCTTTTGATTCCAAAAATCTTTCGGTATACTTCTATAGGATCAGATGATTTAAATTTTTCAGTATTATTAACATAAAGATTAGTTCTATTAATACCATAATGAGGGGGGTATGGATTTTTATCAAAATCAACTGATCTAACCATATATTTTAATGCATCAACTGCATCATAATGTCCATGATCTGGAGATCTAGCAAATTTTTCTTTATTTGTTGGACTATTCCATCTAACGTTTCTTAAATGAAGTATAAGATTTTTACATTTAGGATTTATAATAATTTGTCTAGAACCAATTAAATGTCGTAAATAGTTTATGGCAGAATCTTTATCATCTTTATTTGCATTACCAAAAGCTATTTGATTATAACTATATTTAAGTATTTCGTTTATAGCTATAGGATTTATATCACTAACTCGTTTATATGGTTTTTTAAGTTCATTTATTGTTTGATCGTACCAAAGTTCATTTTCTTTATCTATTATCTGTTTTGTTAGAACTTCCAAATTATTACCTTCTTTTTGAAAGTCTATAATTAATTCATCTTCAATTACTAACTTACCATTCTTAAAATCATAATAAGCAAATAAGACTGCGGTAAGATCTTTACCACCTAAATCCATAGAAACATATCCATGATAAAAAGGAGGTCTAACCCATGGTTTAATTATTTCATTTTCAAGTTCTTTGGTAAACTCTGGGATAACTGAAATATTAGAATCTTTAACTATTTCATTTAAATATTCGCGTCTAAAACGAATGGAAGTACGTCCACCCATTCGCTTACAAATTTCCTCTACTTGTTCTTTATTTAATAAAGGATTATCATCAATAGTCTTTTCTGTTTTTGTTCCTTCAAATTCAGCTTCTGGAATATACTTTGTAAGAAAGGGATGATCCAATTGCTCAGGAATAGTAGAAGCTATAACAATCTTTCCGCCCGTATGCGTAGTAGTAGGATAAAGAACAGATTCTATAACATCTTCAAGATCATTACAAAAACCTGCCTCGTCAATAAGAACCAAATGAGCTTTTTGGCCTCGAAGTTTTTCATAATGTTTATTGTCAGTTCCAGCTAATTGGATCTGAGAACCATTAGGAAAGAAATAGGTATATTGTTTTACTTTATATTCAGGTTTTAAATCTTCTGGACAATCTTTTAAAAGAAGTTCATTAAAGATTGGAAGTAAAATAGTTTCCGCATGAGACTTTGTATCTGTAACAAACTTTATAATAGAATTAGGTTCACGTATAGCTTGTTCCAAAGCTAATATAGAGAGTTCAACCGTTTTTCCAGATTGACGTGCTAATACCCAAACTAGTCTAGATCGTTTAGGCGCATTATAAAAAATATCATACATTTCTTTTTGAACTTTATGACATTTAAAAGCGAGATTACCTCTACGCCAAGCTTCTGCGATGAGTTCAGCTTTAGAATATTTAATGTTGATCTTGTTTTCCGTCATTATCATCTTTAGCCTGAGTTAAAGCATTTAATAATTCTGAATCAGATAATTGTCTACTTTTAACTTCAATTGTTTTAGGTTGTTTATCTTTAAGAGCCATTAATATTTTAGAATAAATTTCAACCCTTTTGGTTTCTTCATAATTTAATTCTCGTTCATTGGACATTTTCTTTAATAAAAACAACTGTTCACGAGCAATAGCTTCTTCGTCATTAGCTCCAAAATCAATGGGTTTCTCTTGGATAACTGGAACAGCACCTTCTAAAAGTTTTTTAAGGTGTTTAATTTCATCGTCCTGGGCTTTATTCTTTTTGGTAAGTTCGGTGATAGTTTTTTGTTGTGCTCTAGCAAAAGCCTGAAGCTCTGGCAATTCTTTAAACTGTTCGAGCATTTTATCAATGGCTGCCATATTACTTATTAACTATACCTCTGAAACCATTGGTAATCTTAACACTCGCCACTGATCCTTTTAATTCATCAATAGCTTTATCTTGTAAAGATGTTTTGTCTCTAAGTAATTGAAATTGCTCATCTATTTGTTTATCTTTAAGATTTATTAGAGCTTTTAACTCAGAAAGTTTTCTATTATCAGAACTTTGTTCAAGAAAAACAATTAATCCAGTTAAAAGAGCAAGCATTAGAACTTCATTAATAGAAGTACTTGAGGTTATTAGACTTTTGGTTAAAAATGCGCAAAGTATTCCTAACGGAATGTACTTTAACTGTATCTTTTCCATTCTTTCTCCTACATGTTAAAATTTTATTGAAGAATTTTTAAGCATTCCAACTTTTTCTGGATTCCTGTGTAAAAACACGGAGATCTCTAATATTACCGTAAAAACGGCTGCTCGGATTCGCTAATCCTTCAGTATTAGTTGTTAAAAATGAAAGATTATAAATATAAAATGAACAACTATAATCATGAACAAATCAAATCCTATTTGTAATATGTGTATGGGTTACATGTTAAACTTCAAGGATATCAATAACATAGAATGGTTGCGTTGTAATTGTGGTTATCATATTAAACTTAATAAAAGAACTATTGAAATTATTTCAGAAAAAACTCATTCAGAAGTTGCCGACGAGTATAGAAGAAAGAAAAATAATGAGTGATATCATAAGCTTAGAAGATTTATTAAGTTCCTCGGGAAAATACAAGGACCGAATGAATAGTACAGAATGTACTGAAGAAGTTAAAGAAAATGCGAGACAATTACTTTCTAAGCTAAATCCATTACTTATAGAGCTTGGATTACAAAAATGTATTGTTTCTTCGGGATTTAGAACTTCAGATGCTAATAAAGCTGCTAATGGTGCAAAAAAAAGTTTACATATGATTGGTTCAGCCATTGATATACAAGATAAAGATGAATCCTTGGATAAACGTTTAAATACTCCTGAGGGAGATTTATTATTGAAAAAATATGGGTTATGGCAAGAAATACCAACAAAAACAATAGGTTGGGTACATTTAGATAATAAAGATCGTGGTACTCGTTCTAAAAATCAATTTATTCCTTAATTTTTCGTCGATCATTAATTTCTTTAGCTTTTTTTAAAATCAATTCTTCCTCAATAGAATCTATAAGTTGTTCTAATTGTTGCGGTTTAAATTGAACTTGTTTTTCTAAAGGTATAAATACCTGAACCCATTGCTCTAATATAGATTCGTTGATAAATCTAGGTTTCTTTATTGAGATTTGCATAAATCTTTTGTCAACTCATTTAATTGTTGATATGTTGAAAATTTATTATTAAGATCATTCATACCTTCATACATAAAATGGGCTCTATTGTTATACCCCGAAAGATCTGGATAATTAAAATAAGCATGTGTAAGTTCATGAAAAACTAAAGATATTTTCTCATCCTCGTTATATATTTTCCATTCACTACTATCAATCCAAATTAAACGTCTACTAACATATCTATCAGAATAATGTGTAGCTCCAGCTAAACCTTCTGAAGATAAGTCTTTAAAACTCATATAGAATTGCCAAGGATTAATATATTGAGAAGATTTACAATTTCCATTTATTATTGTCATGTAATTATCATGATAATCTTTTAGTTCATCTGTCGTATAATTGAAAGGAACCCAAAATAACACTAATAATGATGAATAACCAATTAAAGAAGTTAATAAAACTCTTTTAAGATTTATTTTTGGCATTTTTAGCTATAACTTTCTTAACTTCATTCTGAACTTGTTCTTTAAAATCAGCTTCAGTTGGTTCTAATTCAGCATTTGTTTGTTCTTGCTCATGATTTATGAGTTGACTTCTAACTCTTCTAAGAAATTGTTGTAATTCTACTTTATCAATAGTTGTTGGATATACACAATAATTATCTATCCAATCATTAATTTCAAATATAAGAGATTTATTCTTAATTTTTTTGAACATACTTCTGAGCCTTTCTCAAAATACTACGTTTTTCTTGTCTAGATAATCCATCTAGGACAAATTTCCCATCCAAATGGTCCATTTCGTGTTGGATACATACTGCTTCTATATCAATACATCCTACTTTAAACTCTTTCCAATTACGATTAAAAGCGGTAACTATAACTTGTTTAGCTCTAGGAACTTCTATAGTAACTCCTGGAAGACTTAAACACCCTTCTTTTAAAAATTGGGTATCATATTTATGAGAAAGGACTGGATTAATAAATTCCCAGATCCTACCTCTACCATCTTTCATAACAAATATACGATAGTTAAGTCCTACTTGATTTCCTGATAGACCCATACCTTGATTATCTAACATTATTTTTATCATCTCATCTAAAACTGTATCTAAATCCAAATCAGCTTTAATAACTTCTACACAAGGAGTTGATAAACTTTCATGGGGATAATAAAGTAATTTCATTTCTTTAATGTCCTTAAAACTTTCATATTAATACGCATACGTTCTTTATGACAAGGAGGACAAACTGATCCCGCCCAAGTCTTACCACTTTCATCTTGGTATTTTTTATTCTTATCATCAAACTTACCAGTTAATATTCTTTGTTTTAACTGATTACATTTATTACATTTACGAAGGTTTTGTTCACTCATTTAAAGGAACTCCTAAGTTCTCATATATAGTTTGTTTAACTTCCACAGTCAACTTACCTAAATAGTGTAATGCAACACCAACATAAACAATAAAACCAAATACAACAAGAGTGGGTAAAACATATTCTTTTAATTTATTCATCTTTCAAATATATCCTTGTTCCAAATACTTCATTAGGGGTTAAATCATCAATAAGTTTAGTGGGTTTTGTTAAAATATAATCTACATATTCTTCTATACCCAAAGCTTTAACTACTGCTTCAGCCCATTTATAACCAGCAGCAGACCAAACAACAACCAACATCCCTCTACCTTTATATTTCTTTAGAAGATTTATATGCTTCCTATGGGGTTTCAAATAATTAACACTTCCATCATAGGGATCAGTAATAGGAACCTTAGTTCTAAGTTCAGGATCATAAGGGAAATCTTGTCTTTCAAATTGACTATCCCACATTACTAATGTATCATCTACATCAAAAGCTGCAATATTTTCGTGAGTAATTACTTCCACTTAATTTTCCTCATCTTTAACGGATTCACTGGCTGTTGTTTAACACAATATCTAATTGATTGTAATCTATTTAATTGCTTCGCACGTTTAATTTTATTAGAACAACTAAGAGTTTGATGAACACAAGGATTAATTTTATCGGGATTACCACATAAAGCTACTACTAGAGCTAATATTTGTAATTCATTCATGATGGATGATCTCCTCCATTGTCTAATATAGTAGCAGTTCGTTTATTAAAGTCAATCGTAATAGGATAAGGGCAATTTAAAGAACTAAGTAATAATATTAACTCTTCTAATTGAACACATTCAACTTTAAGTTCTTTGATGACATCACTTTTTCTTAAATCTCTTTCAAAATGTTCTAGTTCAATCCATCTACCTTGTTCTTCTAAAGTTTTAAGCGCATGTTCTTCTTCAGGTTCTAGACAAATTGGAAGACCACTAGCTCTAGTTACTGTCAGTACCATCATTGAATTCCTCAAAGCTTTGTTTAACCCGTTTTAAAAGTTCATCTGATTCAAGATAATATTCAAGATTATTAGGAGATTTAATAAAATCAAAATTCAATAATATTTGAGAAAAACGTAAATCTGGGTATAGTTTAATATAATATTCTAAATATCCTAAAATTTCTAAATTATCTGATAATCTACTCATTGATTGTTCCATCTATTTAAAATTGATCCGATATTTCTAATAAAATTAGCTAACGAATAAATTAAATGCACGATTTTATCTATCACTGGGTAAATCATTATTTCTCCAAAAGTTTTAATTCTTTAGCTATAAAACAACGTTTAATTGTAACAGTTTTATCTAATACAGAAGCTGAAGATTCCATACAATATGGAGCTTCTTGATATAACTTTATAAATTCCTTTTTTCCTTGTTCAATACCATCACGATGTCCAACACAACTTCCTCCACCAAAAATTGCCAATACTAGAAGAATACCGAAAAATTCTGCCATTACTTCTTCCTTTTAGTTTCTATAAGAACTATCTTAGTTTTACCATCATGTCCATGTATTAACTCAACATCTTGAATATTATTATACAAAGCAACTGAGGTATGAAAACTAGTCCATTCTAAACAGCATTTGCCCGATGGTAGAATTGTTCCCATTGCAACAATTCCAACCCCAGATACACCAGAAGCATCTACTTCGCGTAATAGATAGAACGATTGTAAAGGTTGTACTTTCTTCATAATTTATATATTACCATTGTTTATATATTTTAGCAACTAAAAAGATGTTTATAAAAAACAATAAACCATAAATTCCTAAAGCATTTAAATAAGACATTTATTCTCTCCCTTCATAACCTGGCCTTTGTTTACACTCTAAACAATAAAGAAACCCGGTCGAATCGTATTCCCATTTATGCGGAGGACAACTATTAGATTTTGTATTAGAACTACCAGGAGGAGGCATAACCATATATAATATACCAATAACTAGAATCATTAGAAATATAAATCCCATATTACGAATATACTATAAACAGATTAAAAGGTCAAGATATGAATTTATAAAAATACTTATCTTTATGTTCATAATCAAATTCATAAGTATTAATAATTAAGCTATCTTCTTGAAATCTATGATAAATTGTAGTAGGTGGAAAAGGATATTGCCAGTCCTGAACGAGGATGACTACATTATCCCTTTTTAAAAAGAGAATCACGCTTTCCACCCTTAATTAACTTTAGATGTTTACGTTTATATTTCTTATTGGCTATATCAGCTTTATGTTTGAGATAACGATAGAAGAGATAGAATCCAGAAAATAAGACAGTAAGTATTATACTACCGTATATTAGAGCTAAAAGTATAATAATCGTTTCATTCAAGAAAATAACCTAGCTATGGCTTGTTTTCGTAGTTTGTCGTTTGTGTAACAAGCCGTAAGGCGAAACGCTTTAACTTCCCATATAGTTGTTAAAATTTCGTGTTCATATTTTACAGTATTTTATAACAAACACTCATTTTCCAGACATATCAAATATTTAACTACCAACAATTATTTTAGGAGCGTATCACACTACGCGACTTAAGCCTAAAAATACAGGCTAACCCGTCTATTTCTTAGCTTTTATATAAGATCGTGTTAGCTGATTTGTAGAGTATACAGGAGTTATATAATCCATATTATCGTATATTTGAGCAAATTCTTTAGCATCTTCCATATTCTCGAATATACCTACAATCTGTTCACTACCACCAGAATTTACTAACTTCACATGTATAAAATTCATTAGAGGATGTATATCTATCCTAATCTTAGATTTAATGATGTTATGTTTATTTATAACTACGTAACCTTTGTTTATATATTCAGTAATATGAAACTGTAATTTGGTAGCTATATCAGATTTCCGATCTTCTTTGTTTATATTTTCTAACACTCGAAAATCCAAATTTCCAGATATCTCCATTAACCTTTTACATGTATGTGTTTTACTGTTTATATCTCTAATAACTCGTGCTAGTGATGTTAACATATCAACTGTGTAGGTTATATAAACTTCCTTGTTTATATTATCTTCTAAACAATAAACACCACTTCCCGATATATCCAATAATTCCTTAAATAGCATATATACAGTTGTTAACCTACAATTACAATATCTTTTAATGCATTTAATAGCCTCTAGGAGCTTAGATTTATATC
>Ga0137430_1000194_pt1 | contig 17295 bp, 36 predicted proteins | sample EasRivERMZT754_2_FD_104651 | JGI IMG/M metagenome (GOLD analysis project Ga0137430, IMG submission 104651) | Soil microbial communities from meander-bound floodplain in the East River, Colorado, USA - East River MetaG ERMZT754_2 | ecosystem: Environmental > Terrestrial > Soil > Floodplain ...
CCATGCGGCTCTGGTAATACTCCGCGTCGGCCATCATGCCGAACTTCTCGTAGCGCACTTGCCGAGGCTTGTACTTGCGGTGCAGATCGAATAGACGGTCCCCGCGCTCCTTCAGGTTCAGCCGGTCGCGCACCTCCGGTATGCAGTAGTAGTTGCGGTCTCGCCCTAGGCCGACCGCCCACATCGCTGTGTAATCGCTGCCCTTTTTCTTGCTCGAGGCTGCGTCCACCAGCAGATACCAGTTCAGCCCGGTGCGCTGGATCGTCTTGTATTTTTTGATCCACTCGCGCTTGAACCCCTGAAGCGCGTCAGCCTTCGGGTTGAGGAGAATCTGAGATGCGTAGACGTATGGGCCTTGAGCGGCCCTTTTCTCAATATGCGTTTCATCGCTCCAAACGATGCTTTCGCCTTCCTCGGTGCCGCCTTTCCTGCCTGGGTATTCCCTCGCCTTGAACGTGCCGCGATCCAGCATGGTTCGATACACGTCGTTGAAGTGGTAGCGCGTTCCGGCCGCGCGCTTTATGCCTGGTGTTGTGCCAAGGTTGTACGACAGTTCCAGCGCCATTCTCGTCTTGTCGATCATCTCCGGCGTCGTGACACTGCCCTGGACCACTATGTCGTCGTAAACGAGGATCTGAAAATGGCGGCTCACGGGTTGTCCGTCTACCAGTCCCCAAGCCTCAATCGTTGACTCGTTCGGGTTGCTCTTGCGCTTTACCACGACCCCGTCATCTTCTGAGTACTTCGAATAGGCGCGAATATCCGTCCCACAGAGGATGTCTGGGAACGCGGCATGAAGTGCCTGATTGCTTTCAATCTCGCGCATCAACGTGCGCAGGAACGCTTTGGCAAGCGGTCGCGTCGAGGAGAAGATGCCTATCGTCACTTCGGGATTTCGCAGGATGTCCTGGAGTGTTAGCCCGAAGGTCAGAATCGAGCTTTTCCAGTGCTCTCTCGCCCAGAGGTCCAGGTAGCCGTTGGGATTTTTCTGCAACTCCCGGCAGCGCTCGAACGCGAACTGGTTGTCTATGAATCCTGGCCTTTTTATGCATGGAAGCATGTCCACGCGCCCGCACACCCTGACCAGCAGGTAATACAAATCAGCGAGCACCAGAACCCTGACTACCTGATTCAGTTTTCCTTCCTTGCGCCCAACGCTCTCCAGGCGATCCCAGCACTTGATGCACTCAAGCACCGGCAGCGCATGGAGCTGATTGATCTGTTCCTGCGTGAACTCGTTCAGATAAACCCGTCCTCTTCTGGCACCGACTCCACTAGGCGCTCAACCTTCCTACCCTCGGTCGCTAACCGCAAAACCTCCCCCATCGCGCCAAGCAGCCCAGCGTCCACCGCCACCGCCCCAGCGTGCTCCACCTTCACCTGCGCTCCGTAGCGCGCACGGTCCCACTTCTCGGCGAGCTTCAACCTCGTGTCCACCCTCAACTTGTCCCGCGGCACATCCGGGTCGTATTCGCTCCCGTCCTTCTTCTCCACCGCCGCCTGCTCGTCAGCAATCGACAGCGCCTCGTTCGCCAACTCCTCCGTCCTCACCTTCAGCGCCGCGTCGTACAAATCCTTGTGCTGCGTCGTGAACCACTCCACAAACCGCCCACGCGGCACCCTCCACGCCTTCGCTATCTCCTTCAGCGTGCGCGGCTCATCCGGCTCAGTCAGCAGCCGGAAAACCTCCGCCGCCGCCCCCTCGTCCCTCTTCACATCCTCCAGCCTCGCCATCGGCCCCAAATCCGGCACCACAGGCACGCTCACTCCCACCACCCAAAAAAAAGCCGCCCGTAAGCGGCTACCGACGCAAACCGCACACCAGCAGGGACAGGGGATATCCACTCGGCGCACGTATCCATCAGCGCCGCTCACTCTGCTCCCCTCCACCCCAAAACGCAACAGCAACGCTATTACCACCCGCTACGGCGCTCCACAACGCACGCAGCGCGCTCAAACCACCACACGGCGCCTCCAGCAACCGCGCTCGTCCTAGAGCCTCAGAACGCTCCTCTCAACCAAAAATTTTTTCGCGCCGCCAGAAAATCGCAGGCCACGTACTCGGGGGCGTTACCGCCAGCAAAGACCGGGGCGGCTTCGGCGATTCCCCGAGCACCCCGCCGGCCACTACCAGGCCACTACCAGGCCAGCTCAAAGCATGCTTTTTCGTTGCGATGCAGCACGAAATAGCCCATTTCAATGCCATCAAAGGCGCATGGCAGCGTGGTGAGCTTGCAACATCGAGCTGTTCGGAGGGCTCCAGAGCATGTAAGTGACTGACTATTAGAGAGATGCTCTCCTATCACTTATAGGACGGTGTATCTGAACAGCCTATCTTGGACACGGAGACTGCGCCCTCTGCGCCCTAAAGTGCGGAGTGCTCAGTGCTCAGAGAGGGCGCAGAGACACAGAGGGCGCTTAATCCGTATTGTCTTCTTAGCGCGCATTACCCGCACAGCATAGGAACTGGAGTATGGGCACTCAGGGCACTTGGGCCCTCTACTGCGCCCTTCTAAGCGTGGGTTGCTGCGGTGCGGCGTTGTCCTATACACTCTTATGCCCTACCATAATGAGCATGGCACAGCATACGGAATGGATGATGAAACTCGTCTCTGAGTGGGCGTTGGAGAAGTGCGCTCTTGAGGGGGAATGTGATGGCGTGGAGCTGTACGGCTCTTTCACGGCCTGGATAGTGAAGACGAGGCCGAGGATGTACAAGCCGATGAGAAGGTCGTTCGGGAACGCGCTGATTGGTCTTGGGCTGATGCCGCGCAAGTCAAGCGGCCGGCGGATCTACTGCGGCATCTCGCTCAAATAGTCATTGCGTTATGCATTGCATTGTGCAAGTATCTACTCTGGTCAACCAACCACGGGAGGAAAGCACGATGAACACCGATTACGCAGCGCAGCAGGCGAAGTGGGAAGCCAAGAAACAAGCGCGGGCTTTTGCGGCCAAGCAGCTACAGGCGGCGCATTCGCACTTGGTCGCGAACAGAGGCAACGCGCTCGTTGCGGCTGGCAAGAACATGCGCATAGAGCTTGCCCGCGCGTTCCCTGGCGTCAAGTTCAGCGTGCGCAGTCAGCGCTTCAGCGGAGGCGATGACATCCGCGTTGAATGGCTCGATGGTCCGACAAGCGCGCAGGTAGACGCGATCATTCAGCGCTATCGCACCGGGACGTTTGACGGGATGACGGACTCTTACGAGTACCGCGACGATCACGCATGGACAGACGCATTCGGCGACGCCAAGTACATCTTTGCGCAGCGCGAGAACAGCGACCGCGCGATCGCTTCGGCCATTCGTACGGTAACGCAGCGCTACCGCTTCGAAGGCATCGAGGTGCCTAGCGTTGATGATTACCGCAATGGCCGCGCGTGGGGTAAGTCGCCGATCTTGGGCGGCGGGCAATACCACGATTGGCAGAGCCTGATCGGGCGCGAGTTGTCTAAGCGTACCTGGACGCTGGGGGTCGCATGACATTCACGCGCGAGATGTGCTACGCCACCGCCCGCGACGCTGGCAATCGCTCTATGCGCAAGGCTGGGCGCAAGGTGTGGGCGCAGACCGATTACAACGCCGCGTGCGCTGAGTTCGAGCGCCTTATCCCGTTCGCCAACTGTAACTACACGGTAGAGGCGATGCGCTACGAGTTGGCCACGCGCAAGCGCAAAGCCGAGGCATCCAAATGAGCGGCCGTCTATCCGCAGCCACCGAGCGCGCTCTCAAGAAGTGGAAGCCCGGCGCTGACCTTAACGCGCTCGCGGTGGCTTGCGGCATTAACCCGTCAACGCTCTACCGCGCGCTTATCCGCGCAGGCAAGCTCAAGAAAAAGGGCTAATCCCTGTACGGCGGAACGTAATCGCCGGTCGCAGCCTTCAGGCTCAAGCCTATGAAGATCCTGCGGCCGGCGCTTTTCCTGATCCCGCAGCCGCGCTCGAGCATCACGTTGGACCACGCGCGGCGGCTTTGCGCGCGTTCGTGCTGCGCGTCGCACCACCTTGCGTAATTCTCATAGAGAATTGCCCCGTCATGCTCGCCCTCCTGCACGCAGTTCTCCTCGAGCCATGCGCCCATGACATCCTCGGACTCGACATATTGCTCGGTTGCGCGCCGGATTGAATCAGGCACTTGGAGCCCGCTCGCGCGCCACTCCGCGCAGCCGTCCAGTATCCAGCCCAGGATCTGCGGCCACTCGGCCTCGAGTTTCTGCAACAAATCCTTGTCCCGCTCTTCCGGCGGAATGGTGACGTTGAACGGCACTAGATGAATGCGCGACTTGATCGCCTCGTCCACGCTTCGCAATAGCGGCTTGTGATTCGCGGCAATCAGCAGCTTAAATTTCGGGACGAACTCGAAATCATCCTGGCGCATGTAGTGCGCGGTTATCTTGCCACCGCCCGTCAGGTGCTTTATGCGCGACTCGTTCCAGCGCCCTCCCGATGCGGCCTCTTCGGTGACTACCAGGCGCGCACCGTGCAGTCGCGCCAGCTCGGTAGAGTGCGCGGCGTGCTTCTGCTCTAAGAACGTATCCATGCTAGCGGTGCGCGCGTAATCCCCGAGAATTCGCGAGATCGTCTCAAGGAAAATCCCTTTGCCGTTGCGCCCGGTGCCGAACAGGAACGCAAGCGCGTGCTCCTTGGTCTCACCTGTCGCGCAGTAGCCTGCATAGCGCTGCAGGTAGCTGATGCTCTCATCGTTGCCAGCGTGTACGCGGGTCAGGTACTCGTGCCACATTTGCGGGCGCCCTGATTGGGGCGCAACGGCGCAGCGCTTGGAAATGTACTGCTCGCGCACGGCTTCCAGCATGCGACCGTCTCTCAGGTCAATGACCCCGCCCGGAACGCCCAGCAACCACGGGTCCGTATCCCACTGCTCGGGCAGCGCCGAGAGCGAGATACGCGCGAAAGAAAGGAGCGCCTTGGCCGTGCCGATCGAATTGATGTCGCGCTTGCCGGCAGGAGTCAATTGCTGCGCCTCTGTCCATGTCAGCGCATCGCGCGTAACGTGCTTGGCAAGCCCTACGTTTCGATCCTCGGCGTCTTCGCGCCAGCAATCGGCATCCCACCTGTACCACTTGCCCCACGGCGCGACGTAGCGCCAGTCCTCGCCGTGCTTCTCGACGAAGTGCTCGGCGAGCGCATCGTGGGAAAGCGGCTGCGGCAGGGCCTCGTCGGCCACTTCAGGCGCCCGTACCGTGTTCCCGTTGACCGCGGCGAGCTGTGGGCGCTTTCGCTTTGGCTTGGCCGGCGCTCCATCGGCGTATGCCTCAAGCGGCGGCAGCTCCTCCGGGGGCGGCTCTGGCGCCGCTGGCGGGGGCTTGTAATCCACCGTGCGCGCCTTGGCCCAGGCGATGAATTCCTCGGTGCCGCCCTCCCAGTCGCACAGGCACCAGTCTGGGGGCCGGTCTTCCGTGCTCGTGATGCGTAGCTCCAGTCCCAGGCCGGCGAGGCGCTCGGCCATGCCCTGCATATCCTGACGGCTGTCTGGCGTCGCGTCCGGTATCAGGAGGCCCTTGCGGGCCTTGAGCAGCGTGAGATCCACCCATTGCCAAGCCCCCGGCGCCTGCGGCCACGTCACCGCGACGTACAGGTGCCCGACGAGCTTCTGCGCCGCATCCGCGCTCGCCTCGCACCCGCACATGAGGAATGGCTTCGCGGGTGCTGCGGCAAGGTCGAAGCGCCGGTAGAGGCCGGTTTCCTGCGCAGCGCTCACCAGAACCTGACCCGGCCAAGCAGCTTGACGATGGTCTTGGACGAGGTGCGGCACTCGCGCGCCATCTGCTTTCGATTCACGCCGCGGGCCTGCATCTCAAGCAGGCGCTCTTTCAGGTTCGCAGCCTGCGGGCGGTTGTAGCGAATGCCGCGCGCCTGCTCTGGCGTGCAGAGGTGCGTGCGTATCTTGTCGCTCAGTTTTTCCATGCAGCGCAGATGGGCTTCGAGCGCGCTATTCATTCAGTGGGAAAGCCCAGAGCGATTCGATCCGCTAGCGCCGCATTCGCCTCTTCTTTATCGCCACGCGCAACTGCATCGAAGTGTCTCGCGGCCAGTTCGTGCTCGGCAGCGAATCGCGCATCCTCGTAGGCGCTTAGCGCGTTATGGATGAGCCGCGCCGCGCGCATCTTGGGGGGCATGTCAGAGCGTATTTCCAGTGGCTTATGCTGCCACGCGGCTTTGAGATCCATCTAGCCGATGATGGCGAGTGCTTCGTCTACGTTGCGCGCGAAGCCGCTGACGCCGCCGCAATTGCGCACGAGCATGAGAAACGCCCATTGCCTGCGCTCGCGGTCGGTGCTCGGCTCCTTCCATCCCTCGCGCTTGGCTTCGATGGCGAAGGGGCGCCCGTCGCGCAGCAATCCCCAAAAGTCCGTGATCGTTACCGGCTGGCTGGTGAGCACGTGGTAAAACCACACGGGGGCCCACTTGCCGCTCGCCGCCTCGTAACTGGCCGCGCCTGAATTCTGGCGCACCGCGAATAGCACTTTTGGATGCACAGCGAGCAGCTCGCCTATCGCGCGCACCACGTCGGACTCTAGCGGCACTGCGGGCTTGCCATCGACTGGGCGCTTCACGCGATGGCGCTTTGGCGGCTCGGGGACCAGCAGTTTCGCTAAGTTCTCTTGCGCCTTCGGATTCTCCGACGCGCCCGCATAGAATGCGTTAGCCGCGTTGTTGGCTGAGATGATCTCTCGCCGACTGGGGCGAAATCGAAATGGACGTGCCATTGTTGCCCCCGACTCACGCTGCGGTCATCCCGCGATAGAGGTGCGGCAGAAGATCTTGGCGCAACACCTGGCGCTTCGTTACCCGCTCGATCTCGACCGCCCACTCACCGGACATCTCCACATCACCGTTGATCCACATGGAGACAAGGCTTTGCGAGCACTCAAGACGCTCCGCAAACTGCCTTTGGGTGATGCCGTTCTTTTTGAGGTAATCGTCTAGAATCTTCATGGCCCGAACGTACCATCAGCAACAGGTATCGTCAACAGCGGCGCTGATTCCCTGATAATTCACGCGAAATAGAGGAATAAACGACAGGTACGCCCTTGACCTTGATTAGCCGGGCTGGTACAAGTCACTCCATACTTAATGGAGGTTTCCCCACATGGACAGGATCGGTGATGCGGAGCGGCTCAAGAAGCTCTATGAGGAGCGCTCCCCGAAGGGCATGTCCCAGTCGGAGTTCGGCGCCCGCTTCAATATCGGCAATCAGAGCATGGTGTCGCAGTACCTGAACGGGGCCAGGCCGCTCAACATCGAGGCTGTTGCCAAGTTCGCCAAAGGGCTGGATTGCAACATCCGCGACATCAGCCCGACGATCGCGCAAGCGCTAGAGGCCGACATCGTTCCGATGCTTGGATCAAGAGCGCTCAAGCGCGCTATAGCGAAGATGGCCATTGCGGTGGCGGCGATCTTCACTATCCCGCCGACGCCAGCGCATGCTCATACTCGATTTGACATAACGCTTTCACAATACACATTGCGTCTCAAGGCATTCTTGCGCAGTCTTGGCCGAAGGTTCGCCTGAAATCGAGATTCCCCTACGCGTAAACGCACACTTCTGTGCCGATTGGTACACAGCGATAACCAGAAGTTGCCGGCGCACGGTTTCAATGCCATATGGCCCCGGACCTGGACATGCGCCTCGCGGAGATCCGAAACGCTGGCTATCTAGTTCGGCATTACGCGCTGCAGCGAACGAACCACGCCCGGCTCCTGCGCGCCCAGGCGATCACGAAGATGGGCTTGGCAGTGCGCGCGGCCTTCTCCAATAGCGACGATTTCGAGCCCATGCTCGCCGCAATAGCGGACGGCCTTCGCCCCCGCGACGAAAGGCCGTTCTAAGTCCGCAACAGCGCCGCTATTGACTTTCGGTAACAGCGGCGCTAATCTGCTCCCGTCATCAGGAGGGAGCACATGGACGAAGACTCGCACGAAGATGTCCTGACCGGGCTGCGCAACGCCTTCTTTCTGCTGTTCGCTGCGGTAGGTCTGGCGCTGGGCGCCGCCCTCATCCTTCGCGACCCCGAGGACGCGGCGGTGATCGAGAAACTCGTGGAGGAGGCGAGCGAGCGCAAGGCCGTGCGCCCCGCCGAAATCTGCATCAACCAATACGACGCGGGTGGACGCTGGATGCGCCCCCCTTCCCTCCCTTCGTGCTCTGGCGCTGCCCGCGTCGTACCGGAACACATCCTTTCCGGCCCGCTGGGGGCGAAATGAACGCAACGCAAGCGAGGCTCGCGACCCTCGATGAGTTGCACAAGGAACTGGAGATCGAGGCGCGCAGGAACGGGCGCAGGGAGTTCGCGCTCGAGGTAGCGAAGTGGGCAACCGCAAATCGCGCGCACTTGCAGCAGCGCCTCATCGATGAGTTGTCGGACCTCATCATGAAAGCCGGTGATTGAACTGCCGCCGCCACCCTGACCGTCCCGTGAGCGCGCTAGACATCGGCGATGACTTCTGCGAGGAGTGCTTCATGATCGCGTGGAACGCCGGTGCTCGCTTCGCAGACGCGCACTGGGCCGACCAGCCGCACGAGCGCTCGCGCGGCAATGCGCCGCATCGCGACGAACTCTCGCCGGATGGGCGCTCGCCCTACCTCGAGTATCAGGGCTACTACAAACGCAAACCAGGAGATATCGCAGAATGAGCCAAGACGTTATTCCCTACGAAGAGCGCCTCGGCGCCCTGACGGTGCAGGACATCCGCGCGCAAGTGAACCTCATCCAACACGTCATGCGCGAAGTGATGAAGAAGGATGAGCACTACGGCGTGATCCCTGGCACCGGCACTAAGCCGTCGCTCTTGAAGGCTGGCGCGGAGAAACTCTGCCTCACGTTCCGCCTCGACCCTCAGTATGAGATTACTGAGCGCCATGAAGGCTCGCACCTGCACATCGTCAGTAAATGCACTCTCTTCCACATCCCGACTGGCCAGCGCTTCGGCTCTGGTATGGGATCGTGCTCGACGAGAGAAGCCAAATACGCCTACCGACAGCAGGCGATCAAGTGCCCAGCATGCGGCAAGGAAGCCGTCATCAAGGGCAAAGAGGAGTACGGCGGCGGTTGGGTGTGCTTCAAGAAGAAGGATGGCTGCGGCGCGAAGTACAAGGACGGCGACAAGGCCATCGAGGGCCAGCCGCGCGGGCGCGTTCCGAATGAGGATCTCGCCGACCAGTACAACACGGTGCTTAAGATGGCGAACAAGCGCTCGCTCGTGGCCGCAGTGCTGAACGCCACTGCAGCAAGCGACATCTTCACGCAGGACATCGAGGACATGCCGCAGTTCACGCCGGCAGAGCCTTCACAGGCCGAGGAGCGCCCAAAAGTGGTCGCCGAGCAGATCGAGGCGATCCACACGGCGCTGTCAGAATCTGGCGTGGAACTAGCAGATTTCCTCGCCAAGGCCGAGATAGGCGATCTGCGCGAGCTTGCATCAGACGATGCGATTAAGGGCATTACCTGGATTCGCAAGCAGAAGAAAAGCGCGGTGGCGATATGACCGTCGCCGACCTGATCCAGCGCTACATCTCAGAGAAGGCCCAGAAGGGGCGCCGCCAGATGGGCAAGAGCCAGGCGTACACGCTCAAGCTGCTCGCGCGCTCGGCCATAGGCAAGGTGCAGGCCGCGAAGCTGAAGGCTATCGACTTCATCGACCACTGCACCGCGCGCCGAGCTGCGGGGATTCAGCCAGCCACGATACGCCAAGACATGACTTTCCTCGTCATCGTGCTCAAGCACGCCGAGAACATCTGGGAGACTGAGGGCGTGAGCCTCAAGGCGTGGGAAAAGGCGAAGACGCAGCTCGCGAACGAGCAGCTCATCGCCAAGTCGCGCCCGCGCAACCGCCGACCGACGCTCGAGGAACTGGAGCGCATAGAAGCGTTCTTTCGCAGCCGCAACGAAGATCCGCGCACCAAGATCCCGATGGATGTAATCACGCGGTTCTCCTACCTCACCGCGCGGCGCATCAGCGAGACGTGCAGGCTCAGGCGCGGCGACGTGAACCTCGAGAAGCGCACTTGCATCGTGCGCGACCTGAAAAACCCCAAGGGCAAGGGCGAGCACGGCGAATTCCCGCTGCTTGGCGAAGCGTGGGACATCGTGCAGGAGCGCTTCAAGGTCATCGCGGACCATCCTGACGCGCGCCTATTCGCGTACAACTCGCACTCCTGCAGCGCGTGCTACACGGACGCGAAGAAGAAGCTCGGCATCGCGGGGCTGCGCCTGCATGACAACCGCCGAGAGGCGATCAGCCGCATGTTCGAGCGCGGCTTCAACATGCCGGAGGTGGCGAAGCTGTCGCTGCACAAGAACCCGTCGATGCTGCTCAACGTGTACACGGCGTTGAAGCCGGAGGATCTGCACCTTGGGCCTGCTTCTCAGCGGCTACCCACCTAGGTAGGGGATATGGGACGTAAAGAAACCATCGGCCAAGCCACTCTGTACCTCGGGGATTGCCGAGAAATTCTGCCGTCCCTGGGCCCGGTCGATGCGGTGGTTACTGATCCGCCATATGGCGTCATGCTCGGGGAAGTAGACAACGGACAGGCCCGCGCCAAGGAACAGCAGCCCTACACCATGTTCAGCGATACCGTCGAGTACCTCGAAACCGTCGTGGTGCCGTCGTTCAGCATGGCCCTAGAACGCGCTAGGAGAGCCGTGGTGACGCCCGGCAATCGCAACGCTTTCCTCTACCCGCGGCCTGCCGACGTAGGCGTCTGGTACAACCCGGCGGGCACAGGGCGCGGGAAATGGGGCTTCATCCTTGCCCACCTGATTTTCTACTACGGAGTTGACCCGAGAGCGGGCGTCAGCGCCACCGCATCCTCGACTTGGGGCAAGTCCGATCCGGTAGGTGCCATCAAGGCCGACGGCCATCCCTGTCCGAAGCCACTGCTGTTCATGCGCTGGATGGTCGATAAGGCGTCCGTCGCCGGCGAAATGGTTCTAGACCCCTTCATGGGAAGCGGAACGACGGGGGTGGCTTGCATGGACACAGGGCGCAATTTCGTCGGGGTAGAGATCGAACCGCGCTATTTCGAGCAGGCCTGCGAACGCATCTACAACGCGCAGCGCCAAGAACGACTTTTCGCATAGGAGATCACGATGGACGAGAGCGTAGTCAAGCATTTGGAACAGTTCAGGGAGAACGAGAGCCCTCAATTGGACACCGTCAGCCTGCTGCTGCTGAAGGCGGCTGAGGAGATTGAGCGCCGGGGATGGTGCCAGGAGGCATCTACTCACAACGGGGCCGTTTGCATGGAGGGCGCTATGTTGTGCGCCGATGGCAAGAAGCCGACGGAGTTTTTCGGAGGCACGTCGTACATCGCCTTCTACCGCGTCTGTGATGCTATCAAGCCCGAGGGCTTTGCAGCCCCGCACGAGTGGAACGACCAGCCCGGCCGCACCAAGGAAGAAGTCGTCGCCAAGCTTCGCGCGGTGGCGCTGGGCGGATGAACGCATATCGCCCCTTCGGCTCGGGAGAGTGAAAACAGTGCTCGACCTGTGCGGCGGCACCGGATCGTGGTCAGCGCCATACAAGGCGGCGGGCTACGACGTGCGGGTGATCGACCTACCGCAGGACGTGCGCCTTATGGAGCTCCCGCGGATGCGGGTCCACGGCATCCTTGCTGCGCCGCCATGCACTTACTTCTGCCGCATGCGGATGTGTCGCGGGGAGCCGACGCAGGAGCAGTTCAAGGAAGCGCTGTCTATCGTAGACGCCTGCATCCGCCTTGCCGTGATGTGCAAACCTGAATGGTGGGCGCTTGAGAACCCACAGGGCTATCTGAGCCGGTGGCTGGGCGATCCGGTGATGAAGTTCGACCCTTGGGAGTACGGCGACGCCTGGACGAAGAGAACGTGGTTGTGGGGCAGATTTACCCCGCCCATGAGTTCTGGAACGGTGATCCCGCAGAACAGACTTGCCGGCAACAAGCGCGGCGACAAGGCAATCGCTCAGTCTTTCGAGGCACGAGCTCAAACGCCGGCCGGCTTCGCCAAGGCGTTCTACGAGGCTAATCCATGACCACCCGCGACCACGCCCTACTCCTGTCCGTCGCCAAGAGAATCCGCGACGCCTTCACCTACGACCCAGGCCACAGCGACCTGGACAACGAGCAGCCGATTCACGTCCGCGTGACGCTGGGCGCCTGGCGCCGGCTGAATGGGCTCCTCCGTGACTGAGGGGAGAGCATGAGCGACCACAAAACGATGAACCTGCGTCCGTACCACGGCGAATGGAAGCCTGACGAAGACGGATTCCGCCTCGACTTTCATTGCAAGACCGATGGAGGCAAGACGGTTGTGGTCAAGCTGCACTTCCGATTCTGGTGGATCGGGTTCCTAGCCCGCGAGATATGGAAGGCCATCAACTACCGCGAAGAGGAAGTCGCGACGGCGAAGAAAGCGATGACACCATGACAGCGAACAATTGCACGGAAACGACTGATCGAGCGGCGCTCCTGGCGGATACCTTGGCGTGCCTGAAGGGCGGCTATCGTATCGAGCATGTCGGCTCCCTTCGCGGCTCTCCGGTAGTCGCTGATTACTGGCCGCACGCTGCCTGCTACTACTCAGTCACCGACAACGGCGGCGAGTTCCATGTCCACAAGCTCAACTCGTCATCTCCTGGGCGCAGCGTCGCATACGACACGACGCGCGGGATCATGGACGCCGGGACGATGGCGTATCGCGTGCAATGCGTCATGCGCGGCGAGAATGTCGATTGGGATATTCGCTTCGATCCCGACGAAATCGAAGTCATGAAGAAGGCCGCGTAAATGGCCATCCACAGCTATAGGGACGATCTCGTGGCTCGGCTAGAGGCCGAGGCCAAAGCGGCAACCCAGTTCCTGGCCGGTGAGTTCGACGACCCTCAAGCCACCGTGATAGCCATGGGCATCCTGCATCTGGCGCGGCTGTGCAATGAGGCGGCAGAAGAACTCAAGCGATCCAATGCCACACTCGACGAAGGAGAAAAGCATGGAACTTAGCTATGACGTGAAGTGCGGCGAGCTGGCCGATCATTTCCTTTCCGACTATACGAACGTGAGGAAGGAAGATCGTGAGGACTTGGCGCGCGGCATTCAGCAAGCCGTCGAGGATTGGTTCCTCGACCGAACCGACCTGACGCCACGATGAAACCCGAATCGCTTACCCCACACGAGAGCCACATGGACGAGGAAGAAGGGCTCGCGGGCTTCATCCTGCGGACGATCGAGAACCGCCAGCACACCACGTCGGCGCTCACCCTCCATGCCGACACCTGGAGGGCAATCGCCAAGGCCCTGACGCCGCCTGCCCCGTCACCGCTCGGCGAGCTTGCCGACGTGATCGCCGAATACGACAGCATCGTTGATCGGTTCGACCGCGCAGACCCGGAGGCCGACTTCGTGATGCGCGGCTCGGATTGGCGGGAGATCAGGAAGGCGCTGAGCGATACACCATCGGAGACAGCGTATGCCGTAGATGCCGCGCGATACGATTTTCTGCGAAGCTTCGACCGCTTCGCGCTGGTCCATTTACTTCTCGATGACGAGAGATTCGACACGCTCGACAAGGCTGTCGATCACGCGATGAAGGAGACCGGCCATGCTCCCCGACGATAAGCTGTGCGAAGGCTGCTTGCAGCCGGACTTCTGCCGCGAGAAGGGATGCGTTCAGCCGCCGGGTTCTGCCCCCTCCTCTACTGCGGCGCTAGAGCACCGCGCGGTGTACGACATCATTTTCAAGCACCGCAGGCACGTTGAATTGTCTCCCGGTGCGGGGGCCGCAGAGCAGGCTTACGCGCTGGCCGTGATCGACGACATCGAGTCGGACCTGCGACGCACGCCGCTATCCGCAATAGCATTGCCGGTCATGGAACTGCGGGCAGCCGCGCTCGGCCTGCTTCAGGCGTGGAACAAGAGCGAGAGGGAGGGCATCAGCGTGGCCGAGATGGCGAAGGCTCGCCAGCGCGTGGACGCCGCGATACGCGCCACCGCTCCAAGCCATACCGCCCCGGAAGCTAAGGAGCGCGATCCAGATGCGCTGAAGAAGCGCCAGCAGCCATGTACGTGCACCGGCGCCTGCCGTGGTCCCGAAGGGCTAGGCGAGGGATGGGTCTGCGCGATGGGACGAACAGTTTCCCCACGTGTGCCGAAGGACGGCGCTGTATGAACAGCGATATTAGACGATGACCGACCTTGAAATGACGACGCTGTGCGCGGAGTCGCTGGGGCTGACCTACGAGGTTTTATCAAACGTGGTTTGCATCAATGATCCAGCCAATTCAGTGATCTGGAATCCTCTACACGACAACGCGCAGGCGATGGCGTTGCTCACGCAGTTCAAGCTCGTAATTGAGCCTGACGGTGATTGGGCCGCGACGTGGATCAACAGGTCACGCAAGAAAGGACTTCGAACCGTCGCTGTGCGCCATGCCACGACCTTGAACAGAGCCATTGTGGAATGCGTGGTGGAGATGCAGCTACAGCGCGAACAATTACCTCAGCGGAGCGAAGGATGAGCATAGCCCCGAAGCTGTTGGCAGACGTGCTTGAGAAACAGGAGCGACCCACATTGAGCCCGCCTGAAGTCGAGTTGGTCGTGGCAGCACTGCGCGCCTACGATCCGCCGTTCGCCGCACAGGACAGCCCTTCTACTAAGGAGCAATCGTAATGGAGCACTTCTGGCTGGTCTGGAACGAACTAGGCCAAGCGCCGACATTCAAGCACGTCACCCCAGAAAGCGCCAGGGCAGAAGCCGAGCGGCTGGCAATCAAGAATCCGAACAGCACGTTTCACGTTCTAGAAGTCAGAGCCACAGCGCGCTACGCCAGAGTGCAATGGCACGAGTACGGCGACTTCGTCCCGTTCTGATGGGCTGTTCTACTCTGGACACGGCGGACGTTGTTGCTGCGCGAGTCAAGAACAGAATGCCGAACCGCGTTCTAGGAGCCGAACTGTCCTCGATGTGGGGCTGGCGAATCATGGACTATACCGATCAGTACAACCCGGTCGCGCTCAATAGAGGCTGCAAGACAGAGGCGGCTGCGTGGAAGTCTCTCGACCGCAGAGGCGTAATCCTGTGACCATCCGCCCCACCCTGAAGGCGATATGAGACGAATCGAAGGTAAGAATATGCCGCGCATGTCTCGCGTAGAAAGTCGCCGCTACGGTTGCTGGCTGCTCGGCGTTAGTTGGGCGGCAGGCTGGAACAGCACCCCCAAGTCTCGTCAGCGCAGGTACTCAATGTGGGTACGGCGATGACAGACCTTGAAATGACTAAGCTGTGCGCGGTGGCGATGGGGTGGCGTCCAGCAGGAACGCGCAAGGACTTCGACATCGTGAAGGCCATCCCTGTTGAGCAATTCCCCGGAGCGCCGCACTACCAATACGCGCCACTCAAAGACGATTCGTCAGCGATGGCGCTGGTGAAGAAGTTCGGCCTTGTCATTGAGCCGGACGGCGATTGGGGAGTGTCTTGGATCAATACGTCGCGCGTGTCGGGGCTAAAGAGCGTGACGGTGCGCTTCGCCGCAGATCTCAATCGCGCCATTTGCGAATGTGTGGCGAAGATGCAGGAGCAAAAAGATGCCATATCCTCCCGCTAACGGAGGAGATTCTAAGTTGCGGATCACGCAGCCATGGATCGACGTGGCTGACCGCATGCCGGAGGACGAGCAGGAAGTCATCATCTGGCACGTCCTCGGCGACTCGTCGCGCAGCCCGCACACGATGGACTTCGCGCACTGGATCAAGGGTAAATGGATCATGCCTTGGGGCGCTGGCGCACCTCAGTGGGTCAAGGCTTGGAGGCCGATGCCAGATGCCCCTCGCTGGGAGACGCCGCAAGAATGAACACCATCGGACACACGATGAAGCGCCGCTACTGGACCACGCTTGAAGTGCGAGCGCTGCGAGCCCTCTACTCGACGACGACGAACAAGGAACTAGGGGCGCGCTTCGACCGCGTGCCCAAGGCCATCGCTCTGCTGGCGTTCAAGCTCGGCCTGCGGAAGTCTCCAGCTCACATCGCAGCGCATTGCCGCTATCAGCAGGGCCATGCCACCTGGAACAAGGGCAAGCCGTGGAGCCCGCCGGGGAGTCAGGTCACGAGGTTCAAGAAATGGCATCGCGGAGCCCGTCAGAGGCCGGTAGGCACCGAGCGTGTGGAGCGGGATGGGGTGATGGTCAAGGTCGCCGAGCCGCGCGTGTGGAGGCCCAAGGCGCGCGTTGTGTGGGAGCGGCACTTCGGCGAGATCCCGACCGGGCGCCATCGTGCGGCTGAAGGACGGGAACAAGCTGAACTGCGCTCCCGAGAACCTGATGCTGATCCGCCGCGCCGACCATATCAGGCTGAACTACCGTCCGCGCCGTCCGAAGCCGATGGCTGCGTGGGTGGTGCCGCTGAAGATGGCCGCATGAATCGTTCCATCGAAACGATATGCCGATAAAGCCTGAGAATAAGGGGCGCTACCCGAAGGACTGGAAGCGGATCAGCACGGCCATCAGGGAGCGCTCAGGAGGCCGCTGCGAGTGCCACGGCGAATGCGGGCTGCACAGGACCACTCCTGGACCACGACGCTGCGTAGAGCGCCACGGCGAGCCTGCGAGGTGGGGGCTAAGGGCAAGATCGTCCTGACCGTCGCCCACCTGAACCACACGCCGGAGGATTGCCGCGACGAGAACCTGAAGGCGATGTGCCAGCGCTGCCATCTGCGCTACGACCATGACCACCACCAGCGCAACGCCTACGAGACGCGGCGCAAGGGCAAAGCCGCGAAGGACATTTTCGCGTGACGAATAAAGCCTCAAACACAACGAGGTTTCCATGAAACCAGACACCCCGCTGCCTTGGACGCTGAGTATCCAGAAGGATTACATCGGAGTCTACTCCGAGAGCGACCAGAGGAACAGAAACGTGGTCCGCACATCCGCTAGCGCTCGAAATAGAGCGGATGCTGAGTATGTCGCGCACGCCTGCAACGCCTACCCGAAGCTGGTTGCGGCGATGCGAGAAATCATCGCAGCGGACAACGCGAACGACATGGTGGAGCTAACGGCTGCGCCATGCGAGCGAGCCGTCGTGTTACTCAAAGAACTGGGAGAGACGCTGAATGCCTAATCGTGTTGCTCACTGTGCACGACTTATTCCCTGAGCAGCGCGCAGGCGACGAGAACCGCGGAGGAGGAGGAGGTTCAGTTTCGCCACCCGCGCGCACCCAGGGTTTCTTCTTAGCCTGACGCTCGCTTCTGCGCGATCAACTCCCGAATCTCGCGGCTCTTGTCGGCGCTCATGTTGCGCAGG
>Ga0137430_1000196_pt1 | contig 17146 bp, 19 predicted proteins | sample EasRivERMZT754_2_FD_104651 | JGI IMG/M metagenome (GOLD analysis project Ga0137430, IMG submission 104651) | Soil microbial communities from meander-bound floodplain in the East River, Colorado, USA - East River MetaG ERMZT754_2 | ecosystem: Environmental > Terrestrial > Soil > Floodplain ...
ACGAAGATCGTCCGCATCTGTCGGGATGTGGGCTCAGTAACTCCGCAGGAACTGTAATCCGCTCGAGCGGCTGCCAGGTTATCCCTCGGGGTAACGACTGGTCCCATGACTGGGTAGCTCCCACGAGGATGCGTCGGCCCTAAATCAGTGCCGGCAAAGTCGTTAATTCAGGAGACGTCCGTGAGATGTGAGGTTTGTACAGGCACCGGCCTGATCATCGCGTCGAAATACGAGCAGCCCACGCCCTGCTACCAATGCAACGGCTTTGGGATTGGTTCGTGCTGCGAGGTCTACGCCCCCGAGCCCGAGTTCTGGCAGATTGACCGCAAGACCGAAGATGCCCTCTCAAATCGTGTAAACCCGCCGAAGGTGCCCTCTGAAAACGTGTAAAAGCTGCGACTACTACGTTGAGGACGATGGCAAGGAGCCTTCCGGCCACTGCCGCGAGCGCCTGTTCTCATCAACGCAGGGCACAGCGTACTTCCCTCCAGTGAAGGCGACATGGTGGTGCGGTCAGTACCGGCCGGCAACACAGAAACCCAAGAAGTCCAAGTGAGCGAAATAAGAACTGACTTGATGGCTGCTGACGACGATCCAAACCGGCCAGCCTCGGTGTTTCGTTGGTTCCCGTCCTACAAAGATTTCGGGCGCTATTGTTTCGCGATTAATGAGCTATGAGCCTCGACCTCATCGACTACAGGCGCATTGCCTGCCAGAAAGCGCTCGACGTTGCGGTAGAGGCAGCACCTCGTGGCTACATGCCCCTCGACCTGTATGCGGCACTCGCGCAGATCGTAGCGGACAGAAACCCACAGCTTGCGATGGAATGCCTGCGGGCACTGGAGCTGGTCTGCACCGCACGCAAGAACGTGACGCCGGAACAGACCAACCCGGCGCCGAGCATTATTCAGTGAGCACAAGATTTTAGGAACTAGCTGAATGCCGTGGGAAAAGGGCCAGAGCGGTCATCCTGGCGGGCCGTATTCAGCCACGAACAAACCATTCCGCGACGCACTGCGAATGGAATTAGCAAAGGCTGAAGGGGACCACAGAGGCCTGCGCGCGATCGCCGCGAACCTCATCAAGGTCTCACTGATCCCAGAGACTTCTGCGCTCCCTGCCATCAAAGAGGTAGCCGATCGGACTGATGGCAAGGTGCCGCAGGCTGTGGGAGGCACGGATGAACTGCCCCCACAGCAACACCATCACACGGTCGAGCGGATAATCGTTGACCCAAAAGCTCCAGATACCGACAGCGAGGATCTTCCTCCCGCTGTTGAAACCGGCCCGATATAAGGGCGCATGGGGCGGCCGCGGCAGCGGCAAGTCTCATCTGTTCGGCGAGATGCTCGTCGAGGAGTGCTACACCAGGCCAGGCACTCGCGCAGTCTGCATCCGTGAAATCCAAAAGACGCTGTCTGAGAGCAGCAAGCTGATCGTCGAAGATAAGATCCGATCGCTCGGCCTCTCGCAGTACTTCAACATCACCAAGACCGAGATCGGCACGCCTGGTGGCGGCAAGATCATCTTCACCGGCATGCAGGACCACACCTCGGAGAGCATCAAGTCTCTCGAGGGCTACCGCATTGCCTGGGTCGACGAGGCGCAGACACTGAGCGAGCGCAGCCTCGAGCTGCTACGCCCCACGATCCGCGATGAGGGCAGCGAGCTGTGGTTCTCCTGGAACCCCACCCGCAAGAAGGACGCAGTCGACGTCCTGCTCCGACAGAACCCGCCGGCTGACGCGATCGTCATCAAGGCGAACTGGCGCGACAATCCCTGGTTCCCTGAGACGCTCGAGAAGGAACGCAAGCTCGTCCTCGAGAAGGAACCCGACCGCTACGGTCACATCTACGAGGGCGAGTACGCATCGGCGTTCTCTGGCTCGTACTTCTCCAAGCTACTCACCGCGGCCAAAGCACAGCGGCGCATCACGCGCATTGCGGCCGATCCCATCCTCCCATTGCGAGTGTTCGTCGACATCGGTGGCGCGGGCGCCTCTGCTGACGCATGTGCATTCTGGGTCTGTCAATTCGTGGACCGCGAAGTCCGGGTGCTTGATTACCTGGAGGGTGTGGGCCAGGTGCTCGGCTTCTACGCCAACGAGCTACGATCGCGCGGCTACCAGAACGCTGAGATCGTCCTGCCCCACGACGGGGTGAACGCCAACAACGTCACCGGCAAGCGATACGAGGACCACTGGCGCGATGCGGGCTTCGATGTCCGCACCATTCCCAACCAGGGACGAGGCGCCGCGTCGATGCGTATCGAGGCAGTGCGCCGCGTGCTGCCCATGTGCTGGTTCAACGAAGAGACAACGCAGAGCGGCCGCGAGGCGCTCGGCTACTACCACGAGAAGCGCGACGACCAGCGCAACGTGGGCCTCGGCCCCGATCACGACTGGTCGAGCCACTGCGCTGATGCATTCGGCCTCATGGCGATTTGCTACGAGGAGCCGCGGCATCCGCCCAAGCCCCACCGATACACGCAGCCTGGGAGCTGGATGGGATGAACTTCGCCGAGCTAGACGATCCCACTGTCGTGGCCCTCACGGGCCTCGTTGCCGCGGTCACGCCGTCGGACGCAGAGTGGCGCGCACGCAGTGACCTCAGTGTGTGGGGCCTCCCCACGACGTTCTTCTCTGAGAGCGAGCAGATCCGCGCGGTGGCGTATCAACTGAATGAGCAGAACTTGCGACCTCTTGCGGTCAAGGAACGCCTCGGCGATGGCGTCCGCTGGCTCGACATCCAGGTGGAACCGGTTTGATGGCTGACAAAGCAAAGTACCGCGGCAAGTCGAAGGCCGACGAGCCGTCGAAGGATGACGTCCTCAAGGACGCCAAAGAGGCGTTCGCGGACATCGAGGAGGCAGAGCGCGAGAACCGCAGCACGGGCCTCGACGACATCCGCTTCGCTCGCATGGGCGAGCAGTGGCCGAAGGACATCGAGAACCAGCGCGGCAGTGAGGGCAGGCCCTGCCTGACCATCAACAAGATGCCGAGCTTCATCCGCCAGGTCGTGAACGACGCGCGGCAGAACAAGCCCTCGATCAAGGTGCATCCGGTCGACGGCGGCGCCGACAAGGACACAGCCAACATCTACAACGGCCTGATCCGCAACATCGAGTACACCTCGAGCGCGGACATCGCCTACGACACTGCGACTGAGTGCGCTGTAGCGGCCGGCTTCGGCTTCTTCCGCATCGGGCTCGACTACGCGCACTCAGATAGCTTCAACCTCGACATCACGATCGACCGCGTCTCCAATCCATTCTCAATCTACGGAGATCCGGCCTCGACCGCGGCCGACAGCTCGGACTGGAACACTGCATTCGTCACGCAGATGGTGCCCAAGGCCGAGTTCCTGAAGCGATACCCTGATGCGACCGAGACCGACTTCGATGCCGAGGGCTGGAAGGCCCTGACGGACCCGTGGGCCGACAAAGACAGCGTCATGGTCGCCGAGTGGTGGCGCCGCGAAGAGTACGACAAGGACATCTATCTGCTGAGTGACGGCACGTTGCAGTCTGCCGAGCAGATGAAGGTGCTGCAGCCCATCCTGGCTGCGTCTGGCATCACGGTGAAGGAGACGCGCAAGACCAAGTGCCACCGCGTGTGGCAGCACACGCTCAGCGGCTGCGAGGAGCTTGCCAAGGTCGACTGGGTCGGCCGCTACATCCCGATCGTGCCCGTCTATGGCGACGAGATTGACGTCGAGGGCAAGCGATACTTCCGTTCCCTCATCCACAACGCCAAAGACGCGCAGCGGATGTACAACTACTGGCGCTCGACCGAGACAGAGCTGGTCGCGCTCGCCCCCAAGACCCCATTCATTGGGCCCAAGGGGGCATTCAAAACCGACGCTGCGAAGTGGGCGACCGCCAACACGCAGTCACATGCCTACATTGAGCACGACGGGAGCGTTGCCCCGCAGCGTCAGCCCTTCGTGGGCGTGCCGGCAGGAGCCGCACACGAGGCCCTGCTCGCGAATGACGACATGAAGGCCATCATGGGCATCTTCGATGCCTCATTGGGACAGCGCAGCAACGAAACCTCAGGCCGCGCCATAATGGCCCGCCAACGTGAAGGTGACGTTGCTACGTTCCACTTCCAGGACAACATGGCCCGCGCCATTCGGCACGCCGGCCGCATCCTGATCGATCTGATCCCGCATGTGTACGACAAGCCGCGCATGCTCCGCGTGATCGGCGAGGACGGCACGCAGGAGAGCGTGCAGATCGGGCCCAACCCGCAGCAGCAACAGCAGCCTGAGAGCCAGGAACAGGACGCACAGCAGGACCAAGACCCGACGACGCGCGTCTACGACCTCACGGTGGGCAAGTATGATCTTACTGTTACTACTGGACCTAGCTTTACGACACGCCGGCAAGAGGCCGCATTCGAGATGACGGAGATGATCCGCGCCTATCCAGACGCGGCGCCTGTCATTGGTGATCTGCTCGCGAAGAACCTCGACTGGCCTGGCGCCGACGAGATTGCCGATCGCCTCAAGAAGATCAATCCTGCCCTGAAGGGCGAGGGACTGCCGCCTGAGATCACACAGCAGATGCAGGAGGGCGCGCAGAAGCTGCAAGAGCAGGAGCAGGAGCTGCTGAAGCTCAATTCAGAGAATGTGGTGCTCAAGGCCCAAGTGCAGCTCGAAAAGACCAAGGCCGAGGGCATGAGGGTCGAGAAGGAGATGGCCGCCCAGGTGGCGCCGCAGGCCGATCCCACGGCTGAACTCGACGTGGAGAGCAAGAAGCTCGACAACCGCAAGAAGGAACTCGAGATCGGCCAGACCGAGCGCACGGTCACTGACGACGCACGCATCGCTGCGATGGAGAATGCAGTCGCGCAGATGCAGCAGTTGCTCACGCATCACGTCGCACGAGAGGCCAACAGTGAGGCCAGCCTCGTCAACGCCATCACGCAGGGCCTCCAGGCCGGCATGAGCCAGGTGGCGCACGCGATGTCGATGCCCAAGCGCGTCGTGAAGGGCAAGAACAACGAGATCATTGGCGTCGAGCCGGTACAGCACTGATGGAACAGAAGCCCGACAAGCGCATGGAGGCCCTAGAGGCCGCCATCACGCAGATGCATCAGATGATTGTCGAGACTGTTGCGTCGGGAAAGCAGGAAGGTCGCGACGAGCAACTCGTCGAGGCTGTTACTAGGGGCATCGAGGCTGGCATGAACCAGATCGCCGAAGCGATGCTCACTCCGAAGCGCGTCATCAAGGGCGCGAACAATGAAATCATAGGCATCGAACCAGTAAGGAACTGACGACCATGGCTACCTACACGAAATACGAAAACGGCATCCAGGCCATGTTGGCTGGACAGATCATCGCATACGGCACGACCGACGCATGGCTCGTTGCCATCACGACTGACGCGCCTGACGTGGCGGCTGACGACGAGTTGGCTGACGCCACGCAGATCTCGTCGAACAACGGCTATCCGGGCTCCAACGACACCGCGAACAGCGGCACGCGCTCTGGCGCCACCGTCACGGTTGCCTGTGCGGACGTTGTCTGGACGGCGTCGGGCGGCAACCTTGGCTCGTCGACCACGGGTCGCTACTTCCCGATCTACGACGACACCAGCACCACGGACAAGCTGATCGCCTACCACGACTACGGCACCACGTTCACGGTCGCGACGGGCGAGACCATGACGTGGAACACGGGCGCGAGCTTGCTGACCGCCGCATGACCGAAACACTAGCCAAGCCGCATTCACTGACCAAGCCGAATGTGGTGTCGAAGGAAAGCCTGCTGACGCCCGAGGAACGCATCGCTGCGCTCGGCCCTCACGCAAGGCGGCACGGTCGCGTCAAGTACGACGCTGATGGGAACAAGATACCATTCCCTGAGACGGCGGTGCCGGCGTGCCCGCCCGTCAGGATGTCGGACTTGCCGAAGGGCTTTATCCCGAAGCGGTTCTACGAAAAGAACCTGGAATACAATCAGCAAGTCGCGTCGTGCTGCCGCAAGCCAGAAAACCACATCATATGGTCGGAGAAGTCTCACCCCGAAGAAGCGGCACCAGATCGCTACTTTCTGCGGTGTGAGTGCGGCGCGGTTCACAAGATTTTCATGGCTGGTGTTGGCACGCCAGGCGACGAAGATGATCCTCGCCCGCAGTGGAAGTCTGACTACAGCGGCCCGTGGCCGAAACGATCGAGGGCGGATTAATGGCCTGGCGTGCATTCATCCGGCGCGTGCGTCCAGGCACGAAGCCAGGTGACGGCATACAGGTCGAGGTTGCCTTCCGAGACGTCATCTCGACGCCCAAGCGCGAGTACAGCCGCGGCTACATCTACAGCGCCGGCACGCCCGAAGCTGACTTCAGGGCGCTGATCCTTGCCGATCGTCAGAAGCTACGCAGCCTCGATGCGGCCCTCGAGACCCTTCAGTCGTCCGTCGATACCGAAGTCACCTAGGAGCACTCATGGCCTGGCGCGCATACATCGAGAACGTGTTGGACAACGCCTCGCCCGCAGAGAACATCTGGGTCGAGGTGCTGTTCCAGGACAGTGTGTCCAATCCCGTGCGACAGTTCCGCAAGAACTACAAGTACGTCGCCGGCATGGGCTCGGTTGAGTTCACCGCAATGGTTCTGGAAGATCGCCAGAAGCTCCGCAACCTCGACGCGGCGAAGGTCGCGCTCGAGGCCGCGGTGGGCCAGGAAGTCACCTAAATGGCCATCCTCGCCTGCGTTGCTGACGGCAACTTCACATCGTCCTCGACGTGGGCGGTGGTGGATACGCAGGACGTTGCGGGGACGGATGCGACGTATTTGGATGCGGAGACGACCGGGACGATCGCTGTCTCTACCACCGAGTCAAACAATCGCGCTTCTTCTGGCTTTACCCCCGGCGCTATCACCATCGACGGTATCGGACTTAAAATTTCTCAACGCCCCGGTTCGGGAGGTACGTTCAGCGTCCAACTCTATAACTTGACTGACGTGGCGGTCGTAAGCGGCACGTCAGTTACGGTCAATGTCTCTGACATGCCTGCCGGAACATTGACGGCCATAGATGCCGGCTGGGTGTTCTTTAAGTTCTCCGCGCCCGTCACGCTGACGGCGGCTAAGGCGTATGTTATATCGCCCGTTGCATCTACACTTACCCAGATTTACCTCTGGCGCGACGGCACGACATCTAACTGGTCTCGCTACCTCCGCACCACGACAACGCAGGCCCCCGCCGCTGGCGATAATCTGATAATCGCAGGCGAGTGGACTGCCGCAGCGACCGTGACGACGCGCACGGTGACGATGGACGAGACGGCGACGACCGACTATGGGTCCGCGCCGACTGCGGCGAACGGCTTGCTCACGCCGGGCTTGGCGGTCTGTAACAACGGGACGCTGACGTGGGGGACGACAGCAGCCACTAACTACTACCTGAAAATGTCCAACTCGGTGATCGTGTACCGTGTTGGAACGGTCAACATGGGCACCACGGGAACGCCCATGCCGCGCGACAGCACGGCGATATGGGAACTCGACCCTGCGGCTGACGGCGACTACGGCTGGCTGGTTCGCGGCGGGACGTGGAACGGGCAAGGCTTGAGCCGCACCAGCGGCAAGAACATCGTCAGTTGTAAGCTAAATGCTGACACGGTGACGACGGGGAATTTGACCACTCCGCAGAGTGGCGCGACCGGAGCACTGGTTAATAACACGAACACAACAACCGCGCAGGCCAGCGTGGATGGGATTGGTAGCATTGCGTTCGATGCGTACGGTGCAACAGATAACACAACAAACAATATTCACACTGTCTACAGTGCGGCTCAGGCATCCGTAAACAACACCACACAAGTCCTTCAGGTTTGGCTCGCAAGAGGAACCGGAACCAACAATAGGTACGTGCGTATCCAGGTCGGCGACGGAACAAGCCCTACCGACTCGTTCTATGCTGACGTTGACTTACAGGCCGGGTCCATCGGCTCCTGTACTGCGGCAGGCAACGGCGCTGCGACAAGCTCAGCCATCACTGCTGTCGGCACAGGCTACGTCTGCAAGATCGTCGGCAAGGTGAACTCAACCGGCGCTGAAACGCCCAGAGTGCTACTCTATGCCTGCAACTCATCTGGTGGCACGTCTTACTCTGGTGATACGACGCTAAACTTCTACTTCTCTCATGTGCAGCTTTATACCCAAGCCACAGCCCCGACCGACCTCACAGTTGACACCGACACTGGCTGGCTCGCTGGCGACGCAGTAGCAATAGCCTCAACATCCCGCACGGCTGCGGACTGCGAGGTTGGCGTCATCGCCTCCAACGCTGGCGCGTCAACGCTGGTGATGACGAACTATCCCGTTGTCGCGCACTCAGGCACGTCACCGACGCAGGCCGAGGTGATCCTGTTGACGCGCAACGTCAAGATGCGCTCGGCTACGTCGACGCTGATGGCGTATTTCTATGCGGACGCGACGGCCACAGTCGATTTGGACTGGGTTGAATTTTACTATGTTGGGGAGGCGGCGACCAACAAACGCGGCGTCGAGTTTGCGACGACGACCGGCTCCGCTAACATGCAGTTCTGCTCAATACACGACACGGAGGATGGCGGGTTCTATATAAGTGGATCGACAGCCAACAATATTACGTTCTCATCGAACACGATGTGGAATATGTCGACGGTTGCCGGTCCTGGTGCTCAAATCTCAGCAGCCACCTCCGGCACCGCAATCACCATTGACTCCAACATCCTCATCCGCACCGGCAACAGCAACGGCTGGACGCTCGCTGATGTCGGCGGCACGTTCACGAACAATACGGTGGTGGGGGCGGCGAGTGTGGGGATTTCAATAGGCGAGCAGTCGTCGGCGTTAGGGACATTCAGTGGGAATGTTAGTCATTCTAATGCAAGCACCGGAATGACGCTATCTAGTGCGGGCATGACTGGTGTTTTTGCGTCGCCGACTTGCTGGCGTAATACATCTACGGGATTAAATCTAAGCGGGTCGGTGTTTCTCAAGGTTACGTCCCCGGTTCAATTCGGGAACGCCAATCAAAACATCTCAATTTTCTTGGGCGCGGATGTGTGGATCACATCTCCCGTTCTGAACGGGGACAGCTCGTTCTCGACAACAAACAACATCTCACTGCCGTCTAACGGTGTCATTGCCGCGCTGATTGATGACGGCGACTTTTCTACCGTTTCGGGTATCAAGACCGCAGCAACCACGGACATCAACGTGACGGCTGCCGACCCATGTGAACCGCGCTTCGTACTACGGAATACGAAACTGGGTGCGGCAACTGAGGTCGGATCGCAAACGCTCTTTTCTGAACGCGGTTTCATCTCCGCTCAGAAGGTCGACCAGACCGCGGGCAACCACAAGACTTGGCTGCGCTACGGCACACTCCAGACCGACGCAACGATCTACAACACTGCCGCGCCATCCATGCGGATGACGCCAAACAATGCGTCTGGGAAGCTCGAGAGCGCGACATTCGGCAATGGCATTAAGGTGGCGGTTGCGAGCGGGGCCACAAAGACGATTTCGGTCTATGTCCGCAAGTCCTCGGCGGGCGACGGCGCGGCCTACAACGGAAATCATCAGCGGCTAATCCAGAAGGCCAATCCCGCGCTCGGTCAGTCGAGTGACGTGGTGCTCGACACTGCCGCCGCAGCCACGGGATCGTGGGAGCAGTTGACGGCATCGAGCAGCACGGCATCCGGCGACGATGGCGTCTGGGAGTTTGTGGTCGACTGCGACGGCACGACAGGTTGGACTAACGTGGATGACTGGTCAGTCTCTTAAGGAGTAGAGATGGCCGTCGCAATATCTCAAACCGCCAACCCGGCAGGGTCGGACAGCACCGGCACCACTACACGAACCTACACCGGTCAGTCTATCGGCACCGCTGACGTCAACCGCATCGTTGTGGTTGTCGTCGGTTCGGAGATTTCGTCCGGCTCGCCATCGTCTGCGACGATTGACTACGGCAGCGGTGCCGTGTCGATGTCGTCGGGCACGACGGGCACGCAGGGCAGCGTACACGCAAGGATCTTCTATCTTCCGGTCCCGACCGGAACGACTGCCGATATTGCGGTTACGTTCGGCGCTTCAGCCGGCGACACAACCCAGCACATCGCGGTCTATCGCGTTGTCGGCGGCAAGTTCAGCGCGGAAAGCGCTCTCGGCGACACCGACGCCGATCCGATCTCGTCGGGCGCTATCACGATCCCGACCAACGGCGGATGCATCGGCGTCGCCGCGATGGCCGCTGATGCGTCCGTTCGGACGTGGGCAGGCATAACAGAGGACATCGACGCCGACGCCGGCACGTTCCAGTTCACGACTGGAATGAGCACCACTGCCGGCACTCCCACCATCACGGTGTCGGGTGCCAATAACGAAGATGGCGCGCTGGCCTGGCTTATATTTGCGCCAGGCTATGCGCTCGCGATCGACGCTGGTTCCTACGCGATTTCGGGTCAGGACGTCACCCTAGCCCACCCGCAGGCAGTCGCGGTTGACGCCGGCTCCTATGCGATAACCGGACAAGATGTAACCCTATCAAAGGGGTTTCCGCTCGCGGTCGACGCCGGCTCCTACGCAGTCACGGGGCAAGATGTAACACTGACCCACCCCTTTATGGTGGGGGTCGACGCTGGTTCCTACGCAATCAGCGGTCAGGATGTAACGCTCGCACTGGACGCCGGCCCCACGGTTGGCGCGTCCGACTTCTGGTTCAACGGCCTGCCCTACGGCACCCTCGATACGGGTCAGGGCGAGGGCGGGGTTAAGTTCTGGTTCAACGGCCTTCCGGTTGACGCTGCTTATGAGGCGGCTGTCGCAGGGCTCTCGATTGATGCCGACGCGGGCTCGTATGCGATTACGGGGCAAGATGTCTCGCTGCTGCACGGTTGGGTCGTTGCAGTTGATGCAGGCTCGTATGCAATTACGGGTCAGGATGTATCCCTACAGAAAGGACTAACGCTCGGCGTTGACGCCGGATCTTATGCGGTAACGGGCCAGGACGTAGCCCTCACCAAGACTTGGCTGCTGAATGTCGATGCCGGCAGTTATGCAATCACGGGCCAGGACGTCACCCTATCGCATGGCTATGCGGTTACGGTCGACGCTGGCAGCTATACCATCAGCGGCCAGGATGTGGCGCTCGCCCACGGCTGGGCGGTGTCGGTTGATGCCGGTAGCTACGCAATCACAGGCCAGGACGTCACGTTCAACCGAACGTATGTCGTCGCGATTGACGCTGGCTCGTATTCGATTACAGGCCAGGACGTTGCGCTCGAAAAGGGCCGCACCCTCATTGTCGAGGTCGGCTCCTACGCACTGACTGGTCAAGACGTCTCGCTTAATCGCACTCGCACGATCGGCATCGATGCCGGCTCGTACTCAATATCCGGCCAAGACGTCGCGCTAACCAAGACCGGCGCATACGACGTTCTGGTTGAGGTCGGCTCCTATACGATCAGCGGCCAAGACGTCGCACTTGCTCATGGTTGGGTTGTCGCGGTTGACGCTGGTAGCTACGCCCTAACGGGCCAAGACGTCGCGCTCAATAGAACCCGCACCGTCACCATCGACGCCGGATCGTATTCGATCACCGGCCAAGACGTAACGCTAACCAAGCTCAGCGCGTTCTCCGTTGTAGTCGACCCCGGCAGCTACAGTGTAACGGGCCAAGACGTTGCAGTGCTGCACGGCTGGGCCGTCTCTGTCGGCGCCGGCAGCTACGCAATAACCGGCCAAGACGTTGCGCTGCAAAAGGGTCGCACGGTCGCGGTCGACGCAGGGTCGTACAGCCTAACAGGACAGGATATTACGCTCAGCCGCGAATGGCTGATGGATGCCGGGACGGGCAGCTACCTCATATCCGGCCAAGACGTCGCGCTTGATCTCTCCTCCGCAGAGGTGGAGGAGGCGCCCCGCGGCGATGTGTTCTGGCCCGGCACATGGGTCGGTGGCCACGAAGATCCGCGAGACCGCAGAGCGCGTCTCCTCGCGAAGATGCTCGAGGAGCTGGGCGAGGCTCCCGACGACAAGGAGATCAAGCGGGCAGTCAAGGAAGTCCGCAGGCTCGGCAAGGCCGACCCGGACTACTCGGAGCAATACAGACAATTTGCAGCGGCACTGCAACGCAGTCAGAAGGCCGACGCAGAACAACGTGCTGCCGAATATCACAGGGCCATGGAGATCGCATTCGCTCTCCAGCTCTCGATGTTGGCGGCATGGCGTAACGAGCAGGCAATCATAGCACTACTGCTCGCAGACTAACCCCGGAACAAGCCCGCCGTGACGGCGCGCATTCCCCACCGAAGGAGCCTTTATGAGCGAAGGAATGGAGGCGCTTGCCTCGAGCACACCGGACGCAAGTCCGACAAGTGGAAGCGGCGAGACTGCACCGGAGCCCGTCAACCTCGAGGCGCCAGTTGAGGCGCAAGAGGAACCGGCTCAAGAGACGGCGCCAGTCGAAGAGTTCGACGAGATCGAATACGACGGCGAAAAGTTCAGCGTGCCCAAGAAGCTCAAAGACGGCTTCTTGATGCAGTCTGACTACACAAGAAAGACGCAGGAAGTAGCCGAGCAGCGCAAGGCCATCGAGGCCGAGCGCGAGACGGTCAAACAACGCGCAGAAGCGGAGCGCGCGAACATCCGTGATGTCGCGGCGATCATTTCGCTGGATGAGCGGCTAGCACAGTACGACAAGATCGACTGGCACGCATTCGGCAACGAAAATCCCATCGACGCGGGCGAGCGTTTTCGTGAACGCACGATGTTGATGGAACACCGCGGCCGCCTGGTCGCGGAGCTACAGCAGAAAGAGCAACAGAGGGCGCATGAGGCGAGTCAAGAATTTGACAAACGCTATGCGGAAACCAACGAAACTCTTCACAAGACAATACCTGGCTGGAACACTGAACTCGCCGGAAAGCTGAGAAACTTCGCCAAGACGAGTGGACTGTCCGACGCTGATATTCGGACGCTCGCCACCAACGTCCCAATGGTCAAGTTGCTGCACAAGGCGTTCGTTGGTTCCGAAGTCATCAACGCCAAGACCACTGCCGCACAAGAGCCGAAAGTTGAACCCAAGCCACTCCAACGAGTGACTGGGTCCGGCGCCCGCAATTCCCAGACACCTGAGACAGCGAGCGACATGGAGAGCTACGTCCGGCTCCGCAGAAAGCAGGGTTACGGCACACGCTAACCCCGGAATGCCCGTCGTGATGACGCGCAATCCCAGAGCGGCCTCGGCCGCCAGATGGATTTATTATGAGCAACACAGCACTGACTGCGGACATCATTGCCAAAGAGGCAGTGATGATCCTCGACAACGAATGCGTGATGGGCGGCCTCGTCTATCGCGGCTACGAGGAAGAGTTCACCAAGAAGGTCAACGGCTACGAGGTGGGTGAGACCATTTCGATCAAGCGGCCGACTGACTTCACGGTTCGTGATGGCCGCGTTGCGGACATCCAGGACGTGGTGGAAGGCAAGTTCACCCTCACGGTGGACAAGTTCAAGGGCGTGGACTTCAAGTTCACGAGCGAAGAGCTGACCCTCCAGATCGGTGAATTGTCCGAGCGCGTGATCAAGCCGGCAATGGTGCAGCTTGCCAACCAGGTCGACACCGACATCCACAACCTCTACAAGGATGTCTGGAACTTCGTCGGCCCTGCGGCGACTGGCGTCGACGGCGGCACGATCAACTCGTATGCCGACTTCGCGAAGGCACCGGAACGTCTCGACCTGACTGCGGTTCCGCGCGATGACCGTTATGCGGTCCTCTCGCCCACGGACACCTACGCCATGCTGGGCGCGCAGACTGCTCTCTACATGCAGGATGTCGCCAAGGATGCGTATCGCAAGAGCAAGCTCGGTCGGATCGCGGACATCGAGATCCACTCCTCGCAGAACGTGCAGACGTACACTGCGGGAACCCGCACCAACAGCACTCCGCTGGTGAAGGGTACGCAGTCCACGACCTGGGCGTCCACCAAGGACACCGGCACGATGTCTCTCGACACCGACGGCTGGACGACTGTGGTGACGATCAACCAGGGCGAAGTGTTCACGATCAACAACGTGTTCGCTGTCAACCCTGTGACCAAGGCAACGCTGCCGCACTTGCAGCAGTTCGTTGTTAAGACGTCGGTGACGGCACACGCCACCACGACCAGCTCGACCACGCTGACCATCTCGCCCCCGATCATCACGTCGGGTGCATTCCAGACGGTTAGCGCGGTGGCCGCAGACGATGCGACGATCATCGTCATCGGCACTGCCTCAACGGGCTACAGCCAGAACATGGTGTTCCACAAGAATGCCTTCAGTCTGGTGACTGTGCCGCTCGCCAAGCCGCCTGGTGCGGTTGATGTGGGTCGCCGTTCGTACAAGGGATACAACGTCCGAGTGATCCCCTACTACGACGGCACCAACGATGTGAGCAACTGGCGTCTGGACATCCTCTACGGTGTCAAGACCGTCGACGCTCGCCTCGCCACCCGCATCCGCGGTACGGCCTAACCCATAGGGGAGGGGTAAAACCCTCCCCAACTCTTTCAAGAAGGAAACTCACACATGGCTACCATTAAGTATCTCTCGGACGGCGGGCCGGACGGCGCGTCGCTCGGTCAGAGCACGTCTGACCTTATCGCGCTGTACGGCGGCACTCCCGTCTCGCAGCGGGCCGCGGCCATTCAGGCGGCTTCGGTCGTTTCCGCGTCCACCTACATTTCGGTCACGACCAACTTCGCCGCGTTCTGCGCTGAAGTTGCGGCGACACTGACCGCGATCGGTGCGTGGAAGGGCTCAGCCTAATCATGCAAGAATACACCGAGGAAATGACGAAGAAACTGACCGCGAAACTGAAGGTTATTATCTGCGTCCCTACTCGGGTAAAGCCTTCCCGCCCCTTCATTGAGAGTTTGGAGAAATCCATCCCTCTCATTGTAGAGGCGGGCTACGAAGAGGGTCTGGCCCAAGAGGTCGGCAACCCGTACATCAGCGGCGCGCGAGGCTCCATGCTCAAGCGGGGCCTCCGCGCCAATGGTGACATCTTCCTGTTCCTCGACGACGACCTGTCCTGGGATCCGGAGGACTTGCTCAAGCTCGTCCAGACCGAGGGCGAGGTCGTCGGCGGCACCTATCGCGCCCGCGACGACACTGAAGAAAACTACATGGGCCGCGTCCTGCAAGACGAGAACGGCAAGATCACCTCAATGCGGGAGGACGGCTGTATTGAGTGCTCATGCCTTCCGGCCGGCTTCCTCAAGGTCACCAAGGAGGGCGTCGACAAGTTTATGAAGGGCTACCCGGAGCTTTGTTATGGCCCTGGATACGACCAGGCCGTCGACCTGTTCAATCATGGTGCGTGGAAGGGTCTGTGGTGGGGCGAGGACTATGCCTTCTGCCGGCGCTGGCGCGACATCGGCGGCAAGGTCTGGCTCATCCCCGACCTCAACATCAATCACCACGAATGGGACAAGCCCGACAGACCGGGCAAAGTCTACGAGGGCAATTTTCACGAGTTCATGCTGCGCCAACCGGGCGGCATTCTCCATCCATCTCGCGCCGAGGAGGCGGAAAGGTATTTTAGCGCCGCATGAAAAGAAAACTCCTGAACGTAGGCAGCGGGGGGATGAGGGAACTCCCTGAGGCATTCGCCGACTGCGAGCACGTCACGCTCGACATGGACCCGGAGTGCAATCCCGACATCGTCGCATCGATGACCGACTTGGGGGACATAGGCCGCTTCGATATCGTCCTCTGCTCTCATGCGCTGGAGCACGTCTACCCGCATGAGACCGTGAAGGCACTCTCTGAGTTCTGGAGAGTTCTCAAGATGCAGGGCCACTGCCTCATCTTTGTCCCGGACCTCGAGGGCATCCAGGCGAACGAACTTGTGCTGTACCACGACAGCACAGGCCCGATCACCGGCCTCGACCTGATCTACGGCCACAGGCGGAACATGGCGACAAATCCGCACATGGCGCACCACAACGGCTTCACGCGGGCGACCCTGACTGAAGCCTTGATCCAGGCCGGCTTCGCCAAGGCGGAAGCCTCGCGGCAGAACGGCTACAATCTCATGGCAGTCGGGATCAAGGCATGAAGTGCAGCGGCATCCTGATCTGCATCCCGGCAATGGGCCAGATGATGACCGCGCAGACCGCAGCGTCGATCTACTGCACCGGCCAGATGCTCACCAAACGCGGGATACCAAATCGCCTGTCGTGGTTCGCCGCCGCTGACATCGAGGACATCCGCAACCTGTTTCTCACCGCGTGGTACGACACCACGAAGTTCAGCCACATGCTGTTCGTCGATGCCGACATGGGCTTCGACGCACAGTTAATCGAGGACATGCTGCACTTCGACAAGCCGCTGATGGGCGTGCTCTACGCCAGGCGCAGCCAGAACGTCTCTATCGTCGGCACGCTGCCTGAGGGCCACAGCATGAAGGATGTCGTGAAGGGCTTTATGAAGTCCAACGGCCTCGGCACTGGCGTGATGATGATTTCTCGCGAGGTCATCGACACGATGCTCGAGAAGATGCCGCATCTCAGCGACACGCGGCCGTGCTCGCTCATGGACTCGGCCGACTTTAGCCTGAAGCGGATCATCCGCGCCTTCAACAAAATAGATGAGCCAAATCTGGTTCTCTCCGAGGATATGTCGTTCTGCCACCGCTGGGTCGAGAACTGCGGCGGCGAGATTTGGGCGAACGTCAACTACCGCATTAGCCACGTCGGGCCATTCGATTTTGGGCTGCGCTACCAGGGCATCATGGAACGCCGAGAAGCTGAGAAGAAGGACGCAGCATGAGCATCGCAACGTATTCCGAGCTTCAGACTGCTGTCGGGACTTACCTCGACGACACCAGTCTGTCGAGCTTGATCCCCGACTGGATCACGATGGCAGAGAGCCGCATCAATCGTGACATGAGCAGCCTTCGGACGTCGCTGTCAACGGCTGTGCTAACCGGCACTATTGACCTCACCTACATTGCGCTGCCTGCTGATTTTGTCGAGGTGCGCGAGGTCCTTCTAACGACAGACGGTGCCTCCGATCGGCTAGTGCCGTTCGTTGTTGGGACCATTGATTACAGAGAGACGTCTGGCACCCCAAAGATGTACGGCATTGTCGCCAGCCA
>Ga0137430_1000199_pt1 | contig 17074 bp, 30 predicted proteins | sample EasRivERMZT754_2_FD_104651 | JGI IMG/M metagenome (GOLD analysis project Ga0137430, IMG submission 104651) | Soil microbial communities from meander-bound floodplain in the East River, Colorado, USA - East River MetaG ERMZT754_2 | ecosystem: Environmental > Terrestrial > Soil > Floodplain ...
CAACCGTCGAAAGGAATTGGCAGTCTTCGATGGCCCAAGAATCGCAACCTGTTAACACGACACAGGACAGGGTTGTGGCTGCAACAAAACCCATATTCTTGATGCTCCAATTATCACCTGTGATCGTAAGTGAATCTGCTGTTGAGGTCGTAATTACGGCTGAACCTCCCGGGCCAATTCCTTCCATTGTCCAATGCGATTTTGTAATCGCCACATTGGCCGTAATGGTGTATGCCCCTGGATGAACCAAGACACGGTCTCCACGACCAGTCACCAAGGCTGAGTTAGCCGCAGCGAATGTCTGGAAGACGCGAGCTTGACCATCATTATCCCCAACCGGGAATTGCTCTCCGTAATCAGGAATAAAGGCGTTAGAAGCAGGAACAATGATAAATGTTCGACCAACACCCATATGCAAGGGCTTGCTCATGCGTCCATAGGTCGAATTAGCAGTAATGCTGGGCATAGTTTAAGGGTTAACCTCTGGGGCGACCTCCACGACAGGTGAGGCTTCAACCGGAGCCTCAACGGCTTCCGGTTTGGCCAATTCCTCCGCGACGTTCGCCACAGGAGTTTCGGATTTAACGGGTTCTTCAACCACCGTCAATGTTTGTTCAAGCTGTTGTGGCGAGAGCAAGGCGGTTGTTCCATCATCAAGCCATAGCTTGGTATAGCCATTCAGCATGATATTCCCATCTTCTGGCACCACATATAGTTCTTTCTTCAAAACAATACGTTCTGAAGCAAACCCAGCGTAGAGTTTTTCCATAAGACCTTAGGCTGTCCCATCACCGGATGAGAACAAGTATGGGCGAGGGTCAAGCACGACCGGTTCATAGGTCGCAGCACCCTTTACGCGACGGTTGTCATTCGCGAACGCAATGCCACCATTGGAAACAGTCGGAGTTGTGACATTTGGTTGTTCCGTTACGAACAGATACGCACCTAAGTTACCCGAAGCAACAATCATCCAATAGGTTTCTTTCGTTGCATCCACTACGCCATTCGCGTCTGAGTCCAAGAAAGGCAGGCGCAAGACCTTAAAGCGATTGCGCATCGGGTTATACACACCCGAGTTCACGGCTTCAATCGGTGACATCGAGTTCGTCACCTTCATGGCAATGTGATAGTTCAACTGAGATGAACCAACCACCACCGTGTCATACATGAGCTCAGCACGTTCACCCGTATTGGTGATAATTTGCTGATTACCCATGGTCAACATGGACTCAATCGCCCCTGTCGAAATAGCCGGGTTATTCGCCAAACGATTACGATAGGTCGAGGCCGAACCGGTCACCGTATGAGCCGTGTTCCAAAGTGACAAGTCATCGCCGGAAGAAATGGTCACAGAACGACCACTGCGATTCGTATAGGTCGCTGACGTTCCAAAAGTGAATGGATGGGTCAAATCGAATTCAATACCACGGCGCAAGCTCTGCCCAATCTCTCGATAGTTCTTATAAACTTGGTCTGGGTACTTGTTGTGAAAGTCAAAATACCAAGTAAACTCCATGGACGAACCACGACGTTTGACCGTAATGTCCTTGTAATATCCAGGAGCCATTTCTTGAACAGGGAAGTTATCACCTTCGTCCATTTCTTGAGCTGCCTTCAAGACACACAAAGGTTCTTCTGCACGGAAGTTTGAACCTGAGCCACCACCTTCTTCACGCGTAATATAAAGAAACTTCGCTGAATCCCATTGCTGATCCATCATGTAGTAACCCTTTGAAAAAAGCACGTTCAAGTTGGCTGTAAAGTCAACGAGTGAGCCAGTATTCCCAAGAGTTGTCGGATAGCTATTCTGAGCCATATAGAGTTAATTAAGCACGCGTAGGCGCTGGGTTATTGAAATAGCCCTCGCAAAGCGTCGAGGATAGAGAACGAGTAACCGTAAACACATCTTCCGTAGTAGCATCAGCCGCAATCCCAAGGTCAGATGCAAGGTCGCATGTTTCACCAGGAGTGGCCGTACCCGAAGATACCGTTGCCAGAACCGTTGCCATAAAGGCTGTTGGCACAAGCACCGGAATCGAGTCCGTGGTCGCATCAGAGGCTGCTTTGGTCTTTTGGGCTAAGCCAGCGATGAGGTCGGTCGTAGTCGTACCTGAAATGAGTTGGCCAGAGTCCGAAGTGGACTGAACAACAACAGATTGGTTAGTGATGAGAGTTGAGGCCTTCGTTGGGAAGGAACGCAACTTCCATTCTGCCAAGTTTTTTGGTTTGAATGACATAGACAAATAGCTAAGTGAATACACAAATAACACGATTTTCTTCGTGTCTTGACTGGCTTTCCTCTTAGCCGTCCGTCTTTTGGTTCAGGGAGTACGCACCCCGTTCCTTGTTTATCGACCCAAGGTGGTCGATCCCGAAATGTCAGTGTCGGGTCACTGATCCCAGAGTGTCTGCTGGGTCAGGTTAAGGTAATGAACCTTTCTCAAGACGAACATATCACATTATTTTTTCTATCGCAAATGCCACAAAAGAAAACAAGGCGTTAAGCCTTGGATTCTTCTTCTTTAGGAGCTTTCTCCGCTTGTTGAATGATGTGGTCTAAACGCAGTTTTGGTAGAGGTACTCCCATTTCAAGCTCTCTCGCCTTCTCTTTTAAGACTCCCATCATGTCAAATAAATGGGCATGAGCATTTTGGACATCTGCCAATGAGATATCTTCTGCTTTGCAGAAAGCTATGAGTTTAAGCGCCACCTCATTCTTCCCGTCAAAACTCACTTCTGCTTTGTGTTTATCAAGTATCCCAAACAGATCATTGAAAGTGACTTTCTCAAGTGGTTTGCCAAACAATCCCTCAAGGCTTTTGTTCATCAGCTCATCATGGGCATAGCGAAGACGCTCAAGAAGTGAACCTATCTCATTCCATCGAGGATTAAACGACTCTATCTCCTTCAGAATACGGCTTTGCAGCTTATAAGTAGCCTCTTGGAAGTAATATGGACGCTCTTGAGTCTTTGGCCCTTCTGATTTCATTGATTCCCATTCCTCTTTGTGCATGATTTCACAGGCTGGGGACAAGGTATCAGCAAAGGTCACCACTACTTGATGATGCATTTCTCCACCTTTATCTTCATCTACGACAGAACCAACAGACTTAACAGGGCGATCATTGTAAAAAACATTTTCAAGCTGAATTTCATTGAACATACTAGAATAAGCTCTTAATTGGCTTAGCGCCTACCATACGATCAATCCGACTTTCTACATTCTTTACCACCATGATGGCCTCAACCGTAGAAATATCTGCGTTTTTAATAACTTCCATCATTTTATCCACAAGCAAAGTCAATTCCTTTTCACGTTCTTGCTGTTTCTTCTTAGCTTCCTGTTCTGCTTTCCGAGCTACGTCATTAAACATAAATTTATGGGTTCAAATAACGATAAGCAAGGTCTAATTCTTTCTCGCCATAAGCGATAACGCCGTCTTCAGGGTCGCCTTGATAGATACCGGGGATGACCTTCACCAGGTCATCTGGTCTATAGGCCTTAACTGCACGGAAAAATCCGTTCTCATCCCTTCTCAAGTAATTCTTGATTCTACACGGGATTCTGTTAGACGTAACCATGCGATAAAACTGTCTATATGGCATTTCTTTCGTTTCTCCATCTTCATTCGTAAAGATAATAGTCTGGTTATCTACAACCTCACCCGATGGCGTGAGATAAACTGTTGTCCCTTCTTTCATCTTCCAAGCCACAATGATTTTCTTTGAGAAATCCATGGCAATACGAGCTTGCCCGTCGACTTCCGTGCTTTCAAATACCTTGGTCTTGACTCCCGTCTTTTTCCGGATTTCCTTTAACTCACGATCAACAAGAGCAAAGCGTTGGGAATAATCACTTTGCATCTTGAGCATCGCATCACGATAGCTTCGCTCACGTTCTGTCAAAATAGCATCAGGTGAAACTTCTTCCTCTTCTTGAGAGGACGTTTCATTAAAACCTTCTGCTAATTCTTCTTCTTTCTTCTCCACTACTTCAAGTTTATGTCGGCCCATAGGTTAGAGTTGAGGATTTAAGCCATTAAATTTCTTATAATCATCATCCGTAAGCTGACCATATTTCTTCCCAAATTGTTTCTGAAGCTCACTCACATCACCTTGAGCCTTAGGCTCCGTCCGAAAAGCACCCATACCCATTGACATCGGTGATTGAGGTACAGACACTTCTTCATTTCCAGAAGATGACTTGAGCCAAGCTCTTGCGGCTTTCACATCCCGTTCTACGTTACCAGAACGAGGGAGCTTAGACACCGCTTCTTGCAATTCTCTTGCCTCACCCTTGGTAATGCCAGGAACGGCTTTAATTACCCCTGTGAGCTGTTCTGAATAGGTCTTTTGAGCAATACGCTCAACAACATCATTTGCAAGTTTTTCAGGATCAAGCTCTGATTTTGCTTCATCCGCTTCCTCCTTAACTTCTTCTGGCTTCACTTTTGAGGCTTTGAGCTCATTTCTCAGCTTCTCAATCTCTCCGGCTGCATCACGCGCTTTACGTCTCTCTTCTTTAATCGCACGGTCTTTATCAGCTAGTATCCGTTGATACTTCTGGTCTTTCTGGTCTACCTCTGGCTGAGTCTTGGCTTCCTCCTTAACCTCCTCTTTCACCTCCTCCTTGGCTTCTTCGGCTTCTGCCGATGTAGCATCTGGAAGGTCAGCGAAAGCATCGGTCAATTCCTGCTTTTCTTCCTCCATATAAACAAAAGAAAATAATAATTAGGCTTCAAAGCCCCCTGCTTCCGAGACTTCTCCCGGTGGCAAAGGTTCTTCTGTATGTTCATTGGGCAAAGCCGGCTTGTCCTTGTCTTCCATTGCCTTTGCCTCTTCTGTTAAATCCTGAAAACGCTTAAAGAACTCATTGAAAAAGGCCGCAGATAATTTACAGGCAGCAAACGAATCTTCTGTCATCGCATGCCAAATGTACTGTAAATGTAGCTTAAATTCCTTTTCAAATACCGGATTCTCAAAAATGTCACGAGCCTTTTTCACATAATCTCTATCTCGTTCTCCTTCCTCATTGAGTGAATGATCCTTAACAGCCGGCCCTTCCACGTTAGGGTCAATGTCAATTTCATTTAAAATCTTTGTAAATGGGTTCATAGGCTTTTTGATTCTTTCTCTGCAATTGTTTTTAATTCATTATCAACAGTTTCTTTGAAAGCAAGCATAATCTGCTTAAACTTTTTCAAATTTTCTTTTTCTTGTTCTGGGCTAATGCTCAGCTTGCCTTCCTCAATCAAGTAGGCTTCACGCCGATTCTGATTAGATGCATTTTGAGCAACTCCAAATTTTTCTCGTCCTTCTTTAATTGTCTTATGGCAAATATAGCATTCTATATCTTTGATACATTCGCTAAATGCGCCCAAAAGAATTTCTGACATCTCGACTTCAAATAAAAACTCTAAACAGGATGGGCATTCAAAACGAAACTGATTGCGTTGGATTCCTGGTGGTTTCTCCTTACTTTTTTCTACAGAATCCACAATTCTAGCTTCTAATTCTTGTATCTTTGCCTGTCTCTCTTCTACAGAATCTAACAACTCCTTTTCCAACCTTTTTTCTTCTTCCCTTTTTTCCTTTCCATTTTCAATGAGTGTAATACCTGATGGAAGATTAAATTCAGCTTCATACAAAGCGCGACCCTCTTTAATCGTTTTTTGACATTTGGGGCACACGAACTCTTCAAACTGAGGCAACTTATCGATAAAAGCAAGAAAGTCATTAAGCATCATGCCTTCTGAAAACTTCTTAAAACAATTCATGCAAGTAAGCCTATAGAACTCCCAACCATCTACTTCTGGTTGAGGCTTAAATGGGTCGGGCCATTCCGCTTCTATAAGCCTCATGTACTTTTTCTTTTTTTCCGGTAGCAAAGAATCTAATTCTTCTTCTGTCATAGAATCAAACTTTAATACTCAAAGTGACCCAAGTTTTCCCTTCATCCAAAGAGACCTTGGCGCTATCTAGCATAGCGATATCATCGATTGAATACTCTTGAATAACTGGCCCCATCATTTCGGAGGCAACACGGAAATGGGTGCGATTAGCCAAAGTCTGCACAATCTTTTCTGTTCGACCATCTTTCAATCGAACAAATTTACCAACATTTGAGGCATGAATCAATATCATACGGCTTCGGCAGCTCTCGCTTGATTATTCATAGTCTTTTCTTGAGGTAATTGCCCTTGGCCCATCTCTGGAACTGGCATCTGAGGGCCTTGTTGTGGCTCTTCTTGCTTCACAATAGCTTCCTTAGGATCGTCACCCTGAGCTGTAAGCAACCGTGTGATGTTCCATTCAGGTGAGATATTCGGGAACTGAGCATAGAACTGTGCTTTCTCTCGTGCCTCAACAGCATCAGCTTGCTTGCTCTTCCGTTGTGACGGATTGATACGAACATACACGACATGCTTTGCCTCAGCCATAGTGTCAGGATCAATCAAATACCATTTTCGCGGAGTCCCAAGCATCCGGGAAGCAGCCGCATCTTGCATGAGCTTAACTTTGATTTTATCTGTTGGCAAATTATCCATGTTTTTAACAAATGCCACATTCTTGTCACCACTCATCCCATCTTTCGTCACCGTTCCTTTTGTTGAAAAGACTTTTCTGATGCCACCAACCAAGTTTGAAATCTCAGAATCAATCTTTGAGGCTCCAAGAGATGGATAATGCTCAGCGATTAAACGAATTTGGAGGTTTGCGATTTGTCGTTCAGCTTCGGCAATAGATGAAAAGAAAATAAACATGGTGCGCAAAGCGTTCTTGGTCTGTTCACGAATCTCGTAGGCGGTTGCTGTCCCTGGGCCACGTTGTCCTTGGACAATACTTGGGACTGAGGCCTTCTCAATGTTTTCTTCAATAAACTTAGCCATGGCATAAGCCTGAGAAGTCCCATTATCAGGCATGATGGCATGCTGAAGGCTGAAGTCTTTGCCTACAGATGTGACAGTTCCTGGCTTGAACATGTGGCGATTAACAATGTTCCGGTAGCTCGTTACGAGCGGCGGTTCCAAGTCTTGACGCGTTCGGTCAACCAAAGCGTTATAGAAAAAGTCCCGTAAGAACGCATCATTGTGCAACATGTCAGCCAATGAGCCACCATAAGCAAAGTGGGAGGACAGTGGCAGCAATGGTGTCCAGGTGTGGGAGTAAACCTTGTCCCAAAACTTCCCTGGCATTGGACGATTAGGCGGTGTCATCAAGACACCATTGATAATCACCGCATACAAATTACGCCAAATATCTTCATACACCCTGATACGACACTTACGGTTATAGATGGTTTCCTCAACCTGAGCCTGTGAATTCGTATCTAACCAGAGGTCATCCGTCGTTTGAACCGGCTTGACATATTTCCAATTCTTCCATCGGCCGTACATCATCCTTGCAATATCATAATCAACCACATAGTCATACCAAACATGTGGCTGAAGATTGATGTCTTGTTGAGTCACATCACCCAGAATCACCCGGTTTAATGGCATGATTTGGGTGAAGATAGCGCCTTCTTTCTTTACTTCTTCCGTATCTCTCCAAATGCACTCTCCGGTTTCGAAATTATCCTTTGAGACTGGTCTAAGTAATTTGTTCGTTATCTGCCAACGGACGTTTACCGAGAGCGAGCCTTGAGTCAACATGTAATGATAACGCCACTTACGCTTTTCCTCATAATTATCAAGGATATTCGCATGTTCCAATAAGCCCTCGATGCTTGCACCAAGATTCTTAATCTCCATTCCATACATGGAAAAAGATTCGACTTCTGCCTGTAGGTTCAAATCAGCCGCAGCCGCTATAATCGCATGAATCTTGGTTGGGATTGTCTTCATTCTCGCATTAGAGCGCCATGGTTCTTTGCGTGTTTGATAATACAATGCGTAAGAATCTGATTCATTCCGTTGCATCCAAGAATACAAATCTTTACGCTGGAAGAAGTCATATGGCTTTACATGGTCTTGCCAATCTCTTTGCCATTGCTCTTTCAGAGCATGAACAAAAGCAAGTTCCTCTCCTTGCGGTGCATACGGTTCCTTGTCTTTCAAGTCTGAATAGGCAAGAGAGTAATCTTGGAGCATAAAATTATTTCGAGCTTAACATAAAGCCCTTAAACATTAAAGCCACCATCATCGGCATAATGAGGCTCATCGAACTCTCTTGCTTGGATTGAGGAAGCTAAAGGGATACTCGATTCAATCTGTAGCTTTTCACGAATTACTTGAGAAGCAAGCAACATCCCATCAACGTAGTGACTTTCCCAGGTATGTTTTGGTTCTTGTAGAAAGACATTGTTTCGTTCATCAAACTTTCTTTGATACTGCTCAAGAGCTGACAACGCAATCTCCATCTTTTCATTAAAATAAAATCTTTTGAAACAAAACCTAAAGTTATCCAAAGCAATCTGCTTATTAACAATCCTGGCGATGGTCTCTATTTTTCCTGTCAATGCGTTCTCAAGGAAATCAGCTCTGGTTTGTAGGGTTATTGGTTCACGTTGAGCGGAGTCATGTGGAAGATAATGCGTACCATAGTCATAATCCATCATGCGAAGTTTCTTCGCTATATCGTGCAGAGACTTGTTATGAGTGGCATAGCAATCAATGACATACAGCTTCCCATTTATCCATTGGGTGAACCAGACAACAGTATAATCTGCGACACCCAAATCCCAGTAGGTATCGACCTGTATGCCATCTGTAAGCCTCAAATTTGCGATATGAGCGTTTTTCCTGAGCCAACGCATCTCATCACCAAAGATAGCGCCTTCGAGATAAGCTAGAGGCTCAAGCTCATACTCTTGGTCGTATTGTTCTTGCGTCATGTTCGTCCGAGCCGCTTGTAACTGAGCTTGACTCAAGACGCCACTTTCCGAAGCACGAGCGAAGAGAGCGAACCAATCAGAATCATCTTTCTTGTCATTCCAAAGTTTCCATAGGTTTCCTTTGGTCTTGACTGTGCCTGAGAAGACCGCGAAACCATTATGAGTCGTAAGAGTTGGCATGATGATTTCACCAAACAGGTCTTGAGGTTGATGTTGATATTCGTCGAGCGCAACACCATGCTGGTGAATACCACGGAGAGCATCTGGATTTTCTGAACCAAGTAGGTAGAGCCTAGATTGATTTGGGAAGGTCACCAACATCTCAGCTTCATTGAACTTTGTATTTGGAATAACACCTGCATAATCTCTCAAGTATGGCCAAAGTGTACGTTTTCCTTGAGTGTAGGTCGGAGCAATAATTGAAAAAACACCTTTGGGAGTAAGACAAGCTGCACGAATCATGTGGTTAATGACTGCAACTGATTTACCCATAGCACGATGACAAACCAAAACGCTCCATCGTTTCTTATTTTCGTGAAATGATTGAAATGGCTTACGAGGCTTGTATGGAATCGTTATCGTCATTCGCTATTTTCATCTAACCATTGCAAAGAAATTGGCCCACCATCAGGACCAGATAACTCCTTAAACTCTTTAGGTCTACCAAGGAAACGATTGATGATCTCTTGAGCTGCTTTGATTCGAACATCCCAGGGTGCTAAAGGATTATCGACTGTATCAAAAATAAATGGTTTAGCGATCTTTTCAAAAGCTGCACCCCAATATTCAGCTGTTGCTGCTTTTTTCACTTGCTCCATCTCGTCTTTTGTCAAACGATCAATAAAAGGTTTTTTACCCGAATTAGACCTTGCGCCACCCCAGGTTTTCTTCTCTTCAAGTTTTTTCAAATTCTTTTCCATATTAAACCTTTAGCATACCTCTGTGAGCCTCTAATCTAGTTTATAGGACGTTTAAACCTCTTTTAGGTCATCTTATAGCCTTAACTTTCGCCTTCCCAACCAATTCTTTAGAACCCAATCGCATCAAATTGAGAATCCTTTGAGATTTAGTCCTTCCCATACTCAAATCCTAGCACAAGTCTTCTTAGTCTTCAAAACATTCTTGCTCTTCATAATAAACTCTTTCCTCAAAACTCAGGTGTTTGTCTCCAAACTCATCAAAATATCCTTTTCGAAAAGGACACCATTCAAACTTTCGATTTATCTCCATACAATTTCACTTAGATTACCAACAAAATGGAGATGTTGCCCACCATTTCTTGGAATAATCATCCACTCCCCACGATCATTCTGATACGCTTTATCCCCATCAATAAAGGCTCTTTTATTTTTTTCTTTATCTTTCTCTGAATTCTGCATCGCAGTTAATACCTGATCTCGCTTGTAATAAAGCATTTTTAGTCCAGAAATGCGCGAAAACCACCAGCAGTCAGGTTCACTTATCCAATCAATGACTTCTTTGAGTTTACCTGCTCCTATCTTGTTTTTTAAATGCCTAGCGAAAATTTTGGCCCATTTTTCTGGCTCAACAAAGCCATTAGGCATCCGAAACTCGTAATAATCGAGCAACCAATTAAGACCCTCATCTCCGTAGCGTCTTTTTCTAGGAAAGGACTGGTCAATGTTCGAGTTCATAACTTCAAATTCAACAGAGGTCGCAGCGGAACGCTGCTTACCTTTAGGTAAGTTCATTTCTTCTTGTAGCTCATTACTTCCTATGGATGGGACAGATTTGTCCGGTCGGTGATGGGACAGATTTGTCCGGTCACTCTTGGGTGATGGGACAGATTTGTCCTCACACAAAATATACAGATTCGATTGTTTTTTGCCTCTTTGAACACTTTTTATCCATAAATTCTGCTCTAATTCTTCAATGTATCTACGAACAGAACGGATACTAACACCCATTTCTTCAGCTAAAAGCCTCTGACCAGGCCAAGCCTTGTTCTTGCCCATGGCATAAGTGCAAAGCACACCTAAAAGCATCCTGGCCTGGCAGGATAAGCCTCTAGACTCTTGAGGTACTGCCCAATACTTTGGAATTAAGGGCATAAAAAACCGCTTTCAACTCCTACCCGTGGCTTCACCCATGGCGTTAAACCACGGACACGAGAAGGATGTGAAAACGGTTAAACACCGTGGTGAAGCTTACGGCGTTTCAAAGACATAAAAAATGTACCCCATCCTCAGATTCTTTGCAAGACTCTGCATATCCACAGAAATGGGATAAAGCCTGGGGATAACTTTCTTATGTTGTATCATCTATCCATAAATTGAGAATCCATTTCCTTCTTCTCTTGTCCAATATCATAACCCTTGCAATAAGCATCATCACAAGGACACGCTTTGAGCTGCTTCCCTGCACGCACTAACTTCATTCTATCATCTCCATACTTCTTTCTAGCAGCCTCCTGGGCCTTCTGAGCGAGCTCTTTACGTTCTTTCGGTGTTCTATTATTATGAGCAATTTTAGCCATGTCTGAAGGAGTCATAAAACTTATTTCTTTGAACACGCTTCACATTGCATAAAACCGCTTTTTTTATTTAAAAAAGAATCTTTATGGCAACCAAAACAATAAGATGATTGAAGCTTGACGATTTGATTTTCAGTTAATTCTGGGAACTCTTCGGTCCAATCAGTAAATTGACAAGTAATATTTTTCATAAGTCTTTTGGGTTAGTGATCTTTATATCTACATAATACCAAAGCCTGCGTAAGCTGTCAATACCATATAAACACTGGGATTACTTAACCATGGGGATAACTTTCTTATGTTGCGTAATCTTGTATTGCTTGCAACACGGTCTGGCTAACCCTGCTTTCCCAGTTCTCTCTTGAGGAGAAACCTGAACCAGACTTCACCCCGAACGGTCTCCTTCTTTGAGGATACCAATTCCCAACCTTCTATTCCTAGCTTATTCAAATGGTCTATTAAGGTTTCGTCTTTCAATCCCATAGGGCTCTCTGACCATTCCTCAGACATATACTCCCATTTTTTCATAGTTTTATCCCATCTTTATATCCTAATTCATTAAAGACCTCTTCCTTTCTATGGACAAAACAAGGATGACCGGTGGCTTGGCCGGGGAAGGCTTTGGTTGGCCTATCAAACTTGAGACAATGTCCTTCGAATACTCCTTTGGCAATCAATTTGCCTCGCTTAAAGAACACGCAATCATTACAGTCACGATCGATCGTTTGGCATAAGTAGGCCTCTAATGCCTCTCCTGGCCCCTTACAGGCCTCATGGCAAGGATAAAGGCTAAAGAGAGGGTTCTCCCTCAGACTCCAAGCCGCGGCTGTCTTAGCCCCATCCCCTGCCTCTACCGGCTTATCGCAATACCGACAGGTAGACATAGTTCATTCGATATCTTTCTTTAAATCAAGTTCTATAAAGCCTCCTAGCGCATTGATACGATCAAATCGTGAGTCAGTAGAAGGGAGTGGACGGATTAGCCCATGCGGAAGGAAATGGAAATAAGCAAAATAGCTACTTGCATGAGTCAAATCTTTTGGATCCAATCCTCTCGTACATTCTGCCATTATTTCATTTGTGACCACATTGCAATGGATAAGCTCTTCCGATGGGTGTCCTGCGTCAATCACAAAGTAACCATAGTTCTGAAAATCTTTTGAGGCATTTGTAATCCTGAAATGTGTACCGCTTGGAGTAATAGATTCAGCGAGAAGAGCACTCGGCCTCTTAGTCGTGTCGACATCACCAATCTTGCATGAAGGTAAACTTTCATAAAATATCTTAGATGCTTCGTAAAGAGCAACCGTAGATAAAGCGGTGACGACGATAGCAAATACTAGCCTAGCTTTCTCAGAATTTGTCATAGACGTTTCAATTTTGCATCAATCTTACTTAAAAGAATGATACAGGCATCATTGTTCCCTCTCCCATATTCTGTTTCAGGGTCTCTAGTTTTTACATCAAAGGATTTATTCTCTATCAGTGCTTTAGCTTCGTTCCATGTCCGTCGCTCAGTCTCACTTACGAAGTAAGCAACGGTTGCCTTGAGTGCAGGAATTGTTTGAGGTGGGACTCGTTCATCTAAGAAACCTGATTGTTCACACATATCCTCTAATCTAACTTCCCACCATTCCTTAGATTCATTGTTCATAGTTATTTCAATTTTGCATCAATCTTACTTAAAAGAATGGTACAAGCATCATTATTGCCTTGTACATGTTCCGAGGGGGTGACTCTCTGCCATTCATCAAAGAGCTGAGCTTCAACCATTTTTTTAGCCTCCTGCCAAGTCCTCCGCTCACTTCTTCCAACAAAATCTTTGATAACGACTTTGAAAGCGTTAACAGAATTCAAATCAGGTTTCATCCCTATAAGCGAATAGCCAAGGTCTAACACGGCATCAAGTTCTTCTTCCCACCATTCCTTAGATTCATTGTTCATATCATGGCTTCTTAATTAATAAATCAGGATGTTCGTAAATATTACCAATGACTTTTCTGTAGATTTCATCTACTAACTGCAATCGCCAGCCTTTCTCATTGTCATCACTATCAGAAACCCAACAAAATCCTGCATCAATCTCATTCCATTTAATTTCTCCACGTTCTATTATAGGGTGTTCATCTACAGCATTAAATCGCATTTCCACCACGTCTGATTCAAAAATTTCCGTTCCATTTCGGTCAACCAATCCAGTAAATTGCATTGGGATAAAAATCCCAGAATAAAGGAACATCTCCATTTTTAATTTAACATAATCCCATTCAAACATTTTATTTTCTTCTTTATCCCAAGCACGAAATTTGATTTGTCTCATATTTTCTTGTCCAATAAATCAGGATGTTCGTAGATGTTCCCAACCACCTCAACCGTTCTCTTATCTACCTCAGCCCCACAATCAGAATCATAATCACAGAACGGAGAAAATCCACAAATGTCCTCATCCCAGCATACTTCAGATTTATGGATTTCTTCTGGTGAATCAAATATCTCTTTATATTTTATAATATATCCCTCAAAAACTTCTTTTCCATTTTGGTCGATCTGTCCAGTAGATTGCATAGGTATCCAATCATGATGGAGCCCACGGTAGTTTGAATGGTCATCAACCATGTAAGTCTCTCTTTGCCAAATTCTTCCTATATCATCATCTTAAAATCCAACACTCGGAATCATTATTTTGTTTATTGTATCCCAAGCCCTAAATTTCAGTGGTCTCATATTTTCTCAGTTTTTAGCTCTGAAGTTACATCCAGAAATAGTAGTTCTAAACAAAACGAATCTCGGTGGGTTTCCAATCGTAGCTAAACCAAGACTTGGCCCAAAGAGGTTGAACAATTTTCTCACAAACCAACTTTTTTTAGGGTTTGCAGAAATGTTAATTGGATTATCTGGGCAATCCAAAAAGGTGCAGTTCCTTATTAAGACATCCGTTACGATAATTCCGTGAGCAAACGGTTTTAGTCTTTCTAGGAGCTCTTCAAATGTCATCTCTTCGTTCTCGATAATTCTTTCATGCTTCATATTTTCTCAACATTCACAGATTGTATAAAAGTACTACTCTATCCATGTCACAATCATCTCATCCTTCTTGCATCCAGTTTTTCCAGAGAGGATAACGCACTCAATGTATTTCAAGGAATCATCTGGGATGATCTTGGTCTTCTTTAAGGTATCCAGAACTGACTTGATGAAGATGTTGTCAATGTCTCGAACGCGTTTCTCTTTCCAATGAGCTTCGATGTGAACAGTAATGGGAAATTCTTTGATGGGAATGAGCTTCGCTTGTTTGATAGCGAAATAGGTTGCCATCTTCCATTCATTCTTGATTGTCATGTACACCCATCTATTTTTCCCCACGATGTCGTTCCAAGAAGTGGGCTTGAGACTTATGACGAAGGATTGTGTCATATTCATTTATACCAACACTTTTGGCACCAGGTTTCTTTCTTTGGTTCTCCTTTGAGTAAATAATTAAATTCGATCATCCTCTCTCGACCCTTGGCATACTCCTTACATTTATGGCAACGCTGCTTTGGTTTCTCAGGAACCATTGTTTGTTTTTTCATAAGTTATTTTCTATAAACAATTCGTCGACACTCTGAACAAGCTATGTAGAGAACGGTTCCTTCTTCAGAGCATGCTTCACAATATCCACTAAACTCGTATACCTCTAACATTTCAGGTGTCCAAGGAGCATTACAAAAAATACAAAGAGTAGGACTCGGGTCTTCCCAGATGATTTTTTCAGGAGCAAATTGATCGAAGCCAATGCTATCATAATAATTATTTGCATTGACCCCATTTTCACCACTGTCCTCTTTTAATTTCTTTAGCTCATCAATGGTTGTTTGTTTTTTCATAGTCTCTTGACCTAATTGTGCCACTGGCATACACTCTTGTCAACTATGCGACTTCTCAGCATCCGAGCCTTTGCCAAACGAGCTCACACCTACCATGAGCAGATTAGGCGTGATATCAAACTCGGGAAAGTGAAAACCAAATCCTATATGAAGAAGGTCGTAGGGATCCCAGAAAGTGAACTGAAAAAGTATCCACAGAAGAGCATTTGACAACCTTCTGCGCCACTGGCACAGTGTAGACATGAAGGAAGAAATCGGCACAGGTGGATCAAGACGTTCTGGGTTTCGATCTGGGACAATCCTGATCCACCTACATATAAATCAAATAGGATTAACTCATATGTCATCTCTCCTCATTGAATTAAACGATGTCAAAGCAAGTTTTGTCCTGGCCCTACGTTGTAAGCACTGCGAAGAATTCTATTCAAACAAGAAAGATGTGAAGAGTATCGAAGTGAATGGGGCCTGTCGTGAGTGTGATGCGAATGATGGGATGGCAAGCGAACAGGATACATTTTGAAGGTATGGCTAACCCTTCACGTAACAAAATTATAGTGATAATTATTCTTTTCATCCTTACTATTTTCAATGTTTACATCCAGTCAGATTGGGGGTTTATTCAAATGCAAAAACCAAAGATACTCTTTATCCCAACAAATAATCCAGAAGTTAGCTTGATTTTTAGTATTAAATGTGAATCTAAAGTTTGTAGACCATATTCTGAATCAGTGACTATGGAAAATATCCTTGAAATCTTTCAACACTCAATATTGAAATAGTATGCCTACAGAAGAAAAACCGCCATGTGAACATTTATGGATTGTGAGTAAATGGTATGATGTTGGTCTGTACATCCGTGGACATGAACTGTTATGCCAAAAATGTTTAGAAAAAAAGTCTTTAGAATAATTCTCAATCTATGTCACTCCGACTAACGATATCTGGGAAAATTGAATGTGAGATATGTAAAAAAGAATTAGCGCGTGTGATGACAGGAACAACTTTCAAGCAATTCCTTGATAATCCAGCTAACCATGATCTAAATGGAGAAGTGTGCTTTGAAACGTTCTGTCCTGAATGTTTTTCTAAAAAAGAATCCTCGTAAGTAACTCTCAACCTATGTCAAACATCATCCCATTGAATAAACAACTTTCAAACTCAAACAATTTAAGCCATGAAGACTTCTTGCGAGTTATGGCACAGGCCGAGGGAGGAAGTAATCAACGTCCACGACCAAAGTCTCTCCGCCTAAATGGTGTTACGGGTCAATATGAATTTCGTCGGTGGAATCCGGTGGCTAAAGCGACAGACAGACAAGAGATCGGAAAATCTTGGACAGGAGTTATCTTGATGACCAAATACTTTGCCAAATGGAAGCATGACCCAAAACGAACAGATAAGGCGGTGAGGACTCGTGAATTTCTGTCCTTCCGAGATGAGCAAATTGAATTGTTAGAAATTGACTATACAAAGAATGAACATAACTCTCGAAGCCTTGGATTCTTCCAAGACTATCAATCGTTCAAGCGAGAGCATGTGAATGTCGACAAAGTGACAGGCAAAGAAACAGCCCCCTATGACTTGTGGGCTTCTCTGTATGTTCTCCGACTCGAAGATATGCAAGTCATCAATATGCAACTGAAAGGTAAGTCTAGGTCTAATTTATTCGACTACTACAAAGCTTATAAGCATGAACAGCCCAATGCCGTAGCCTTAGCTCATGTTGTCACAACCTTCGAGGCTGAACCGTTCTTGCTTCCTGGAACGTCTGAGAACGCAGGTGATGAACGTTTCAGCTCTAGCTTCCATGCCACGGCCTTGGTTGGAAGTGACGTCATGGACACCGTGAAATCCAGTGTCCAAGGTCTTGTAGAATGG
>Ga0137430_1000200_pt1 | contig 17074 bp, 10 predicted proteins | sample EasRivERMZT754_2_FD_104651 | JGI IMG/M metagenome (GOLD analysis project Ga0137430, IMG submission 104651) | Soil microbial communities from meander-bound floodplain in the East River, Colorado, USA - East River MetaG ERMZT754_2 | ecosystem: Environmental > Terrestrial > Soil > Floodplain ...
AGCAGCTCGTCGGAGCGGTCGCGCTCCTCCCACGTCCCGTCCGGCTGCTGATGCCGCCATTTGAGGGGATTGCCGCGGTTCGATGTGCCCAGAATCGTGCCGCCGAGGTGGGTGATCCCGCGGACTTCGTTGGGACCAAGCGGGACCGGCGGCTCCCCGCCGAGCAAGCTGTCGAACCCGCGTCGGATCCCGAAGCATTCCCAGCCGCGGTGGACCGCCGCGAGGACGGCCGCGCGGATCACCGCGTTCAACCCGGGAGCGTCGCCGCCTCCCGTGGAGATGGCGAGTCTCACCGCTCCGTGGCGGCGCGCTCGCGAATCAAGCGCACCACTTCACCCGCTTCGGCGTGGCGCTTCAGGGATTTCTTGGAGAAGACGCGCCGCCCATCGACGTCGACTTCAAAGACGCCGCCGGAGGATTGGATCAAACGTACTTCGGCGTGAGGGTAGGCATCGCGGATCTCGGCCGCCAGACCGGTGGCCCGAGGTTCGTAGTTTCAAATGACGCAGTATTCAATTGTGACGGTCATGGCGTGAACGATAGTCGCGCTTGACACACCGCGCCACGGCGCCGACCTTGCGCGAAAGCTTTATGCGGCGAGCACTCGTGGTCCGTGCGGTGGTATCGGTTGCCGCACTCGTCAGTTTTGGTGCGGGGCTGGTCGCCCTCGCGAATGGCACGACGCCCGCCGGCAGCAACCTGCCGCTCGCCGGCGCCCTGCTGGTCCTCATCGCGGCGCTTACCCGCCGCTACGGCATCGCGCTCCCGGGCAACGGCTTTTCCTCCTACGTCATCGGCGTGATGCTGTTCGCGATTCTCGATCGCGGCTGGGCATTCGCCGCCGTTGTGGCGCCAGTCGCCATGCTCGTCGGAGACGTCCTGCTGCGCCGGCTCCCCGTGCGTTCGGCCCTGGTGAACGCCGCTCATCTGACCGCGGGTACCGCATTCGTCGGGCTCATGTACGCGCGGATCGGCGGCGCAACCGGCGCCGCCGCGCTCACGGTCGACAACGTCGGCGCGATCGCCGTGACGGTCGTTCTCCTGCCGATCATCGTCAACGGGACGTTCTATCTGGACCTGGCGATGGGGCAGACGATCGCCTGGGTCGATGCGCGACTCACGCTGCGCTGGGAATCCATCGTGTATCTCGTGTCGGCGGCGCTGGCGCTCGGGTGGCTCGCGTTGATGCACGCCGCCATCCCGGTCGCCCCGCGGCTCGTGCTGCTCGGGGCGCTCGGCCTCGCCACGGTGGGCAGCCTCTCCGTGCTGCGTCTTGGCGTGCGCGCCGACGAGCTGCACCTGATCCAGCGCCTCGCGCACGCGGTGGCGGCGGAGCTGACGCTCAGCCAGAGCTTTTCGCGAGTGCAGGAGCTTACCCGCCAGCTCGTTCCATGGGAGCAGATGGGGTTCGCCCGTTACGATCCGCGGACCCGCGAGATGGAGCTGGTGGTCGACACGGCGGCGCAACCGGGCGCGTCGTTTCGCTTCGACTCGGACGCCGGGCTGACTGGAGAAGCGCTGCGTTTGCGCCGGCCCGTAGTCGCCCACGGATTGGCGCGCGACCAGGTCGTCGTGCCGGGCGCGGAGACGCCCGGCTCGGAGATGCTCGTCCCGCTCTACCACGCGGGTCAGCTCGTCGGCCTCTGGAGCGTGCGGCACTCCGACCCCGCGATGTACCGCGAGTCGGATGGCGAGCTGCTCGAGCTGCTGGCCCCGCAACTCGCGCTCATGGTCGCGATCGACGGCTCGCTCAAGCCGGTGACGGGCGCGTCCGATCAAGCCACTCAGTACGTCCAGACGATGACCGCGACGACCGAAGAGATTCACGCGTCCAGCCAGGAGGTGGCCGCGTCTGCGCAACGCGCGAGCCACGGCGCGGGCCAGGCCGCGACGCTGGTTGCCACAGCGGCCGAGGAAGCCGGTCAGCTCAGAGACAGCGCGGCGCAACTGGCGGCAGCAGGCGATCGCACGCGTGAGGCAGGATCTCAAATGGAGAAGACGGCCGAGCGGGTCCGGACCGGTACGCAGGGGGCGGTACGGCAATTGACCGACCTGGGAGTCACGACCGAGGAGAGCGCAGCCGAAGTCGGGCGCTTACGCGAGGTCGCGACGCAGGTCGAGAAGTTTTCCGAAACGATCGGCTTCGTCGCGAATCAGACCAATCTGCTCGCGCTGAACGCGACGATCGAAGCGGCGCGCGCGGGGATCCATGGACGGGGCTTTGCGGTGGTCGCGGACGAAGTGCACAAGCTGGCCGAGGCGAGCGGGCGTGAAGCGCGCAACGTGAGCAAGGCGGTGCAGGACACACGCCGCGCGCTCGATCGCGCCGCGCAGCTGATCGAGCGGATCCGCGGCGACTTGAGTCAGGTGGTCCAGAACTCAGCGGCGTGGGTGCAGGATCTCGATCGCATCGGCGAGGCAGCCATCGAAACGGCGCGCGCCGGCAAGCAGGTCGCGGAGCTCGGCCGTCACAGCGCCGAGCTGGCGACAAAGATCACGGGATCGCTCGGTCAGGCGCGCGCCGCCGCGCAGAGCTCCAGCCAGGAGGCCGAAGCCGTCGCGGCGGCCGCGGCCGAGCAGCTGCGCGCGATCGAGGATCTCGCCAAGGGAGCGACCGAGCTGTCCGCGCTCGCGGAGCAGCTGGCGCAGGCGCTGCGCTTCATTCGCGGGGGAAACGGTCATCCGTAGACTGCTTGCCGCCGCGGCATCCGTAACGCTCGCGACAACGGTGGGAAGCTGCGGGGGCGACAGCTCATCGCCCGCCCCGACTATCCAGATCGACTACATCGCCGGAGCCCACGAGCCCGTGCTCACCCGCGGCGAGCGATTCGTCATCGAAGGCTTCGGGTTCGGCGACGCGCCCGGCGTCGTGCTGTTCACCCGGGTCGGTGGCGGCACGATCGAAAGCCCGGTCGCCGACTCGTCGTGGACGTCCTTCGTAATCGCCACCACAGTCCCCGACTCAGCGGCTGCGGGACGCGTCGGTTTCGGTATCGAGACCGCCGCGGGCACGAGGCTGACGGCGACGATCAACGTGCTGCCGCAACCAGCGTTCGACCCGGCGACGCTCACTTGGATGTCCCGCGGGACATTTCCGGGTGCGACCTCGGGGATCGCCCTGGCGGTCGCCCAGTTCCCGGGAACCACAACGCTGACCACGTCGCTCTACTCGGCCGGCGGCGCCGAACCGCCCGCGCTCGCGCCGGACTCGATCAGCGGACGCCGCGTCTATGTCGCGCGCGTGACCAACGGCGGCGCGGGGGCGATCGGGACCTGGACTCCGACGCGGCTCCTGCCCGCGGCACGCGCGTTCGCGACGGCTGTCGTCGGGACGCCATTCAACTCCCGCTTTCGCGGCAATGCACTGTACGTCATGGGCGGACTTGACTCGCTCGGCCGGGCACAATCATCCGTGTACGCTGCGGACGTGACTGCCGACAGTGTGAGTACGGCATTCACCCCCCTCGAGCCGCTGCCGGCGCCTCGCGCCGGAGCGCTCGCCGTGATCCGGCAGGGCCGGATCTATCTGCTCGGTGGAACCGACAGCCTGGGACGACCGCAGTCCACGGTCTACACCGGTCGTATCGGCGCCGACGGGCATATCGACGGGTGGTTCGTGCAACCGCCGCTGGCCGGGGTCCGGGCGTATGGTGCTGCCGTCGCCCGCGCCGGCCGCGTCTTCACGGTCGGAGGGGTGATCGACAGCGTGCCCCCGGGAGGGGGCCTGGATGCAGGTACCCAGCGCGTTGTGACGGGGGATACGGCGGCGGTGAGCACGCTTTCGGGATTCTTGACGGGTGGGTGGGGGGCGGGACCCGCGCTGCTTCCGGAGGGCCGGTCGCAGTTCGCGCTGTTCGATCTCGACTCCATCGTGCTCGTCGTTGGCGGAATGTACGCGGGCGCCGCCAGTAACTCGGCCGAAACGCTGGCTGCGACTGTGGTAAACGACTCGGTCGGCCCATTCACCGGCCCTGTCGGCCTCAACCGGATCGCCGATTTGATGTGCCTGACAGAACCCGCGGGAACGTTGGTCGGACCGGCCGGAATCACGTGGCAAGAGCTGGATGGGTCGCGTCGTGGCCTGCTGGTCGGGGGCCTCGACCTAGCCTCGCAAGGGCGCCGAAGCTGCGCCTGGGGTTGGTGATTTAGAGGCCAATTATTAGAGTGGTGTGCCGCTAACCCGGGGAAGACATGCGCGCTCAGACCTCGCTGCTGGTGCTCTGTCTACTGACTGCTCCTGCCCTTTGCGCCGCCCAACACGCACATCAGTTCGAAATCGGCGCGTTCGGGTCGTTCACCCGCTACGACCAGGCATTCAGCCTCGACAACCAGATCGGTGGCGGCGGACGACTGGGCTACTTCTTCAGTCCCGCTGTGGGCATCGAGCTCGACGTCGGATTTCAGCAGCCGTCTCCCAAGGGCGGCGGCGCTACGGCCGGGCTGACGCTGGGCGGCGGCAGTCTCGTGTTGAACTTCGGGAACGAGAAGAACCTCTTCTATATCCTGGGCGGCTATTCCCGGCTCAGCTTCGCCGACAACCCTGCATACACGTTCAACGACAACGCAGTCCACGGCGGGATCGGCGACCGAATCTTCCTCGGCGAGCGCGTCGCGCTGCGGATCGAGGGCCGGGCGCTGTACTCTCCCAACACCAACTACCCCAGCGGGACGTGGGCCGGACACATCGTCGCCTCGGCCGGCCTTTCCATCTTCACCGGGCCGAGCGCATTCAAGGACAGTGATCAGGACGGCATCGCGGACAAGAGCGACACCTGCACCGGAACCCCCACCGGGGCGGTGGTCGACAATGTCGGGTGCCCGGGCGACGCCGATCGTGACAAGGTCTTCAACGGCCTCGATGCCTGCCCAAACACGATTGCGGGCGCCGAGGTAGACGCGCGCGGCTGTCCGAAGGATGCCGACAGCGATGGCGTGTACGACGGTGTCGATAAGTGCCCGTCCAGTCCCACCGGCACGCGTGTCGACCCGACCGGCTGTCCCACGGACTCGGACAACGACAGCGTCGCCGACGGTCCGGATCAGTGTCCCAGCACGCCGGCCGGCGCCATGGTCGATGCGAACGGCTGTCCGTTGGACAGCGATCGCGACACCGTCCCCGACGGCCTCGACAAGTGTCCCAACACGCCAGCCGGTATCGAAGTCGATACGGCGGGATGCCAGCGGGCACCGGATTCAGACGGCGACAACATCGACGACACGAAGGACAAATGCCCCGGTACGTCGCCCGGCACGCGTGTCGACGCTGCGGGCTGCCCGATCCTGTTCATAGAGGCACGCCAGCCCGTGGTCCTGAAGGGCGTGACGTTTGAAACCGGGCGCTCCGCGCTGCGGCCCGATTCCTACACGATCCTCGACATGGTCGCGACGTCGTTGATCAACAATCCCGACATCGACGTCGAGATCTCCGGCCATACCGACAACACCGGCTCGGCGGCGACCAACCTGCGCTTGTCACAGGCGCGCGCGGATGCGGTGCGAGCGTATCTCGCGACCAAAGGCGTGGTGCCGGGACGAATGGTGGCGAAGGGCTATGGCCCCGAGCAGCCCGTCGCGCCGAATACGACGCCGGCTGGCCGCGCGCAGAACCGGCGCGTCGAGCTGCGCCGGACCAACTGAGCGTGACAGCAGCGGAACGGGAGGTCACATCGTGAGAACGATCGCGGCGGCTGTGGCGGTGCTCGTGCTGGGCTCGACAACCCTGTCGGCCCAGTACAGCCGCCGATATGAGGTGGGCCTGTTTGGCGGCTTCACCAAGTACGACGACGCTTTCCAGCTCGGCAACAAGAGCGGCGGTGGCGTGCGATTCGCGTATTCATTCACTCCCCTGCTTGCCGTGGAAGTCGAAGGACTGTTCCAGTCGCCCGCGGATGTCAGCTCGGTGCACGTGGAGCCGCTGATCGGCAGCGCGAGCCTGGTCTTCAACGCCCTCAACAAGAGCCGGATGAGCGCTTACCTGCTCGGCGGCTACACGCGACTCGATTTCGGCAACACGGCCCCATACGACTTCACCGACGGCGGTTTCCACGGAGGCGCGGGCGCGAAGTTCTACCTGAGCTCGCGCGTGGCGCTGCGGATCGAGGGGCGCGGGATCTACACAGCAGAAACGCAGAGCAGCTTTGGCACCGGCTCACAGAGTGCGACGCACATGGTAGGAACCGCCGGCCTGTCATTCTTCCAGGCGGGCGGCCAGCCGACGCTCGACAGCGACAAGGACCGCGTCGAAGACAAAGGCGATGCCTGCCCCGACACGCCGCAGGGCGCGAGCGTGGACAAGCGCGGCTGCCCGTCAGACCAAGACCTCGACACCGTGCTCAACGGTCTCGACAAATGTCCCGGGACGCCGAGCGGGGCCACGGTCGATGCGACTGGGTGCCCGCACGATCAGGACGGCGACCGCGTCTGGGATGGAATCGACAAGTGTCCCGACACGCCTTCCGGCGTCACGGTGGACGCGCTTGGGTGCCCTCCGACTCCTGGGGACTCTGACGCTGACGGCGTGAACGACGTGCTCGACAAGTGCCCCGCCACGCCGAGTGGTGCGATGGTGGATGCGACCGGTTGCCCGATCGACTCCGATCGCGACGCGGTGTGGGATGGCTTGGACAAGTGTCCCGACACGCCGATCGGTGCGTTGGTGGATCCCAACGGCTGTCCGAAGGACACGGATGGTGACCGGGTGTTCGACGGTATCGATCGTTGCCCCGACACGGCCGCCGGCACGCCGGTGGATGCGTACGGCTGTCCGGCGGACAGCGATAAGGACGGCGTCGGCGATGGGTTCGATAAGTGCCCGAACACGCCAGCCGGGACGGTCGTCGACTCGAACGGCTGCCCGCCGCCGAAAGACACCGACGGCGACGGCGTGATCGATCCGCAGGACCGGTGCCCGAATACGCCGGCCGGATCGCAGGTCGATCAGTTCGGGTGCATCGTGCTGTTCGCGCCTCCGCCGCCGGGGATCCCGCCCACGCCGCGGCCCACGGTCATTCTCAAGGGCGTGAACTTCCAGAGCGGCCGTTCGGTGCTCACGACATCGTCGTATGCCGTGCTGGATCAGGTGGCGTCATCGCTGATCGCGAATCCGGAGATCCGAATCGAAATCGCCGGCTACACGGACTCCACCGGCGCGCGCATGATGAACCTGCAGCTTTCGATGGCACGCGCTGGGGCGGTGCGCGCGTACCTCGCTCGTCGCGGCGTGAGCCCGATGCGGATGTCGGCGAGAGGGTTTGGCGCGTCGGGCTACATCGCCCCGAACGCGACGCCGGATGGGCGGGCGACCAATAGACGGGTAGAATTGCACAAACTGAATTAGGACAGACAACAACTAGACGCACAGACGCACAGCGGTGAACAGGTTTTAGGGGTCAGGCAAACAATGCTGGCCCCTACTATTTTCCGGGTCCCCGTTCCGACCGAGTCGCGTATGCGTTTGCAACGTTTCCTGTTTCTTGCCACGCTGATCCCCGGCGTGCTTTACAGCCAGCAATCGCGGGCATGGCAATCCACGGACTACTATCGCCTGACGGTCGTCAGCGATCCCGACCTGGCGCCAGACGGCCGCCGCGTGGCGTTCGTCGTGACGACCGTGGTCGAAGACAAAGACCGGCGTCACAACGAGATCTGGATGGCAAGCGCGGACGGCTCAGCCGCGCCGTTCCGCTACACCAGCCCGTCCACCGAAGCCAGCAATCCCACCTGGTCGCCCGATGGGTCGTTGCTCGCGTTCTCGAGCAAGCGCGAAGGCTCCGACGACGACGTCTGGTTCCTCCGGACATCGGCGCCGGGCGGCGAAGCGTTTCAGATCAAGGGCGTGCACGCCATGCCCCTGTTTTCTCGCGACGGCCAGTGGCTGCTCTACTCGTGGCGCGGCGAAGAGCCCGACAGCCTGAAGAAGGAAACGTGGCGCAATCGCGTGTCGCCTACGGCGATCACGCGCGGCTCCGACCCCAAACGCTTTGACGGGCGGGTCTACACGTCGATACCGGTCGTGGGCGATGAGCGCGGGTACCTCCCACCCAGGGAGACGCGGCGCGCCAGCCATCTCTACCTGGTCCCGATTGCCGGTGGGACGCCGCGCCAGCTCACCCGCGGCGAGCTGAGCCAGACGTCGCCAGCCTGGTCGCCGGATGGGCGGATGATCGCGTTCGAACAGGACACGAGCGAGAACCGCGAAGTCCGCGACGATGGGTGGCCGGCGCTCTTCGTCTTCACTCTCGCGGATAGCTCGACCCACGCGCTGAGCACCGGCTATCCGCAGAACAGCAGCCCGATCTGGTCGCCCGACGGGCGCGCGATTGCCTTCACGTGCTCGAAGGGCCGCGGCATGGAGACCGACGTGTGTGTCGTCCCCGTGAGCGGCGGCACGGCGCGCAATCTCACCGCTGATTGGAGCCTCGATCCGAACGGGGTCACCTGGTCGGCCGACGGCAAGACGATCTACTTCTTTGCCGAGACGAGCGGCAACGTGCATCTGTTTTCCGTTCCGGCGGCAGGCGGCCCCGTGCGTGCAGTGACGACTGGAGAACGCCAGCTGCGCGGGTTCGCCTTGAGCGCGGACACGCGCTCACTCGTGTACACCTCGAGCGACATTACCCACGGTACCGAGCTGTACGTCACGTCGATCGCCCGTGGGCAGGAACGGCGGCTCACGTCGTTCAATGATTCGTTGCTCAAGCAGGTCGCGTTGATCCCCGCCGACACGTTCTGGCTCACCGGCGTGGGCGGATTGAAGATCCAGGGATGGCTGATGAAGCCGTACGGCTATCAGCCGGGCAAGACGTATCCGCTGGTGCTCTCGATTCACGGCGGCCCGCACTCCAATTACGGCAACGTGCTGTTCCCCGAGTTCCAGATGCTCGCGGGCCAGGGCTACTGGACGCTGTTCACCAATCCGCGCGGCTCGAGCGGCTACGGGCACACGTTCACGTTCTCGACACGCGGGCGCTGGGGCATGGAAGACTACCAGGACCTGATGCAGGCCGTGGACGTTGCGATCGCGCGCGCCAAAGGCGGCGTCGACACGACGCGCATGGCGGTGCTCGGTGGATCGTACGGCGGATTCATGACCAACTGGATCGTCGGCCACACGAACCGCTTCCGCGTGGCGCAGACCGACCGGTCGATCTTCAACTGGTATTCCTGGTACGGATCGTCGGACGCGCAAGGATTGACCGAGTACGAATTCAGCGGCACGCCGTGGGAAGCCGACTCGCTCTACCGCGCGCTCTCGCCGATGACGTACGCGAACAACATGCGGACGCCGATGCTGATCGTGCACTCCGAGGATGACAAGCGTACGCCGATCACCGACGGGGAGCAGCTGTTCATGTCGCTGCGCAAACGCGGTGTGCCCGCGGAGTTCGTGCGCTATCCGCGCTCGTTCCACGGCCTTTCGCGGACCGGGCCACCGTGGCTGCTCGTCGACCGGCTGGAGCGGATTCGCACCTGGTTCGCGCACTGGCTCGGCACCGGTGACACCGCTCCGGCGGCGACGACGAGCCAGCGTTGATGCTGCGGCGGGCGTTGTTTCTGGCGCTGGCAGGCACCCTGCTGGCTGGACCGATGCTCGCCCAGCAGCGTCGCCCGCGGCCTGCGCCGCCGGTTATCCCCACACCGCGGTCTATGCTCGGCTTCGAGCCAGGGGAGGATCGCAAACTGGTCGAGTGGCCGGTCCTGGTCCGATACTTCGAAGCCCTCGCCAAGGCGAGCGACCGCGTCGAATACCGCGAGCTCGGGAAAACCACGCTGGGCGCCCCGTTCATCGCCCTCGCGATTTCGAGCCCGCAGAACCTGCGCCGGCTCGACTACTACCGGCAGGTCAACGCGGGGCTCGCGGATCCGCGCGTGTTCCGTCCGGCCAAAGCGGCGCGGGACGCGCTGAACAACGGCAAGACGATCGTGCTGATCACGTCGAGCATTCACTCGACCGAGGTCGGCGGCCACCTGTCGCCGGTCGTGCTCGCGTACCGGCTCGCGACGGACACCAGCGCCACGACGCGCGCGATCCTCGACAACGTGATCCTGTGGCTCGTGCCGTCTCTGAATCCCGACGGCGTGACGATCGTGGCGAAATGGTACAATCGAACAGTGGGCACACCCGCGGAGGGGACCTCACCGCCTGAGCTGTACCACCATTACACGGGCCACGACAACAATCGCGACTGGTACGCCTTCACCCAGGTCGAGACGCGGCTCACCGTCGACTCGCTGTACCGCGTGTGGCATCCGCAGATCGTGCACGACATTCATCAGCAGGGAGCCCGCGGCGCGCGGCTGTTCCTTCCGCCTTATCTCGATCCCGTCGAGCCCAATGTCGATCCGCTGCTAATCGACGGCGTGAACGCGCTCGGCACCGCGATGGCCTGGGAGCTGGCCGGGCAAGGGAAGACCGGCATCTCGATCAACGCGACCTACGACGCCTGGACACCGGCGCGCGCGTATCAGCACTACCACGGCGGCGTGCGCATCCTCTCCGAAACCGCGAGCGCCGATCTCGCAACACCGATCGACGTCCCGTTCGATCGCCTCGAAGCGCGGGACCGCGGGTTCAATCCCCGGGAGCGGTCCTGGAATTTCACGAGCCCCTGGCGCGGCGGGCGCTGGACACTGCGCGACATCGTGTCGTACCAGAGCGAAGGCGCCTACGCCCTGCTCGCGCAGGCGGCGCGCGCGCGCGAACGCTGGCTCGGCAATTTTTTCAACATCGGGACTCGGGCAATCCGGGGATGGCGCGAGTGGCCGTACGCGTACGTCATTCCTGCGCGCCAGGACTCCGTGGCGCTCAGCGCGATGCTCGAGATCCTGCGGCGCGGCGGCGTCGAGATTCGACGGGCGTTGCAGTCGTTCAGCCTGCAGGGGCAGCGCTACAACGCCGGCACGTCTGTGATCGTGCTGCGCCAGCCCTATGCCGCGTTCGCGAAAACACTGCTCGAAACCCAGCGCTATCCGGACCGGCGGCAGTATCCCGGTGGACCGCCTGAACGGCCGTACGACGTAACCGCACACACCCTGCCGCTGCTGATGGGCGTGCATGCGGTCGTCGCGAACGATTCCCTGCGCGTGTCGTTGTCGTCGCCGGTCACGCCACGAGTCGTTGGGCCCGTTCCCCCGCGAGATTCTCTGCCGCGGATCGGTCTCTACAGGTCCTACGACGCGGCGATGGACGAGGGATGGACGCGCTGGGTATTCGACACCTGGAAGGTGCCATACAGCACGCTGGTCGATTCCGTCGTGCGCGCGGGCGAGCTGCGCGCGCAATTCGACGTGATCATCCTGCCGGATCAGTCGCCGCGCGAGATCCTCGAAGGGTTGCCGCGGCGTTACCCCGCACCGTACGCCGGGGGGATCGGGCCCGAGGGAAGCGATGCGCTGCGGGAGTTCGTCGCCGGGGGCGGCACGCTCATCGCGCTGAACGAGGCCAGCCGGTTTGCGATTCAGGCATTGCTGCTGCCGGTCCGCAACGTGCTCGAAGCTGTGCCGGAGGAAGACTTCTACGCACCCGGATCGATCTTCCGGCTCGAGCTCGACACGGCGAATGCGATCGCCCGAGGGATGCCGCGCGAAACCAGCGGCTGGTTTCAGGGAAGTCCCGCGTTTGAGTCTCTCGACACGACCGCGTCCCGGGTGATCGGCCGGTGGCCCGCCGATCCTGCCAAGATTCTGCTGTCGGGCTGGGTGCTGCACCCGGAGCGCATCGCCGGGAAAGCGGCGATCCTGGAGGTAAGGCAGGGCGAGGGCCGCGTCATCCTGTTCGGCATTCGGCCACAGTATCGCGGCCAAAGCCTCGCCACTTACCCCTTGCTGTTCAACAGCTTAAGGAATTAAGCCTTGCCCGGCCGAGGGTCATTTTCCTATGTTGGTGGCCCCTATGAGGTTGGCTCGGCTTTCCAGCGCTGTGATGCTCTGGGCCGCGATCGCAAGTCGCGGCCTTTTTGCCCAGCAATTGCCCTCGTCCGCCGACAGCATGCAGCTGCGCGGAGTGGAGCTGCGCTACGTCCTGCCCGAGCCGCTATTCGATAACGGTCCGCTCACCGATCCCGTCAAAGCGCTGTACGTCAACGCGTGGGCCTTTGGCGGATCGAAGTTGTGGCAGTTGGTGTCGCTCGCCGATTCAACCGAGATCAACGCCTTCGTGGTCGACGTGAAGGACGATACGGGCTGTCTCCTGTATCCGTCCGACGTCAAAGTCGCGCAGGAGATCGGCGCGACCAAATGCGTGCGTACGCGCGATGTGAAATCGCGGCTCGATACGCTGCACGCTCACAACATCTACACGATCGCGCGCATTGTCGTGGCCAAGGACCCGTTGCTCGCGGAGCGCCGGCCGGGCTGGTCGGTGCAGCACGTCAACGGGGGCTTGTGGCGCGACCGCATCGACATCGCGTGGGTGGACGCGTACAACGACTCCGTTTGGATCTACGCCGCGCAGCTCGCGGCGGAGGCGGTGCGCCTCGGCTTTTCGGAGGTGCAGTTCGATTACGTGCGCTTCCCCGATGAACCGAAGGAAGCGATGGCGCTGGCGATCTTCGCCGCGCGCAAGCCGGGCGAGTCGCAGCGCGCCGGCGTGCAGGCGGGCATCTCGATCCTCGTGAATCGGCTGCAACCGCTCGGCGTCCCGGTGACGTTCGATATTTTCGGGCTGACGTCGTCCGCGACCGGCGACCTCGGCATTGGCCAGGTCTGGGAAGACTTCATCACCGTCGCCGACGTCGTGCTGCCGATGGTCTATCCAAGCCACTACTATCGCGGCAGCTACGGGCTCGCCGTTCCCAATGCGGAGCCATACCGGGTTGTTCGCAATGCTCTGATGGAAGCGATAGAGCGTTCCCGCCCCTTCGCGAATTCAGCCACCATCCGTCCGTACCTGCAGGCGTTCACGCTCGGCCGCCGCAAACCCCGCTACACTCCGCATGAAATCCGCGAGCAGATTCGCGCGGCGGAGGAGCTGGGCATCGAAACCTGGGTGCTGTGGAATCCTCGCAGCGTGTATCAGCGCGACTCGCTCAAGCCGTACCGGGAAGTCACCGCAGTTACGGGCGGCGCCCAGTAGCACCTATATTCTCGCCACATGAAAAAGCTCTTGATGCTCGCACTCGCCGGGGCCCTTGTGTCGTGCTCCGATGCCGGCGGGGTCGATCCCGACTCGATTGATGACGCCGAGATCCTCGCCGTCCGCACGGCGCTCGACTCGGCCTTCCTGCACGATACCGTCCTCGATCCGGCGTTTACGGGAGACTCGGGGCTCTATGCGCTGATGTCGGTGCTGGTTTTTCCCTTCATCGATCGCGCATCCCGCATCGCGCAGGGGGGGGGCGGCGATACCACCCGCGTCGTCGGCATCGAGTTCGACATTGACGCGACACAGGGCGGCAGTCAGGTCACGAGCAATCTGACCGCCGTGCTTGCCTGGAAGGGCTTCGACGCTACGGCCGAGACGGTGGATTCGGTCTATTTCCTGTTGGGAGCCGGACGCGCCCCGGTGACGGATTCGCTGTGGGAGCGCTTCACGCTCGACACGGCGGGGACCGGGACCGGCTTTGTCATTCATCAGCTTCCTGATTTCACGGTGAGGACGTGGCTATCGCGCGGCGGGCACCTGCGCACCACCGCGAGCCAGTACGGCTCGTCTCAGGGGAATTCGACTTTCAGGGTGTTCCGTGGCACGCTCAGCGGGGAATACACGATTACGGCGAGGTTGGTGCCGGATTCGAGTACGACCGTCAGCTCAGCGCTCGATTTCGGGAGTGGCAGCCACGGAATCAAGGTGCAAATCCGGGGCAGCCTGCCCTAGCGGCTGGATTCGAGGACCATCCCCGGCTCCCACGCGGTGATATACCCGCTGATCGCCGAGGCGGCGACGGTGTAGGGGTTGGCGAGATAGAGTTGGCCCGGGCCCGAGCGTCCAGGGAAGTTCCGGTTGATGGCGCTGATCGTGACTTCTTCCCGCGTCTTGGAGACGCCGGGTCCCGCGTTGATACAGGCGCCGCACGAAGGCTCGAGGAACGTCGCCCCCACCTGCCGGAACACGTCGAGGTAGCCCCGCTCTTCGCAATAGCGCTTCACGTCCTGTGAGCCACACTGAATGAAGAAGCGCACCCAGGATGCTACTCGCTCGCCCCGCCCAGCGGCTTCGGCCAGGACGCGCGCGTACATGTCCATGTCTTCTTTCTTGCCCGCCGTGCAGGAACCCGCGTACGCGATGTCCACCTTGATGCGCTCGGCGACGTCGTCGATGTAAAGGCCGTTCCCCGGGTCTCCGGGGAGCGCGATCATCGGCCGGATCGTCGATGCGTCGATCTCGATGACTTCACAGTATTCCGCTTTCGGGTCGCTGAACAATCCCTCGCAGATTCGCTTCGCGTCCTGGTGCGACATCTTGCGGTAGTCCATCAGATAGGCGACGGTCTTGTCGTCCGGCGCCACGTACCCGGTGAAGCCGCCCACCTCGGCGGTCATGTTGGTCATGGTCGCCCGCTCGTCAACCGACAGGGCCTCTACCGCGTTACCGCAATACTCTACCAGCTTGCCGATCGCCTTCCCCGTTTTCACGTAAGGATGGCGCAGGACTTCGAGCATGAAGTCCTTCGCGGTCACGTTATCGGGTTTCTTCCCGGTGATGACGACCTTCACCGTCTCCGGCACCTGCAACCGTACGTCCTTCGTGATCCACGAATTGAAGATCGCCGTCGTTCCGACGCCGAAGGCGATGCATCCCACAGCCCCCGCGTGCGGCGTATGCGAGTCCGACCCGATGATCACCTGTCCGGGCAGCGCGTGCGACTCGAGGATCTTGGAGTGACAAATCGCCTCGGAGCCCCCCCCGTGGTGGCCGAGGCGCAGCTCGCCGTAGAGCTTGATGCCCTGCGCGGTCGCAAACTCGCGCTGCTTCTTCTCGAGCTGGAGCGCGACGTCGAGCAGCCCTTCCTTGATACGCTCGGGCGTCATCGCTTCGGGCAGGAAAGTCAGGTGATCGCGAAACATCAGGATCGAGCCGGGATCGTTGACCTTCGCGTCCCTGCCGACGAGCTGCTCGAAGAAGATCGCGGCCATCGGCGTCACGTACTCGTGACTGAAGCGGATGTCGGTCAGGACGAACCCCTCGTCACCCGGTTTGACCGCCGGGACGCCGATCTTACCCTTTGCTGGATCGACGACCCAGCGCCGCGCGAGAATCTTCTCACCGAGCGTCATGGGCCGGCGTGCCGTGGCAGGCGGATGGAGCACCACTTTGCCCTCGAGCCGGGCCATGTTGTAATTGAAAAGCCCGCCATGCTCGATGATGCCGCGCGTGATCTCACCTTCTCCCTGGGTGAATGCGGAGAGCGGGAGGTCTTCGCCGCGGCGCACCCGGTCGAGGATCGAGAAGTCGGTCGTCGTCAGGATGCCGAGATTCTGGCAATTCTCGCGATAGATTCGCTCGATGCTTTCCGCAACGACGAGCTTGATCCCGGCGCACATCTCGGCGTAAGGTGACTGCTCGCGCGACGAGCCTTTGCCGCGGCGCTTGCCGCTCACGGCGGCGACGAAGCCGCCGTGCTTGACGCTGCCGCGCGTGATCGGAAACTCATCGCGGCATTTGAGGCCCAGGTAGGGGAATTCCCCCAGCGTTTCGTCGTAGTAGTAACAGATGTAGGCAGGCGTGATTTCGTCGGTCGAAATGTCATCGCGCAGCTTGTGGGAAGGCGTCCAGGTCGGGTCTGCTCCCGCCAATTGCGCACGCACAAAGCCGGGATCCTCCGTCAGATAGAGAATCCGGCCTTTCAGTCGAACGTTTGCGTCACGCATGGGCGAAGTATCTTCTTGGAGACTCATGTTCGCAACCGCGCTGCTCCTCGTGCAAGCAACGATTCAGAGTCCACGCCTCATCGAAAGCTCGGGCGTGGCGGTCAGTCGCGCGTACCCCGACGTGCTGTGGTCGCACAACGACTCGGGTGACGGGCCGTACCTCTATGCGACGGATTTGCAGGGCGCCGATCGTGGCCGGTTGCTCGTGGCCGGCGCGGGCGCGATCGACTGGGAAGACATGACGCTGGGACCGTGCCCTGTTTCATTCGTTCTCCAAAACCGGCCCACGCGACAGATCGCGACGTCGTGTGTCTACCTCGCCGATACGGGCGACAATCTCGAGGTTCGACCGTTCGTCACGGTGTACGCAATTCCGGAACCCGAACCACCCACCGGTCCCGGCGACACGCTCGGCACGACCCGGGCCGCCGCCGTGCTCACGCTCAGCTATCCGGACGGTCCACACGATGTCGAAGGTGTGTATGTCTCGCCGCGCGACACAGCGTTCTACCTGGTGAGCAAAGGGTATCAGCGCGGGACGGCGATTCGCGTGTACCGGGTCGGACGCGAGGCGTGGAGTCCTCAGGATTCGACTCGCCAGGTGGCCGTGGCGACGCTGGTTCAGACGCTCGACATCAGGCCCAATCGCGCAGCGGGCCGGGTTGTGACCAGCGCAGCGATACGACCGGACGGCCGGCTCGTGGCCGTGCGGACGTACGGCGAGATCTATCTGTTCTATCCGGGCGTGGGTGGGCGGCTGGCGCCCGCCCGGGACCATTCCTGTGGGATTGCCGGTATCGACACCGGCGGCGAGGCGATCGCCTTCCTCAGTGATTCGACGTTCGTGCTGACGAGCGAGGCCTGGAGCGGACGGACGGGCGCGATCAACGTGGTGCAATGCGGACTCTAGAGGAGGCTGCTTGAATACTGTCGCAATGCTGGCATTGCTGGCGACGACGCAACAGATCCCGGTCGACACCGCGGCCATGGATGCGCACCTGCGGTTCCTCGCGAGTGACCTGCTCGAGGGGCGCGCTCCGGCCACGCGAGGCGGCAGGGTCGCGGCTGAATACATCGCCGCGCAGTTCCAGGCACTGGGCCTCGAGCCCGCGGGCGCGAATGGGACCTACTTCCAACCGGTGGCGCTCGTCGGGATGACCCCGCAACCGAGATTCTCGTGGGGCAAGCCGGGCCAGCTCGACAGTCTTTCATTCCGCGATCAGTTCGTCGCCTGGGCCGAGCGTCCCGAGGCCGACATCGCGGCCGA
>Ga0137430_1000201_pt1 | contig 17013 bp, 12 predicted proteins | sample EasRivERMZT754_2_FD_104651 | JGI IMG/M metagenome (GOLD analysis project Ga0137430, IMG submission 104651) | Soil microbial communities from meander-bound floodplain in the East River, Colorado, USA - East River MetaG ERMZT754_2 | ecosystem: Environmental > Terrestrial > Soil > Floodplain ...
TAACAATTATTTTACCTTCTTCGGTTTCTACATACTCAAGACATTCTTCTCCTAATGCAGATAAATCAATTTGGTTTCTAATGTCTCCAACTAATTCATAGAGTTCAGTTGTCGTTTGCTCAATGTCTACACACTCCCCTAATTCTGAAAATTCAGGTACAGGTGTCTCATAGGTGACACATGTAGCGTAAGTTGTTGTACCACAAGTGTGTTTAATTTGATTACAATGTTTCATTATTTATTATTTGTTATTATGTTATCCAATTCGTTCCATTATATAAAACTCTTCCTACTACTGCACCTCCGCCTACTGCAACTCCTAAATAAGATGGAGCTAATAAATCCGTTGCTACTGATGTCATTCCTAAAACTCCTGTTGGAAGTGTGGCTACTGTATATGTGTTTAACACTAATGTCTGTCCGGTTATTTTTCCGTTTCCGTCAATGTTTGATGTTACAGTTCCTGCTCCGTTCTGCCCCTCCATTACGCTATCTGTATCTGCTGCTGAACCTCTTTTAAAAGTCACTGCGCCTAAAGTAGAGCTGGTTGTTATTTCAGGTTGAACTGAATTGTTGTAAGCATTCTGTAGACTTGAAACTGAACTACCTCCGGCTGCTCCAACTATCTGTCCTAACTTGTCTGCTTTGAAAATTCTAGCTTGAGTTGAATCATTTAAAGCTGTTGCTGTTCTTTTTACAACTATTACTCCAAGTAATACTGCATTACCAACTAAGTTGGGGTACTGTATAAAACTATTTTCTTTTCCTACTGTTTGTACTGCTTCAGAAAAAGTTGAATATATGGTTTGCCCATATTGAAGTACATATCCGATTCCCGGTACTAGAAAGAGGTATTGAATAGTGGTGTTGTTTATTCCACCTCCAACTGCTGTAATAACTCCTGCATTATCATACATTGTAGGGTCTACTAAGTTAACTCCTCCCCCACCTGTTCCTATTTGTGTTCTATAGAAAAACGTTGTAGGAGCTGTTGCATTTACTGTAAGTTCATTTGGGTTTGCTCTATCGTTAACGAAATTAATACCGTCTCCATGAATATTTCCTGTTGTGATATTTATTTGTAAATTAGCTCCATTCGCGTAAGGGAATACTCCGTCGTTTATGTAAGCTCCTAAAACTTGAAACAAGTCTCTTGAGAAAGCCATTGGACTAGTGATGTAATCCGGTTCGTTAATTGTAAAGGCAATAGTTACCGACGTAGGGTGTGACACTTTACCTAACCAAATCATTTCTTTTCTGTCTTGTGACGTTGGAAAATTGTTTTGGAAATGGATTGTCTTGTCTGTTTTTATAAGTACGTAAGTTGCTGTACCTGTACCAATAGTTGTAACTGTCTTGTTCGTTTCTCCCGGATAATCTACAAAAGTATAAATCGGTTCAAGTGGGTTGGTTTCGTTATCTACTATTACCCCTTTAACTACCCCAATATTAATTTGTGTTGTAGAAGCTGTCGATAACCCTCCAAACATTAATACTCCTGTATCTGCTTGAGCTGTTCTGAATAGGTTTCCTGAATTTCCGTTAATATTTATATTTCCTCCGCCGCTTACTCCATTAGAGGCTTGAATATCCCAATCATTAGATTTAACCAATCTTTGTATAAGTACACCTACTCCATAAGCTGTGTCGTCCGGTGTAATAGATTGATATGAAACGTCAACACCAAGTAGCCCTTGAACATTGGCAACAACCGGAGGGTTAGAAAGCCAATAGTTAGGGTCTAATGCATAAGTCAGTGTAACTGTACTCTTTGTTTCAAATTCAAAGTTTTGAACTCCTGTGCTAAGGTTTAGTAATGCCGGACTTACTCCAAAGATAAAATATCCTGTTTGAGGGCTTATTGATTGAATAGCCCAAGTGTTACTGTCTGTTGTTATTAAATCCCCGATGTTTAGAGTAGCTAATTCTACAGCTCTGTTTACCGCAGCATTGTCTATGTTATTCACATAAAGTAATGAAGGGGTACTTCTCGGTTGAGTTATTTGTCCGCTAGTAGGTACTGTTACATTTTGAGGTTGTACCATGTTCCAATTTCCATTAAATGTTACAGGAACGGCTGCGGGTTCAGATACAGCGACAATTGCGGCATAAGTACTGCCTGCTTCTAAAATAACGGTGTTGGCATTTAGCTGTGTCCACCCACTGTTTTGTGCAACGAATTGTAAGATTTGTGAGATTATATTTTCTCCGTCAGGGTCTCTTACTAAATATACTGTATAGTTATTACCTGCTACAAGATAAGCTCTCCATCCTTCAAAGAACACATCTTCCAAGAAAGTATATTTATTACCAAAAAGAACTTGTCTTGCTGTGGTTGTTGTTGTGCCAATCGTGCCATTATATATGTTGAATGGTTCTCCAACGCCTTGTGGGGCAGGTCTTTCCTCTGTAATTGTATTTGCAACCGCTAAATATCCTCCGTCTCTAACTTGTTGGTTAGGTAAGTACTCTTGTTGAGTCCATTCTCCCATCCACTGTGTTCCATTGGGAATAGTTACTAGTTCGTTTGTACTAGTGTTTATACCAACAGTCATGAAATCTGAAGTAACTTCAGGAGTTAGGTTAGGAAGTATAACATCATCTAAAAATGTTTTATCTCCGCTTATACTTTCATTCCCTGTATTGTGAACCACATCTGCGTCTTCAGCGTAAACTGTTGAATCTGTAGAGCCATTTGCTTTAAGAAATTGTGAAGCTGTTCCTGTGGGTGTTTTAAATCCCGGTGCTACAGGTATAGCTGTAAATGTTTTAGTTCCTGCGATACCCTCATTTCCTGTAGTGTGTACTACAGTTGCGTTTACTGCGTAAGTGTTAGTGTCTACTGTCCCATTTGCTTTCAGGAACTGCGCTGCTGTGCCTGTAGGTGTTTTATAACTTGGAGCTATTACTTGTGACGTAAACGTTTTAGTTCCGGCTATAGTTTCGTTCCCTGTATCATGAACTACATCTGCGTCATCCGCTTTTAAATCTAATTCAGCTTGAGTGCTGTCAGAAATGAAATCGTCAATAAATCCCTTAGTTATCTTCTTTGAACTTTGCATTTTGTTTTATTTTATGCTGTTGATGCAATGACCACCTTTTCTCCAATATTTGTAGTCTAAAATATATAGTATGATTACTATTACCCATCCTGTTACTGTCAGGGTTTTGTCTCTTTGGTTTTTCCCTAAAGCTGAACTAATTGTTTCTTCCGGGTTTCCAAATTTATATCCTTCCTTTGTTCTTAGTGTCGCATTAAGTGTTGGGCTTAAATTAAAGTTTCCAAACTTATCAACATTAACTGCGCTGTTTAAAGAGTATACGTTTACTACTTTCCAAAAACCATGTTTTTTAGAATTCTCCCATAAAACTATAAGCAAGTTAAATGGAGATATTATTGCAAATAAGAACGGTGCTATAAGTGATAATAATATTCCCATTATATGAATGTAAATTGTGTTCCTACTTTTTCGCCTTTCATGTAAATGTTATTTAAGAACCATTGTCTAGCAAAAGGTTGTGTTACGAACAGTTCCGGTTCTGCTAGAGAGCCTCCTTCAAAATATTGAAGAACGTCTTCATATGAAGGGAATCCCCAATCAACTACTTCATATCCTTCCGGTAATACTCCTTCATGTGTGGAAAGGTATTCTAACATAGGTACGTTAACTCTTGTTGGCACTGCTGCTACTAAAGCTTCGTAATCTTCTGCTTCTACATCTATTGCTGCAACTTGTGCGTCATAGTCTACATTAGGAATTGAAAGTATTGTTGTTCTATTTGTGTTTGCTGAATCTGCATTCATACCTACAAAAGATATGTGTGAATTTGATATGACTATTTTTTCCTCTCCTCTGAAATAATACATTTCAAATCTGATAGTCAAATGCTTGTCTATTCTTTTTCTTTCAAAAGATACTTCTTCTATGAAAACTTCTGTAAATGTTCCCTCTGTTGGGCTAGGGCTATGGTAGGTTGGTGTGTATAATTGCATATTATAATTTATTGTTAAAGTGTGGTGATAGTGTTGCACTCCGCGTCAGAAAGCGTTCTGTCAAATAACGCTATTTTACTTAATCCGTAAGCTGACCCTGCATTGGATGTGCTTCCGTTGTTTACTACTAAATATCTGTAATTAACTACAGCTACTGTTTGTGTCGTCCATATTTGTGCTCCATTTCTGAAATACTTTACAGCAGTTCCATTTCTTTGTATTGCTAATTTAAATGGTACACCACTTGCGCCGGGAGTCATGTTTACTGTATCAGAAGTGACTACTGCGGCACTACATCTAGTAGCTTTCATACCGTCAAAGAACCCGACATCATTTGCTCTTGTAAATGCAGTGGTATCGCTTAAACCTAAACAGAGTACAGGGTTAGCTGTAGCATTGGCATATAGCCATCCTTCAAAAAATATAGTAAAATTATTCTGATTGAATAATCCATTAGTTAATAAGTCGGCAAAAGCTGTGTCGCTATTTCTTTGTGCTGATGCTGCAACTGTTGGTATATATGTGGAAGGATAAGCACTTACTTCAAGTTGTGCTCCCCACGCAAAATGACCCCAACCTACAACACCTGCATAAGAACCATTAGATAATGTACCTCCATTTAATATTTGTATAAATACTGATGTACCTGTAATAGTAGCAGTGGTTGTCATTGAAACAGAACATCTGTACCAACCATCTGCTAAAGCTTTTATTCTAGCTACAGTTCCTGCTGATGTATTTGATGTTGCCCCTGCTCCTGTTAAATCAAATATACTAGAGTAATCTATTGCATTTGAAGTTATACCAATAGATGCATACTGTCTTTGATTTCTTTTAAGATAACAAGAAAAAGTATATGGTGTATTAGCTACTACAACTATAGTTTGAGCAGTATAGTGAAAAGTACCACCTAATAACTCATTTAAAAAATCTGCTGTTCTTGTCCCGTCCGGTGCAAGAGTGAGTGTTGATTCGTAGTTAGTTGCAGTGGTAGATATCCCTGTCTCAGTCCAACCTGTACCGTTAAATGTCTGACTTTGTAAGCAGATATTAGTCCTTTGAGGTTCAACTAACCATTGAGGTTCTGTTAAACTTCTTGAATAGTCAAACTTAGGCATAGCGGTAAGTGCTGTTACTTTACTTAAGTACGGTCTTATTGTTGTCCCTAATGTAAACTGTGCGCCCCAAATATAAAACGATGTTGCCGGGGCTGAAGTTGAATTATAATACATTCTCACTGTATGTGTAGTAGCTGTTGCTACAAAGGAATGTGATATTCTAACCCAATTATCAGTAGGTGTGAACGTTGTAACTGCTGCAATCCCTACAACACTTATTGCATGTGCTAATTGTGAAGTGCCATCTGTTTTTACGTGGATGCTAAAATTGTAAGTAGCTCCTATAGATAGTCCGGCTATTGCTTGTGAAATCAAAGGTGTGTTACCCCCCGCAGATACAAACCTATCGGCTGTTGTTGCTCCATTAGGTGCTACAGCAGCGTTGTCTGTTATAGTTACTAAAGTCTTAGTCCAAGTTGTGTTGAATGTTTCACTCTGCACTAGTAAATTGTGTTGAGTGTCTTCAACCCTGTCTAGTTCGTTTACACGCTTTGCTACTGTTGCTCTTGTACAAGTAAAGTCTGCTGTGTCGTCTCCTTGCCCGAAAACTTTTGCTTCTCCGTAACTGCTTGGGACGAATACATAAGTAGCATCACTTAGGACATCTACGTTTCCTAAGTCGATGCTTAATTCTCTTATGTTGTCTACATTAGCTGAAAAATCTACTGTAGTTCCTCCGTTTAAATACGCCCTTTTATAGGTACGTTTCATTGCTTCGGTACTTGGCGATTTTGCTCCGGCTAGTATCTTTTTCTTTCTTCTTAAATCCATTGTGCAAATTTAGTGACTTTTATTCACATATATAAATTAATTAAATAGAGGTCAGCTGTCCGTATATGTGATACTCGTTAGTTAAACTGTCTATTTTATCAATACCTACTAATGAATATTGTTCAGCCGTTGTTGGCGATTCAAATGTACTATATCTTAAAGTTGTTCCTGTGCCTGTTATTGTAGTTTGTCCTGTACCTAATTGTAATACTTCGCAGTAGAAACCTGTGGATAATCCTGTTGGGACAAACACTGTATTTGCTCCTGCATTAGTCATAACAATCTGTACGCCTTTGTCTGCTTCTAATATTGTGTATGAAGTACCTGCTTGTACATTTGTCGCAATTCCTGACGATGAAGATGTTGTTACTGAACCATCCGCCATTAAAAATTGAGCTGATGTTCCTCCTGTTTTGATAAAAGAGTTTGCTGTGATACTTGTCGTTGTCGTAGCTCCTCTAGTTGTTACAGTTTGTAACGTATCTACTTCGGCAGATAGTTTATTATTGAATGTCGTCCAATCTGCGGCACTTAAAGCTCCCCTGTTAGAGGCACTTGCTGTTGGTACATTAAGTGTTATAACCGGAGTAGTTGTACTAGTAGCTACTGATGAGTTTAAATCTGTCCCGGTAGTTCCTAATGTTAATGCTGCTACAGATGTTACAGTTCCTAAATTAGATGTTTTGTTATTAAACGTGTTCCAATCCGTACTAGATAGTGCCCCTGTTGTCGAAGTACTAGCTAAAGCTAAACTCAAAACTTGTGTGGCTAAGGATAGTCCATTAGCTGTTCCTATTGTTACCGGGTTGTGAGCTGTCGATGCTAAAGCGTAACTATTAGTGTCAACTGAACCGTCTGCTTTTAAAAATTCTGTTACTACTCCTCCTGACTTGATTATAGCTTGTGCTGAAAATTGTCCGGCATCGTTTATGAAAGCTCTTTCAACATTATTCTTAGTGTATTGAAATGGTTTTCCGGTAGCTCCTGTCAAGTTATTTAATCGCATTCCAATACCTGTAGTACTGTTGTTCATTAAATAACCATCTCCTGCTGCTGTATTATCTACTCTTACTCCGTTACCTCCATCTGAATTTACAAAGTATGCTCCTGTACCTGCGTTTATATTATCTACATAAATACCTTGTCCGGTAGATGCGTTGTTAATATATATTCCTTGTCCTGTATTTGAATTTGTAAGTTGGAAACCTCTTGATGAAGCTCCTGCGATAGGATTTGAAATATTAATAGCCGGAGCGTTTATGACAGCTACTGTGAAAGATTTAGTTCCTGTAAAGGTTTCATTACCTGCTAAATGCATTGCTAATGAATCCGTTGCATAAACTGCACTGTCTACTGTTCCGTTTGCTTTTAGGAATTGGGCTGCTGTTCCTCCTGATTTAACTATTGTTGTTGCAGTCATTGAGCCTGTTACAGTAGTATTAACTCCAAGAGTTATTGCTGAACCTGTATCAGTGATAGTACTGTCCGTTATTGCGGTAGTTCCACTCCATTTCGTAATTTTGTCAGCAGTTCCTGAACCTGTAATAGTTCCCCCTCCTCCACCATAAATAGGGATGTTTAAAGTGCTTCCTATCAAAGTAGCAGCACCGGAAGACCCTGTTGTGGTAAGAGTAATGGCGTTTTGTTTAGCTAGAAATGCTGTGTAATCTGTAGGACTCAACAATCCGGCATCTGTGCCCGTTACTAATGAAATAGTAGCATCCGTTCCGGTATCACTTGTAACAATACCATTTGTAGGACTTGCAATGTAAGTTAAATTAGCTCCACTCCCCCCACTAGCTACTGATACAGAACCATCTGCCATTAAGAATTGTGCGGAAGTTCCTCCTTCTTTGATAATCTTTTGAGCAGAAAATTCTCCTGCGTCATTTAGGAAAGCTAGTTCAGTTGATACTTTTAGATATTGGAAAGGTTTGCCTGTAAATGCAGTAGCATTTCTTAGTTTTAGACCTATAGCAGTTGAACCTCCAACATTATTATAAATCTCAACTCCTGTACCATTACCTGTGTTAGTAATAAGAGCACCTGTACCTGTATTAGAGTTAGTTATGTTAATACCTGTTCCACTTGTCAGTCCTGAGTTGGTTATATTTAAAGCACTACCTAATCCACTGTTAGAGAAGTTTCCACCATAACCGTTAGCTGTATTATTAATAACTAAAGCTCCTGTATAATTGTATCCATTAGATAATGTAATACCTGCTATACCCGGATAACTTCCTCCATTGGTCATTGCAAAAGTCTTAGGACTAGTGAAAGTCTGACTTGTATCTAATGTCATGTAGTTTCCTGCACTTGCATAGACTGTACTGTCTACTGACCCGTCTGCTTTTAAAAATTGTGCGGAAGTCCCTCCTGCTTTGATAATCTTTTGAGCAGAAAATTCTCCTGCATCATTTAAGAAAGCTTTCTCTACTGAGTTTTTAGTATATTGAAAAGGTATACCTGTTGCAGCAGTAGCATTGTTAATTCTCATTCCAACTGCACTATACAAATTATTTACATATAATCCAAGTCCAGAACCCGATGACTGTACTACTTGAAGAGCAGTACCAAGAGATGTATTAACAAAATAACCTCCATTACCTGTATTTAAATTTTCAGAATATAAACCTGTTCCCGAACCTGTGCTAGTAAGGTGTATGGAGTATCCTGAACTTGTGTTAGAGATAGCAATACCTTTTGATGCTCCTGCAATACCATTACTAATATTTAAGGCAGGAGTATTAATAGCAGCTACTGTAAACGACTTAGTTCCTGTAAATGTTTCAGCTCCTGCTTTGTGTAAGACTAATGAATCATCTGCTGCGGTATATCCTAAACTTGTCTGATATGTACTAGAGTCTACTGAACCATCGGCTTTAAGGAATTGAGAGGATGTGCCACCTGCTTTAATGATTGCATCTACGGTTAGGTCTCCTGTCTTTACTTCATCTCCTGTTGTGTGGATTACGTCGGTATCATCTGCTTTTAAAGCTAGTCCGGGTACGGTTGGTAATAAAGCTGTTCCTGATAAATCTCCTGCTAATTGTACAATACCTTTTGCTGTGGTTGTCGCGTCACCTACTACTGCGGGTGTGCCTCCTCCTGCGCCTACTCCGGCTGCTGTTGACATTATATAAAATTCAGCAGAATTGCTGAAGTCAGTAACTCCTTGTTTGTATACTATTCTAGCTATCTCTATAACGATGTCCGGTGGTATAATAGAGTCTGTAAATTCATGCACGTATGCATTGGCTGTAGCTTCGTCCATTGAGGTATAACCTACAGATGTTGCGAATTCAGGTTCTTGAATGAATATTCCTCCTTTTAATCCTATTAGGACTCTTTTAATACCGAATGACCCTACATCAAGAGTATCTCTTAAACTTGTTGTTGTATTGTAAAATGACTCGTTAATCGCTGCTCCGTCCTGTACGTCAGTCCATAAGGTATGTAATACCGGAGGAGTAGACATTGTTAAGAACAAAGGTGTGATTGATACGAAGTCAACTATATTATCTCCTGCGTAAGTGAACTTGTCAATTGAAGAAGTATTGTTAGGATTAACTAACCCTCTCCAATTTATTGATAGTCCGGTTATAATCCCTGCATTGGAATATAAAGTTGGAGTACCTATGTTGTATCCTACTGTAACATCTGTTGTTGACGGAGTGCTTGTTCTTATTAAGTCGCTCGTACTCGCTAGTATTGGTATTGAGAATACATTCCTTGCGCCCGGTGTAACCCCTCCTAAGAAAGATATTACACCTCCTGTTTTTATAACCGTTAATAACCCTAATTGAGCTATAAATGAATTTTCTACAAAATTGTTTTCCGAGCTTATTACATTTCCATCTTTGTCATACCCTATGTATCGTACATATATTCCATCTGCTACGATAGGATTAGTGTTCACGTTACCTCCTGTTGGAGTAACTAATTCTGATAGTGAGTATAGTATTTCAGGGAAAGTTCTTTTAGCGTCTTCTGTTGTTGCATTGACTCCGAATAACTCCTCATAAAAGATTGCTCCGTCTACTGCTTTTATTCTTACAGTATTTACGTCATATACTTCTAATTCAAAGTTGTCTCTTTTACTAGTTACACCTGTTCCATAGAACACTTTTGCATCACTAAGTAAAGTGTCGTTTACAGCATCTACTGTTGTGTACTTTATTCCTGTTCCGTCGTAGTCAAGGTTGTCTTGTTTATTGACTTTATCCTCTTTAAGGGCTAGTAAAGCATCTGTCTCTACTTGTGTGTAAGATACTTGTACTGCAACATCCGCAGATGAATATAAAACGACTACAAAATCCCCTGCTTCTAAAGGGTCGTTTATAGTGATTATGTTTGGTTGTGTTAGAGTATATTGGCTGCTACTTAAAGCTCCGACACCTCTTACTTCAACTGAATATACCTGTGCGAACTTGGTAAATGTTGTGAACGTTTGAGACCCTACATAGTCAAATTCTTCTCTAGTTAAGATACCTATTTGGCTTTTAACAAAATCAAATACCGCATCTCCGCTTGGTGCATGAGTAGTATCTCCATCTATTACAAACTGAACAAGGTTGGCATTCCCTCCACCGCCCGTAGCGTCCTTAAGACTATACGGAACTCCTTGTTGGTCTGTAATATATCCTGAAATTACTGTGTCATTATCGGCTTTAATCCAATATAGTGAGTTAGGAGAAGGATTTGCAGGTAATGCTTTTTCTTTATATGCTTTTACGTCTGCCATTGTATTTTATTTGTAGGATGTTATTTACCATGAAAGTCCTTGCCAATCGTCTAAACCTTCTTGAAAAGTTTGATTTATAATATTGACTGCTGTGAATTTTATAGGTGTTAGTTTTTTAGTCTTCTTGTTGAACCTGTTATTTTCTAACATGCCCAAAAGTTTTAAATGAATCCAATTTGACAGTTCACATTCACACGTATCTAAAGTTTCATAAATCATGTAAGCGTGCATTTTTTTATCTTTGTCGTAATTTGATTCTATATTGAATCTATTTTCTAAAAACCACAGGTCAGCTTGTTTCATCATTTCCTGTTCAGCTTTGTGAAAATAAGTTCCTCTTGTTAATTCAAGTAATGATTGTTGTCCCATGTTTTATTCTTTTATTTGGAAGTGCATCCAATCGTAATTCTTCTCTCTTCCTAAAGATTCAAAACCATGTTTGTAAAAGATGTCAATCATCTGTTTATATTCCGGTCTTGCAAATCTTGCTGTTCTTGCAGTTTCATTTAGTTGATTCCTTTCCGGGTCTAAGTCTATTGCTACTCCCCAAGAATGACGTGACCAATCTGTCCCGCCTCGCATTCTTCTGTAATTAAAACAACCTCCGAATTTATCTATTCCTAGTTTATGTATTTTTTCATAACCGTATACTTCTAACAGTTCATTAAAAACTGCTAAGAATTTGTCGGCTACTAATTTGTGACACCTCATTTTTTTTACTTCTTTCCCATCATAAATCATAGGATAAGGTAAGGTTATCAGTTTTAGATATTTACCTTCCGGGTCAGGTTTCCCGTATTTCTCAATTAGTTCTTCTGTTGTTATCATCCTTGTTCTTGTTCGTTAGGTTTGTTTATAAATTTCTTACCTATCTCGTTTAAGCCCATTAAAGATACTTCAAAAATCAACAGAGAGTTGAAGATTTGTATCCCGTAAGGGTTTACCATTTCTTTTAATACCATATCTGATAGAGTAATAAAAGTTCCTAATGCTAGTATGAATACCATTACTACAAACGCTGTCAGTCTTTTCATAGACCATTTCCCGCTTGGGGTTTTCATAGTATCATTAACTACTTTATTTATAAATTCTCTCATCTTATGAATGGTAATGCTATTGCTATTAATTTGAATATGCCTGTTACAACTATTCCCCCAACTATGCCCCACACAGTTGCTTTTGCTTTGTAAACTTGCTCTCTTACGAGCAATTCTGAAATTACTTTTTTTAATTCTTCTATTTCCTGTATAAATCCCTTTCTACTCGTTGCCGGGTCATTATTCATGTAGAAAAGTATTTTATCAATATCCCCCTTAAGGCTGTCAATTTTTCCCTCAAGGCTATCCATTTTGTTTTCCAATTGGTCGATTCGGTTATTTTCCATCTAAAAGTTATAATTATATTTAGAAAAAATATAAAATAGTCATAGTAAGAAACGGAATAAGGGTCTCCAAAAAGCCTGTCAATAACTGCGGCAAATGCAGTATAAAAAACAAACTCTGAAACCATTTTGATATATTTATCTTGCCCATCTTTCAATATTTCTTTTATTAAATAAGTGTAACCTGCAAAGGCTAACTCAACACAAAGAAAAAAGAACCCACTCGCCTTAATTTCTGCTTCTTCTTTTGTTAAATATCTCTCTAAATAATGTTGTAGATTTTCCCAAAAGGAATACCCTATTATAGCGATTAGAAAGGTAGTTGTTAATACTATCCTATTTTTTAGGTTTCTTCGGTTCGTATTTTGTTCCAAGTACTAGATTTCATATTTAATAAAAAAGGAGGGATTGTAGCCCCTCCCTTTTAATAGTTAATATTAGTATGCTGATACTGTCGATAACCCTGCGGCTGTCGCTAAAACGTTAACTAACGTTTCTAAATTAGTATGTTTACCAACCTCTGCTGCAACCATGTAGTTGAAGTTTTCTACAACCTCTCCTGAGAATGATTGTGCGAAACGGTTAGTTCTAAATCTAATTGAGTAAACAACATATGGAGTAGTTGGTTTAAGTAAAGACTCTTCACCTAATACTAGTTTAGCATAATTCTCTCCTGTGTGACGGTGCTCGTTAGTGAAGTAAACTTTCGTTCTGTCTTCTAAATCTCTCAAGTCCATTCCTAAACCTTCCGGTTCAGATGCGATAGTTAAAACTTTAACTGCAAATCTTCCGTTTGTGCCTGAATTGAATGATTCAGATACCATGCCCGGTGCTTCATTAGCAATTGAAATTCTAGTAGAAGAGTATAAGAAAGGAATTTCATCTCTGTATTCTTCAGTTCCTGAGAAGATGTTGAATCTACCTCTAACTCTAATACCCATAAGAGCATCTTCGCTATAAACAGTTTCTTCTTTTACCCAATCAACAACTCCGAATCTTACAGGTGCTTCTGAAACGAACAAATCTCTAAAGATAGGGTCACATTCTTCACACACTAAATCAGTGTATACTTGAGTACGGTAAACTGTTTGACAAGCAATACCTGTTACAGTAGTCCCTGTTTGTGTAATAGCACTTACAGTTCCGGCTAAGTCTGTGGTTACATTTTCTACAGCTAAAGTAGGCATAGCTCCTGAAGGTGCTGTGAAAGTAATTAAACCTCCTGCATAAGTAACTGTTGCTCCGGTTGCTGCTAAAATAGCTGCTGCATGAGCTGTAACAAAGTTTCCTTCTGTAGTTGCTAAGTCTGTTGCAAATGTAGCTAAGTAGTTAACACCGTTAACAATAACATTTGCTGTTCCTGAAGTACCTGTTAAGTTAACAGTTTGTACTTGAGTAGCTGAATCAATTGCGATTGTTAAGTCAGGGTAGTAAGCTTGTAGCTCAGTTAATCTGTCTTCTCCACATTTGTTATCAGCTAATTGAAGGGTGTAGTCTTCTAAGATAGCTGTACAAGCATCTCCTTCAATCCATTCAGTTGTTACTGTTGCAGTTGTTACTTCCGGTTCTCCGTCGCAATCATCATCTGCTAAAGTTACACTTGTTTGAACGAAATCTGCAATAGTTGCTCCTACTGCTGCAATCAACACATAAGTGGACTGACCTGCGTCATAAGATTTTCTCTTAACTTCATATAAAGGATAAGAAGCTTGAACTAAACCTAAAGCTGATTGATTTCCTTCGTCAAAAATTGTCAAAGTGAAAAGAGCTTGGTCTAAACCTGTTACTGCTACAGGATTTTCGCTGTTTACAGGAAGGATGTCGATGTAATTAGTGATAGGCACTCCACCAACTAATGTAATGTTTTTGAACACTTTTACAGCATTCTCGATGATTTCATGCATTGTGAACGCTCCTTCATTAGGTGCTTCTAAATACAATTTCACTGTTACTTTTGCATCAGCATAACCTAACATACCGATAGCTTCCCCGGATAATGTAATGTCGATAACCTCGTTATCTCCGTTTGCAAGAACGATTGCTGAAGCGTCGTTAATCCCATCATAACCGATAATGAAGTCATCTACAGAGCCTCCTAAAGTTGGAGCGGCTACTGAAATGTCAACTACTTCCGATAATTTGAAAGGCATTGAACTCCATGATTTGTTCGACTGTGAACGATTAACTTCTAAGTTTGGAGCTCCTAAGCGTAGCTCAAATAATCTGTCTTTTGGTGAAGTAGGTAAAACGTTTGTTACTGCATTTCCTAAAGCGGAAGGTGCAACTCCTTTATCTACGATACCAAACTGACCTTTACCTAAGCGACTTGAGTAGCCGCTAGTCATAATCGAACCGTTATTGGTTACGAATAGAATTGATTGTGGTGCGTGACTTGCCATTGTTTAATTTAAATTTATTTATTTTTAATGTTTATAATTTATTGATTGCTTGTTGTTTATTGATTTGGTAACTTGGGTCTTCGTTATTTATCTTCATTTCGGATACAGCCATAGATATAATTCTATCTACAAACTTATCGTCAAATTCAAATTCAAAGCTAGGGTCGAATACTGATTCAGGGTCTTCTTCGTCGAGAAGTCTGATTTGTGTAGGATAACGGTAATAGGAAAGGTAGAGTTCATCGTTTGTAAAATCATCTTTAAAGACTGTGATTTTATCTGATGAAAAAGTGAAGGGTGCTTCTCTTGCAATAAAAGATGGTTTATTGAATTCATCCTGCATAATAGCTATGCTGTTGTCATCTTTTATTTCGTACAAGTTAATTTTTTGGTTGGTGCAACTATCTTTATGTGCTTTAGTATAAGCGGAAGAAAAATCAAAGTAGTTGTCGGGGAGTGGAAAATAATCTGCGGTTGTTGTAGAGGAATCTTTTTTAATCTTTGCGTCTTTTACTAAGACTTTTTGAATGTATCGGAGTTCGTCGTCTTTCTTTCGGTCTAAGATGTTTTCCATCATCTTGTTTTGAGACTCCATACTTACTATTACAAACCTGCCTCTGTCTACCGCTATTTTAGAAGTTTCAAAATTTTCGTTTAGTTTTATTTGAAATTTCTCATAGGCTCTTTCTGCTTGCATTTGTATGTTTTATTAAGGGAGGAGATTTTACCTTCCTCCCGTTTTTAATTTATTATTCTATCATTGCTGTGAATATCTCGAATAGTTCTTTGTCTCCGTGAATTTTATTCGCTGAGTTTTTCCATCCGTTTTCTACATACACATCGTCCAAATAAACTTCTCCTTTTTTGAATTTTACTTTTCCTTGACGGTGTAGTTTTTTAAGTTCTGTGTGGATATACAAAACATCTTCTCCTTTTTTAGTATTTCTAAACTCAATTGCGTCTACAAATAACTTATCATTTTGGAATCGGTCTTGTTTGTCTTCAATCCAATTGTTAAACACAGTGATTAAAGTATCTTCATCTGTATTTACTCCGGCTGAAATTCCCAAGTAATCTAAAACTCTGATTAAGTTGTCCTTGTCAGATTTAAGAAGTGTGTAGAATGAAGCAATAGCTTCCATTTTATTTTGAGCTTTTTCAGATTTTCTTGAAACTGCAACTTCTTTATCAAGAATCAAATAATTTGAAACAGGTTGTTTAAATAGAGGATTTGATTCGTGCTCTTTTGGAGTAAGTCTTTTATGAATTAAGCAAAGATATAATCTAAGTAAGTCGTCAATTTTAGAAGTATCAAAAATCTTACCTCTTGAAATTTTAACACTGAAATTATCCCAAAACTTATTGTTGTCTGTGTGATATCTTAAAGAGCCAACTCCTTTTTCTGCTTCGTAAGGTTTGATGATATGCTCTTCAATGTTTTTAAACACAGCTTCAATAGCTTCATCGCTTCCTGAAAAGGCTGCTCTAAATGCTTTAGATGTTGAAAATAATCCGGTATCCCAAACATCTCTGTCGATGTCAAATACTGCTGCGGAATAATCATCTATAATTTGTGCGCTAAGTGTTTTAGTTGTTCGATAGTCAATAAAACCATCGGGTGCTGAGGAATCCAATTTCTCTTGAACCTCGTAAAGAGTGTTTAGTTTTAAAGGGAAATCGTAAATCGTTGCTATTACAGCATTTTCGCTTACGCCTTTCTTTGTGGTTTTAGCCATGTTTTAAATATTTGTTTTTTCTGTCTGTTTTAAGAATAATCAGTACGTATCTATTTGGTTTTGAGCCATACTAATTTAAAGTGCAAATTTACGGATAACTTTATTTAATAACAAATTAGTTAAAAGTTAACCCCGCTTTTTAGGCGGGGCTTTCTTTTAGTTAAATATTAATTAAAACCTTTTCTTGCAGCCGGGTCTAATTCAATCATAACGAATCTAGTTAAGTCCATGATGTGTGTAGCACATACATTGAATGCCCAAAATTCTTGTCCGATTTGTTTAGTACCACCTGACATGATGTCTCCTGCTTTACGGTAATCGTAACGTCCGTTAGTAGTTCCCCAATAGCTCATTTCGCCTTGTGGTTTAACCAAGTGAATGTTAGCTCTCTTATCTCCGTTCTCAATCAAAGTAGCTCCTTGTGGAAGGTCTTTGTTGTTAGAGTAAGATTGGTCAGCTACATCCCAAATTACCATTGAGTAAGCTGTTGGTGCATAACCTTCAGGGTGCATACCCACAGAGAAACGGTCAGCTCCTTCCATTACGTTCAATGAAGTATCTTCTTCGATTTCAATGTTTCCTAATCCCGGAATGAATACTTTAGTGAAACGGATTGGAACGTATTCTAACTCTAAATGGTTAGTCCCTCTTACAGGATTTGGAATAGTTCTATCTGAACCTAAGAAAGTGTTCAACGCAGCATTTTGTGCATTTACTTCTTCAGAGAAAATTTCTAAAACGTTTTGGTAAGCGTATTTACCACATTTGAATTTCAAACGTCTTTCTACGTCTTGTTTGTAAGGGTTTGAGCGGAAGATGTATTCAGCAAGAGATTTGATATGAGCTTTAGTGATACCACCTGGTCTACCA
>Ga0137430_1000202_pt1 | contig 16996 bp, 25 predicted proteins | sample EasRivERMZT754_2_FD_104651 | JGI IMG/M metagenome (GOLD analysis project Ga0137430, IMG submission 104651) | Soil microbial communities from meander-bound floodplain in the East River, Colorado, USA - East River MetaG ERMZT754_2 | ecosystem: Environmental > Terrestrial > Soil > Floodplain ...
GCGAGATAGCACATGGGTTGCGGGGGTCCGAAAGTCCTTTGGGTTTGAGCCATCGGCCGATCTTTGGGCGCTGCTGCGCGTGCGACGAGAGCTGGCTGTCGCCTTAGGTTGGACTAGGAGGGGGGTGCAGGTAGGTTCTTCTGAAAACACCTCCAATGCGGGTGGGGCGGTCGCAGGACAGGGCTAGGCAATCAACTTTTCGAGTGATCACAGTAAGTGCTTATGGCGATAGTGCTTCGAGCGATTCGGCGTCCTGAGCATGCGCAATTCGTCGCGCAGTTGCTGCTCGACGAGTCGCGCTGGTTCGACTTCCCAGAGGGGGTGAATCTCGAATGCTCGAGCGGCCCGACCGAGTGGAACTTCGTGGCCGTGACACTCGACGGCATCCCGCTCGGGTTCGGTCGTCTGAAACACGTCGCCGACCTCGGTGTGCTGGTGGCGAGCTACGCCGTGCAGGAGCGCTGGCGGCGCCAGGGCGTCGGTCGGACGATCCTGGGCCATCTGCACACGCTCGCCGGCGGCGTGCTCGAGCGTGGCCTCATCGCGTCCGTGTATGCCGACAACCTGGCGAGCCTCGCGCTGTGCCAGGCACACTTCGGACCCGAGCTCTATCGCGGCGAGGCCAAGGGCAAGGACGTTGTGGTGTTCGGCGATGCGGTCGCTGAGTCCACCATCTGGCCTGAGGGAGAGCCGGTGTCATGAACGAGGCCCGTCTATTCATCGGTGAGCTGCGGCGTCGCGGTGGCTGCGGGCCGTCTGCGACGACGTCGTGCATGGTGCGGTGGCCGGGCAACTTCCACCTGTGGTGTACGGGCTGTTTTGTGTCCGCGACAGCCGACGTTATCGAGCGGCTCGACGCGCTCGTCAACACGCCGGAGATTCACGACTTCGCGAAGGCGGTCGTCCTCGAGGCCGCGCATCAGCTCGAGCGCTGGAAGGACACCGATCCGAGGAAGGCCGACGCTGATTGGTTCTGGTTGATCGGTTACCTGGCCGGCAAGGCTCTACACAATCCGCTCGACGTCGACGAGGACGCACGCGACAAGCGTCTACATCGAATCATCACCGTGGCTGCCGCCGCGGCGAATTGGCACCGTGCCGTGAGCTCCGAAGGCCAATGAGGCTGCTCGTGCTCCTGCTCGTCAACACGTGGTGCTCCGAGCCGTCGGGCTGCTGGCAGCCGACACCGAACATGATGCTCTGCGGCGGCGAAGGCGAAGCTGACGTCGTGTTCGACGAGAACGGCGAGCGGATGCTGCGACCCGAATTGACCGAGGACGACAGATGAGGGTGGAGGTGTATGGAAATCGTTGACCCTCGCGTTGACCCACGTCTGGTGCCTGAAGGCTCGCGAGCGATCGTCATTGCCGAGCACCAGGCCGAGTACTGCGATCTTCCATCGGTGCGGACGCCGAATGGCTACGTCATCACGCGGTGGGTGCCGAGCCCCCAAGAGCGTGCGGCCATTCTGCTCGGCGAAGACATCTTCGTGACGCTCTTGAGTTACGGGCCGATCAATCCGCTGTTCGTGACGGTTGGGCCGGTGAACTGGAACGAGGGACCGTCTTGAGTGAATCGCGCCAGCAGCGGCGGGCTCGAGAACGGAAAGAGTCTCGTCGGGCACAGTTCGATCGCGTGCATGGGCAGGTCCTTGCTGGTCGCACCGTCCGTGACATGTGGCTGACCTACGCCCGCGGGCGATTCGAAGCTCAAGGCATCGACATCGAGGATCCGGATATTCGGGACACCGTCGGGCACGCGTTCTATGCCGGTGCGGCCGCGATGCTGGAGTTGATGAATCGGGTGTCGCCGGATGATGTCAGCGAGGACGCCGGCGTCGAGATGTTGACCAGGTTGCACGAGGAGCTCGACACCTACACGCGAGGCCTGCGGTGACGGCCGAGGGCTGGCGCGAGTTGGTGGAGCTGGCGGCGCGCGACGAACGGACCCTCGAGTTGCTGGCGCAGCTGCTGGAAGAACAGGACCTCGCGAAACAGGTCCTGCGCGACAAAGGCTACGGGTGCACGGGCATGGGCTGGCTTGAGACGGTCGACACGGTGCCGGAGCGGGCATGATTTCCCTCCGTGCGTATGCGAAGCACCGCGGCACCTCGGTGGTCGCGGTGTCTCGGGCCGTGAAGTCCGGCCGGCTCTCGAGGAGCGTCACGCACGATGCCCGCAACCAGCCGAAGATCGCTGATGTCGCGCTCGCCGACCAGGAGTGGGCCGAGAACACCGATCTGACGCGTGCACCGGCGTTCGTGAAGGAGCGCGGCCTCGGTGTGCAGACGTCTGCACCGGCGGACGCCGGCGATGCTGGCGACGGCCCGCCCGCGGCGCCAGGCGTCGATCCCACCCGCGAGCTGAGTCTCTCCGAGGCCTCGGCGGAGGAGAAGCGTTGGCGCGCGAAGCTCGCGGAGCTCCAGTACAAGCAGCGCGCCGGCGAGCTCGTCGACGCCAAGGACGTCGCCAGCCGGCTCGCGAACCTCTTCACCGTCTGTCGAACGAAGCTGCTCGCCCTGCCGAGTAAAGCGAAGGCGGCGATTCCCGCGCTGACGCACGACAACGTCGCGACGATCGACGACCTGGTGCGCCAGGCGCTCGAGGAGCTCGCCGTCGAGCAGGTCACCACCTCGAATCCGGGAGCGGCCGCGTGAGCGCGCCGGCGGTGCTCGATGCGCTGATTGGCCAGTCGATGGCGGCCTGGCGGCCGCCGCGGCGCATGAAGCTGTCGGAGTGGGCCGACGAGCACTACTACCTGTCGGCCGAGTCCGCCGCCGAGCCCGGCCGCTGGCGGACGTTGCCCTATCAGCGCGGCTGGATGGACGCGTTCACCGATCCGCGTATCGAGCACGTGAGCGTGATGAAGTCGGCGCGCGTTGGCTGGACGAAGTGTCTGAACGCCGTGGTCGGTTACTACATGCACCAGGACGCCTGCCCGGTGATGGTCGTGCAGCCGACGATCGAGGACGCGCAGGGGTACAGCAAGGAGGAGATCGCGCCGATGCTGCGCGATTGCCCGTCGCTGGCGGCGCTCGTCCCTGAGGCGCGCGCGAAGGATGCGGACAACACGATCCTCCACAAGCTCTTTCCAGGCGGGAGTCTCTCGCTCGTCGGCGCGAACAGTGCCCGCGGGTTCCGTCGTGTCTCGAGGAAGGTCGTGCTCTTCGATGAGATCGACGGCTATCCGGCGAGCGCCGGCGCTGAGGGCGACCAGCTCAAGCTCGGGATCCGTCGGACCGAGTACTACTGGGACCGCAAGATCGGCGATGGCAGCACGCCGACGGCCGCGGGCCGCAGTCGCATCGAGCGGCTCTTCGAGGCTGGCGATCAGCGGCGCTACTACGTGCCCTGCCCGCACTGCGATTTCTTCCAGGTCCTCAAGTTCGATGGGTTCCGCTGGCCGCGCGGGAAGCCCGAGCAGGCCGTGTACGTCTGCATGGAGTGCGGTGCCGAGATCGAACACGAGCACAAGCGCGCGATGGTGCAGGCGGGGGAGTGGCGGCCAGGTCCTCACCAGCAGTTCCCGAACGTGCCGGCGCCGGCGCCGTTCAGCGGCCATGCGAGTTTTCACATCTGGGCGGCGTACAGCTACAGCCCGAACGCGTCGTGGGGGCAAATCTGCGGCGAGTTCGCCGAGGCGGAGAAGAAGCCCGACGAACTGAAGACATTCGTCAACACGGTGCTCGGTGAGACCTGGCAGGAGCGGGGCGAGGCGCCGGAGTGGGAGCGCCTCTATCAGCGGCGCGAGCACTATGAGGCGGCGACGTGCCCGCTCGGTGTGCTGTTCCTCACCGCTGGCGTCGACGTGCAGAAGGATCGGCTGGTCTACGAGGTCGTGGGCTGGGGCCGTGGCAAGGAGTCGTGGTCAATCGAGGCGGGCGTGCTGCTCGGGGACACGGCGAATGCGTCGGCCGACGTCTGGAAGCAGCTGAACGGGTTGTTGGCTCGGACGTATCCGTCGACGACGGCGATCTACTTGCCGATCGCGGTCCTGGCGATCGACAGCGGTTACAACACGCAGACGGTTTACAACTGGGCCCGCCAGCACGCGATGTCGAAAGTGATTGCGGTCAAGGGTCTCGAGCGCTCGAAGGTGCTCGTCGGCACGCCGTCGCCGGTGGACGTGTCGATGTCCGGTCGCATGGTCAAGCGCGGCTATCGCGTGTGGCCCGTCGGCGTTGATGTGGCCAAGAGTGAACTCTATGGATGGTTGAAGCTCGAGCCGCCAACGGACGACGCGCGCGCCGCCGGCGAGACGTGTCCGCCTGGCTTCTGCCACTTCCCGCAGTTCGGTGAGGAGTACTTCAAGCAGATCACCGCCGAGCAGCTCGTGCCGCATCGAAAGCGGACCGGCTTCACGGCCTTCGTGTGGGAGAAGATCGCCGGCCGCGAGAACCACTACTTGGACTGCCGTGTCTACGCGCGTGCGGCCGCGACCGTCGCTGGTCTCGATCGGCTCTCGGAGGCCGATTGGTGCGAGCTTGAGCGGATCGCCGGTCAAGAGCAGCTCGCGCTGCCGCTCGCCGACGCCGCCCCCGCGCCGGCGCCGGAGATGTCCAGGGCGCCGACGGCCCCGCGGGCGGCCGCGCCGCCGGCGCCGGCGAGACCCGCCTGGATTCCGCGCCGCTCTGGATTCCTGAAATGAGTGCGCTGCAGCCGCGGGGCGCGCGCGCGCCGGATCTCGACGCGCGCGAGGTGCTCATGACGGTCAAGGAATACGCCGGGGTCGTGCGTCAGCATCCGCACAGCATCTATCGCAGCATTCGCCTCGAGACGTTCCGACGCTTCGAGGTGGAGCGCCACGGGCGCACGGTGTTCATTCGCGTGCCCGCCGACTACCTGCGACGCCTCAGACGATCTGAACACTTGTGATCACTTCTGAACACCACCGCTCCGACGGTCGCGCGGGTGTGTATGCTGACCGCATTCACGCACCATGCCGCTCGATCCTGAATGGAAGTCGGTCGCCGCGATTCTGCCTGACGGCCACAACGAAGTTACCTGCCCACCCCTTGACTCGGTTCTCTAAAGGAGCACGTACATGGCAGCCTACGCCACATCATTCAACAAGACCGGAGCCGACTCCGTTCTCTGCGTCGTCGAACTGCTCGCGGATGCGACCACGCCGCGGCGGCAGAAGGTTTTCAGCTTCGGCATCGGCTGTACGGCCGCCAGCAACGATGGCGTCCATCAGTACAGCGTGCGCCGGATCACGAACTCCGGCACCGGCACGTCGGTCACGCCGAACCCGCTAGATCCGGCGGATGCGGCGTGCTTGGCGGATGCCGAGCACCTCATCACGGTGGATCCGGCGTCGTACGGGGCTGGCATCGAGCTCTATCGAGAGCCGCTGAACGGGCGCGCGTCGTGGCAGTGGAACGCGAATCCTGGCCGTGAATTCGTAAGTCCGAACACGGCGTCGGCCGGATTCGGGATCGGCCTGAGTGCGGCGTCGACCAGCACCTATTCGGGTAATCTTCAGCACGAGGAGCAGTAGGCCGGTGTTCGCACCGGCACGGGGCGCGCATGGCTACGGGATCATCGTGGACCCGTCGCTGTCGCGCCCCGTGGAGTTCGACACGGTCCAGTGCAAGCACTGCGGCGGGCACATCAAGGTCAAACCGGGCTCCGGCTACACGGTTTACCTGCTGCCCACCGACACGCCCAACGTGTATCGGGAGGAGATGGGCTGCTGGTGCGGGCGCTGCTTCGGCCCGGAGTGTCTCGCCTGCCATCGGCGCTACAAAGGCCGGTGCCGACCGTTTGAACTCTGGCTCGATCAGCAGGAGCAGAAGATCAAGAACAAGCTGGAACTCGGGCGGTTCTTCCGCTACATCGGGATCGGCTGATGGAGTGGTCCCCGAGGACAGTTGGGACGTCTCGGGGGCGTGGGCGCTCGATGGCGGGAGGGATGGCGGGAGGGATGGCGCCGCTCGCGCCGGGCGGCGACGGTGATCTGGACCTTCTCTTCGACATGTATGAGTCCGGAAGCTATCCGCGCTACGCATTCGACGCCGATCCAACTGGAAGCGCCGGAAACGACGTCTACTACAGCATCTCGCAGCAGGCAGGCGCTGCACCGTCTGGTAACGATGCAGTGAGATATACCGGCATCGGAGTCGCTTCAGGGCCTCAAGATGTTGGCACCGGCTGGGCTAAGAATTATTCAGCGTTCGACCCAAGCGAAATCCCACAAGGTGCAGCACGCTACGCTCGCTGGTCGACGCGTCTGGTCGGTGCGCAGAACTGGCAGAAGGCAGACGGCGGCGGGCGCTCTGGCCACAAGGCGTTCATCATCGGCAACGGCTGCGAGAGCTACCCGACGCCAGGTGAGCCGACACGAGGGATCATCTTTGAGGAAGGCTTCAACGATACTGATCCATTCACTCAGGCGCACTGCTTCGGCAACCAGAACATCGGGTGCGGCGGCGGCGGCGTTTACAACGTCGGCCTCTCGTGCGACACCACGACGGACGGGATTCATGGCCTGACCTACTCGGCGAACGATACATGGTTCCGCATCCAGGTCAAATTCCAGTCAAGCAGCAACCTCTCGACTGCGGACGGCTACGTCGCGATCTGGATCAGGGCGTTTGGATCAGGTGCGAGCTACGCTGAGAACGCCCCGGACGCGGAATCGCGCGACCCCTTCGTGTTCTCGACGTTAGGTTGGTGGAACAACACGGCCGACTGCGGCTCGCAGTTCATTGCCTGGGGTCCTCATACGCTGCGACCATTTCACTTGTCGGCAGCCTACGTGCAGGATTGGGCCGAGTTTCAATACGCGACCGCGTTCGATCCGTCCTGGGCTACGAGGACGTCCTGGTGAGCGTATATCTTCTCAAATACGGCGTGCAGCTAGGGCTGTGGGAGATTCACGACAGCCAGGGCCGGGTTCTATGCGACCGGCTCCAGTCGGTGCGTATCTCAGGCGTAGTCACGCTGGAGACGATTAACAGTCGCGGATGGGCGACGGCCGAAGGCACGCTGAGCGTGGTTGATCGGCGTGCTGAGATTGTCGGGACTCGGGGGCGTGAATGATAGGGCTCGTCCAGCAAGCTACGATCGTTACCGGCACGCCGTGGTCCGGCAGCGCGACGGCGACGATCTCCTTTCCCGGCAACCTGACGCCAGGAAACTTCGTGGCTGTCGTGTTCACGCTTCAGTCGAACCGCTCAGTCGTCGGCGTAACCGATGGCGGTAATACCTACGCGACCGACGCCTCGGTGAGCAACATCGCAGGCCCAGGCCAGGAACTGTGGATCTACTGGGCACCTGTGACGTCGGCGCAGGGCACCATCTCGATCGAACTGGACACGTCGAACGGATCGCTGGGGTTCATCAAGGCCTGGGAGTTCAGCGAAATAGACAACGACGACATGTTTGAAGACGGGTCGTCGTTGTCGAGCGGGGTGGCTATTACCGCCTGGAACAGCGGCGCGGTCACGACGGCGATTGCCGACTCGCTGATCGTAGGCATTTTATCCACTGGCAATTTCTCTCTCACCGGCGACGACGACTACGAGACAGAGGCGATTGGCCAGGCTGGCTGCGATGGCCTTGTCGGCTACAAGATCCTCACCGCAACCGAAGCTGCCGAGGAGTGGAACGTCACACTCGGCGGCGGCGGGGCATCCGGAGCCATAGTGATCGCGGCGTTCAACGGGTTGGGTGGTGGGGTCGGCCCGACGCTGCCTTGGCTGCCACGCCAGACCAATCTGTCCGGGCCGACCGGAGCGCAGATGCTCCCCGGCGGCATGAGACCACCGAACAAGCCGTCATAAGTCGATGGCGTTCCCCTCTGTTCGTTCGTCTATCGTCACAGACGGCACGGCTGCATCCGCGACACCAGCGATCAACCTGCCAGCGACTGTCCAACAGAACGATGTGCTGTTCGTCGCCTTCCGTGTCGCAGTGGCTGGTGCTATCGGCTGGCCGACAGGTTGGGAAAACGAGATGTTCGATCTGTCGTCTGATGCCGCAGACGATCAGATGGCAGTCGCATGGAAACGCGCCGAAGGGAATGAGAGTGGCACACAAATCACACTCTCCTGCACCAGTGGCAAGTTTGCGGCCGTGGCGTATGCGATTCAGGGCAGCGCCGATCCTCATGTGCGTGCGCCCGAACTGTCCACGGTGGCCACTGGGACCGGCGACCCGGACGCGACGACCTGCACGCCGACTGGTGGTGCGAAGGACTATCTCTGGCTCACCTTCACCGGCCGCGAAGGTGAAGCGACACTGCCGCCGACCTACCCGACGAACTACTCCGTCTCGCAGCTGACGGCGACCTCGGGCATGGCGAGCACAGTCGGGACGAACGTCCGCGTCTCGGCCGCCGTCCGGACGAACAACAACGCCGCGAGCGAGGACGCGGGCGCGTGGAACTTCAGCGACTCCGAGGACTGGACGGCCTATACGATTGCCTTCCATCCGACGCCTGACGACCCAGCACCTGGCCACGCACGCACTGGGCCGCCGCGTCTCGTCTCCAGGCTTGCTGTCGCCGCCGCGATTGGCTTCGCGTTCGTGCCGGTGCTTGAGGCGGCAGCGCCTGACGGGGCGGCCACGTTCACGACGCCGCCGCGAGTCGTCCAGCCTCAGCGTCTGATTCTCTCGGAACTCGTGACGCCGTGGAGCGGCCAGCCTGGTGGCGCTGCGGATGCTGCCAGCACGGACACCGGGCCGCAGGTCTATCCGCGTGGTGCAGTGCAGTTCACGCCGATTGCCGGGCCGGTGGTGACAGGCTCGGAACTGTCCTGGCTGTCCGCGCCTCCTGGTCTTGCCTCTCGGTCGGTCACCATCCGATCCGAATACGCCGCGCCGCTCACCACGCAGGAGGACGTGTCGATTGGCTGGCTGCCACGGAGCGCGGAGGCGGTCCGGGCGTCTCAGGGCGTCCGGTCATTCATTGCTGACCCGCCAATCGCCGAGACGTTGCCGCCAGAAGCCGATGCGGTGAGCACGGCCACCGGCCCGATGGTCTGGCCGAGAGGGACTGTTCAGTATCAGGCTGTCGGTGGCCCGGTTGTCACAGGTTCAGAACTCTCGTGGCTCTCGACGCCTCCTGGGAGTGTTCCGCGCGTCGTTACCATCCGGTCGGAACTCGCCGCGCCGGTTCAACAGGACGAGATCTCCCTCGGCTGGCTCCCGCGTGCGGCCGATCTGGTGCGTCGAGAGACCAGGCCGCCTTCGGTCATCGTGCTGCCGGGCATCGCTACAGAAGCGGCCGCGTTCGATGTGCAGTGGTGGCCGAACTCGGGCCGGGTTGTTCAGCGGATTCCGTTCGTCCAGCCGTTCACAGCGGATCCGCCGGTCTATTCGCTTCTGCCGTCAGATGCGGATGCGCTGAGCCCCGCCACCGGGCCGATGGTCTGGCCTCGCGGGGTGGTGCAGTATGTCGCCATCGCTGGGCCGGTGCTGGTGCCGTCAGCAGAGGCCGATCTCGGTCGGCCGCTGTCGTTCAACGACGACGGCATCATCCGGCCTGATCGGTACACGCACTATCAGGCCGTCAGCGGACCGGTCGTCATCCCGCTCGAGACGGGATGGCTCGCCGGGCCGGGCCGCATCGTCCCGCGCGTGCGGCTGCCGCTCGGTGCGGTGCGCGCCGTGCCGATCTCGCCGCTCGACGCGGCTGGGCGGTCCGATCTGCCGTGGCTGATGCCGCAGCTGCAGCTCGTGCGGGGGATTCCGCAGACGCGGCACCAGAGCGCGGCGCCGGTGCAGTTCACGCTCGGAGAGGGTGCACCGCAGATCCCGTGGCTGGTGCGTGGTCTGCCACCGGTAATCGCGAAGTTCCCGACGCGGCATGTGCTGGCCCTGCCGGTCAGCGCGACGGCTGGTGATCGGTCGGACATCCCGTGGCTGCGGCCGTTCTTGCTAAACGTGCTGCCGGTCTTTCCGGTGCGGCATGGGCTCGCGCTCGTGCCAGCGGTGCCGGCCGATCAGATCGACATCCCGTGGTTGCGTCCGGTGCTGCCGTTGGTGCTCGCCACGCATCCGACCAGGCATCAACTGGCGCTGCCGCCGGTGCTCGGGAATGCGCTTCCGTGGCTGAGGCAGCAGGTGCCTTTGGTGATCGGCACGCAGCCAACCAGGCACATCCACGCGAAGCCGGTCGTCGTCGAGAGCGTCGATCTGCCGTGGCTGATGCGTGGGCTCGCGCCAGTCCTTGCGAAGTTCCCCACGATGCACGTGCTCGTGTTGCCGGTCAGTGCGACGGCTGGCGACCTGTCCAATATCCCGTGGAACCGTCAGCAACTGCCGCTGGTGCTGGCGAAGCAGCCGACACGGCACGTGCTGTCGGTCGGCGGGATCTTCGACTTCACGGGGGTGAAGTCGACGACGAGGGTTGCGGCGGTCTCGCTGAGCGCGACTCAGGTGAGTGCGGTCGTGCCTGACACGCTGGTGATTGAGGCGGTGTACTGATGTTCGACGGCATCATCGAGACGTCGCTCGAGTATTGGCTCGGGACGGACAAGGTCTACGAGTTCATCACGTACACCTCGTCGGCCAAGACGACGATCCGTGACGTCTCAGGCTTCACGACGCACTTCATGGTCAAGCGCAACCGGGGGGACGCGGATGCGGCCGCGCTCCTGTCGGTCGCCGGTTCGGTCTCGGGCAGCTTTCATCCGACCCCAGCGACGAACACCCAAAAAATCTCCGTGACGATCGACGATGAGACGACCGACACCGAGATCGCGCAAGCGTTCGCGCATTGGGAGCTCAAACGCATGGACGCCGGATTCGAAGGGGTCATGGCGTTCGGACAGATTGCGCTGCGTCGAGCCGTGCATGTGAGCTAGGTCACGTGCAGACGTCTGCACAGGAGTTCCGCCTGGTTGGGGAGGGCATTGGTAAATGGCGTGGACGCAAAGCGACATCGACACGCTGCAGGCGGCGATCGTGTCCGGCAAGGGGGCGAAGACGATCACCTTCGCCGATCAGTCCATCACCTTCCACTCGATCGACGAGATGCTCAAGCTGTTGGCCACGATGCAGCAGCAGGTGAACGCCGGCGCCGGCGGATCGCGGACGCGGCTCGCCGGGATGAGCAAAGGGCTCTGATGCTGAGCAGCTATCCCTCCGTCGTGCCGGAAGTCGAGACGATGCGCCGCGTGTGCGCCGGCGCGAGCCTGGCTCGGTACGGCGACGGGGAATTCAAGCACTGCAGCGGGAACCGGAACGTGAGTCAGGAGTACGTGCCGGCGCTGACCGAGCGCTTGCGGGCCATTTTGCACGCGTCCGGGTCCTGCATGGTCGGGATCCCGAGCTTGGACCGGTGCGACCAGATGACGCCGGAGAAGTCGGCCTTCTGGATGCGCCACGCGTTCGCGGCCCAGTGGCTGGTGCCGCGTGAGTACGTGAGCGCGTTCGTCACGCGGCCGGACTCCGCGCCGTGGATCGACACCCCCGCGTATTGGGGGATGGTGGAATCGCTCTGGCTGGGGCAGGACGTGACCCTCGTGCGCGGTAGCTCGAAAGGGCTCAACAGTGACGACCTGATGGGCGCCGGCGCCGTCACGGAGGTGGTCTGTCCGCGGCAGCACGCCTTCGCGGAATACGACCGCATCCTCGACCGGGTCGGCACGCCGAAACGCGCGCTTATCTGCCTGGGTCCGACGGCGACCGTTCTGGCCGTCGATCTCTGCGCCCGAGGTGTCCATGCGATCGATCTGGGCCACATCGCGCTCTTTATCCGGAAGTTTCGCCGCGGCGAGCCGATGACGCTGACCAAGGACGACAAGAGTCACGACAAGGTGACGGTGTGAGTGAGCCGCAGGTGCTCTTCGTCGGGTGCGATAAGGGGTCGTGGCAAATGCGCGGCCGGCAAATCGGCCGTGCGCTCGGGGCGCGCTGCACCTCGAAACCTGTCGGCGCGGATTGGCAGTCGGCCGACGTCATCGTGCTGGTGAAGCGTGCGGCCGAAACGTGGTTTCGAGAGGCGAAGGCCTCGACCGCCATTCTGATCTGGGACGTGCTCGACGTCTGGCATCAGCCGATCGCCAATCAGCGGGCCGCGGAGGAGCACATCCGCGACATCGTGCAACTGGCGCGCGTGCTGAACGTGCGCACGCTGATCGGGGCGACCGAGGTGATGGCGACGCAGCTCGGCGGGGTCTACCTGCCGCATCACTGCCGGCTCGGTCTGTCGACGGGCCTGGTGCGGTCTCAGGCGCGGCGGATCGGCTACGACGGGTCCGCCCGGTATCTCGGCTCCTGGAAGCCAGCGATCGAGCGCGCGTGCGAGCGGTTGGGTCTGCAGTTCGTGGTGAACCCGCGCGAGTTGACCGATGTCGACGCCCTCGTGGCCTTCCGCGGCGAAGAGTGGGACGGGTGGGCCTGCCGCCAGTGGAAGAGCGGTGTCAAGTATGTCAACGCGATCGTGGCTGGTCGACCGATCCTGACCCAGGCCTGCGCGGGGTTCTCTGAGATTGCTCCGACCGGCCTCACGATCGAGCGGCCGGAGGAGCTCTCCGATGCCCTCGCGGCGCTGTGTGCGCGAGACCTGCGGTGGCGCGCTTATGACCAGGGCCGTGCGCGCGCCCACGACTTCACGCTGGAGGCGATCGCGTCCCGCTACCGCCGGATTCTTCGATCGGCCGTGAGGGCTGCCGCATGAGTCGTCCGCCTGGCTGGGTGCTGCCGCCGGTGTGGTCCGTGCCGCGCGAGTGGCCTGGTGAACGGGTGTTCATCCTCTGCGGCGGGGAGAGCATTCGCGCGCAACGCAAGCTGATCCCGAAGCTGAAAGGCCGGTTCATCGCCATCAAGGAAGGCGTGCTCCTGCGGCCGGATGCCGATGTCCTGTTCCTCGGTGGGGAGAAAACCCCCGAGATCGCGCTGCCGTTGATTCCGCGCTTTCGCGGCACCTACATGGTCGTGCGCGGGAAGTCGGATCCCGAGCTGCCGACGACGGTGAAGCGCATCACGCGGACGAAGGACCACACGCACCTGTGCGAGCTGCCGACGCATGTCTGCGGCTACGACTCCGGGACGTCGGCGATCAATCTCGCGTACCACTTCGCCGGCCCGACGGAGATCGTGCTCCTCGGCTACGACATGACCGGCGGCCGCTGGTTCACCGGGGAATGGCCGCATCCGATGCCGCACATTCCGACGCAGCACTTTGCGCGACACATGGTGCCGCTCGCCGAGCTCGCGGCCGACGCCAAGGCGAAGGGGGTCCGGATCGTGAACTGCTCGCCGATTAGCCGGGTGACGGCGTTCGAGCGGCAGCCGTTGGAGGCGTTCTTGTGACGGTCCGAGACCGGATCGTCCAGGTGCTGCAGGCGGAGGCGCGCGCGATCGTGTCCGTCGTCGTGACGCCGGAGTACGAACGCGCTGCCCACTATCTGGCCGCGTGTCGGGGGAAGGTCGTCACGATGGGGATGGGCAAGGCCGGACTCGTCGCTCGCAAGCTGGCCGCGACGCTGTGCTCGACGAAGACGCCGGCGGTGTTCCTGCACCCGGGTGACGCCGCGCACGGCGACCTCGGGGTCATTGCGCCACAGGACGTGATCGTGGCGTTCTCGACCAGCGGGAAGACGGCGGAAGTCATCGAGGCGATCGATGCGGCCAGATGTCTCTATGCGCTCAAGGTGATTGGGGTCTCGTCGTATGCGGACACGCCATTCCGTGGCCGCTGCGACGTGTTGCTGGAGATGGGTGTGATCGACGAGCCCTGTCCGTTGGGGCTCACGCCATCAGCCAGTAGCACGGTCATGTTGGCGATCGGCGATGCGCTGGCCATCGCGGTCATGGAGTTGAAAGGCGTCGATCGAAGAGATTTCGGGATGCGCCACCGCGGCGGGTATCTCGGTGCGCAAACCCGCCACGCCGTCGAGGTCGTCTTGTGAGCGACACGATTCGCCTCTTTGTCGGTGTGGGCGCCAATAACGAAGACCTCGAGGCGCAGGCCGTCCTCGAGCACTCGGCGCGCACGCATTGCTCGATGCCGCTCGAGATCGCCTGGATGCAGCAGTCCGCCAAGGGACCGTGGAGCGGCTGGAACTCTGGCAGCTGGCGGACCCCGTTCACCGGCTTTCGCTGGGGGATCCCGTCGGTCTGTGACTATCGCGGTCGAGCGATTTACACGGACGGCGATTTCTTCTTCGTCGCTGATCTTGCGGAGCTCTGGCGGCAGCCGATTCGTCGCTGTGCGCTGGTGCGGAATCACACCGGCAAGCTCTCGACGTCGTGCATCCTGTTCGATTGCGAAAAGGCGAAGGCCTATATCCCGTCCCTTGACGAGTTGAGGAAGATGCCGGATGCCCACGGGCGGATGCTCAACTACTTCCGGGAGCACCAAGGCATTCTCGAGCCGTTCGTGGGGAACTGGGATTGCCCGGATCTCTCAGGCTCGTCGCTTGACGACCCGGATCTGAAGGCCGTGCACTACACGCGCATCGAAACCCAGCTCCATTTGAAGCACGCGATCCCGCGCCTGGCCGCTGAGGGGCGCGCGCACTGGTATCGCGGCGAGGTGCGGAGTCACTGGAAGCCCGAGCTCCAGGAGCGATTCGACGCGGAGCTCGCCGCGGCCGCGGCGGCCGGCTACACGGTCGACCGCTATCGCGTGACGCCGTTCGACGGCGCGACGCGGAAAGACTTCCGGTACAAGGCGCACAAGGGTCGGTCGGTGCAGTCGTGATGCAGGCCGGCGCGCTGATCACGGCCGACTACTGCGCGTTGCAGCGCGCACTCCACGCCAGGCCGGAAGGCTACGGCGGGAAAGGGAGGCGTTGGGCCGGCGTGGTCGCTTGGCTCGCGAATCGCGAAGGCGCGGTGTCGGTGCTCGACTACGGATGCGGGCAGGGCACGCTCTCGCTCGCGTTGCGGCAGTTGGCGCCGTTCGGCCTGGCGTGCCGAGAGTATGACCCGGCGGTCCCAGGCAAGGACGCGGCGCCGCGGTCTGCCGATCTTGTGGTCTGCACGGACGTGCTCGAGCACGTCGAGCCGGATCGGATCGACGACGTGCTCACGCATATCAGGCTTCTTGCTCAGAAGGCGATCTTCGCCGTGATCTCGCTCAGGTCGTCGAACAAAACGATGGACGACGGGCGCAACGCGCACCTGATCGTCGAGGTGGCCGACTGGTGGCGCGCGAAGGTCTCGGCCTGCGGGTGGCAACTGCTGGACGTGCCTGACTTGCAGCTGCCTCCCAAGGTGTCGCGCGAGAAGCAGTGGATCGTGGTGGCGAGGCCATGATGGCCTGCCGAGTATGGCCGCTTTCGCGTTGGTGCCACAGCGTGGGGCCGAAACCCTCGCGCTTGACTCGGCAGGGTGGAAATCATTTTAGCCGATGGAGGGTGACGTGACGCCACTCTCCGTGGTCTGCCTCTACGTCAAGGGGCCCTACCGGTATAGCGCCGACTACGTGGTTCGGCTCGAGCGCATGGTCCGCCGGCATTTGTCGCGGCCGTTCACGTTTACCTGTTTGGTTGATCGCGAGACGCTCCCTGAAGTCTTGGCGGCCTATGTCGGCGCGCGCGAGTTCGTTCCGGTGTTGGTTCAGGTCGAGAGCCTGGCTGGCCTCGTGCCCGACAACGGTGTCGGGTATTGGAACAAGCTGCGCCTCTTTGACCCGGCGATGGGGTTTGGCGGTCGCGTGCTCTATCTCGATCTCGATACGTGGGTCGTGTCGTCGCTCGATCCGATCGCGGACTACCCCGCGAGCCTGGCGCTGACGGCGGACGCGTTCGTCGTCGAGCGCGCGCACCTCAATACCGATCGCGATGGCCGCCGCCTCGTGCGCCGGTTCAATAGCTCGGTGATGGTGTGGGACGCTGGCACGCACAGCGATCTCTGGCGACGGTGGACGCCGACGATCGCGCAGCAGTTGAGCACCGATCAGGACTGGATCGGCGAGCAGGCTGAGGACGCGCTGGGCATGCCTCTCGAATGGTTCCCGCGGATTTCTCACCTGACGCGTGACGCCGGCTTTGCGGCGACCGGGACACCACTGCCTGGGGCTGCCAAGGTGGTGCTCACGAAGAAGCCCAAGAATCACATCTGCGCCGAGCAGTGGCCGTGGTTTGACCAGGCGTGGGGAGGCCCGGCCTGATGGGCATCCAGAAGGAGCCGGCCGCTTTCGTCGCGCGATTGCCTCTGCCGAAGGGGTTCTCTGTCTGCGAGCTGGGCGACCAGGGGATGTGCGGTGGTGAAGGGAAGCGTCTCGCCAAAGACTGGTACGAGCGCGATCTCGGCTGCGGTCGCTACGTATCGATCGACGGGAATGGGCGTGCCACGGTCACGGCCGATCTGAACCTGCCGATCGTGCTCGAGCCGTTTGACCTGGTGACCGACTTCGGCACCGGGGAGCACATCTTCGATCAGGCACAGGTCTGGCGCACGATGCACGGGCTGACGAAGCCTGGCGGCTACATCGCGTTCGATCGCCCGTCGAGCGGCTACGCCAAGCATTGCTACTACGTGACGAATGACGCGCTGTACCGCGACATCGCCGAGGCGAACGCCTACGAGGTTCTGTGGCTGGAGCAGGCGCCGACACCCCGGGGCACGTTGATCCGTGGCGTCTATCGCCGGATGACTGCGGCGGCGTTTCATGTGCCACAACAGGGCCGGTATCGGTCCTCATTGGTGATTGGGCGATGACGGTCGAGCAGCGAGTGTCTGCGTTCTTCGGTGTGTCAGCCGTGGGTGCGCCCGTAGAGATTCGGCGCACTCGAGGCGCGTTGCCGCTGCTGTTCGCAGAACTTGGCTATGGTCGCGGTGCGGAGATCGGCGTCTGGGAGGGCTCCTATTCCGAGGTCATCTGCACGCAGCTTCCAGGGGTCGAGTTGACCTGCGTTGATCCGTGGCAGTCCTACAGCGAGTATCGCGAGAAGAAGAACGATCCCGCGCTCGCCGCGTTCCGCGCGGACCGGAAGACCGCGCTTCGCGCCGCGATCGACGAGGTCCACAAGCAGGGCACGCTCAGCGAGAAGACGCGCGAGTCGATGAAGGACGCGGCGAACGACGCGCACGAC
>Ga0137430_1000204_pt1 | contig 16944 bp, 26 predicted proteins | sample EasRivERMZT754_2_FD_104651 | JGI IMG/M metagenome (GOLD analysis project Ga0137430, IMG submission 104651) | Soil microbial communities from meander-bound floodplain in the East River, Colorado, USA - East River MetaG ERMZT754_2 | ecosystem: Environmental > Terrestrial > Soil > Floodplain ...
CCGCAAGCTCCTGCCCAGACACAGCAGAGCCCTTGGGCCACGCCGCGTAACCAATTCGACCGGACCCGCCAGCCCCAGCAGCTCGTGGGTGGCGGCGACTTTGATCAGGCGATGGCTGCACTGCAGCTGCTGAAGGTGGTCTGATGCAGGACTCTTACGACCGAGCCAATATGCCAGCTGAGCCATCGACGCCCATGGGCTCTGGGGTGCAGCGGCGACGACTGGAGCCCTCAACGCCGGAAGTGATAGACCCGGCCGCTCTCTACATTCCCCCTTCGACGCCAGAGCAGCTAGATCAGGAGAGTGACCCCATGCAAGCGTTCGGGATGCACCTCTTGCGGCGGCGGTTTGATACGGGCATGGGGCGACGGAGGCTCTAATGGCTATCACACGGGAAGCGGCACAACAGCAGTTCGGAGATATCTACCGGAATGCGGGACTGCCTGAGTTGCGCCCCGAGGAATTGAACGACTTTGGGGGCTGGTTTAACAATTCCACCGACTCGGGGGCATATCAGGGCGAGGGGTATGATCAGTCCTGGGAGGATCTGATCCCTGAAATTACGCAGCGGGCGCAAAGCCGATTCAATGACCCCGGCAATACCTCACCCGATAGCAATGTCTCAGGGTCTGGGGGGGCTGATCCTGCCACGTATGGCAGTCCGGCTCAGCGGCAATTCGGGGAAGTCCTGCAGGCCGGTCAGGAAATGGCAGCGGGCGGTAATCCGGTCTTCCAGGTGCCGGGTGCAGACCTCAGCCCCCTCATTGACGAAGCTCTCAGCTCTCTCATGCGGGGATCTGACCCGATGGGCCTGCAAGGTCGCATTACGGGCTTCCTGGACCGAAGCAGTCAGGCCGACCCCCGGAATATGCTGAATCGCTTGGAGGCTGCCCGCGAAAACCTGACACGGGGCACGATGGGCGCTATGGCGGACATGCGAGGGATGCTGGCAGAACGGGGCCTGATTTCACTTCCTGGCGCTCCCGAGGGAGCCGAGCTGGACTCCACCATGCGCTACATGGAGCCCCTGCAACGGGCGTATCTGGGTGAAGTCCGTAGCGCTTACAACGATGTCCAGGAGGACGCGGAGGGGGATGAGCTGGATGCTCTTGCTCTGGCCACAGGTTGGTCACGGGATCAGGCGGCCCAGCAGCTCTCAGCAGCTGGAGCGGGCACGGGACGGCAGCAGATGCTGGCCGAGATTGCGCTGAAGAGTCTGGAGCAGAATGCCGAGTGGAACCGCTTCCTGGCCGAGTTTGGCCTGAAGCGGGAAGAAGTGGCGAACGCGATTCAAATGGGACGCCTGGAGCAAATCCAGCCGCTCCTGCAGATGTTTGCATTGATGGCCCAGACATCAGCGGCCGGCACCATTTAGGGGAGATGTAATGATTACACGCCGAACACTTGGGGGTCCTGAATCTCAGCCGATGGGCGGCCCCGGACCTGTCCGTCCTGCAATGCCCGGAGCCGGCGGGGGCATGATGCCTCGGCGGCGGTTGCCTGGAGCCGAGGGTATGATGCCTCAGCGGCCCATGACACCGGCCCCCTCTCCTCTTCCACCAAGTGGACCGCCAGCCAACATTGGCAGTCCCACGGGCACCCCCAACCCCATGAACATTGGGGCCTTGGCACCCAGTGGTGGGATGTCAGGACAGTCTCCATGGACACCTGATATGGCGCAGCTGCTTCAGCAGCTTCTGGGCGGTCAGCGTTCGTCCTCGCAGTTCTAAGGAGGCCCGATGGCTCGGCGGAGATTACAGGGATTCGGGCAGGCGCTACAGAACGTAGGGGCAACCCTGTGGGAAAACAAGCAGCGCACCGAGCGGGAGCAGCGGCAGGTAGCGGCCCAGCTCGACAAAGAGCAGATGGACGCGTTCAATACCGAAGTCCGCACGACGCTCGACCCCAAGTATGTCGGGGAGGTTGGGCCAGAGCGGGCCAAGCAGCGGTTTGAGATTCTCCGTAAGCGTCTGCCCCCACATCTTCAGTCACGGGTTGGAGAAGAACCTGACTTTGGCTCACTCGATATCCCAGCGGATGAGCGATTGGCCTCTGTGATGCAGGAGATTGGGGCTGCCACAAGCGCAGCGGGTGTGCCGTCCCGTGAAGGGGTCTATGGGTCCATGCAGCGGCGACGGGTAGCCCCCCGTGCGCTGCCCCCCTACATTTCTGATACGGATCGGGAGGGGGCGGATGAAGTCGGCGGGAACTACTTCGATAGCCCCGAGCTGAAGCGGGCGCTCTCTGAGGCCGCCCGGAAGCGAGAAGACTTGGAGGCGGGCGAGTCCAGGACGAAGGTATCCCGTGTCGGACCTGGCGGGACCATGGAAGACGAGTTTCTCACCAATCGCCAGCTGGCTAGCCAGGGCGCCCAGCGATCAGAGCGGACGCCTCAGGAGGAGGGGGGTCGGCAACGGGCGATTGCGGGGGGCCAGACACGGGGACGGATTGAAACCGAAACAGACCCGGCTCTTGTTACGGCTGAAGCCGGACGGCAGCGGTCTATCACAGGGAGCCAGACTCAGGGCCGCCTGGAGACGGAGAACGCCCCGACCAATGTTGCAGGTTCAGCCCGGCGGGCGGGGGCGCTCAGTAGTGCTGAGGCCGGCGGCCGACTGGGCCAAGAGCAGCGGTTTGGCGCGGGCAGCTTTACGCCTCAAGTCAAGGAAGAAATTGACGCTCAGGGTAATACGCGCTATCGGCTCATTCGGCCCCAGACCGGGCAGAGCACGACTCTGGAGACGGACGCTCCGGCTGAACAAGTGACAGATTCCATGCGGGCCACGTATTCCTACGGTATCCGGGGTGTGTCGGCGCATAACACGATGGCTAAGCTGGAGCCCATTCTGGCCAATCGTAGCTTCCTGTTGCAGTATCGGGATGTCGCTACATCCGATGCTGTGAATGGGATTAAGGACCCAGTTGCACGGCAGTATGCGCTGGCGGCTCGGGAGTTTATTAATGCCCAGGCCAGACGGGAATCCGGTGCGAGCATACCGGCCGACGAATACCGGAACTACGCGCAAATGCTGAGCATCCGGCCCGGCGATGACTCGGCAGCGGCCCAGGACAAGCAGAACGTCCGCCGTCGCACGATTGAGGGTTTCGTAACGCAGTCTGGCCGCCGACTGGGCGAACAGTTTGTGATGCCGGATGAAGTGGCCGCTCTGGCCCAGAAGCGCGGGGTTGAGCCGGATGTGGTCAAACGGGAGCTGGAAAGCTCTGGTTACAAGGTGGTGGACTAATGCTCTCTGTGCCTGTCATTCTCGCCGTCGCCGCTCTGATCGCAACCATTATCTCGGGCATGGGCAAGTGTCCTCTCTGGGTCCCTGTCCTGTTGCTGGCCGTCCTGGCCACACTCCAGACCCTCGGGAGGTAACATGCCGCAAGGTCCCATCGCTGAAGACCTGAAAGCCCTCCGCCAGTCCAAGGCGGGCCGCAAGGTATCTGCCGGCACAGACCCCAATCAGAAGCCTTCAATGGCTCCAGTGGGTGATGATGGGTCCAGTGTCGATGACTTGCTGGATTTCGTGAAGGGGGGCGGGAAGGGTCTGGCCAAAACGGTATTTGGCGGGGGGGACCTGATCCGCCGAGCTACGGGTATGGACCAGGTGATTGATGACCCCGAGGTGCAAGCTATCACTGTGCCCTCTAATAATGCCCAGGAGTGGGGGCAGGACATTGAGCAGCTGCTGGAGTTTTTCGTCCCGGCTGGGGGGGCCAAAAAGCTGGCCGCAAAGGGGCTAGCCAAGTTGGCTCCGAGCACGTTGCCAGTTCGGGGGGCTCTCGGGCGTATGCAAGCGGCCCCGAAAATCAATAAGGCCATTGCGTCGGGGATGACCAAGCTGGCCCCAAGTGTCGGAGAGGGCGTATCCGCTACAGGCGTATCCGCCATGCAGGGTAATGAGCATCCTGAGCAGGCTGGGATGTTCGCGGCGGCGGCCCCTCTGGCTGGGAAGGTGGGCGGGAAAGTGGCTGGGAGCCTCTTGGGCTCAGACTTCGGGCAGCATCTGCTCCCGATTTTGGCGGCGGCCCCGGTCATGGCGGCCATGCCGACACTGCCCGGCCTGGGTATCTCGGCGGCCCTGTGGCAGCTGATCAAGCGCCCAGCATCCAAGCTCGCTCGCCATCCTGAAGTGGGGAAGATAGCCCGTAAAACGCTAGAGACAGCTGGCCCCATTGTTGGCAAAATGGGGGCAGCAGCCATTGATTCCCCCCGTGTCCCCCGTCGTAAACTGGAAGATCGAACCTATACAGGGCGGCAACAGTAATGGCTTGGGACACCCTGGCATTTCGGAAGCGGATGGGCTTGACGCAGATTGAGCTAGCGGCCAAGCTCCATGTAGACTCCAAGCAGATTCGACGCTGGGAGCGGTATGGAGTCCAGCCCCGGCCCCATCTCGTCGCCCGGATGAAACAGCTGGACACGAATCGGACCATGGGGCAAGAGGCGACGTTGCCCAAGGCCCTGCCAATTCTGGCGGTGAAGGAACAGCGGCGGATACCGCTGGCGATACGCACGGGGGACCCGGCGAAGATAGGGGTCACGCCCAGCAGCTTCTTCTAGTGTAACGATTACATGCCGGGGTTCCCTAAGCGCATGGCCTGGGGGGCTGGGGGCGGTTCCGGGGTCCTCTCCTCTCTCTCCTGGGGCCGCCCTCATTTACTTGACACATAACGACTTACGCGCTACTCTTCGATATGCCTTCCCGGACTCCTACCTCTTTAGTCCCCATCCGGTGTATTGAGCGTCATCCGACAAAGAAGACGACGGGTCGGGGCTGCACGGTCTACTTTGCCGGTGTTCCCATTAACCTGTCGATGCTGGCCCGGTCCTATGATCCCCCTCTCGATATCTCCTATCTCTCTCTGTTGTTTGCCGGGAAGCGGAAGAATCCAGGTGTAGCCTACGCAACCCAGATTGCGAAAGCGCTCGGGATGGACCTGCAGACGTTCATTACAGAGCTGACCAAGGTGTCAGTTCAGCAGGCACCTGCCCAAACTGATACAGCCGAGTTGGGCATTTGATCTAGCACAAACAAAGATATTGACAATAGTCAAACCTAGGCGTATCCTCTAGGGGACTCGCCGGGACTTCCCAGCCTCGACGACAATCACCCACAACTGAGACGCAAGCTCTCGCCAGTGGCGAAGCTTATGCCCTCGCTACCGGAAGGTCGGGCATGAAACGATTCCTTTGCACGGTTTGTCAGAAGCAGAAGCGGGTCCGTCGTCTGCCCAGCAACGTCGATAGCGATACCCGCGTCGGCCGCTGCGGCTGGCATGGGGCCTCCTCCCATCGTAGCTATCTCCAGTTCCAGCGGTCCAAGGGGCATCAAGCCTCTAAGGGTGTAATCATTACATCGAAGGCCAGCAAGTCCCAGACCCCCAGGCCTTCTACATCCTTCAAAGCCAGTAAGTCCCGTAAGTCCCGGCGTAACTCAGACGCGGCCTGATCGTGGACGTATTCACGTTTACCGGGCCATTCCGTTTTCTGTCCAACTTCTTAATTGAGCCCGATGGCTCACATGTGGAGGGAGAGTTCCAGCGGTCCAAGTGTGCCCGCCTGGAAGACCGGAGAGCCTTCTATCAGGGCGCGTCCATGCTGGACTCCGAGTTGACCATGATGTCCCGGCCTCTCAAGACCCCGAAAGAATGCAAAGCGATTGGCCGCAAGGTCACGCTCCGGGCCGACTGGGAAGATGTCAAGCTGGACATCATGCTCTTTTATGTCCGTAAGAAGTTTACGGACTCTCCCGAGCTGGCCCAGATGCTCCAGGCAACAGGGACCGGGAAGCTGGTCGAGGGCAATACCTGGGGCGATACGTTCTGGGGCGTATGCCGGGGCCGGGGGCTCAACAATCTGGGCCTGATTCTCATGCAAGTCCGGGAGGATCTGTGAAGGTTCCGACCCCCCAGGAGCTGGGCCTGCCCGAGCACATTGAACGCTGGCGTCCAGGTCAAGAGGAGGCATTCCGCCACCTTATGAATCTGAATGAGCGCCAGATGCGGACGAAGGCTATCAGTGCCCCCACGGGCTTTGGCAAGTCTGATCTGGTTGTTGGCTTTGCCCTCTGGACCGGAGAGCCCACCTGTATTGTCACAGACTCCCGTGCTCTCCAGGACCAGTATATGACCCTCTATCAAGGCATTGGTATGGTCGATATCCGGGGCCGCAAGAATTACCCCTGTGAGCTGCGAGCCGACGAAGAGTATACGTGCGAGCAGGGCTACCAAGCTGGTTGTCCCTACAAGGGCACGCTTGCCTGCCCATCATCTGCCGCTGAAATGCGCGCATCTACGTCCCGACTTGTTGTGACCAATTACGATAAGTGGACGGCCGCAAAGAAGTATGGCCGGGGGATGCAGCACTTCAGGCAAGTGATATTTGACGAGGGCCATGAAGCCCCAAACGCCCTCGGCCGTGCTATGCAGTTCCGGGTGAATCACCGGGAGCGGGACAAGTGGATTATGCTTGACCCCCCAGCCAATCCCGACCAGATGGAGGCTTGGAAGCCGTGGGGATTCGACGCGCGGGACCTGATTGAGAATGAGCTGGCCCGGTCCCTAGAGGCCCTCCGGGGCAGGGTCAATCCTTTACCTGGGCTCGTCCGCCATGCCCTCCATATGCGCCTGCTGTATAAGCGCCTCGGGGTTCTGGCAACCTGCCGACCGGATAACTGGATTGTGGAGGAAGACGAGAAGGGTTTCCAGTTCGATCCTATCTTCCCCGGCCGTTACGCTGAGTCACACTTGCTCCTCCGGGTCCCGTCTGTTGTTGTTGTCTCGGCCACACTCAGACCCAAGACGATGTATATGATCGGGCAGGGTAAAGACACCTTCGACTTCCGCGAGTTTGATAGCGACTTCGACCCGAAGCGCAACCCGATCTATTGGGTCCCGACGATGCGCGTGGACAAGAGGGCTACAAGTCTGGCCCAGCTCTGGGTTCGGCTCGACCAGATAGCCAGTAAGCGGCGGGACCGGAAGGGTATTTGCCACACGGTTTCCTATGCCCGGCGTGATGAGCTAGTGAGTGCCAGTCGGTTTGCCAATCAAATGATCATCAATGAACGGGGAGAGGCCCCGACAGAGATGATCGAGCTATTCAAGTCCAGCGGCGACGGGACGATTCTCGTCTCCCCGGCTGTCGGGCAGGGACACGACTTTCCTGGGTCCACTTGTGAATGGCAATTTCTCTGCAAGATTCCATTCCCGCCCCCATCAAAGATCCTGAAAGCCCGGACTGAGGAGGACCCGGAGTATCCGTATTACCTTGCCATGCTCAAGATGGTGCAGACATTTGGGCGGGGCATGCGATCCAAGAGCGATTTATGCGAGAATTTCATCGCGGATGATCATGTGGAATGGTTCCTGCCTAAGTATGGGCACCTAGCCCCGAGGAGTTTTCATAGCTTCTTCCGCAAGGCGACTGTATTACCACAACCCCCGGCGAGACTAGAGAGGAGATAGCGTATGTGTGAAGTCAGAAAGTACCCGCCGATCAGCGGCGGCACATTCGAGGGTGCAAGTCAGCAAGCCAGTGTGGGGCAGGGCTACCGAGGCCCCCACTTCGACAAAGAACAGGATACCCGTGTCTATGCTAGTAGGGAACAGGCAGTCAAGAGCCTGGGTCGTATCGGCTATGGGGACCCTCCTACGTTGACCTGGAGAGCAACCTGGAGCGGGAGCTGGAGACAACTGGCCGGCGGCTCCAGAACCTCCATACTGTCCTGGAGATTTGCCGAGCTTCCAGGGTCCAGCCCATCCCCCTAGTTGACATCCTTCGATCACAGCGGATTCTCAAGGATTTGGGCTATCTCTAGTCCACTCATGGGCGGGGAGTAGCCCGCCACTTTCAAGGAGACAGCAACACAATGGCGACAGCAACACGCGCAGCAGCTCCAGCACGGCGGCCAGCTCCACCGGCCCCAGCCGGGGTCAACTTCGGAGAGCTGGAGTTTTACTCCGGTGGATTCCTTCTCCCCGAGGGCGATTATGCCCTCTACTTCGACGTGCGGATTCACGCCTACACGAAGGGCGACGGGAGCCGGGGGCAGGAGATGCTCGGGGCGATGGTCACGGCCTATCCGTTGGCCGGCGGCGATCCCCATGAGCAGTTCATCGGCTTCGGCCGCAAGGCCATCCAGTCCTTCGCCCCCGATGCCGATGCCCAGAGCTGGAATCAGCTGGGCTCGACCGGCATCGTTCCGATTCCCGGTGGACCTTCGGCTACGCTGGCCGGGATGACCAACTGGAATCTCTTCCTCAAGTCCCTCTACGACTGCGGGTTGCCGGCAGGGACCTTCACCAACGACGTGTCCGTGCTGGATGGCATGTGGGTCCACACAAAGAACATCCCCGAGCCCGAGGAGCGCAAGGGCTTCGGCCAGCAGACGGGAGAGGTTCAGGAGGAGCGTCGGGCGGGTCTGGTGCCTGTCGTCACGGAAATCTTCGATGATGGTAAGCCCTGGGAGGGCACAGGCGGTTTGCCCGAAGGTGCCGGGGACGCCCCCGCGCCCAAGGTGGCAGCTCCGGTCCCGGTAGCTCGGCGGGCGGCTCCCGCTCCAGCGGCTCGGCCCACACCGGCGGCACGTCCAGCAGTCGCAGCACGTCCGACTCCAGCTCGGAGAGCAGCCCCAGCGGCGGCTCCGGTTGAGGAGGAGGCCCAGGCAGGGGATGCTGATGTTAGGGAGGCGGCGGTGGCCGGCCTGACATCAGTGCTCACCACGAAGGGGAATGAGAAGGGGATGACCCTGCTCAAGCTCCGAACCCAGACCTTCACGTCGGTGAAGAAGGTCCAGGGTGAGGACGTGGCCCAGGCCGTGGTAGACCAGATTTTCGAGGACCCGGCCCAGTTGGGCGATGTCCTCGGGGATGTGGGCTACGCCCTGAACGGGGCCAACGTCGCGCCGGCCTAGTCGCTGTAATGATTACACCGGGTCGGGTTGAGAGAGGCTCGATCCGGTGTAAGTGATTGAGCATATGATAGTTACGTGCCATCCGGTTCAGCTGGTGCTGCCCATCCCAGCGCAGCCCCGGTCCCCAGGCGTTCACTTATCTGGGGTCATCCGGGGCATTGCGATGGAGTCGGGCATCCTCAAGCCGGAATGGGACGATGACCATAGCCTGATTGAGCGTGACTCTCAGGTGTGGTGGGGCAACCTGCTCCCCGGTGTGCAGGCCAAGATTGCGATGGGGCTGGCCTGGGAGCAGTGGTATATCCCGACCCAGCTCCCGGAGATTGTGGACCATCCGGGCGAATACTGCACCGATGGGATTTACATGACTCCAGATGGCGAGGAGCTGACGCGAGTCATTCTCGATCGCTGGGGGAACAAGATTCATGAGATTAAATTCACGTTCAAGAGCATCAAAACGGTCTGCGGTCCCGAGTGGCAGAAGTGGACCCAAGAGACGTTTGACAGTGAGCGGGATGGGGTTGGCCCGCTCTCCTCTCAGTGGATGTGGATGGCTCAGTGTAAGGGGTATTGCTACTCGGCCCAGACCAACTACTGTGACCTGCATGTCTGCTTTGCGATGGCAGACTACCGCTACCGGCTAGAGGTGCCCCCCGTGTGGCGCTATAGCCTGACGTTTACAGACAATGAGCTAGCAGATAACTGGGACCTGATGACAGCCTACCGGGACCATAAACAGGCGATGAGCGAGGAGGCAGCCAATGAGGAAGTTTGAGATTCGATGGGAACATGGGAAGGCCTATTGGTTCCTGATTGACCAGCACGGGCAGGATATCGCCCGGAGTTTTGTTGGCTACCCCACGACAGCCCAATGCCATGACCATCTCCGTATGCTGTGGCGGGACTTCAGCCATGCCCCGGTGAAAATCTATGAGCCCCCCGTGCTCACTCCTCCTCCAGACCCAGACGCCGAGGAGATTGCACGGGCCGAAGGCGAAGGAATGATCAGCTAACCCAGAAGGAGACATCATGCGCTGGTATATCGGAACAGTCTGGCATCGTGCCCCGGTCGAGAAGGCCATGGACGCACCCCTGTGGCGAGAAGTGATGAAGCGGCGGGCCGAGTCTCCCGAGCACTTCAAGCAGATTATCACCAAAGAGTTGGAGGGCGCGGAGATTGAGTTTGGGGTGATTTCTGAGCCCTGGAGTGCCCCCCTGTTTCGGGGAGAGCAATGACTCTCCCCGCGTCTTTTCGTCAGCTACCCCAGGGGGTTCAGCCGAAGTCCCGTTTTCGTCGGCTCATGATTGCCTCTGAGGGGCCGACAAATAGCGGCAAATCTGAGTTTACGCTGAGTGCCCCAGGTCCCGGCATTTTCATCGCGCTCGACCGGAACTATGACGGGATGCTGGACAATCCCAACCCCCCGCCGACCCGGAATCAGGATGACTTTCTCTACGTCCCGGTGGACGTGAAGCTCCCTACCTCTGTCAAGCAAGAGGAGGCCATGGAGTCCTGGAAGCTCTACACTCGGATGCTCTATGCCGCACTAGACAACCCCGATGCCCGAACCGTGGTGATTGACGGGGACTCGGACTCATTTGAGTTGCAGACCTTGGCGGCGTTCGGCAAGGTGGCCCAGATTCCGCAAATCATGCGAACCGGGCTCAATGCGGCTCGCCGGGCGCTCATCGCCCGCTGCTGGGACTCGGGCAAGATCATCATCGCCACGAACAAGCTCAAGCGGAAATATGAGAACCAATACAACGCCGACGGCTCCCCGATTATGGACGTGTCCAAGCCGGGGCAGATTCTCCGGGAATGGGATGGCGTGAGTTATGAGCGGCAAGGGTTCAACGACCACGATTACCTTTGGCAGATTCAGCTCAAGCACCTCTATGACCGGGACAAGAAGCGGTGGGGTGTCCAGATTCTGAAGGCCAAGGCCAACCCCCAAGTGGAGGGTGAGGTGCTCTGGGGCTCTCTGTGCAACATGCCGACGTTGCTGGAAACCATCTATCCACACATTGATATGGCTGAGTGGGGCTACCGATGAGACTCTTTACCTTCACCGATTACGACGGCCGGGAGCGGACGGTCCCTGTCTACCGCATTGTTGACGTGCGGAAGTCCTCGGGGCGAGTCCATGACTTTGGCTCGGTGCGCGTAGATACCGGAGGCCCCCCGCTGGATATCTCCTTTGGGTCTGACAGTGGGTATCCGGATGCGCGGCTGGCACTCCGAGAGACTCCTGACCCAGTGTAATGATTACACGCCCCTATCCGGGTATGTGCCCGAGCTGCTTCCACAGCATCCTCGCGCACAGGGGCGACGAACGGAAATGTCTTGTCGGGGGCTGCACATGCAAACGTCTGAAGCAGCTGGAGCTACCCTTTGCCCAAGTCACTGAAACTCCCTCACGTTATGCTCACCGGCGGGGACCCCTTCTACATCTTCCGGGAAGAGATAGCCCTTCCGACTGATGTGGAGGCGTGGTCCTGGACTGCCCCCTTTGAGTGCATGATTATCGACGTGCATCAATATACGCGAGACGGGCATATTGGTGTCATCGTGATCTATCTCAGGGTGGAAGCGTGATTTACGTGGACTATCGGGAGGGCGGACCCAAGAAGCGCCAAGTAGCCGAAGAGCTGTGCGGCCTTATCCGCCGGTTCGGGCTAAAAGCCGACATCGATAACCTGCCGTATGGGGACTTTGCCTTTGAGGGTGTCGGGACACGGGGGCCGATTGCGATTGGGGTTGAGCGCAAGAAGCTGCATGACATGCTGAACTGCATCGATGACTCGCGGCTCGTCAGCTCCCAGCGCCTGGGGATGACCAAGCTCTATACCGAGTCCTGGCTGCTCCTCGAGGGCGTCTGGCGGCCTCATGACCCCAAGGGCATCCTCATGGAGGGCAACGATAAGGGGTCCTACTGGGAGTGTCGCCCGGCGGGTCGGGCCGTCCTCTATTCCAAGCTCAGGCGGTATCTCTTCAGTATCGCCCGATCCCACGCGTTTGAAGGGACCCTCTACACGCGGGATATCGTCCAGACGGCCTATGACGTGTGCGAGCTGTATCACTACTATCAGAAGCGGAGCCATTCGTCCCACCTGGAGCTGCACAAGCCAAACATCCCAGTCATTGGCCGCCGGCCGAAGCTGGTTGAGAAGTGGGCGGATGCTCTCGACGGGATAGGCCCCAAGCTCCGGGCAGAGGCGGTCCGCCGGTTCAAGAAGCCTCTGGCGCTGGCTAACTCGGAGACGCTGGAGTGGATGTGTATCCCAGGGATCGGCGGCAAGACGGCCGAGGACATCATGCGCCAGATTGAGGGACGGGAATGATGGTGATTACAGCTGGAGATGAGGGGGTCGAACGAGCGGCCCTGCGAGCGGCGAGAAGCGTCGGCATTCGGACAGCGGGGATGTCTGTGTCCCCGTCCATTCACGCGCAGATGCAGTTTGGGCTGGCCCCGGTCAACTCCTTGGCCCCAGCAGACGCAGACGAAATGAACGTCTTGGGGTCAGGCGGCTGTCTCTGTCTCGGACAGCCCAATAAACGGACGTGCAGTATCAAGCAGCTGTGTGCAACCTCGGGTAAGCCGTATTACCAGCTCACAGACTTCCAACAGCGGAATGCCCCGGCCATGCTTCGGCTCTGGGTCCAGCGGAACAAGGTCCAGAAGCTGCTGGTGTGTGGCCAGACTGAGAAGCAGGCCCCAGGGATAGGCTTGGCTGTCGAGTATTTCTTACAGGAAGTTCTGCCACTCTGCCGGCCCTCGGTGTAATCCTTACATGGACCGCTGCAGCCAGTGTTCCGGGAATACCTGCCTCCCGGCTGACGGCCCCCGAGGAGATTGCCTCTTCGTCGGGGAGGCCCCCGGCAAGGACGAGAACAAGGGATTCCCGTCCCGTGGTATCAGTCCGCGTGTGTTTATCGGGAAGACTGGCCGAGAGCTGGACGAGCATTACCTACCCCTGGCCGGGCTCCGTCGCTCCCAGGTCCGCATCATTAACGCCATTGCCTGTATGCCGAACAGCCCAGGGGGCAAGCTGGACCCGAAGAAGACGGCCCATCAGAAGCTGCTCCGGTCCTGTGCCGAGACACATCTGTATCCCGAGCTGGCTAATCATCCGCCCCGTGTCATCGTGCCCATGGGAGCCTTTGCCTGCAAAGCCATCGACCCGGACATTAACCTGGAACTGCAGCATGGCATCCCGGTCATGACCCGTTGGGGCATCCCGGCCTTCCCAATGTATCATCCAGCCTTGGGTATGCACAGCCCGAAACAGATGCTCTATATTCGGACGGACTGGATACGGCTCCGAGCTTACCTTAGGGGGGCGCTCCCGCTCCGTTACGACAACTATCCCGAGGTGGATTATGCCGAGGTTACGCACCCTGCTGAGATACGGGCTATTAACCCGCATCTACCCCTGGCATGTGATACAGAGTCCAGCCGTGCCCACGGTCCCTACTTCCTTACCTACTCTCAGCAGTCTGGAATGGGACGACTCATCAGGGCATCCAGGCGTGATTTACTGGACGCCTTCCAGTCTGCTCTTACGTTACAGGCCGCGCCGATCCTCTTTCACAACTGGCTGTATGACGCTCGGATTGTGGCTGACATGGGGCTCAGGTATCCCAGCCGTCTTATTCGTGACACTATGTTGCTGGTCTATCACTTGGGCAACCTTCCGCAAGGCCTTAAAGCTCTAGCCTACCGAGAGTTAGGGATGGCCATGCAGGACTTTGAGGACTTGGTGAAGCCCCACTCGATCCCCCGTGTCCTAGACTACTACCGACTGGCCCAGGAAGTGACATGGTTTAAGCCCGAGGCGGGACTAGAGCGAGACTCTAAGACTGGGCTGTGGAAGGTCTACGCTCCCCAATCAATGAACACGAAACTTAGGCGATTCTTTACCGACTACGGTAAGAATGACGAGAAGGATGTCTTCGGTATGTGGGAGGACAACTGGACCGACTCTCAGGCCATGATTGAAGAGAAGCTGGGAATATCATGGCCCGGCATGGATATCGCCCATGTGCCATTTGAAGAGGCTCTGTTCTACGCTTGCCGTGACTCTGACGCCCTGATCCGCCTGTGGCCCATTATCCGGGAGATGGCTACCCGCGTCCACGACTTCCCGCAAGAGCACTGGAGAGCCGCCTAATGCAACTGGAACTATACGATACCGTGTATCTCTGCGGGCAAAAGGTTGGCGAGAACATACTCAAGGCCATCCCTTGCCCAGACCTGAAGACTCTGACAGGGACTCTGACAGTTCAGGCCAGTGATCCTCCGCTATCCTGGTGGGGCAGTATTAAGCGGGATGCCCTGGAGTTTCCTCTGCTGTGGATAGTCCTCGGGGTTGTCATTGTGCTTCAGCTCCTAAGCCTCTGGCAGAACCGGGAGATTGACGACAACATTGCCGGTCAGGGGCAATACACCCCTCCGACGAAATACAATCTGGGACAGCAGCAGTGAGGTTCAGCCTACAGGTAATCCGAGACGGGCAAATCATAACCATCGGAGAAGTGCTGGGGTATGAGTTAGAGGAGGACTCCCTTTACTTCTGGTTTGAGCCCTCACATATCCGCACTCGGGAGCATCTTCGGTCAGGGGACATTGTGGAGTCTGATGTGCTATGAGTATGGACAGGCGTAGCTTTCTCCGGGCCATGATCGCGGCAGGAGTCGGGGCAACCCTCGACCCTGAACAGCTGCTGTGGATGCCTCGTGTAATGATTACAGTGCCAGCCCCGACGGTATTGGGGGGCCAAAGTCTTTCATTTGCAGTGCTCGATGAAGTGATGCGTCGAACCTACAGCCCTCACATTACCCGGATGCTCGCGTCCGAGTCCGTTATCCTGTCCTATCTCAAGCTCCATGCTCCAGACACTCTATAACAGGGTCAGGTTTCCCCAGGAAACCCCCAATCTCGCCAATGTCGAGTTAATCGATCATGGAGCGATACCAATGACGCTGCACATGGTCCAGCGGGGCTTAGAGGTAGACCTGTCGCACTTCGCGGCCATGGAGAGAACACTAACTGACGACATGGACCGGATTACAGCCGAAGTCCATGACCTGACCGGGAAGTGGATTAACCTCTCGTCTGGCGATCAGATATCCACGCTCCTATTCAAAAACCTGGGGCTCAAGCAGGCCCGGCCCAAGTTTACGAAGTCGGGGGACCGTGAAAGTGTCGAGTATGAGGTTTTAGTTGCGGTCCAGCATGATCATGAAGTCGTCCCGAAGATACTGGACTATAAGGAGTTAGACAAGCTCCGGGGGACCTATGTTGTGCCCCTGCCCAGGCTGGCCAAGCGTGTCAATCATGGGGAATGGCGGCTGTATCCGAACCTGGGCATGACGCGAGTGCCCTCGGGCCGCTATAACTGCAAAGAGCCCAATCTGCTGGCGTTCCCGAACCGGACGCAGCGGGGCCGGCAGATTAAGCTGGGCTTCATTACCAAACCAGGATGGTCTTATGTCTCAGTGGACTTTAGTCAGTTTGAGCCACGAGCCTGTGCCCACTATTCGCAAGACGTGGGCCTTATGGAAGTCTACCGGACCCAACAAGATGTCTATTCGGATTTTGCGATTGCGGCCTTCAGCCTGGACGATCTGCGTCATCAGGATGCCCTGGGAAAGTGGATCTATCCCGGAGTGGACAAGCAAGAGCACCGTTTCCCCTCTAAGACTTGTTTTCTTGCTGCCATTTACGACGTTACAGCTGGGGGTCTTCTGGAGCAGATGCCCGTTATGTGTGCATCTTGTTCTAAGCCGACGACAGCGGACAAGCCAGACATCCCCGTTCACGATTGCGGCAACTTCATCCCCCTCTGGACCGAGGCCAAGTGTCAGGAGATCCTAGATGCCCTCTATCGGAAGTATCCGGGTATCCTCAAAGACAGGGTTCGGCATCACAGCCGTGCCCGGCGTTACGGGTATATTTGGGACCTGTGGGGCCGGCTTCATCATGTCGCCGCCGTCCGGTCAGTGCATCCTTGGGTTGTGTCCGGTGCCCTCCGTGAGACAGGCAACTTCCCGTATCAGGGCCTCAATTCGGGGGCGCTCAAGCTCTCGATGGCGGCAGTCATGGATGACTTGGAAGCGTCTCACATGCTAGACGTGTGCAGCCCGCTCCTCCCGATCCATGATGAGATTCTGTTTGAGTGTAGAGATGGGGAACGGGAGGATCTGGGCGAAGCTGTGAAGATGCGCTTTGAGGACTGTGTGAGGCTTACGGTCCCCGTCAAAGCAGAATGGAGCCATAGCCTCACTTGGGGCCAGCTGGAGAAGTAGCATGAACACGCTCGACGATTACGAAAATGGAACCTTCATTGAACCATACTCCGGCTCATGGATTGTTCGACTGTGGAAGCGTATCCGCTACGGGCTGCCTCCGCTTTACGGCTATACGACCGTCGGAGGAGTTACGATGACATGGAGGATTCGGTGAAACTCCGAGGCTCCACACCCTCAACCGAGGCCCTTATCATTCTCGGCAGAGCCTATTCGGACCTAGGCTCGGCTATCGTTCTCCTGAAGCATGGGTCCAGTCAGGATGACCGCCGGGCCTGTTTCCGGCTCCTCAGTGGGGTCCAAGCCAGCTGTGAAATTGTCAAATTGGCAATGGCCCCACGGGCTCAGAAGAGGCTCCAGGCCCCCGGAGCTGAGGACAGGTTGGTCGATTAGGGGGTTTGACAATAGTCAAACCTCTAGTATATACTCTGTAATGATTTACAAGGGTAAAAGGATGACAATGACGAAGCCGCCCATTGGCGCATCAGTCCCCGGACGCAAGGCCATCCAGGACCGCATCAAAGACGAGATGGCTGGTATCAAACAGGGGAAGGCTGATCTACACCCCCGAGGCCTGACCCCTGAGGAGCCCGAGGACATCCCCGAGCTGGGGGACCTAGGCTTGCCCAGAAAAGTCAGGTTGGACCTGGAGCGGCTTACGTCCCACAATGCCGACATCCTGAAGGAGACACTAGAGGTGATCGAGGCCGCCAG
>Ga0137430_1000205_pt1 | contig 16918 bp, 30 predicted proteins | sample EasRivERMZT754_2_FD_104651 | JGI IMG/M metagenome (GOLD analysis project Ga0137430, IMG submission 104651) | Soil microbial communities from meander-bound floodplain in the East River, Colorado, USA - East River MetaG ERMZT754_2 | ecosystem: Environmental > Terrestrial > Soil > Floodplain ...
CATGATAAAAATTAACCTCTATTTACCACCCATTTTTACTAAGATACCGAAGACAAAGAATTATTTAAAGGTTGCGGAAGAGGGGAGGATTATTGTAAATTAACCTAAATCCACTCATTCAACGTTATTGAGTGATTAATATACGGCTAAATTGAAGTATTCGAGGCGGATTTACATTAATGGATTATGCAGGACATTCCCCATTCGTCCAATAATCTACGTTTTCATCAGCACATGCAAAACAGTCGTTGCTGAATGTCTCTGCACATGGATACTTGATGCATTGTATCTTTAATGGGTCGAACCATCCGCATACTGGCCTGTACATTTTCTGGCAGGAATCACTCGATGTTGGAGAGCATTGGTGTTGTGTTTGATTATCCTTATCATTCCAATTATTACTCCAATAAGAACTAACCATGAACCCTATAAAGGCCGCGAGAGCGGCCATGATTATTGCTGCTATCACAATGAGGAATATGTTCTTGGTTTTCATTTCAGCTTCCGAAGATACTTCTGAGAAATCCTCTTGCGCCCCTCTTAGCTAACTTTATTTTATCTTCTCTTGGCAATTGCTTTATTGTTCTTTCTGCCTTGAATCTATTTTTGGAAAAAATGCTTCCTAACAGTTCTTGTCTTACTCCTCTGCCCGTATAATGGTTTTTATTGCCATTTTTTTGATATCCTAGATGCTCTCCAAATCTCTTGTAAACACTCCTCCTTGTTTGTCCAGTATAAATCGTGCTCTTGCCACTAGGATAGGTCACTTTGTTAAAATAAACCTTGCCAGATTTGGATTGCCCTTTAGAATAACACGAGTAACAAAGACCATTGAAGTATTTTGTATAAGACCCACATTTCTTGCATGAAGGCATGATTTAGCTAGAGGATGGAAGTATTAAAAGATTACATAAATTAGAGTAAGTTTGGAATTACCCTTGTTGCCCATTCAAGTAAGCCCATTTTGTCTAGTATCCATCCAAAAATGGTTACGGAAAATAATATTAAAATGACCTTGGTTACCCCTTTTTCATCTAAGTAATTTAAAATTATTTTAGTATTATGCCAAGAATCTTTCTTCGTGGAACTTTCAAGTTGGGGTATCCATTTAAAGGGGTTATCTAATTCCCTCATATCAAATCCTTTTTGAAAATGTAGGGACACGTTTAAAAGATTTTGGAATTCATCTAGATGGATTATTTCATTATTTAATTTTATAAAAGATTCATATATCGAATGTGTATCCTCGCACTTTGACATTTCTAATAATCTGCTTTGGATAATGGCTACAGCATTTTCCCTTTTTGAGAAAACCATGTAAACGAGTACATTGTTAAAGTAATCTCTTAAAGTATTGAAGAGTATTGAATTAAATCCTTTCTTGCTGATTGAAAGTTTATCTAATTCTCTTAAAATTTTTCTAAATATTGTCCCTTTTTTTGTTGGGCCACCTTTGAGATTATTGGCTAAATCTCCTAAATAGAATGTAAAATTCTCAAATTTTGATGGTCTGAATAGAATGTAGGCAACCAACAGAATAAAATATATGGCGTATAAAATTAAAAAGATTGACATAGATTTATGTAATATCGATAAAAGTATGCCCAAAAATACTCCAAAATAAAGCACAAGAACTAATGAGATAAAAATAAAATTGGTTATTAGATTTCTTTTTTCATAAGAAATTTTCTTCTTTATTTCATCATTGATATCTAAAGATAAAATACTATTTGTCATCCAGTTACTAATAGCTCTTATTTAAATATCATTTGTTAGCACGGGTCTTACCACTCCTGAGTGCTTAGTACCAAGCAAAATATTTATAAATAATGTGCGCATATAATAATTATGGAAAAAGGGGTGGTTGTCGGTGGTAATTCTAATGGTTCTCCATTCAATCGAGAGAGTGAAACTCATGAAAAAATACACTCTCATTTGAAGGCTCATCCAAGGGGCTTAACAACACAAGATATTGAACAGCAAACAGGTATTTCGAGAAAGGCAGTTGAAAAGCATCTTCAGATGCTCCTCTTCCAAAATGAAATATATATGAAACAGGTGGGAAGTGCAAGAGTTTATTATCCAAACCATCGATATCATCATTTAGACTTTCAATATTTTGATTTCGGCAAAAAGAGGTATTACTTTAATTTAATCGATAATGACTATGGAAAATCTTTACTTATTCAGCAGAAAATAAAGATTAAAGATAAATGGACTGCTAGAGGTAGTGTTTTTGTTCCCTTAGAAGCTGGGCAAGATTTTTTAAAGAATCTCGACAAAATACTCAAATCAAAAAGGTTAAAGGAGGAAGTGAAAAAATGAGACAGATTCGAACAATTGACTTGTTTGCAGGTGTGGGCGGAATAAGGTCAGGTTTTGAGAAGGCTGGCTTTAAGACGGTTTTTGCAAATGATTTTAATGAAAAATGTAAGAAAACTTATGATTTAAACTTTAGTCGACCTAAACTCTTTGTAGAGGATATATGGAAAATTGATATCAAATCACTTCCAAAATTTGATATTTTACTTGGAGGATTTCCCTGTCAGGCTTTTAGTATTGCAGGCTATCGAAAAGGATTTAGGGATGAGAAAGGAAGAGGAAATCTCTTTTTTAGAATCGTGGAAATATTAGAAGCTAGAAGACCGAAGGCAATCTTGCTTGAGAATGTAAAAAACCTAAAAAATCATGATGGTGGCAAGACCTTTGAAATTATAAAGAAATCTCTGGAAGATTTGGGATACCACTTAAAATATGAAGTTCTGAATAGCATGAAACATGGAAACGTTCCACAGAATAGAGAAAGGATTTTTATTGTGGGATTTTTAGATAAAGATAGATGCGATTCATTTTTATTCCCAGAGGAAATTCATTTGACTAAAAATTTTAGAGATTTTATATCTGAAACAGCACATCCAAAATATTACTACAATGACAAGCCCCTATTTGAAAAAATGAAGAATGATATTAATTCAGAGCACACAGTCTATCAGTGGAGAAGAAGGTATGTTCGAGTTAACAAGAAGGGGGTGGTGCCTACCTTGACGGCCAATATGGGTCGGGGAGGGCATAATGTGCCTATAATCAAGAATAGTGTGGGTGTAAGAAAATTGACGCCGAAAGAATGTTTCTTGTTGCAAGGATTCCCTGAAACTTATCAAATCCCTGTGGACCTTTCAGATAGTGAATTGTATCATCAGGCTGGAAATAGCGTCACGGTAACAGTTATAGAAAGAATTGCGGAAAAAATGATGAAAGCTTTGTCGAGTAGAAAGTTAAATCCCAATTTTATGATTGCTTCTTCACCCCATGCCCCAATACCTTCATAATTTACAGATTTTGACGGGCTTCAAATTTTTTGGTTTAATAATCTGTTCTGTGATACTGAATCTTGGCCTACGTTTTTCTTTTTGTTGTTGCTGGAAACTCTGATTTTTGTTTACTTGGTGATTGTAAATCCATTCTTGTTCTATTTTGTAAGCCTTGAAGGAACCATCTTCTGCCGAAAAATCTAAAAAATAAAGCTCGTCCCATTCTGAACGTGGCCCAAATGAGGTAAGGTCTGATTTGATGCTTGTTGCCTTGACCTGTATTCTTTTTCCAGTCTTAGTGTCTATTGCGTCAAAAGAACACTTGCCCTTCTTTAATTTAACAACTCTAATACAATCAGGAAAGAAAATACAAAAGGCATTTTCACTTACAAATTCGGGAAGATTAATACCTCTTGTAGAATGTGATTTTATTTCTTTATTTAACCACAACCATTTAGAATAAATCTCTTTTAAATAATGCTGGTCACCCCTCTCCTTTATTGTTACCCTTGCACTAATTCTCTTACCATTAACCTTGACCTCTTGCCAATCAATCCTCATATGGGAATTAGAGACATTCTGCTTTTAATACTTTCGAGTCCCACTCCCCGCAATCCTTTTAACCTCTGAGGTAATGTGATATTAATGATTGACACGTTAACACTCATAATCATCTTGGTGGCCTTGGTTGTAGCTTTCTTCATAGGTCAGAAAGTTGGTTCTTATAGAAAACATAAGGAATGGGAAGAAGCATTACCAGACCATAGAAAAGAAGCCATAATGAAATCAAGGTCTGTGTTGGGCGGTCAATTCTCTGAACAATTAGCCCCTTACTTGCCTGATTTTGGTTATCTCCCAACAGAGTGTCGTTTCATTGGAAAACCGATTGATTTTATTGTATTCAAAGGCATGGATGAAAAGAAAATAGATGAAGTAGTATTTGTTGAGATAAAGTCTGGAAAAGCTAAACTGAACGGACATGAAAAGAACCTCAAAGAAACAATTGAAAAGAAGAGAGTCAAATGGGTCGAATATAGGATACCTGAAGAATTAACTAAGAAGAAAGATGATATGGAATTTGATGAAGAGGGACATGCGAAGAAATGATGGAGGATATAGATTAAAATGAAACTAAGTTGTAGAGAATGTGGAGTGAAGTTAAACATAGCGGAAACAAGTATTATTTGTCCAAAATGTGGTAAAGAAACAAGTTGGCTTTCTGAACCTAAACTTTTTGGATTCGATTAACCCCCTCAAAACCTTTAAATAGGGTGTTTTCTGTGAGTATAACAGGTTGTAGAAAGCCTAATTGAGAAGTATCAGAATCGCGGAAATTCAGCCGTATAAGATACAAAAGATCAAAGCTATTGGAAGGTAGAAGATTGAGAATATAGAATAAAAAATAGTTTTTAATTCTGGGTTGCAAAGATAACTATCAAGGGTAGTTATTTGATATAAACTATAAATTTAGAAAACTAAAATATAAAATATGCCGAAAATAAGTAGACCACGACATGGTTCGTTGCAATTCTGGCCTCGAAAGAGAGCGGAAAAACTACTGCCAAGTATCCACTGGCAACCAATTCTTAGAAGTAACCCTGAAGCGAAGGGTCTCCTTGGATTCATTGCTTACAAGGTAGGAATGAAGTCAGCATTCGTAAAGGATGTAACACAGCATTCAATGACTAAGGACAAGAAGATAATCGTCCCTGTAACAATTCTCGAAATACCTGGAATGAAGGTATTTTCAATTCGTTTGTATAATAAAGATGGGAAAGTAGCTACTGAAGTTCTATCACAGCACCTCGATAAGGAATTGAAGAGAAAGGTGAAACTTCCAAAGGTTCATTCAACAGCAAGAATCGAAGAAGTTGAGAAGAAATTACATGAATATGGCAAGGTTAGCGTAATCGTTTATTCTGAAGTAAAGAAAATAGGTTTGAAGAAGAGTCCAGACATTGCAGAAATTGCAATTGCAGGAAAGACTGTTGAAGAGCAATTCCACTTCGCAAAGTCAATAATGGACAAGGAATTGAAGGCTTCTGATTTATTCCCATTCAAATTAGTTGATTTTAGAGGAGTTACTATTGGTAAGGGTCTCACTGGACCTCTAAAGAGATATGGACTTGAATTGAAACAGCACAAGTCTGAAAAGGGAAGAAGGAGACCTGGTTCTCTAGCTCCATGGCATCCTGCTAGAACTACTTACATGAGCCCAAACGCAGGACAGATGGGATTATTCACAAGACCAATCTACAATACTCAAGTAATAACTATGAGCGACGCAACAAAGATGCCAAATGTAAATCCAAGTGGTGGATTCAAGAATTATGGAGTCATTGGAACTGAATTCGTCGTTGTAAAAGGAAGCGTCCAGGGACCTGTAAAGAGAGCCGTAATAATCACTGCACCTCTTAGAAAGACTAAGATTCAGGAAAAGAAGAAATTCGAATTCATCGAGTTGAGATAAATAAAATGACACAAACAACAAATCCCAGGCAATCAAGTATACCTCGAAGTGAGGCACAATTAGTTAGAGCTATAGATAATGGAGATGTAATCAGAATAGCTTATTTGGGGTCTGATAGCTATAACTCTAAGTGGACCGTCTATGCTGGAGAAAAAAATGGAAGAGATAGATATCTATTCCAGAAAAAAGCAGGACATGAGGGAGATGCAGACTTAGTGGAGATTCATGAAGCAGAAAGAAGGACTAATCAATATGATTCAGATTTAGGAGTAATTCTCAACTCACTATATGAAAGAACTAATTTTGTGGGGCCTGTAATACCTTCACATAGAGAGGAATATGAAGAATTGAGCTCAAAATTAAAAGAGGCTGGATTGTGGCACTAAATAAAAATAACATGAAGACAAAATTAATTACATCATCCGGGAAGGGAAGGGAAATAGAAGTTCCAGCCGTATTCGGAGAGAGAGTAAGAGAAGACATAGCACAGAGATTCTTTGAAATAAGCAAGGAACAACAGCCATATGCTCCTGGATTTGAATCAGGAAGAAAGGCATCAGCTTCAGGAATAGTAAAGCATAGAAGACATTTATGGAAGACAGCATATGGACATGGAATTTCAAGAATACCAAGAAAGATAATGTCTAGAAGGGGAACTCAATTCTTCTGGGTTGCAGCTACAGTTTCAATGGCAAGAAAGGGACGTGCTGCTCATCCACCAAAGATTGAACACTTCTTGAAGGAAATGAAGATGAATAAGAAGGAAACTGAAATAGCAATTAAGTCAGCAATCTCAGCAACTTCAAATATTAATTTGATTAAGAAGAGATATTCAAGTTTGGCTGGATTCAGTGGAAAGGTTGAACTTCCATTCGTTGTTGATGAATCAGTATTGAAGTTGAAGACTAAGGAATTCATTGCATTCTTGAGAAGCAATCTAAAGGAATTTGAGGGAATCTTATTCAGAGAGAGAACTCAGAGAGCGGGAAAGGGAAAGAGAAGAAATAGAAAGTACAAGACTAATGCAGGATTATTGATGGTAATTGGAAGCGATGAGCACAAATCATTCTCAGGAATAGAGATTAGAAAGCTAGATGAATTGGAGATTGGAGATTTATTCCCTCTTGGGAGACTCACAATATTTAGCGAAAAGGCAATTCATGAATTAAATCAAGTTAAGGAGAAGAAGTAAAATTTACAATGATAGTTCTAGATACTGAATTTAGCGGATTGAACGAACAACTCAATGGAATGTGGCAGATTGGTGCAATTGAATTTGAAAATCCAATGAATCAATTCATTCAGGAAGGAAGAATTGATGGAGAAGATGAAGTTGAGGCAGAAGCAATGAAAATAACAGGGATGACTGAAATTCAATTGAGAGACCCAAAGAAACAATCACAAATGGAATTAATTAATAATTTCTTCAAGTGGATTAAGAGTGTCAAGGTCAAGAATATAATCGGACAGAATCCATCTTCTGATTATTGGTTCATGAGAGCAAAGTCAGCAAAGTATGGACTTCACAATCCAAGAGACCCAAGAAGTTTCCCTCTTCCATATAGAATGTTTGATTTGCATTCAGTAGCACAGACAGTTCATTTCAGATTGCATGGAAAATTCCTCGTTAATGAAGGAAAGAGCAATATGGGACTTGGAAATGTTCTAAAGATGGTTGGAATGGAAGACCATAGAATGAAGCTTCAGGGAAGTGAAGTAGTAAAGCAGGGTTCTCCTCACAACGCACTTGAAGATGCAAAGTTAACAGCAGAGGCTTTCTCAAGGCTAACAACAGGAAGAAATCTTCTTCCTGAATTTTCAAAATTTACAGTTCCTTCAAACTTAATTCAATTAAATAATTCAGCGATGGGAAAATAAAATGTTATTCAAACCAGTAAGTTCGGAAAAGGCAGTAAGAATGATTGAGGCAGATAATACTCTATTATTCACAGTTGAAAGAAATAGCTCTAAGGAAGACATTAAGAGAGAATTTGAAAAGACATTTGGTTCTAAAGTTGAAAGAATCAATGTTCTTCACAGGAAGAATACTAAGTACGCTTACATAAAATTAAAGAAGGACTTCAAGGCAATTGATGTTGCTACGAAGTTGGGAATGATATAATGGGAAAACGAATTATTCAGCGAGCACGTGGACACGGAGGTCCAGTTTATAGAGTAAGAAAGAAGGCATTCGTCTACGAAATTAAGTATCTAAGTCAAGTAAGTGGAGAAGCAGAGATAATGGAATTAGTACACTCAAGAGCTCACAGTGCACCACTAGCAAAGATGAGAATTCACCATGGAGCTAATAATGAGAAGACTTCAATGTTCTACACTCCTGCATTCGAAGGAGCATTCGTAGGGCAAAAAATAGCAGTCAATATGGAAGGAAGAAAGAATTATGGAGACATTGTAAGAGTAGGAGTATTAGAAATGGGAGACAAGATATTCAATATTGAAAGAACACCAGGAGACGGTGGAAAGATGATGAGAGCTGCAGGAACAGTTGCAGTAGTTTCAAAGAAGAGCAAGAACGAAATAGGGATTAGAACACCATCGAAGAGAGAAGTTGCTCTCGACCCAAATTGCCTTGCACAATTAGGAATTGTTGCTGGTGCTGGAAGATTAGAGAAGCCAGTAATGAAGGCAGGAAAGATGTATCATATTAAGAAGACAAGAAGTAAATTATGGCCAAGAACTTCAGCTGTAAAGATGAACGTTATTGACCATCCATTCGGTTCCGGTAGAGGAAAGAGATTGACTCACGGTATGAAGGGTAAGATTGCGAAGAGAAACGCACCTCCAGGCGCAAGAGTAGGACATATAAGGCCTAGAAGAACTGGAAGGACGAAGCGGTAAGGGAGTACCCTTGACCATCAACCCAGAAATGGGAAGATAAAAATAAAACAAAATAACATGGCAGAAAAACAACAGAGACAAGTTGAAGAAATGATGAAGAAGGAGTTCCAATATAGAGGTAAGTCTCTTACAGATTTGAAGAAACTAGATGTAAGAGAATTCGCAAAGTACCTTCCTTCAAGAGAGAGAAGGAGTTTATTGAGACACTTCGAAGTCATTGAGAAATTCGTTCAGAAGTGCACATCTTTTAGTGGAAGAGAAAAGCAAATCAAGACTCACTTGAGAGACCTCGTAATTGTTCCTCAAATGGTTGGATTCAATATTAAAGTTCATAACGGAAAGGAATTCGTTGCAACTAAAATAACAACTGAAATGCTTGGACACAGACTTGGAGAGTTTGCACCAACAAGGAAGAGAGTAACTCACGGAGCTGCAGGTATTGGAGCAACGAGAAGTTCAGCATCGAGGTCAGTCAAATAAAAATAAAATAAAGAAAAATGGAAAACTTAACAAAACAACAGGGAGAGAAGCAGAGAAAGATTGAAGTGAAGGGAGATAGCAAGGCTCATGCTGCTCCAGAAGTTAAGAAGACTGAACATGAACACAAGAATGAGGAGCATGCTCACACTCACACAGAACATTCTCACGAAGGGCACGACCACTCTCATGAAGGACATACTCACGAACACGAAAATAAAGCTTCAACAGAAGTGAAAACTGAGGAAAAGAAGAAAGTTGAACAGAAGCCAAGAGTGAAGAAGGAACTTGCATTCATACGAATGAACGGACTCTCAATATCAACAAAGCATTCAATTGCAATTTGTGATTTCATTAAGGGAAAGACAATTGAACAAGCAATTAGCGATTTGGAAAGAGTTGTAATGATGAAGATGGCAGTTCCAATGAAGGGAGAAATACCTCATAGAAAGGGTCCAATCATGGCAGGAAGATATCCTAAGAATGCAGCGGAAGTATTCATCAATATCCTAATGTCACTAGCAGGAAACTCAAATGTTAATGGAATTGATAATCCAGTAATAACAATTGCATCTGCATCATGGGCTGCAAGACCAATGAGAAAGGGCGGAAGGAGATTTAAAAGGACCTATTTGTATATAGAGGCAAGGGAAGCTAAGGAGAAAAAACAAAAGTCAGATAAGAAAAATAAGGAGAAAAAGGAATAATAATACACTATGGAAGAAAGAAAATTCGTTGATTTCAAGAAGGGAGAGTACAGAGTAAAGGAATTCATAAAGGAAAGTCTCGGTAAGGGAAAAGTAAGCAAGGTTAGACTTGAATACACTCCCGTCGGAGAAAAGATAGTCGTACTTACTAACAAGCCAGGATATATTATTGGAAAGCAGGGAGCTAAAATCAATGAACTCACATTCAAGTTAAAGAAGAATTTCAAGCTTGAAAATCCACACATTGAAATAGGGGACATAGGAAATCCTGATTTGGATGCACAGACGGTTGCTGATGAGATAGCATTCTCTCTTGAAAGATTCGGAAGTTCAAGATTCAAGGCAATCGCTTACAAATTCCTAGTAAGAATAATGAAGGCAGGAGCAAGGGGAGTTGAAATAAGACTTAGTGGAAGACTTCCAAGCGAGAGAGCAAAGTCATGGAGATTCGCACAGGGTTACTTGAAGAAGACTGGAGATAGTGCGAGACTTGTCGACAGAGCAAGAGCAGTTGCACAGACTAAGAGTGGAATTTCAGGAGTAAAGGTAAGCATTCTCCACCCAAATTTAGCTCTTGAAGACCAAATAGTAATCAACGATGATATAAGGAATAAAATCAAGGCGAACATGGTAAGAATAGAAGCAGAAAGCATTGTTGTTGAAAAGCCAAAGAAGGCAAAGAAGAAAGTCGAGAAGAAAACTGAATCAAAGGAAACAGAAAAGGAATTGGAGGAAGAAGATGGCGGTAATTAAGCACAGCGACGTAAAGAAGCTTAGCAAGGAAGACAAGGTTACTAAGCTTGGAGAATTGAGAATGGAATTAATAAGAAAAAATGTACAAGCAAATAGAGCAGGGAAGATTAAAGCCAAAGAAATTAAAAAGGCTATAGCACGAATACTCACAACCAAATAACATGGATATATGTCCAAAATGTGGCCTGCCAAAACAGGCATGCGTTTGCAACGAGATTGCAAAGAGTGAGCAGAGAATCACGGTAGAAGCAGTGAAGAGAAGATTCGGGAAGTACGCCACCCTCGTGAAGGGATTGGAGCAAGTGAATCTTCGGGAAATCGCAAAGGGGCTCAAGGAAGAGCTCGCATGCGGTGGCACTGTGAAGGACAATGTGATTGAACTACAAGGAAACCACCTTGCCAAGGCAAAATTGGCATTGATGAAGCTCGGTTTCCCTGAGAGTTCAATAATCGCGGCGTGATGACTGGGGAAAGAAAACAATGGAACAAAAACAGAAAAAAACAAAGAAAACAGAAAAGAAAATGGAAAGTGGAAACTCCACAGCAATAGCTGAAGCTGTATCTTCAAGAGGAAGAGTATTCCAGGGAGTTGTTACAAAGAAATTCCATAAGAGAGTTGTAATTGAATTCGAAAGGTCATTCTATGTAAGAAAATATGAAAGATTCTTGAAGAAGAAAACAAGAATCCATGCAAGACTTCCTGATTCAATGACTGACATGATTCATGTTGGAGACTTTGTTGAAGCAAGGGAATGCAGGCCATTGTCAAAGATAATTCACTTCATAGTTATCAAGAGAATAAAATCAGCAGAAGAACACAAGCACAATCAGGGTAAGGAAATGAATAATCACAAGAAAGCGGAGGAATCAGAACAATGAAAGCAGTATCGGCAAGAGTAACACGAGGATTGAATGTAGGTTCAACAGTCGTTGCAAGCGATAATAGTGGAGCAAGAATAGTTAGAATCGTTTCAGTAAAACATGGAAAGACAAGAAAGGGAAGACAGCAATACATGAAGGTAGGGGACTTCGTAAAGGTGAGCGTTAGAGAAGGAGACCCAAAGATGAAGGGAGAAGTATTTGAAGCAGTAATAATCAGACAGAAGAAACCATACTTGAGAAGAACAGGAGAAAGAGTATGCTTCACTGACAACGCAGTAGCATTGGTAAAGGATGAAAAGGGAAATCCAAAGGGAACACAGATTAAAGGGGCAGTAGCAAGAGAAATTCAAGAAAGATGGAAGGAGGTCTCAAAAATAGCGCAGTTTGTATTGTAAACAATACAAATAGTGTTATCAAATAATCACATGAAGAAATTTTCACTCGCATGGAACGCAAGCAGGAGTAAGAGAAAACAGAGAAAATTCAGATTTACATCTCCTCTCCACATTAAACACAAGCTCATGAATGCACAGCTTAGTGAAGATTTGAGAAGCAAGATGAAGACTAAATCACTTCCAGTAAGAAGTGGAGATGAAGTAAGAGTAATGAGAGGAAAATTCAGAGGAAAGACAGGGAAGGTAAAGAATATACAATTAAAGAAAACAAGACTCCACATTGAAAAATTACAAACACAGAAGAAGGACGGAACAAAACTCGATGTGTGGTTCCACCCATCAAACCTTCAGATAATCGCAATGAATACAGAGGATAAAATGAGAACGAAGAATGCAGTTGAAGTTAAGAAAGAAATAAAGTCAGAAGTAAAACAGGAGAAAAAGAAATAAAACAATGAAATTTAGTAAAATTTCAAGCATTAAATTTGGAGCAAATTTAACATGTATCTAAAAAGATCAAAAACACCAACAACCTGGCCAATAACCAGAAAGGGAACGAAGTACATAGTTGCACCTTCTCACAATCTCAAGAGTGGAGTTCCATTGATGATAATGCTTAGAGAATTCCTAAAGATAGGAGAAACAAGGAGAGAAGTAAGAAAATCAGTAGTTAGTGGACAAATAATGGTCAATGGAAAGGAAATAAAGAATGGAAAGTACGGACTTTCACTCAACGACACAATATCATTGAAATCAGGAGAGCATTACAGACTCACTTACTCAGACACAAGGAAATTCATACTCGAAAAGATAAGCGCTGCAGAGTCAATGGAGAAGGTTTCTAAGATTGTAGGGAAGAAATTACTTAGGGGAAATGTAGTCCAAGTATCCCTTCTTGATGGAAGAACTTTCATCACAAAATCAGATGTAAAGATAGGAAATTCTGCCCTCATTGACTTGAAGAAGAATGACTTGAAGAAGGAAGTTCCATTGCACAAGGGTTCTGAAGTTCTAGTAATTGCAGGAAAACACATTGGAAAGAGAGGAAAGGTAGAGGAAGTAAGCGAAGATGGAATAGGAAGAGTAGCATTCAGTGGCGGAAAGAAAATCGGACTTCAATTAAATAACCTCATGGCAATGAAGTAACCACAATCAATAATATGAAAACAAACAAAATGAGAGAAATCAAGATGGAGAAGATTGTATTGTCAGCCGGAGCAGTAGGAGACAATCTCGACAAAGCATTCAAGCTTCTTGGAAGAATATCTGGAAAGAAAGTCATCAAAACAATATCTAACAAGAGAATTCCAACATGGGGAGTTAGACCAAAGCTCGAAGTAGGATGCAAGGTAACTCTTAGAGGAGAGGAAGCTGAGAAGTTGTTGAAGAGATTATTCTTTGCCATCGAAAATAGAATTAGAGGAAAGCAGATAGCAAATAATCATTTTTCATTTGGAATAAAGGAATATATCGAGATACCAGACATGGAATACCAGAGAGACATTGGGGTAATGGGATTCAATGTAACGGTCGATTTTATAAGGGCTGGATTCAGAGTCAAGAGAAGAAAGATGAAGAGAGGAAAACTCCCATCAAGACAGGAAGTTTCAGCCGACGAAATAAAGGAATTCATAAGTAAAGAATACGGGGTAACAGTTACAAAATGACGGCAAGCGACTGGCAGAAGATAATGAAGCAATTGAGACACAAACCAGCAGTTGCTGAAAAATACAGAAAATTCAATAAGCCAAAGGACAGAAAATTTGGGGTAGCATCAAGAAAGTGCGAAATATGCGGAAGATTCGGAGCGCACATATCGAGCTACAACCTTAATTTATGCAGGCAATGTTTCAGGGAGGTTGCGGAAAAAATAGGATTCCGTAAATACAGTTAATATGGCACACGACGTAATTTCAGACGCATTAAACAACATAATGAACGCTAAGAAGGCGAGAAAGAAGTCAGCAGTAGCTAAAATCTACTCAAAGGTTCTAGTTGAGGTACTCAAGATAGCTAAGGAAAATGGATACATCGACGATTTCAAGATTAATGAAAAGGAAAAGAATATGAAAATAACATTTGACAAGCTGAATGAATGTAAGGCAATAAAGCCAAGGTACTTCGCTTCAGTTGAAACTATGGATGTTTACATAAGAAGATTCCTTCCAGCAAGAGATTTCGGAATAATCATTGTATCAACAAATGAAGGACTAATGACTCACAAGGAAGCTCTAGAAAAAAATGTTGGAGGGGCATTAATCGCTTACTTCTACTAATGGCAGTAAAAACAAAATCAAAGAAAGATAAAATTGAAAGAAGCACTGAAATTCCACATGGAATGACTGCAGAAGTTGCAGGGCACAATCTTACTTTGAAGAAGGAAGGAAAATCACTTTCAAAAACATTCCTTGGAATAAAAGTTGAGAAGCATGAGAATAGTGTTGTATTTTCATCTCCAAAATCAAGCAAGAATGAGAGAAAACTAATAATGACTTATGCTGCACATCTTCAGAACATGATTAAGGGTCTTGAAAAGGAATTCAGTTATAAGTTGAAGGTATGCTCAGTACACTTCCCAATGACTGTTACAGTCGACAAGGGTACTCATCAGCTCGTGGTTAAGAATTTCCTTGGAGAAAAGAAGGAAAGAAGAGCAAGGATACTTCCACATGTAAACGTTGAAGTTAAGGGAGATGAAATATTTGTAACATCCCACGACGTTGAAAATGCTGGACAGACTGCAGCAAATTTCGAAACAGTAACCAAAGTAAATTATAGGGATAGAAGAGTTTTCCAAGACGGAATATTCCTAACTGAAAGAAAGGGAGAGAAAATATAAGATGGCAGTGAAGAGAAAGGATTGGCATAAGTTCCACAAGCTTGGAATGAAGATTAAGAGCAAGAGAAAGTGGAGGAAGGCAAGAGGAAGGCATAATAAGATAAGGAAGAGTAAGAGAGGACACGCAGGAAAGCCAAAGATAGGATACAAGTCAGCATGGTATGAAAGACCACTCGCAATCGAAAACATCGCACAACTTCATGGAGCAGATAAGAGCAAGACTTACATAATCGCTTCAAGAACTGGTGGAAAGAAGAGAGCCGAAATAATTAGCAAGGCAAAATCAATGGGAATTAATGTTATGAATCCAAGAATGGAGAAAAAATCGGAGGAAAATAAAAAATGAATTTAAGACAGAAAAAGGCACTAGCAGCAAGGACATTTGGAGTTGGAAAAGGAAGAATAAGATTCATTGAAGGAAGAATGGATGAAATAAAGGAAGCAATAACCTCTCAGGATATGAGAAGTTTGTTCGAGAAGGGAGCAATTGAAGTAAAGCCGATAAAGGGAAGATTAAAGAATGTAAGCAGAACAACGAGGAGAGGACCTGGAAAGATAAAGAAGAAACTCAATTTCAGAAAGAGAGACTATGTAAGGAAGACAAGAAAGTTGAGAGCCCACACAGCAGCGTTGAGAAGGAGTGGGAAGATTGATTCAGGCATGTATGAAAAGTTGAGAAGAGAGATAAGGTCCTCAAATATAAAGAGCAAATCACACTTAAATGAATATCTAAAGGAGACAAAATGAGAGTAGTAGCAAAGAGACGAAGATTTGAAGGAAAGACTGATTACGGGGCAAGAAAAACAATGCTCCTATCAGGAAGACCAAGAATTGTATTCAGAAAAACGAACAGATATGTTACTGGACAGCTTGTTGAAAGCAAGGAAGCGAGAGACAAGGTAGTCGTTGCATTCAGTTCAAAGGAACTCCTTGAATCAGGATGGCCAAAAGAAATGGAAGGAAGTCTCAAGAGTCTCCCAGCAGCATATCTCACTGGTTTCATGCTTGGAAAGGAATCAATGAAGAAGAAAATTGAATCTGGAATTCTCGACTTGGGATTGAATAGAAATGTTCCAAAATCAAGAATTTATGCATTCGTTGCAGGACTCAAGAAGTCTGGATTCGATGTCCCATGCAATGAAAAGATGCTTCCTGAAAAAGACAGACTTGAGGGAAAGCACCTTGGAAAGGATATTAAAACTACAATTGAAAAAATAATGAAGGGAGATAAGTAATATGGAAAAAGAAATTGTAAAAACAGAAATTGAAGAAATACCATTGACAATCACACCAGAAGAAATAGTGAAAGAACCTGAAGAAGTAGTTGAAGTAGATAGAAGAAGGAGAAGATATGAGGGCCCTACAAAGGAAGAAATTCTTGATAAATGGGTTCCAAAAACAAAGATTGGAAGATTAGTCAAGAATAAGGAAATAAAGAATATAGATGAAATTCTCGATAGATACAAGATACTTGAACCTGAAATTGTTGATTCTCTTTTAAATCTGAAGAGTGATTTGCTTTCAATCGGACAAATGAAGGGAAAGTTCGGTGGAGGAAAGAGAACGAGCAGGAAGCAGACACAGAAGAAGACTGCTGAAGGAAATGTTCCTACATTCTCTATAATTGCAATAGTTGGAGATGAAAATGGAAGATTCGGACTTGGAAGAGGAAGAGCAAAGGAAACTGTACCTGCAAAAGAAAAGGCATTGAGAAAGGCAAAGCTCAACGTAATGAAAATCACTAGAGGATGCGGAAGCTTTAACTGCTCTTGTGGATTGCCTCACAGCATACCAGTAAGAGTTGAAGGAAAGTGTGGAAGCTCAAGAATAATTTTAATGCCTGCACCTCAGGGAACTGGATTAGTTGCAGGGGATGAGCTTAAGAAGATATTGAGACTTGCAGGAATAAAGGATGTTTATAGCAAGACATTCGGAAAGACAAAGACTACTGGAAACCTTGCAAAGGCATGCATTGACGCTCTAAAGAAGACAAATAAAATAAAGGGAATTTACACATGACAATAGCAGTAATAAGAATTAAGGGATTAACAAAGATGGAAGCAGGACTTAAAGAAACTCTAGACAGAGTCAGACTTAGAAGAAAGTATGTCTGTGTATTCATGAAAGAAAATCCAGAGACAAGAGCAATACTTGGAAAAATAAGAAATTGTGTTGCATACGGAAAAATAAGCGATGAAGTTCTAAAGAAACTTGTAAGTGCAAGG
>Ga0137430_1000210_pt1 | contig 16587 bp, 15 predicted proteins | sample EasRivERMZT754_2_FD_104651 | JGI IMG/M metagenome (GOLD analysis project Ga0137430, IMG submission 104651) | Soil microbial communities from meander-bound floodplain in the East River, Colorado, USA - East River MetaG ERMZT754_2 | ecosystem: Environmental > Terrestrial > Soil > Floodplain ...
CGAATCTGATGAATCTGTTGCATTCATCTCAGATGTACATGTTGGAAGCAAGATGTTTCTCCGAGATAATCTTCTTAAATTCATTGAGTGGATTAATGGAGATTTGGGTAGTGATGAAGAAAGAAAGGAAGCTCTCAAGATTAAGTATCTCTTTGTTGTTGGAGACACTATTGATGGAGTGGGAGTATATCCTGGACAGGAAAAGCTTCTTGAATTGCCTGACATTGTTGATCAATACAAGGCTCTTGCAAATTATTTAGGGATGATTCGTAAGGACATAACTATAATTCTTTCTCCAGGTCAGCACGATTCGGTGAGAGTTGCTGAACCACAACCTCCTATCGGAGTAGACTATGGGGCAGCACTACATCAGATTGATAATCTCATTCTTGTAAGCAATCCTTCCTTAATTGAAATTGGTTTTAGTAAAGATGCTCGAGGTCTGGAGAAGAGGGGTTTCAAAGTTCTCATGTATCACGGAGCAAGTTTCCACAACATCATCAACGAGATTGACGAACTTAGAATGGCAAGGGCTCATGATTCTCCTACTAAAGTAATAAAATATCTTCTTAAGAGAAGACACCTCTCTCCAGTTCACTCTTTCAATCCATATATCCCCTATTCCGACAAGGACCCACTCTTCATTGATATTGTTCCAGATATTCTTGCAACGGGAGACTTGCACAAGTCAGATATTGATATTTATAACAATATACTCCTCATTGCCTCTTCATGTTGGCAGTCTACGACTCCATTTGAAGAGAAGGTTGGAAATCATCCAGACCCCTGCAAGGTTCCCGTATTCAATCTCATGACAAGAAAACTAAAAGTGATGGACTTTACTAATTAGATATAACATGAACACTTCAAATCATTTTACTAAACTAAACTTTAAAGCAGTTTAACATGAACACGGAAGAATACTTTGATGACCTAAATGGGAAGGTAGAACATCTCTATAGTGTTGCAAGAGAAGCTAGAAAGAAGGGTTTTGATCCGGCATTGGATGTTGAGATAAAACTTGCAACTACTCTTGGAGCAAAGGCTGTGGGATTAGTTTCGACTATTTATCCGCAGATGGATAAACCTGAAATTGTGGATAGAATTATTGTTCTCGAGAAAGAATATGGGCAGCTCTCTCAACAAGTTTCTTTTAAAATTGCTGAAGAAGTCGCAATGCAGAAATTCTGTTCTTTTAAAGACAAGCTCGAAGCAATTGATGCTGGAGTTAGAATTGGTTTTGCATACAATACTCTTGGAGTTGTAAGCAGTCCTATTGAGGGATATACAGCAATCAAAGTAAATAAGAATGAAGACGGGAGTGAGTATCTCGTTCCTTATTTTTCTGGGCCTATAAGGAGTGCGGGAACTACTGCTTCTTGCATGGTTTTAATTCTAATTGATTTTTTGAGAGAAACTTTTGGATATTCTAAATACATCCCCACTGAGAAGGAGGTTAAGAGGCTTGTAACTGAGTTGTATGATTATCATGAACGAGTAAATAACCTGCAATATCTCCCAACAGAAGATGAGGCAACATTCTTAGGTGCCAATCTCCCAATTCAAGTTTCTGGGGAGCCTACTGAACAGAGAGAAGTTTCAAATTATAAAGATTTACCGAGAATTGAAACAAACTTTATTCGAGGAGGATTTTGCTTAATACTTGGAGAAGGACTTGCACAAAAAGCTCAAAAGGCTCTAGGTCTTCTCAAGAGACTTCAGAAGAGTGGATTTAAAATTTCTGATTGGGGATTCTTAGAAGAGTATGTAACACTTCATAAGAAGAGAGATGAGGGAAAGAAATCAGATGCTTCTCCTACTTACATTAAGGATCTTGTTGCAGGAAGACCCATATTTGGACATCCGTCTGCATCAGGTTCTTTTAGATTTAGATATGGTCGAAGCAGGTCTGGAGGTTTTTCTGCAGCATCAATGCATCCCGCAACAATGGCAATATCTTCTGGATTCATCTCCATTGGCACTCAACTCAAGGTAGAGAAGCCAACAAAAGGTTGTGCAGTAACTGTCTGCGATACTCTTGATGGTCCAATTGTAAAACTCTTTAATGGAAGTGTTAAAAAAATAAACAACATGGAAGAAGCAAAGGCATATTACAAAGATACTGAAGAGATAATCTATCTCGGGGATATTTTGTTTTCTCTTGGTGATGTTCTAAATAGAAATTATCAACTCTTGAAGCCCGGATATGTTGAAGAATGGTGGGATGCAGAACTTACTAATCAGAATCCTGAGAACAAAGTAATGCCCTACTCTGTGGGTTTCAATGAAGCGATGGAGTTGAGCGAGAAGTATAATATTCCGCTTCATCCAAATTATATTTATTACTGGACGCAGATTGATTACAATCAATTCTGTTCCCTTCTTTACTGGCTTGAAAATAGTCATCTCCAGAAAAAGTTAATCCTTCCCTATTCTCCAAGTCAGAAGGTTCAATTTGTTGAGGGGAAGAGAGCATTAGAACTTCTTGGAGTACCCCATGAAGTTGTAACCGAACATATTGTTTTGAAGGAAGAAGAGAGCAGGGCTCTATTGTTTAATTTAGGAATATTGCCCGATGTTTTTGAAAATGAAAACTACTCCCTGAGAGAAGATATTTCCCAGATGAAATTGAAGATAAATCCTTCAATGGGTGTCTTGGAAATTGTCAATAAACTTTCATTTGTTCCAATAAAGGACAAGGCAGGGACTTTTATTGGTGCGAGAATGGGTAGGCCTGAAAAAGCGAAACTTAGAAAGTTGATTGGAAGTCCGAATGTTCTTTTTCCTGTTGGAGAAGAAGGAGGAAGATTTAGAAGTTTCAATGAAGCGAGCGAAAAAGGAACAATCAAAGGAGATTTTCCAATTTATTATTGTGGTGAATGTAAGAGAGACACGATATTCCTCTCATGTGAAGTTTGTGGTAAGCTTGCCGAAAGAAGATATTATTGTCTTGATTGCAAGAGCATAATTTCTGAAAATAGATGCGATAGAGAGGGACATGAGAGAATTCTTAATTATTATAATCGAAGAATTGATAGCAAACACTATCTAGAATCTGCAGCGAAAGCGATAGGAATGTCTGTTAGGGAAATTCCTCCATTAATTAAGGGGGTGAGGGGAACGAGTAACAAGGACCATATTCTTGAACATCCTGCAAAAGGAATTCTTAGAGCAAAGCACAACCTATGCGTGAATAAAGATGGGACAATAAGATATGACGCTACTGAATTGCCGATTACTCATTTTAAACCAAGAGAAGTTGGAGTAGGATATGAGAAACTTAGAGAGTTGGGATATCTTCAAGATGCAAGAGGGAATGATTTGATTGGAGATGATCAGGTCCTAGAACTCAAGCCTCATGATATTATACTTCCGGCATGTCCCGAGACTAAGGATGAAAAATCTGGAGAAGTTTTCTTATCTGTTTCCAAATTTATAGATGAAATGCTTGAGAGATTGTATCATCTTCCTCCATTCTATAATCTCAAGAAGAAGGAAGATCTCATAGGGCATCTTGTTGCATGCATGTCTCCACACAATTGTGCCGGAGTTCTTGGAAGGATAGTTGGATTTAGTAAGACACAGGGATTGCTTGCTAGTCCATTTATTCACGCCGCAATGAGGAGAGATTGCGATGGAGATGAAGCTGCAATAATGTTGTTACTAGATGTCTTGATTAATTTCTCAAGAGAATTTCTTCCCGCTCACCGTGGTGGAACGCAGGATGCTCCACTCGTTTTGAATTCAAGATTGAGAGCAGGGGAAGTAGATGACCAAATTCTCGATTTTGAAGTATTGTCTAAGAATCCTCTATCTCTCTATGAGCTTGCTGAAAAGGGCGTTCATTCTTCAGAATTGCAAGTGAAAACAGTGAGGGCATTACTCAAGAATGGTGAGGACCCATTCTCAAACCTTTGCTATACTCATGAAACTGAAAACATTAATGGTGGGATAATTAATTCTTCCTATAAATTCCTGCCGACAATGGGTGCAAAGGTAGGGAAGCAGATGGAACTTGACAAAAAAATTAGAGCAGTAGACGAGTCAGATGTTGCAAGACTCATTATTGAAAGACACTTCATAAGAGATATAAGGGGTAATCTAAGAAAATTCTCTCAACAATCATTCAGGTGTGTTGGATGTAATGAAATTTATCGAAGACCTCCATTGATTGGAAAGTGTATTAAGTGTGATGGGAGAATTATTTTTACGATTTCGCATGGAAGCATAATCAAGTATCTGAGTCCAGCTATTGAACTTGCAACTACTTACAATGTTTCAGCCTATTTGCGTCAGAGTCTTGCTCTTGCAAAGAGCTATATCGAAAGCATATTTGGAAGGGAGCAGCACAAGCAGGTTGAACTGAAGAAGTGGTTTTAGAAAGGGGTGTAGTAGAGGATTGTTTGGAGCATGATGCTCCCCATGAGGTTTGTTTTTCTTATTTCTGAAAGAGATGTGAATATTCCTAGTGCTGTTGATGTTATGAATATGATTAATCCGAGTGGACCTGATATGAAGAAGATTAGGGAAATTAGGAATAACATAACAATAACCGAGATGATCCTATAACTAATTCGCACTATTATTCTTGAGAAGATTCCTGAAAGTTTTAATGAGAGAAATGCTGCAAGAATTCCAGAGATAATTGTTACAACTAAGATCATCCAAAGATTATTCAAACTCATATTCTCAAGAAGGCTGCTTATGAATACAGCAGAACCGCTCCTTGCCTTGCCTATAGAGTAGAGGACTACAAATGAAAGTCCCATGACTAGAGTGTTGATTCCACCAAGAAGAACCATGAAATTCTTTCTATTATTTTCCTCAATAAATGTAGATCCTATTATTGCAGCCTGTCCTGAACCGAGGCCTGGAAGAAAACTTACAAGAGGAGAAGATAGGGCGATGGCTCCTGCGCTTTCCAAATAATCCTTTTTATTTCTAATAAGATTTCTTAGAGGAATTTTTTTCTGCTTAGGGATTTTAACTTTGTGGATAATACTCAAGAATACTGAAGAACCCCCAAACAATCCTGTGAGAAGTGGGAGGAGTGGTTGATTTATCTGGAGTTGGAATGAAGCAATACCTAGGAAACCCGCCATCATGAAAATGATGAATGCTAGAAATTTTCTCTCTTGGATAAAAATCATAAAGAGTGATATAAAAATCAAGATGAAGAACATCACATTATTGAAGTAAGTGTATACTCTTGGAAGAATGAAGATGAATAAGGGGGTGAGAATGATTAGGATTATCAATCCGATGAGTCCGCCGATTACAGTGAGGGCAATTGCTTCTTGTGCTCTTCCACGTTTTAGGAATTCATGGCCTGGAAGAACTGATAATCCTGTTTCTTCATTTGAACTTCCTAAGAATATACTTGGTATGAAGTCGATGAAAGTATGGGTTATTGATATTGAAACTATGAATGCAACTGCTCCAATTGGGCTCAACCCGGATAGGACTGCTGCAGAAGATACTGCAATTCCTCCAACAAGATTTATATGAATTCCTGGAATGAGTCCGGTGATTGTGCCAACAAATATCCCTAGAAGAAGACCGAGGATAATCTCAATCATCTAGAATCTCCATTTTGTCTATAATTTTCTTATCATTCTCATAATGCGCTTCAATGAGGAGATATTTTCCCTCAATATTTGGAAGGAACTCACAATCCATGCAGTGGAGAGTTTCAATTATTCCATTTTCAGCGCTTCTTAAATTAATAATTAAACTATTTCCCTTATTTGTAAAATTGATAGCATGTCCTTCGATATGCTCTATATTTCTATTCTGGCTGATGAAGAGGAGAATTAAAATTCCAGATAGAGAAAGAATTAGTGAAATTTCTTTCAGCTTCAGCATAATCCTCTGAGTAATTTTAAAATATAAATTTATCGAAAGATTATAGTTTCAAGAAATAAATTTTTTGTCTAATTACTTCGTTCTAAACTCGATGGTATCTAAGTCTTTTAACTCGTGTTTTAGTCCTACGCCTTGACCAGGAAATTTGCTGCTAGGGCCCCACACCTTAGCTTCCTTCATGTTCTTTGACATGCCATGATAAATTTTTTCTGCGAGATTTCCTACCGTTGAGCCAGGCTTCATTATTATAGGGGTATTGCTCCTTTCCCTGTTCTGCGGTTCTTTTGTGTAAATTCTCATTATGCTGAAGTGACTGAAAATTTTCTTTTTTAACTCCTCTAAATTTTCAGGGTGCTTTGCAGAGAAAGTGATGAAGTTTATTTTATTTGAGTTGAGTTTGGCCTCTATCTTTCGGAGAGAGTTTCTATCAAACATATCTGATTTGTTGAGAACATAGAGCTTTTTTCCGATTGCTCTCTGTATGAATGGTTCTACTTTGGCTATATCCTCGTAATCACTTATTACTATCAGAAGGAGGTCTGTAGTATTTGCTATGCCCTTATCAAAAGATTCGTGGTTGACTGCAGGAAGGTCAATTATCTGAACTTTTACTCCACTATAGTCCATGGTCCCAATTATTGCATTCTGGGTCGTGAAGTGATAATCTGCAATGGGAGAAGCAGCATTTGTAAGGGAATTGAGAATTGAAGATTTTCCAGAGTTTGTAAATCCTATCAGAGCTACTTGCGGACCTTCCTTCTTTATTGCCTTTAGAGTGGACTTTCCAGTTTTTTTTGATTTTTCTTGTTTTTCTTTGAGCTTTATGAGTCTTGTTTTTAGCTCTGCGACCATTTTCTCACTCGACTTGTGTTTTGGGGCAAATCTAATCATTTCCTGGAGCCAGAAAATCTTATCGTCAATTTCTTTTGCGTTTAAGTAATTACCATTAGCCTTTCCGTATTCAGGGCCCGCATTTGTGGATGCCATGATTCTAGAGGATATAAGTCATATTTAAAAATGATGATTATCTAAAAATTTGATGAAATTAGGAGTTTTGTATTCAGGTGGGAAGGACTCAAATTATTCGATGTTCTTAGCAAAGCAGAAGGGAAATGAAATCGCCTGCTTGATAACATTACTCTCTGAAAATCCGGACAGCTATATGTTTCAAACACCTTCTGTGAATCAAACTAAGAAACAGGCGAAAGTTTTGGATATTCCATTGATTACAGTTCAAACCTCTGGTGTAAAAGAAGAAGAGCTTGAAGATTTAAAGAAGGCAATAAAACAGGCAATAAAGAAATATGAAATTGATGGAATAGTTACTGGTGCAGTCAGGAGTGTTTACCAGGCTTCTAGAATTAAGAATATTTGTAACGATCTCGGAATTGAATGTATCAATCCAATATGGCAGAAGAATCAACTTGAGTTACTTCATGAATTGCTTGCTGAAGGATTTGAAGTCTTAATTGTGGGAGTTGGAGCATACCCTCTCGATGAAACTTGGCTTGGAAGAAAGATTGATGAAAAGTTCATAAGTGAAATGCAGGTGCTTCAGGAAAAATATCAGATAAATCCTTCAGGTGAAGGGGGAGAATTTGAAAGTTTTGTTCTTTACTCTCCATTGTTTAAGAAAAGACTCCGAGTCAAGAGTAGAGAGATTATGGGTTCTGGAAACGCATGGAGAATGGAAGTTGAGGTGGAATAATGTTCAGGCAGATAATTAAAGTTCCAGGCATAAAGGGAAAAGGAAATATTCTTATGAGAAATACTGGCAATAAGATAATTGAAGAAATGAAGAAATTAATTAAGAATGATATTGAAATTGAGGAGATTCATGTAAATAATGAAGATTTGGAAGAACAGGAAGAATTGATTCATGAAAACAGCTTTGAAGCCTTTGAAAAGAATGAACTTACTATATTTCTTGGAGGAGATGAGGTCATAATTGAACCAATTGTTCTTGCATTTAACGAAGCTTTCAAAGGAAGAAGAGTAAGAGTCCTTGAGAAGAACACGGGCATTAAAATCCAAGAATTATTCGCTGGAGAAGACTTAAAAGGGCTGATTGTGAGTGAAATAAGTGAGAAAGATGAGAAATCAATTAAACTTGCTGCAGTGGTGGCTGTAAAAATCCTATGAGGATATTCATAGGTGTCTTTCTACCCGAAAAGGTTAGAAAAGAAGTAAGTGAGATTCAGAATAAACTCAAGAAGCTGGAACTGTTCAATGGGAAATTTGCAGAGCTAGACAATCTTCACTTGACTCTTAAATTTATTGGAGAAGTCGATGAGAAGAAAGTTGATGAAGTTAAGAAGGTCCTTAAAAAAATAAAATCGAAGTCTTTTGAATCTTCTATCAACGAGGCAGGTCTTTTCACTCCTAGCAGACCAAGAATATTGTGGCTACACATGAGTGCTGCTGAAGAACTTCAGAAGAGCATTGATTCTGAGATGACTAAAATGGGATTTGTTGAAGAAGAGAGATTCATGTCTCACATTACTATTGCCCGAATAAAACATATTACTCCTATCTCTGCAAGAAAATTGATGGATGATTTAAAAGGTGTAATCTCGGATTCCAAATTCAAGGTTGATAAGTTTGCACTTATTGAATCAGTTCTTACTCCAAGCGGGCCAAAGTACAAGATTATTGAAGAATTCAAACTTGGTTGATTTTCAATAATTTCGGCGAATCCACTCTTTGAATTCTTCTGCCCTCTTACCTAGAATTTCTTCAAGTTCTTCCATCCTTGCATTAAAAATGTTCTCTAGATTTTTAAATTTTTCAAGAAGCTTCTTTGATTTTGTTGAACCTATGTCTGGAAATCCCTCAAGTATGAACTCCATGCGTTCTTTTGGAGACATTTCTGAACGGGAGTGCCTGAGACTTGAAGAAGACTTCTTTTTTGATAGTCTCTTTAATAAGGCTAAGAGATATTTCGCAGTATCCTCTGAGTTTTTAGTCATCACTATTGGAACCTCATAATCTAGAGAAATTGAAAGGATGAATCCCCTTATTGCATTTGGATTGATGCCACCTTTTTCAGAGTAGATTTCTCCTTCATCAATGCCCTCAATAATGAGGAGGCGTTTTTTGTATTTCTGAAGGTTTTGCAATTGGGTTACCAGCCGCTTGTTAATCATGCTGGATATAAAATCAGAGACTGTTTTTCTTTCTATTGCCGTTTCTCCTATTATGTAATCTCCAATTTCAAGCTGTTCGAATTTTATTTTTGCACCAAGACTAATTATTTCCGAAATAACTAAAGAATTTTTCTCACGATTGTCGGCAATTATTTCTCCTGTTATAGATTTTTGCTTTCTTAGACCTAGTTTGTTAAATATGTCCTCAAATGACATTTTGTTTATTGCTGAAATCTGAGAGAGTTTTCTGCCCCTTACTTTCAATTTCATCATTTATTTTAAAATCTTTGTTGATGCTTTCAATTGCGCTGTACATTTTTTTCTCTTTGTGAAATGCTGCCCAATAATATATTTCATCTCTTGTTTTTTGAGTTACTAGAGTTACAATTTTTCCAGGACTTAGACGGGCAGTTCTACCACCTCTTTGAATTTTTCTTATTGCACTTGGAATTGGCTCATAGAAGACAACGAGACTTACTTCGGGGAGGTCGAGACCTTCCTCTCCGATGGAGGTTGCACATATTACATTTACTTTTCCAGAACGGAATTCATCTAGGAGTTCTTTCTGTTCTTTCTGATTTAAACCAGTCTCCCCTTTCTTCATCTGTCCTACGAAGACTCTTGAATTAATTCCAACTATTGAGTTTAATTCTTTGCATATTCTTGTTGCTGTAGCACGATATTGGGTAAATATTATTGCCTTGTTTTTTTCACCAATGAGGTTTTCTTTAACCACTTCTTTGACTTTCAGGACCTTGGGGTGCTCAATTTTCTTTGAAATCAATTCAGTAAGAATGAGATATGCATCATTGAATTCTTTTTGCTTGACAAGATTTTGAACTGCCTTGCTCTTCTGCTTTGAAGCTTGGTCAAATAATTCTTTCATATACTCATAAGTTGTTTCTAGAGTTTGTGTTTCTACAAGTTCTATTGCATGCTGGACTTTTATGACCTGAGCGCAGACTGATGCCCCAATTAGGTTGTTGAAGTTTCTGTTACCTGTTGAAATCATTCTCATGAGTCTTGCTTGGAGGTCGAGAACGGTTTTTTTATTTGCAACGCTGAAGAGTAGTTTCCTATTTTTAAGTTCATCAATCTTCTTCTCATAGATGTTTCTTAGAAGATTTCTGATGACTGCTATTTCTTCCGGATAATCAATTTTTATTATTTCTATCTTGAGGTCTTGAAGATATTCTCTTACATCCTCACTATCTCTCGTTCTTAATTCAAGTGCTTCAATTCCAAGATTTTGACATATCTCTTGAATTTTCGTTTTTTCTGAGCCAGGTGATGCAGTCATTCCGATTACTCTTGGGTGGAGAGCATGAGCGAGATAGTGTTTTGCTACATAGGTATAATCATAATTTTTCGTGCATCTATGGGCCTCATCTTCAATTAGAAGCGAGACATCTGACAAATCATAGAAATTCTTTCTCAAATCATTTGCTATGCATTGGGGTGTTGAGAATATTATATCTGTTCTCTGCCATAACTTCCTCCTCTTTTCTGATTCTACCTTTCCGGTGAATAAATCAATTGTTGCAAATAACTCTGGAAGGTGCTTCTTGAAATATTCCATCTGCTGTTCTGCGAGAGGTTTTGTAGGGGCAAGAAAGAGTATTTTCTCCCCTGGAAATTTTCTAGACCTTTCTACTGCGAGCATTAGAGCTATGAGAGTCTTTCCGACTCCAGTTGGAAGGACAATTAAGCAGTTTTTCTCCTTGCAAGTTTCAAATATCTCTTCTTGATATTTACGAGGTGAAATGTTCTGAATCATAGTAATTTATCGAAACTTTACTTAATTAAGTTTAGCGTGCTCAAAAGCTAGACTAAGAAGAAACTGTAAGCCAGCGCAATCAGAGTTATGGCTGCTAAAATAAGCCAGAGTCCGCGATTTCCAAAGAAAATCTTTGAACCATCTAAGTTGCTTATTGGAAGCATGTTGAAGAATGCGAATTGAATGGCTATTTTTGAAATGAGGGGCATATTTACAAGATAAGCAAAGAATGCCAGGATGAGTGTGGAAACTACTCCTGCGGCAGATATTAATGCAAAGTCATTTTCAGACATCTCTACAAAGCTCAGAAGACCCTCTTTCTTAATTTGCTTGTATTTTCCAGGTCTTATCTCGCTTTGGAAGGAGGCATACCATGGAAAACTACCCAGAGTGAGTACGAGGAAGACTATTGGCATGATGATTCCCATTGGAACTTCTTTTGAAAAGTATTTATGTTTCTTGAATCCATATCTTTCAATACTCCATATCTGCGTTTCTTCCTCTGCATTGAAGTAAGCTGCAGTAATTTTTTTTGAAAAAATGTAGATAAATATGATTATGCTAAAAATTAGAAGCATGAGGAAGAATCCAAAAAGGTTTAGTGCTCTCAACTCTATTACCGACGCTATAAAACTCAAAACAATTAATACACTGAAGATATGCCCTAGTTGTTTTTTCAATTCCATCACATTTTACCTTTTTTTCTCTACCTTTTTTTCTCTACAAAACCAGTTACGCGAGTATAGAAAAGTATATAAATAATGTGCTTTTGAGTTGACTATGTTAAAGGTAAAAAAGATTAGTGAGATTCTAGCTAAGAAGGTATTCACCGATACGGGAGATTACTTCGGGGAAGTAGAAGAAGTCAATATCATTGAGAATAAGATTGATGGGTGGAGAATAAGGGTCTCTGGCGACTTTGGGGGTTTCCTTGGAGGAGCAAGAGGAGTTATAATTCCACACCAGTTTGTTAAGGCAATAGGTTCTGTTATGATTATTTCAAGAAGTTCTCTTCCAAACAGCGATTCTGCTGAAGAATCGATGCCTGAAGAAGAGTCAATGTAATTCTAGGAAAGAATGGCTACTACATTTTTAGATTATCCAATTATCTCTCAAATTATTTTGCCATTTATTTTAGTTTTTGCAGTTCTTTTTGCTGCTCTTCAGAAATCTAAGATTCTTGGAGATGATAGGAAGAATATAGATATCATTGTATCGCTTGTTTTAACTCTAATCACCATATCTTTCGCATATTCATCAGATATTATCTCTCAAGTAATCCCTGTTTTTTCAATAGGGATGATTGTAGTTCTTGTAGTATTGGTCATCATGGCTTTCTCGGACGGCTCTCCAAACTACAAACTTCCTAATGCGGTAAAATGGGGGATAGGAATCATCTTTGGAATCTCCATGATTGCAGTTCTTGTTCTCACAACAGGACTCTGGGACTATCTAAAGGGAGATGCTTTCAGTAATGGTACCTCGAGCATCCTTTCAAATGTTATCTTTGCTATTATCATTGCAGGAGTGATTGCCGTAGCTGCCGCTGCAGGTGGAAAGAGTGGCGGGGATAAGAAGAAGTAAGAATTTTCTGAGCAACAAAAGATATTTAAATAAGGCCGTAGTTTTCCATTGATGGTGTTTATGAATATCCTTTCAGGATTCGCAAGCTATGATGCTGGAATCACGAGAGTTCTTCAAGACTGGGAAACTATGGGCGTCTTTGCATATGTTCTTCCATTCATACTCATCTTTGCAGTAGTCTATGCGATTCTAGATAATGTTTCAGTATTTAAGGACAGAAAGGGGATTAATTTAGTAATTGCTCTTGCTGTGGGATTACTTTCACTTCAATTCAATTCAGTTGCAGTTTTTTTCGGAGAGATATTTCCTCGAGCTGGAATTGGGTTATCGGTTGTCTTAGTTTCATTGATATTGGCAGGTGCATTCATTGATTGGGATAATCCTAGTCATAAATGGATATTCTTCGGGATTGGAGCATTGGCGTTCCTGTTTGTTGTTGCTAATGCATTTTCAGCTTATTCGGGATATACAGGCAATTGGTGGAATGATTATGGGAGTGCAATAATCATACTTGTAATAATTATCGGTTTGATAGTTTCTGTAACTGTGAGCAAGAAAGAAGGCAAGAAGTAATAATTTAGTTGTTTTATATAACAAGCTGGAGTATAATAAATCTTTAATAGTCTCATTTCTTGACCTTTTCATTATGGCAAGAAATTGTGAGAAGTGCAAGGGGACGAGAAGGATTAGAAAGGCGGATGGAACTCTACAGCCATGCTGGGATTGCTTAATGGCTGGAGAAATGGACCAACATTCAAAAGAACTCAAGGATTCTGGATTGAAGGTATAATAAAAATTAATTAAATTATTTTTTCTTTGATACTGATTTTGCTGATTTCTTCTTAGAAGTTTTTCTTGATGCGCCTCTTCTAGATTTTGCACGACTCACTGCAGGACTTACCACTTTACTGAATGAGTCTTGAGTCATTCTGAGGTCCTTTCCTAAATCTTGTATGTTCTCCCCATATTCTCCTATTTTCTTTATTATTGAATCTTGGAGAGAATCAATAATTCCTTCGACTCTCTTTATCCTTTCCCTCATGAGATTTATCTTGTTTTCAGTTTCAAGCCTGAAATCTTCAATCTTTGAAAGTTCATTCTTTAACTTTCCTGTTTTCTGGTCAAATATCTGTTCTGCGATTTCAGACATTGTTTCAGAGTTTGCTGCAGGGGCGTAGTATTGCTGCTGGGGCATCTGCTGTTGCTCTTCTGCCTGATATGGTGCATAATTAGAATATCCCTGCTGCTGTTGTTCGTGATCGTATCCTGGGGCTACCGAGTACATGTCTGGTTGTGGGGCTGGTTGATTTGAAGGAGATGGAACTGGGACGTCGGGGGAGGACATGATGCTTCTCTGCATTGAAGAATCAATGCCATATTCTTGAGAAACTGCGTTTTTTACTTGGAATTGAGAAAGTCCTTCTTCAATGTCCTTTGGCATGAATCCCTGCATTCTCAATTCTCCAACTATCTGCGAATCGCTCTTTCCAGAATTCTTCATATCTCCTATTTCTTTTACGAGCGACATCTTAATTTTTTTGACCCCTCTTTAGATTCTTTATTTCATCAACTGTTACAAATTGAAGAGGGTCAAACATCTTTGCCTGCCTCTGAAGTATGGCGAGGTCTTCCTTTCTTGCCTTTCCTTCCATGTCTTCTCCAAGCCTCTTGACTGCACTACTCATTTTCTCCATCTCTTCCTTGAAAACTTCTAGGTCCCTCTTTAGTTTTGATAAATCCTGCGAAATTTCACTTCTTAAATCTACAAGATTTTCACCAAGAAGAAGAACTCGGTCCTTGAGCATCTTTTGCTTTTCCTCCAAGTCTCTCACTCCTGTCTGTGCGTAATCTTCAGAAGTATCGAATTGTGATGCTGCCATATCAATAATCTTTGTCTCCCATCTTTTATGTTATTTTAAGAAGGGGGTAGTTTAAAATACTTACTAGTACCGACTTTGTCTGACAGATAGACTGGATATATTCTTAGTGTCTGATGGTTGCGAAAGTATTTTAATCCCTTCTTGGCTATGGAGCATAGGTGATTAAAGAAGATGCTTTTCAAGAAAGATACCCCCATTTATGGTTATGAAGTTATAAGAGAATCGGGACAGGATGTCATGTACATCAATTTTCTAAAAGTGCCCTTTGTTCCATCAATTTCTGACCAGGGTCCAATTATGGCTAGAGTTGTGGACTACCTTCTTGAAAGTCCAAACACTTCGAGGATTGTACTTGTTCAGCAGAGAAATTATAATTATTCATTTTCACAAGTTGCACTCCTAATTGAAATTGCAAATCTCTATAACTCCTTTATACAACAAGTGCGGGTACTCGCCCCTGAATCAAGAGGCCAGTCGAGTTGTTCTGAATGCACTTCAAGAAGAAACAGAAATATGACTTATTTCCTTAGTATATTCAAACAGGACCCAATTGCATCTTATTATGAGCTCAAGAGGTTTCTCAACGATGAAGAGCATGAACTGAGGAAGGGAGAGGAGAGATGCAGACTGACGATTGCAGATTATATGAGGGCTCTTGAAAGATGTATTTCTCTCTTTGAATCTTCAAATATCTTCAGGAGCGTGCAATCTTCTCTTCCGTATTACAATTTTGGAAGCAGGGAAGTTTACTCCAATATTTTTAGGCCGGACATTCTTCCAAACTTTACATTTACTAGACTCATGGCATCAATTCCGACAGATGCAGAGATTGTAAAACAGTATAAAATTGCCGAAGGAAGTGATGAGAGTACAGTCACTATTTTGAAGAGGAGAGATGACTTAAAGCATTTCTATCATCTAATGCCACCAGAGTATTCTCTTAGTGAGGACCATTATTATCTCATGAATCTTGCAAGAAATATTCTCATGGAGCATGCCCCGAAGAATGAAGAATTTACTGACCCTGAGAGAACAAGGCATGTATTCTTTAATGTTTCAAAGGATTTACTTAGAGAGCTTTCAAATAACAAGAGAATTCCACTTTCTTATGCTGAATTAAACCAGCTTGCAAATATCCTTGTTAGGCACACGATTGGATTCGGGATACTTGAAGTTTTACTGCAGGACAGTAATCTTCAGGACATTGTTCTAAATGCACCTGCCTCTCTCAATCAGATTTTTGTAAGGCACTCCGAATTTGATGAATGTGTAACAAACGTAATTCCCAGCCAGGAAGATGTGAGTTCTTGGGCGGCAAAGTTTAGAATTATTTCTGGAAGGCCACTTGATGAAGCAAATCCAGTTCTGGATACAAATCTTGATATTGGTAAGGCGAGCGCAAGAGTAGCGATAATACAACAGCCACTTTCTCCTTCCGGAATTGCATACGCTTTTAGAAGACATAGAGATAATCCGTGGACTCTTCCATTATTCATAAAGAATAAAATGCTTAATTCTCTTGCAGCAGGATTGCTTAGTTTCATGATTGATGGGGCGAGGACATTCCTTGTTGCTGGAACAAGAAGTTCTGGAAAGACTTCTCTTCTTGGAAGCCTCATGTTAGAAATAATGCCCAAATATAGGGTAATAGTCTTGGAAGACACTCTCGAACTTCCTGTTGAATCTCTTAGGGAAATTGGTTATGACATACTGAGAATGAAAGTGAGGTCCGCTCTTCTTGAAAAAACAACGGAAGTTGCTGCAGATGAGGGAATAAGAACGAGTCTTAGACTCGGAGATTCTTCCCTGATTGTTGGAGAAGTAAGAAGTATCGAAGCAAGAGCATTGTATGAAGCAATGAGGGTTGGAGCTCTTGCAAATGTTGTTGCAGGAACAATCCATGGGGCCTCTCCCTATGGAGTTTTTGATAGAGTTGTTAATGACCTTGGAGTTCCTGCTACTAGCTTCAAGGCTACGGATATAATTGTTGTTGCAAATCCCGTTAAGAGTGCTGATGGTTTGAAATCTTATAGAAGAGTTACACAGATTGCAGAAGTAAGAAAGCATTGGAATTCTGATCCACAGGCAGAGCATGGATTTGTGGATTTGATGACTTACAATGTAGAGACAGACGAACTCGAACCAACTGATGCGCTCATCAACGGAGATTCTGAAGTAATCAAAGCAATTGCAGCAAATGTGAAGGGGTGGGCAGGAAACTGGGATGCAGTCTATGATAATATCTTATTGAGAGGAAAGATGAAACAGGAAATTGTAGACATTGCAGAAAAATCAAAGGTTCCAGAGATTCTGGAAGCAAAATTCAACTCTCTCA
>Ga0137430_1000211_pt1 | contig 16487 bp, 23 predicted proteins | sample EasRivERMZT754_2_FD_104651 | JGI IMG/M metagenome (GOLD analysis project Ga0137430, IMG submission 104651) | Soil microbial communities from meander-bound floodplain in the East River, Colorado, USA - East River MetaG ERMZT754_2 | ecosystem: Environmental > Terrestrial > Soil > Floodplain ...
CCGACACTTCGTGTAACTCCTTGTGGGATGAACTTCATTAGATCTCCTCTGGTTGTGGAAGATCGAGATAGTAACCCTCTCGAACTTGTCTGATTGATACATGCCCGAGTGAGGTCCACCCCCACTTCTGGTCAATGTGTGAACTTGGCCTGCCCAGCAACTCGTTGAGATCGCTGACAGATGCCACTTCGTACTGATCAATGATGATGGTCAGTTGCTCGAGGACAGCCTCGGCGTCCTCACGTCGTTCCAAGATCAGATCTCGCTCCTGAGCTCTTGCTGTGATCCTTGGAGGCTGGCCAGGCAGATTCACCCGTCCAAGCTGTCGAGGCTCAACCATGCCACTATAGGCGTTGTACTGAACTCGCGACGTCGTAGGAATCGATCGGCCACGCCGACGAGATCCTTCGCCATACACGAGTCGCTCGATACCCATGGTTGCCATGTCGACGATCAGATTGCGAAGAGCTGGAAGAAGAACGTCGCCAGCAACATAACGAGCTGATTGCTTAGCATCTCCTCCGAAGAACACGTTCTTGAACTTACGCCCAAGGCCGATCTCTTTGTCGACGACTTCGCCAGTAACCACCTTCTCGAACTTCTTCTTTTCGGGTACTGGTTCCTTACTTTTGTCAGAATTACCTGTATAATCCATGTCAGCTCCTTACGCTGGCGGAGGGTTGTAAGATGTTGGGGAAGGAAACGTTTCTGGCGCCTTAAACAGCGGGTCTTGTGTCGGGGCTTGCGCTGCCAATTGCTCAACAGTGATCGTACTGAGAAGCCTGTCCATGTCCTTCGGGAATACTCCATTAACGAATTCGGCAGCAGCATCGGCCTTTGTGGCCAATTCCCAGAACAACTCGTCCCACGCATTCGTCTGCTGGAACTCTTTGATGACCTGCTCGTCCTTGATGAACCGCTTTCCATCCTCAGAACGGACGCCATACGTCGCAAGTACGATTCTCACAAACTCGCTAACGATCAGATTGAAGTCATTACTCTTGCCGATTCGCTCGAGTGAAGCTGCTAGTCCGCCAGGAGTCTGTGACTCAAGGATTAACAGCTCAGTTTTGGTCAGATTGAAGTAGAAGTCTTCGGTGACCGTACGTCCATCGAAGTCTTGATAGGTGATTGGCTTCTTAAACATTGGGTGTCCTTTCGAAAGACAAAAGGGAATACATTGCTGTACTCCCTCTCTGGTTGGTCACTCCGAGTCGATGACTCGACGATCTCTGATCTTCACTGCGACAGCGGTGTAGGTAGCTGCAGCGAAACCCGCCACGATGGCTCCGGCAATTGTGCCGAAGACGTTCGCGTTGGATCGACGCTTCAACTGGTCCTTCACCTCTGCAGCAACGAGTGTGCTCAGGTCTTCGTCCATTTCATTCCTTTCGGTTGTTCCTCATTATATGAGTTGTTTATTCTGCGATTACAGTTGTCTCACATAGTTGTAGCCGAAGACCAGAACTGGCTTCTCTTTGTGGATTGTGGTTGTGAACTCTAGCTCCATGAGTCGATCCGATCGCCAACCCATTTCACTTGACGTCTGCGTGTACTCGAGACCAAGTATCCAGTAGAACTCGTCGAGCGTGCAGTAATCGTCACGAAGCAACTTAGCGTTCAGATCATTCTGTGCACGCTTCAGCCTCTCCATTGTACAGGAGAAGTACCGACCCGTGAAGATCTCGCAGCAAGTCACATCGCCCGTACCTGCGATCATCACCTCGGGTGGTGGACGAACGTCTACGACTTTCTCTGCAACCTTATCTCGAATGGCGACATCCTTACGCTCACCGTACTCCTCAATGACTTCACCTCGATACGCAGAATATGCGCGTTCTGAGGCTGCAAGAAGAACTTGACCAGCGATGATACGTCTAGATCCGAGACGGTTGGCTCCAAGGATGCATCCGACTGTAAGGACGCCAGACACTCCCGCAGGAATGTAGAGCTTCCAGACTTTGGGGACATAATATCTAATACGCTCCTTCGTAGTGCGATTGTCCCAGTTATGTGATTCCTCGTAGCCGATTCTGTTTCCGGCTTTGAAGGAAGCTCTTGCGGTTAGATATGCGGTTGTCAGTACTCCCACGCAACCCGCACCTGCCAAGTACGTGGGTGAGTGCCCTTTGAGATTGGACCTTATGTCATTGATGATTCTCAACGCTTCCTCATTTCTCGAATAAAGATCCAGATCAACCAGAACCCAGCAGTAAAGCAGGTCATGATGACGTCCCCACAAAACTTGAAGAAGCCGTAGTGGGGTTTATGGTTACAGCAACAATCACCCATAATTCACCTCCTCAGGTGCGAGTAAAAGAGATTGCTTAATCCTTGACAACGAGCTCCGTCTGCCGGAACCCGGCCTTGAACATTTGCTTTCCACTCACGTAAGTCGCCAAGGCTGAAACTGCTCCAACAGCAACGGACGTTGCTACCAGCTTGTACCAAGCCTTACCGAACGTGACCTTAAGTTCTGCTTCCATGGTTCATCTCTTTCGCTAGTTCATTTCCACCGCAGTCACATTCTTGCGGGTTGGTTCGAGTACATGCCTTTCGCATGCAATTTACTGTGTGCGGATAGAACGCCGAATCGTAGCGAACACCGCGTGCGTCTACTTCCGATTCCATCGTTCCTCCTTACCTTTGGCGACCACTCTCTCACTCCGCACACATCCCTGCTTCATCATCCTCACATTGATCTTCTCGATATGACGACGATCACCAGGCATACGCACGTACACCTTCCCTCTGAATCCCGCAACAAGCCGACCAATGCCAAACATGACATCGCTCAACTCATCACAGAACTCATCGAAGCTGCTCACCTTGAGCAACTCCACTACCTCATCACGGATATCCCGCAATGCATCTTTCGCGCCACGAACACCCATGCACTTGCAATACTCCATGATTCCTCCAGTGAGTAAAAGAGATGAGAGGCTTGGGCGTACAGTCCAGCGATAACTGTACTTATGTGGTTCTACTCCCACGCCAGGCAGGTAGGTTTTTCACCTACACAGTCGTGTCTTGCCTTCCTCTCATTATAAGCGTTGTTTTTCTTGCGAGCTACTTGACGACATAGACCTTCCTGGTCACACCATGAACCGACTTGCCCATCTTCCTCAAATCACCACTACTGATCACTCGAGTAGTAGCGTTTTTATCAATCACTAGAAACATAAGAGGACCTTTCGGATCCACATGAATCGGATCACCACCGTTAGCGGCCCTGATGATCTCGTCATTACTATTCGTAATTGCAATTGCCAAAGCCATGACTATCCTTTCCAAGTGCTCCAGTTATCCCAACCAGAGTCATCCACAACATGTCTAGAACATCTTAGGTTGAACATCGGATCTCGAAGATCTCCTCCACCACAAGGACGAACCCACATAGGCATCACCTGAGCGAGTCCTGTGGCACCCGATTGATTGTATGCATTCGGGTCACATCTTGACTCATCCCACAGAATGCCACTCAGCGGGTACATCCACTCCTCATGTGTGAAACCAGCCTCGATGGCGTGCCAATACCACTCTGGGCATGGTGTGTCAGGCACTGGCGGAATAGCGTTGATTTCCTCCATCAAAGCAATATCATCGGCTGGATCTGGTGTAGCGGCCGCTACAGCCATTTTTGATACCCAGTCCGCAACCTGTTTCGGTGTACAGGCAGCACTTGATACCACTAGGGCGGTGACGCCAATAGTGGTTCGGATCTTGTTCATTATGTACTCCTTTCTACGAGAAAAGGGAATGCATTGCTGCACGCCCCTTCTGATCACTTCCCTTGGGCGATCCTTCGGTTGACTTCGAGCTTCCAGGAGTGGGCGTTCTGCGCCGCGACCACCGAGGCCAGCAGCTTCGATGCAGCTGTTGCTGCGAAAGCGCCGACTCCGATGACCATCAGCGGGTTCTCGTTCCACTGCCTCTTCAGCTTGTCTTTCCACGTCATGTTAATTCCTTTCGGGTTGTTTCTCATTACAGGCGTTGTTTATCCTGCGAGGAAAAAGAAAGAGAAGGTAGTAGCATCATCTACTCGCTATTATCGACGCCCCAGTTCGATTTGTAACTGGGCTCTGCCATAGGCCTTCTCATTATAAGCCTTGTATTTCCTGCGAAGAAAAAATGAGGAGTTGGCCGTTTCCCTTACGGGTGTCGCCGAAGCTTTCGCTTCCTCCTCATTATAAGCCTTGTATTTCTTGCGAGGAAAAAATGAGAGGCGGATCGTTGACCTCGTCCATTATTCCCCAGCCTGGGGAAACCTCTCACTATAAGCGTTGTATTTCTTGCGAGGGCGAAAAGGGAATGCATTGCTGCACGCCCTCTTGTGTTCTAGCTAGTTCTTCCGCATCTCGCGAACGAACACCCAGACCAACCACCACCCACATGTCACGATCGTCATGATGACGTCGAACAGAAAGTTCAGCGGTCCATAGTGCTTCTTCATTAGTGCCTCCTCAGGCTAGTTCTCATTATAGGCGTTGTAAATCTTGCGAATTACTTTTTCAAACTCTTCCCCCGGGATTTTTTTGCCTCTGAAATGGCCTTTTTGCCTGATTGGCCTCTAATTTGCTTTCTAAGCGACGATACCCCTAGTTCGGCTATATTCACCCATATCAGCCTTATTTGATCGCTCAGAAGGCCTTGTAGAAGGGTGTTTTCTTGGAAAAATGCAAAAAATTAAGAAAAGCATAGAAGCCGTGTGTTCTTACACGGCCTCTACGCCTTTCGAGCCCTTTCGGGTCAGATGTGTGACTCCTTCGGTCGGATGATGAAGCCAGACGCCTTTGAAACCATCACGTGCGTGTGCTCGTACCCGACGATGATCAGGATCCCCAGGAGGTTTCCACCCACCATGAGCAGCGTGTCGCGACTGAATCGTCTACACGGCGTTGTTTTGCCGCGAAGATCGATCAATCTCTCCAACTGTGTCAGGTGGTCGTCCCACTCCTGGTCTCCAGGACCATACGTCTCGAGTTCAAGCTTCAGCTTGTCGATGGCTCCGTCCAGGTCTGACGACTCGTTCCTCTTGAACAGTCTCATTTAATTCCTTTCGGTAGCTCTCATTACAAGCGTTGTTTTTATTGCGATTATCGCTTCACACCGAAGGTCATAGTGTCAAGTTGTTCGATCTGTTCAAAGGGGACGCCGATCTCCATAGAATATAGCGTTTTGCCCTCTGGGGTCTTTGAAACGACAACATTGCCGACGTTCGTAGCCTGCTTGAAGCGGCTGGCCGAACTACGGACTAGCAGACCTAAGAAGACAGCGACGGCAGTGACCGTTCCAGCGATCTTATCCTTATCGGCCCAATCCCACTGGGCCCCAACCACTAGAACTAGTGTTGCAACGGCAGGGAGGACGATTGACGACATCCCCTTGAGGAGATCGTACCACTTCTGGGGCAGATACTTCTTCAGATCGAACTCTGCATCTGGGTCGGGCTCAACAGGCACCGGATCTTGAGTACTCATGTCACACTCCTGGAAGTGATAGTGTCGGATGGCTACTTTCGCCATTTTCGTCTTCAATTTCGGTATATTCAGTAATCCGCATGTTTGCGATTTCGCCGAAGTTACCAACTAGCCTTACTGTGTCGCCAACGTTGAAATCGACACGATATCGGTACTTTCTGATGTCCGAGAGATTGGATTGGGTAAGGACGATGGTCGTTTGACCCCTTAGAGCCTCTTCTCCTCTAGTTGTCATCTGTCCTAGAAGTGCGGTCAACTCAGCACCAGCTGGAACGGTCGTCATGTTGTTGTCTAGGTCACTTGCGTCGACCAGCATGAATCGTCTGTCATATCCTTCTTCAGTTCCTGCAACAACAGTGTAGAGATAACGAGTAACTACCAACGCAGCATTCTTAAGCTTCTTATTCGTGAACAAATACTGCGCTTTGTCGAGATCTCCCTCTCTCCATGAAAACACGAGAGATGCAGAACGATCCACGCCAGAATATACTTGAATCTGAGTCTCTGTGGGCGAACCATGGTCTCCAAAATCATTCCTGCGAAAGGTTCGGATTCCAAGATCATCGACTGCTAGTAGTTCTTTGACTCGTTCCCAGAGAACTTGAGGCTTAAACGTACGCTGATGTTCCGTTCCGACGTCTGCCTCATAGACAGCATGAACCGGCCCCAAATCATCACCTTCAGAACCAGTCTGAATCGGATGAATGGTGTAATTGATCAGATTAACTATCTGCACGGGAGTAGTTTCGACTACTTCTGCGGATGCAAGTTCACCCCTAATTGGAGAAAGCCTAGATTCATCAGCACCAATGATCCTCTGCTCCAAATATGACACAAATGAACGACCAGTAGTCTTCACCGTCGCATCTGCGTCCTCTTCTTCGGTAATTTCATGATTCTCTACGATCATCAGCTCGAGAGTATCCGTATGGGAAATCATGGTACCTTCTGGGAGGAAATCACGAAGACCAGCGCTAATGGGTGATATGATCTCGAATTCTCCAGACTCAGAATATCGCTCAACCCACATCTTACTCGTAGCACCATTAATCATCTCACCTTCGATAATGTCCATTGGATCTGCACCATGGGAAAACTTAAACAGTTCCATTAGACCCCCCAATAAGCCGGATAATACTTGATGTCGTAACTCGTTATGGGCTCTACTTCTCTTAGATAGAAGGTATTTGCCCCTGGAAATATGATCGGCCATACCGAGTTAGGCATAATCGCGTCCACAATGGGGATAATCACACTGGCCCTGTCGATATAGACATACTTGTCTGTTGTCTCGCTTGAGAACCACAGAACGTCTCCGATTTCGAATCCTCCGACGGGAGCTACAGTAAATGTCCATTCTGGATCAGTGAAAGTATCCTGCATTGTTATGGAATCGGCCGTAGCACTGAATTCCATCCCCATAACGAACCCATGCGGAGCTGTCGAGAGACTGTCTGGGATTTCAATCGGATTAGATGGGGATGCATCCGTAATATGAACATAGTTAACAGATCTGAAGAACGGATCGTTGCATCGTATCGTCAACTGAGCCTCTGGACTCTTTGTGAACAGAGAAGTCTCGAATTTCACGATGAACCCAGAGATCTGAGCGACAACAGATGCGCCATCATTAAACTGAATCCTGATCACTCCAGTTCTATTAGCAGATATAGCTCGATACAAGGCATCTCTCAGCTCAGAGAACGTCTCATCCAATAGAAACTTTGGGTTAAGGGCAATACGAAATACCAATTCTCTTAGCCCCAACGCAAAGTCAAAGAGACCAGCTCCAGTTCTTTGTCCAGACGAGTAGAAACGAGGCGCGATTGTATCCGCATCAATCCCAGACATCGCTTTGATCAAATATCGATCTGGAGTCTCCCCCAAACCGAGAGCGAAACTGGCAAGTTCGACATCATCGACATACATGGTTACGTTAGAAACTCTCATGGGATTGCCAACTCCTCTTTCCGCACAGCGATGAGATTACGAGTTTGTCTGTAGACATCAGCCGTGGATAGCTGCTTAGGTGCGTACACATTCTGCTCATAGGTCACATTACCTGCGGCAGTAGGAACTGGCGTCTCGTCCGGAGCCGTCCTAGTAGTCCCAAGAGAAATCTGGTTAGCCATGCCCAGTGATTTCAACGCCATGGACGGTTGCCCGAACATAGACTGAATACCCGTTGCGTCCTTCCGAACTTGTGAGAGATCCAGGACGGGCGTTATCACGGGCTGAACCGTATCCATCTCAGAAACGGCCATAGCTGCGGAGTTGATTACCTTCTCGAAGGTAGCAGTGATGGCGTCGGAGTTGACGTGGTCTGCTGGGTTTAGAGTAGTAAGCCACTTTTCTGTCTTTCCCCAAACTTCCTCCAGACCAGTTTGGAGACCTCCCATAATCATCCTACCGCTTTCATACAGTAGAACCTTGTCCTTAGCAGGAGGCCCCTTCTTAATCGGGAAGATCTTACCAAGACCACCAAGCCAGCTCGAGACACTATTCCAGACTTCCTTCAGGCCGTTCCAAAGACCATTCATAATGGCTCTACCAGTACCTAAGAGAACGTCATCAATCCTGCCAAGAGCACTCACAATCTTACTGCCGAGTTGACCGAACCAAGCTGCGACGCCAGTCCAACGATCTATTACTCCAGTCCAGAATCCAACGATGACCTGATAACCCTTGTCCTTAAGCGTAGTGAGCATGTCACCGACCCAAGAAATGATGTTCTTACCTAGATTTCTGAACCATGTCGTAACAGCTACAGCAGCTTGAACAATGCCGTTGAGGAACCCGGTAATCAGATCGATACCAATATCTCTGAAAACTGTAGATGGGGAGTTGATGCCAAGAGCAGACTTAACCTTGTCAATAAGACCGGTGACGAAGCCCTTGATCCAGTCCCAAACCTTTCCAATCTGATCATCCATCCCATTGACGAAGCCGGTGATAAGCGCAATACCAACGCCGAAGAATAGCGTAGCGGCCATCTCACCCACAGCTGTGGCGATAGCGAGAATTGTTGTGACCCAAAGATTCGTGGCTGATGTAACAATCTTTGGCAGCTCAATCGCCAATGCATCCAGGAACTGAGTGATAATTTCGCCAACAACTATGACGATATCGCCAATACGATCCCGAATACCTTGGAGCAGAGCTAGAAGAATATCGACACCCAACAGGACGTACTCAGGAATCTTCTCCCTAAGCAGGTCGATCACTGTCGAAATAAGAACCCCAAGCAATTCACCTAGCTTCGGAATAAGCATGATCAATTGATCCATGACAGCGCTAAGGATCTTACCAAGAGCCTCAGCCAAAGGACCTGCCATCTCACCGAACATAACAATGGCTTCTACTAGTCCTGTGGCGATTGCAGCGATGAATGCTGGGATTGCCTTAGCAACTGTCTGCATTGCTTCCGTAAATGCCTTAGCGCCCTTGGGCCCAACCACGGCGAACAACTCAAACGCCTTAGCTACAGCTGCAGCACCAACGCCAAATAATGCGAATCCTGCTCCGATGAGAATAAGCGCTGCACCAAGACCTATCATGGCTGGGATGGCTGGTTGCAGAAGGAAGGCTGCACCTGCGATAACCGCAAGTGAAATAGCCATAGCAAGCAATCCCTTAACCAAATCCCCAATCTTTACCTTTGCGAACTCCTTCACTACCTTTACGAGAAGTCCGAGAGATACAGCTGCGATACCAAGAGCAATCGCTCCACCAACGGTTCCGCTCATTAGAGTTAGAGAAACTCCCAATATAACTAAAGCTCCGGCCATTCCGTATAGACCCTTAACGAGTTCAGTTAGCTTCATTCCACCGAATGCGGCCATGGCCTTCTGAATCCCCATGAGTGCAACACTCACAAGTAGAAGACCGAGCGCTGTAAGAGGCATATTACCTGGGAAGGTTTGCATGGCCAAACCAATAGCAGCCAAAGCAACGGCCATTAAGAATATGCCCTTGAGTATGGTTCCCCATGCGAAACCGGCAAATACCTGTATAGCGGCAGCAATCTTATCCAGTGATAAGGCAACAAGAAGTAGACCGACGCCGCTCAGCGCCATATTCTCCGGGAAGGCCCTCATTGCCAGACCTAAACCAGTAATACCAACCACCATACCAAACAAGCCCTTAACCAGATCACCAAATGGCAACACAGCAAATAGAGCAACTGCCTTAGCTAGGATCAGCAAAGCAATAGCAAGCGGGATCATGGCTACACCTGCTGCCATCATTCCTGGAGCGTTTGCAGCCAATGGCTTTGCGGCTATGGCAAGCGCAGCGATAGAAATTGTGACACCAGCAAGACCCTTAGCCAACTCTTCCCAACTCATAGTACCGAATACCTTAGCCGCAGCAGCAAGAATAAGGATCGCTGTGGATAGAACGATCATACCTCCGGCAAGAATGGTGAAACTTGCGGCACTCGATGGGCCTAGAGTAATCTTCGACAAGATAGCGAATGCACCCATGAGCTGACCAAAACCAATTGCCATTGCGGTAAGTGCTTTGGTTAGTGCGGCAGAATCGATAAGAGATAGCACCAAGACAGAAGCGGTAAGAATTCCAATAGCGGTCGCAATCTTCAAGAGAGCCTCTGACTTGAGCTTCGTCTGCATTGCAGACATTACGCCAGTCAACTCTTCGAACATGCCCTTGATCTTGTCGAAGGCTCCGCCAGTGAGATCGAATTTAAATCCCTTCTTGAAGAACCGAGCGAGCAGAGCAGCAATTGCAGTCAGAAGACCGATATTGATGGCATCAAGGACAGCGTCGAAGTCGCCTTCGCCCATATTATCAGCGATCTTCTGCCCAAGATCCTTAAACCAATCCCTGACTACAATCCACGTTTCCTCCAGAATCGTGGCAACCTTCTTCATGGCATTTGAGAAGGGAGCCCACAGATCGGCCAACCCACCGAAGGCATCCTTTATGCTCTTGAATCGATCGGAGAACCGACCCATGCTATCTGCTAGAGCATCCGGAACCTTCGGATCCACTCCGTCGAACAAGCCGACGATCTTATCCTTGAAGGCTTGAAGTAGGGCCGGAAGATCTTGGATAGAAGCAAATAGATCCTTGAAGAACTGAGCAATCTGGCCACCCTTACCAGTAAGAGTCTTAGCCAAGTTCTCAAAGAATGCCGAAATCTTCTGTAGACCCGACGTAACTTGCCCACTATCAGCCAAACCGAAGAGCGCCTTGACCAGGTCAAATATAAACCCAATTCCTTGCCCAACAACCGACCATAGGATCTTCATGATGTTGATCCAGATCTTCATGACAGCACCGATGCCCATTATGAGCGCATTCGATGGCGTAATAGCCTTGACGAACTTGTTGACCGCAAGTGTAATGGCGAAGAGCCGTTCTCCGGTCATCTTTGGGAATACGGAACGGAATGCATCGCCGATTGGCTTTAGAACGGCCATCAACTTCTGAAACGCTATCTGAAGTGTCTCGATAAGTAGCGTACGACCGCCCATGTCCTTCCATGTTTGAAGCATGGCATTACGAGCATTTGCGCTGTTCTGGACGAACCCACTGATCGCATTGTTGATTCCAGTAAACAGCGCGGTAGACTCCTCAAAGTTACCAATCAGGAGCCGGAATGTTGCTGACCAGCCCGAGGCAACCGATTCCTTAACAGTCCCCATTAACTGAGTGAAGGTACGGACAGATGTAGCAGAATCGATACCAAGTTTGCCCAATTCAACCATTTGTGCGGCTGCACTAGCTGAGAAACCCTTAGCTTCGAGATCGATCTGAGACAATTCACCAGATATACCGCCAAGCGTGGTTGTCAGAACCTCAGCCGTAAGCCATCCAGATTCAAGCGAACTACGGAAGTTGTTACCGGAAGCCTCCCATTGATCGAATGTCTGGTCCACGGGAACATCCGCAAGAGCCCCAAGTGCCTTACCAGATTCGAACAATGCATTCTTGAAGACTTCGCCACCCATACCGGCCATGACAACCGAGTTCCAGTCCATTAGCTTCACTGTGCCAGATGCAAGAGCTTGGGAAAGCTGATACATCGCCGAAGAAGCTTGCTCAGAGTTAGAACCCGAGATGGCGGCCAGGTTAGCAATACCCTTGATGGCAGATACCGAAGTATTCAGATCCACACCGGCGGCTGTGAATGTGCCGATATTCTTGGCCATTTGACTGAAGTTGTAGATGGTCTTATCGGAGTACTGGTTCAACTGATCTAATGCGGCATTAACTTGATCCAGATTAGTTCCCTGCGACTTGGTATTGGCAAGAATGGTCTGAATTGAGTTAACATTCGTTTCGAACTCTTTAAAGCCACTCATGAGAGGGCCTAATGCAAATGATTTAGCGAAATTGAGACCCGCACTTATTGCTGCCGTAGTAATGTTTGAAAGAGCAGTGATCGCAATAGTGCTCAACGCTATGAACTTCTTGCTGACTCCCTCGATCCCATCTGAGATGGATTGGAAGTTTACCTTACCTGCAGCAGCATGAATATCGCTTAGACCAGTGGTAGCACCCTTGAACTTGAGTGCTTCGGTAAGCTTGCCCAAAGTAGAGATGGTGGTTGAAACTCCACGCTCAAATTGCGCATTATCGAACTCCATACGGACTACACGACTATCAACGCTAGGCATTGAGCACCTCCCTCCAAACTCCTTCGGCGATCTTATCGAACACTGGCCTCATGGCCGGATTAATGAAGTCTCTTCCTTGAACATAGCCTCCTGTGCCGGTACCGTGACCATATTGAAGAAGGATGATCACGTTTAACCCACCTTCAATATCGGTATTAAGCCAACTAATAGAATATACCGATCCACTTACCCACACTTGATATGTCCAAGAATGAGCTGCTCTTCCCGTGTCTACAGGAGTGGCACTGGAAAGTGCATCCACCCCCATTCGGCCAAAACGCTCAAGATTCCTAAATATGCTGCCAGATCTCATGGTGTTGAGGAACTTTTCGGTCCTTTTAAAATCACCTTCAGAACTGACCTTGAGCATGAGTTAGACTCCCGAGTAGATACCCATCAGGACAACACGATATGGCTGCAAGTTGTTGTGAGCAATTCCACCGCCAGAAGTGCTGATGCTTCCACCTAAATACAAGGCCGATGCACCACCAGTGTAAGCTGTTGAAGCTCCGGCGGTAGTGGAGGTAGTATTGAAACTCAAACCTCCCGGAGTTGCCAATGTGAAACCTGCAACAGAACTAACGAAAGCGCCACCTGAAGCAGGACCGTGAACGTGATCCATGTAGTGGACATGCTCTGCAGGGACAAGCGTATGTGCGTGAGCGTGAGCAGGCATCTCGGTCACAGTGAGAAGATGGGTCTTAGCACCACCCAGTTCGCCAATGGTGTCGAATTCACTTTGACCCGAGTCTCTACCAGCTAAAACTCGGCCTCCATAACCAGGCAAACCAAATGTAGTGGTACCATTTCCACCATAAGTAGTACCTAAATATGCGGCAAGAGCGGGATATGCTGCGATCGACTTAGTAGTCCCATCACACTCAAGCCATCCTGATGGAAGAGGCGACTTTGGGAAATGGCCTATCTGCCCAATCGCAAAGCCGGCACCAGTTGCACCAGTTGCACCACCAGAACCTGTTGGCCCACGAACAGAACCAACATTGATGTCAGTTCCTTCACGGGTGGTGAGAATAAGATCGTCTCCAGAAAGATGTGCATCGGTAATCGTTTCATTTTCGATCTCTAGCATTCGTTCTGCAGTAAAGCTAGTTACGGTCGTCACAGATCCTCCTCGATCAACTCGCTACTAGAAATTTCGTATGTTTCCGCATCCAACATCACGATCGTGTCGGAAGTGATTGTGAACTCGTCTCCAGCCACTGTGATGACACCATCTAGTGGAGAATATGCGGTCCAAGTACCATCGCCATTATCGGTAATGACCAAGCGACCCCACTTGTTCATGAACTGAGCCAATCCTTGCATGGATGGGAGCCGAGCATCTACCTCGTCATTCCCATATAGGATGGCTTCCAAGTCCAACATGAGATATGGGTCAATTCTTCGGCTATCAAATATAACATGAGAAGAAGCACGATAACCACTAACAGCTTCTGGAATTGAGGTAATATCCCATTGAAATTCTGTGGCTTCTGGGTCCAAAGTTAAAGTAGCGTTTGTTCGTGGACTTTGTACTGCTGTCAGATTATACAACACATGAATCTTATAGCCGACACTCTGAGAAACATCGCTTCCAATCTCTGTACGATAAGACATGCTGAAGCGATTCTGTTGCTGTCCAGTTACTCGAAAACCAGCTGTATCCTCGAGTTGACCGAAATAATTGAGAAACTCATCGGGATATGTGAAAGCTCTAATAACTCCTTCAAAATCTCCAATTTCAAGTATGTCGTTAACTTTTTGACCATCGTAATGAACGGGATCGGTAGTTGTGTCATAACCAGTCTCAACTTCGATCAGACCATTCCAAGCAACACCAGACCCATCGCTTTGGTAAAGAACACCTCGACTCACACCTACTTCGTAAATACGTTCTCCTGCTTGATCCCAAAGAATAGCGGTCATGACACCTCCTTATCCCGTTGTTCCCAACTCGGCCTTTCGTCTTTCATTCATTTCTCTATAATCGCGAGCCATCTCACCTCTAGATTTCTTGTCTGGCTTTGAGTTCTTGATGTTACAAATCTTAATCAACGCAAAAAGTCTATTAAGGTGCCAAGTTTCGCAGACGAATGGAATTTGAAATGCGACCATCCAATAGTAAATTAATTCGGCAGTAATTGTTTCGCCTTTGCCTTTGTGTTGTGGCATTCTTCCGAACGTTGTGGCTGATTCTTGGGACTCGATGTAAGCATTGATGGCTAAGTAATGTTCGGAACCAAATCTGGAAACTACCCCCGGGGGAAAATTATCATCGAGAATCATGGCCTCCACATAACCATCGACCTCTTCTCGAGTTTTGTCTTTCTTAGCGAGAAAGGGAGTTTGCCATTTGGACTCCCATTTTGACACGGAAATCAGAGAATGCTCGAGTCTTAAAGTAACAGGATCCAACTTATGGAACGTACCATCAGACTCATCGAATAGTTCCGTTTCCGGAATGTTTAGTACTAGCATTCTCTGACCTCCAGTCATCAAGTATCAGACACCTGGGAACATCGCAATGACGGCGTCAGGTGTTGGCAGGTTCGGAGTAACGGCGGCTGCACCCCAAAGCTGCTCTTCAAGATCCGCCAACTCGGCCGGTAGCACAAGTGTCGAATCGATAACAATCAACGAGGTGGGCTGCAAGCCGGTAACAGCGGTAGGAGTCGTAGAGATCTCCCAGCTGAAAGTAATGGCCTCCGGCGAATCGTTGATGGTGGTGTATGCCTTCTCCGAAGGAGCGGCAACGCAACCGTATACCAGGTGGAGCTTGTACCCATGGGAATCGCCATCGACGTCATTACCAAGACGGCTACGGTAAGACAGTCCGAAGGACCTACGGGGCTGTTGCCCAACGGTCACGCCCACTTCGGGGGAAGCGGAACCATCGAACTGATTAAACTCATCAGGATAGGTGAAGGCTTCGAGCGTGGCGCCGAACTCCTCCGCCGAGATGAGGTTCAGATACTTGATGTTGTCCGCATACTGAGCGGTAGCCTCGGCACCAGTGGGCGACTCGGTGACACTAACGAGGCCATTCCAGGCAACGCCAGTTTCGTAAACGCCCGATGCGTTTGGAACGTAGAGGACTCCATGATCAACGCCGGTCTCGTAGAGACGCTCGGCGGTCTGGTCCCACAAAAGAGCAACCATTGTCTTTTCTTCCCTTCTAGCTAGAAGAACAGTTTGAACACGTCGTGGTTGAGATTATGAGCAGTAAAGAATCGATCATACGTGCACAGTGACAACCGTTTGACTGCATCAACGATTGTACTGTCTGGATCTTGTGCGATAACAGTTACTTGGTACCGCTTTCTACTGCTGTATGGCTGATCATCTGCATGCTGATCTAGAATATAATCACGTTGATAAACAATGCATGGATAATCCATCAGCAACGTAGGAGGTGGTTGAAAATACACATTAGGTGTGATAGTGAGCAACAGCTCCTGCAACTCAGAGCGTAGGGCCATTGTACACACTCCCGAGATTCAGGATGAGTCGGGGCAACCGAACTTCCACCGCAGTGACTGTCCAGAGTACCCCTTCCCATCGCACGTACTTGATCTCGAAATAATGACCGATGGCGTAAGGGTCTGCGACAATGCTAATCGCATTATTGACGGCAATATCGTCATTCAGACCCTCGCCAGCTTCTGCTCTTTTGATGTTCCGGATAACGTCACCGTAATATGACTCTTCAATAATGACGTCGACCCAGACACCGGAAGCTGCTGGCTGTTCTTCGGTGGTGCCGTAACCTACCTCTCCGTAGAACCTAGCCATCGGAACTCCTTACTCTCAGGCGTTGTTGTAGAACGACCAGGTATCGTTCTCGCTCGAAGCGAAGTGCTTACCTGCACCCGGAACGGCATGAATCACAACCGTCTCACCGGCCGGAACAGCAACCGTACCGGTCACCGTAACATCATCCGCATCCTTGTAGGTCACACCAGTAACCGTCGGGATGGTGATGTCCTCACCGTCAAAGGTCGGGGCCGTCGGCACAACCAATGCCGAAGCAGCATCAGTCTTCCAGAAAGCCATGGCCGTCTTGGGACGAACCAGAGCACCGGACATCCGAGTCTCAATCAGGTACTTGTACTGGTTGTAGTCGATGTCGAAGTCGTCGAACATGGTGGTCTGTCCACCCTTATCGGCGCCAATGACGTAGTCAGCCATGTTGACGATAACGCCAATCAAAGTCGGAATGCTCTCCATAACCTCAACGGCGATGATCGAGCCGACCCGCATTTCGGAGGCAACCTCAGCGAGGCTCTTGTACAAACGGTGACCATCGGCATCACGCAGCAGAAGCAGCTGAGCGATAATGGCCTCAGTCGTGTAGAAGTTCGGA